>Ga0209563_100727_pt1 | contig 10170 bp, 8 predicted proteins | sample AraplaCvi_mMF_r2_FD_184271 | JGI IMG/M metagenome (GOLD analysis project Ga0209563, IMG submission 184271) | Arabidopsis root microbial communities from North Carolina, USA - plate scrape CL_Cvi_mMF_r2 (SPAdes) (version 2) | ecosystem: Host-associated > Plants > Roots > Endosphere | place: USA... | reverse complement strand
CCGAAATGTTCGAGACGGGGCGCTGGCGCCGCTATCACTCCGAGATCTCATTCCTCGAAAACATCCAGGAAGCCAAACGTGCCGTACAGGCCTGGCGCGCGCTTGTAACTGGCGATGACGTCGCTGCGGCAGCTGCGCGGGTTACGCCCGCCTTTGGCTGGTCGCCGGCGGCAATGCCCCGCACGGCGCCGCGCGAGCAGCCCGCGCAGACCATGCAGCCGAAGGCCGTGCACATCGCCCCCGAGACCGCCGTGCCGGTCAGGCTCGATCCCAGGCCGGACGTATTGGCCGAAATCACCGAAGCCCCGCTTGTCCCGACCACGCCGCTGGCGGCTCCTGCTGCGGTGGCCTTGTTCACGGCACCTGATGCCGTCGCACCGCTCAGGGCACCCGCCGCGAGGGCACCGCTCACCGCCCCCGTCGTAAGGCCGCCAGTCGCTGCACACGCTGCCATCGCGCCGTCCACTGCGCCGGCTGTGAAGCCACCGCCGACCAAGCCGGCCGCAATGGCGACGCTGCTGCCCCAGTTCGCCCCGCCGGCCGCCGAAATCGTCACGGCCCCCGAGCGCGTCGTCGAATTCACCTTCAGCCTCGACGGCCTGGAAGCGAAGTACCCGCTGCTGCGGAACGCGTTCTAACGCCGTACCGCGTTCCCGCCGACCACGATCTGCGCGAACCGCTGCGCGCCGTCGGCCGACAGGTCCGACGTCACCGCGCGCGCGTGATCGAGGCCGACCACGGCGCCGCGCGGGGTTTCCGAGATCATGTTGTTGTTGACGAGCGCGGTGCCGGCGCCCGGCACCACGGAGACGCCGATTCCGGCCAGCGCCTTGCGGATCACGTTGCCCGTGATCGCGACGTCGCGCAGATATTTGCCCCAACCGGCGACGATGCCGTAGGACGGCGCGTTCTCGATCACGTTGCCGGTCACCGATGAATCGGCCTCGATGTAGATGCCGACGCCGGCATCGTCGTCGGGCGCGGTGCCGATCGGCCGCTTCGGGATCAGGTTGCGGATGATGTTGCCCTGGACCACCGCGATACGGCCGCCTTCGTTGAAATTGCAGACCGAGACCCCGACGGCAGCACCGTCCACGATGTTGTTGGCGATCACCGCGGCCTCGAACGCGAATTCCGAATAGAGCGCGACCTCGCGCACGTCGCTGACGCTGTTGCCTGATATGTGGATGTTCGAGGCCGAGTTGCCGCGCACGGCCGAGTAGTCGCAATTCCTGATGCGGTTGCCGCGCACGATCACGTTGCCGGCGCGGAAGGCGTTGATGGCGTTGCCGTACTGGCCCGAGCCGCCGGGACCGGCCTTGATGTCCTCGATGCGGTTGTCGGCAACCAGCGTGCCGTCGTCGCCGATCGTGGTGCGCAGGATCTCGACGCCGTTGTCGTTGGTGCCGGTGATGGTGTTGCGGGAGACGCTGAGGCCCTTGGCGTCGAACGAGACCACGGCCGTCACCGCGATGTTGACGAAGATGTTGCCGGAGATGTCGCCGGACACCTGCTCGAGCCAGATGCCGCTGCCGCCGGAGCCGGTGATCTCGCAATCGGTGATGCGGACGTCGCGCCCGCCGAGCACATGGATCAGCCCACGCCGTGTCGGCAGCGCAATGCCGCCGCCGTCAAAGGTGATGCCGGTGAGGCCGATCGCATCGGCGCCGTCGCTCTGGATCGCGGAGGCCCCGCCGGTGAAGACGAATTTCGTCGCGCCGCGCACGCCGAGCAGTTGCGCGCCATTCGGCAGCCGCAGCATTCCGCTGCGATAGACGCCGGGCGGCAGCGCCAGCGGCACCTGCGCGCGTGCGGCTTCGTCGATCGCGCGCTGTAGCGCACGCGTCTGGTCCTCGCTGCTGCCGGGCCTTACGCCATATTGGGTGGCATCGCGGCCAAGCAGCGACGTCAGCGGCGCAGCGCGCGCAGCATCGGCCGGCATGGCGAGCGCGCCGGCGATGCCGGCGGTCGAGGCTCCGATGAGACGACGGCGGTTGAGATCCATGACGCGTCCTTCCGCGGACGCGGGACGTGTCCGCGAGGATTAGGTAGCGCAGGGCAGCTGCGGTCGTCGGGATAGTTTGCGGTAGGGTTAAATGTTTACCGCAAGGGAGGTGCCATAGGGTGGGTTAGCCGGGGGCGTAACCCACCATATCACCGCGAGTACGGAACCTGCCGATGCAGAAGAGGATTGCGCTGCGGTAATCCACCCTACGAAGCGCGCGCCTTCCGCGCCATTCCCACCAACTCCATCAGCATCGCCTCGCCGGCATCCACCAGCTCGTCCAGCGTGATCCGTGGCGCGCCCTTGCGTCGCACCGCGCCGCTGCGTGCGAGCAGGGGGATATGGATGAACGCGGCGAGCCGCGGCCCATCCGCCTTGACGTTCTCGATCGCGCGCCAGCTCAGGTAATTGCAGAGATAGGCGCCGGCATCGCGCGAGGATCGCGCGTCGATGCCGGTGAGGCGCGCGGCGCGCAGCAGCCTCGCCGTGTGCGGGCCGAACGTCATCGCATCCGCATGGCCGGCGATGCCGCGCTTGCTCGAGCGGGTGTTGGCGGCATCGGGCCAGAGCATGGTGACGGCGTTGCGGGCGCGGGTCTCGACGCGCAAATAGGGCGTGCGGGAAGCGAGTCCGAACATCAGCAGCGCATCCGGCTTCTCCATTGCGAGCACCTCCGGCAATTGCCGGTCGACCGCGGCATAGGTCACCGGAAAGATATGGCTCGCGATCGCGACATCGTCGAGCGCGGGGCGGCGCAGTTGCGCCAGCCGCGCGACCAGCGGCTGGGTCGGATTGTAGGGCGCGCCGGGGAACGGCCCGAAGCCGGTCAGGAGAATGCGCAGCTTGTCGCTCATTGCAGCAACTCCAGGATCTGCTCGGCGGCGATGGCCGGCGTCAGATGGCCTTCGGCCACCTCCGCCTCGATCTTCTTGACCTTCGTCCGTACCGACGCCTCACTCCGCAGCCGCGCCAGCATGCGCTGCTCCAGCATCGACCACATCCATTTCACCTGCTGCTCGCGCCGCCGCGCGGCGAAATCGCCGGATGCATTCATCGCCTTGCGGTGATCCAGAACCTTCTGCCAGATTTTTGCGATGCCGTCGCCGGTCAGCGCCGAATAGGTCTCGACCGGCGGATGCCAGTGCTCGGACTTCGGACTGAGAATATGCAGCGCGCCGCGATAGTCGGCGGCGGTGACGTTGGCGCGCTTGAGGTTGTCGCCGTCGGCCTTGTTGATGGCGATCATGTCGGCGAGCTCGACCAGGCCCTTCTTGATGCCTTGCAGCTCGTCGCCGCCGCCTGGCAGCATCAGGGCGAGGAAGAAGTCAGTCATGTCGCAGACCGCCGTCTCGGACTGGCCGATGCCGACGGTCTCGACCAGCACGACGTCGAAGCCGGCGGCCTCGCAGAGCAGCATCGCCTCGCGCGTTTTCGCAGCCACGCCGCCGAGCGTGCCCGACGAGGGTGAGGGGCGGATGAAGGCGTCGTCGGAGGCCGACAGCCGCGCCATCCGCGTCTTGTCGCCGAGGATGGAGCCGCCGCTGCGCGCCGAGGACGGATCGACCGCGAGCACCGCGACCTTGTGGCCCTGTTCGATCAGATAGGTGCCGAGCGCGTCGATGGTGGTGGATTTGCCGACGCCCGGCGATCCCGTGATGCCGACCCGAAACGCCTTGCCGGTGTCGGGCAGCAGCATCTGCACCAGTTCGCGCGCCAGCGCCTGATGGTCGCTGCGGCGGCTCTCCACGAGCGTGATGGCTCGGGCGAGGGCCGCGCGGCTGCCGGAACGGAGATCTCGGGCGAGGGATTTGATGTCGAGCGGGGCCTTCTTCTCAGTCATGCCCTGCTTTACAACGCCCCGGCAGGGCAGGCGAGAGCCGCCCGCTGCATATCACCTGCTTGTTGCCACCGCCGTCCGCACCGGCTTCACCTTGCGCCAGGCCCACACCATCACCGGCCACAGCAGGGCGCCGATCGCCATGGCGGCGAGGATGGCGGCGACCGGGCGCTCGAAGAACGGCAGGATGCTGCCGTCCGACTTGATCAGCGACGTGACGAAGGCCTGCTCGACCATGGTGCCCATGACGATGCCGAGCACCATCGCAGCCACCGGATAGCCGTTCGCCTCCATCACGTAGCCGATCACGCCGAAGGCGGCGACGGTGACGACGCCGAACATGTTGTTGCCGATCGCGAACGAGCCGACCGCGCAGCACAGCATGATGATCGGCATGATCGCGGAGCGTGGCGCCAGCAGGATGTAGGCGGCAATCCGGATCATGGCGATGCCGAGCGGGATCATCATGATGTTCGCGATGATGAACATCAGGTAGATCGCATACATGCTCGACGCCTTCTCGGTGAACAGCGTCGGGCCGGGATTGAGGCCCTTCATGTAGAGCACGCCGATCGCGATCGCGGCGATGGTGTCGCCGGGAATGCCGAACAGCAGCGACGGCACCCAGCCCGAAGCGATGCTGGCATTGTTGCTGGCGCCGGCCTCGACCAGGCCCTCGACATGGCCGGTGCCGAATTTCTCCGGCTCCTTGGAGAAGCGCTTCGACATCGCGTAGGAGACCCAGGCGGCCATGTCGGCGCCGGCTCCGGGCAGCACGCCGATGATGATACCGACGATGTTTCCGCGCGTCATCTGCCAATGATATTTCTTCGTCAGCTTCCACTGACCGGCCATGATGCTTCCGAATTTGCGCCGCGGCAACGGTGGCGGTTCGGGCGTCAGCATCGCGCGCATCACCTGCGCCACCGCGAATACGCCGACCAGCGCCGGGATCGGCTCGATGCCGCCGAACAGATCGGTGAGACCGAACGTGAAGCGCGGCACGCCGCCCGGATTCTCGATGCCGATGCAGGACACCAGCAGGCCAAGGAACATACCGGCGATCGCCTTCACCGGCGAGGAGCGCGCGACCAAGGTGGCGCACATCAGGCCCAGCAGCGCCAACCAGAAATATTCGTAGGTCGAGAACGACAGCGCGATCTCGGCGAGCGGCGGCGCCAGAATCATCAGCGACAGCACGCCGGCGATGCCGCCGACGGCGGAGAACCAGACGCCGGCTCCGAGCGCCAGCTCGGCCTGGCCCTTGCGGGTCATGGCGTAGGCCTCGTCCGCATAGGCGGCGGAGGCGGGCGTGCCGGGAATGCGCAGCAGTGCGCCGGGGATGTCGCCGGAGAAGATCGCCATCGAGGACGCCGCGACGATGGTCGCGATCGCCGCGATCGGCGACAGATAGAAGGTGACGGGGACGAGCAGGGCGGTTGCCATCGTCGCGGACAGGCCGGGCAGCGAACCGATCACCAGCCCGTACACGGAGGCTGCAAACATCGCGATGATGACCTCCCAGGTGGAGATCAGCGCGAACGCTTCGATGAGGGTCTTCAGCATGGGATCACCAGGGCGTCGGCAGGAGGCCGGCAGGAAGCGGCACGCGCAGGAGCTTGCCGAAGATGAGGTGGATGGCGAACGGGGAGAGCGCTGCGAGCGGCAGCGCCAGCTTCCATTTGGCCCCCAACGCGGTCGAGGTCACATAGACCATGAGCGCGGCGGTGATGATGAAGCCGAGACGGTCGGCCGCGATCACGTAGAACAGCAGCAGCGCCGGCGGCAGCAGCGCGCGCAGGCCGTAGAGCTTGCCTTGCGGCGGCGGCGCCGCGGCAGTCTGGCCGTCCTCGAGCGGGATCAGCTCTTCCTCCTCCTCGAAGGAATGGCCGATGCCGAATACGATCGCGAGCCCGCACAGCGCCAGCCCGATGCCGATCACCAGCGGAAATACGTTGGGGCCGACCGGTTGCCCCGGTACCGGCGGCAGGATGTAGCCGCCATAGGCGGAAGCCGCACCGAGCGCGACGAGAAACGATCCCGTGACGGAGTCGGGAAGACGCATGACGTAATCCTGTCAGAGTTTCGGGGGGGCCTGCTCCCTCGCCCCGCTTGCGGGGAGAGGGTTGGGGTGAGGGGGCTCTCCGCGGGGGCGGTGAGAGTTGGATTCGCGGAGAGTCCCCCTCACCCGCGTTCGAGCGGAGCTCGAATGCGACCTCTCCCCGCAGGCGGGGCGAGGTAAGAAGGTCACGCCTTGCTCAGGCCCGCGGCCTTCATCGCTTCGCCCATCTGGGCGTCGCCCTTGTCCATGAAGCTGCCGAACTGGCCGGCATCGCCCCACACCGTGCCGAAGCCGCGATTGCTCATGAAGTCCTTGAACTCGGCGGAGTCGTAGACCTTTTTCAGCGCCGCGGTGAGTTTCGTTGCGAGCTCCGGCGGCAGGTTTTTGGGCGCGCCGATGCCGCGCCAGGCGCCGGTCGCGTAATCGATGCCCATCGCTTCCTTCAGCGTCGGCACGTCCTTGAAGATCGGATTGCGCGCCGGCGCCATGATCGCAAGACTCCTGGCCTTGCCGGCCTCGATGATCGCGCGTGCCTCCGGCACCGAACAGGTGGTGAGGTCGAGGCCGCCCGCGGCGAGATCCTGCATCGCGGGCGCCGCGCCGTTCGACGGCACCCAGGCAACCTGGTTGGCCGGCAGGCCCATCGCCTGCATCCAGCCGACCAATGCCAGATGCCAGATGCCGCCCTGTCCGGTGCCGGAGGCCTTGAACTTGCCAGGAGGCGCGGCCTTGATGGCGTCGGCGAGTTCCTTCACCGTCTTGTAGGGCGAGGAGGAGGACACCTGGATGCCCGGCGGATCCTCGTTCATCAGCGCCAGCGGCGTATAGCTCTTCGGCGTCAAGTCGGTGAGGCCCTGCCAGTGCATCATCGAGATTTCGACGGTGAGCATGCCGATGGTGTAGCCGTCGGGCTGCGCGGTCGCGATTGCGCTATGGCCGACCACGCCGGAGCCGCCGGTGCGGTTGACCACGTTGAAGGGCTGGCCGAGGTCCTTTTCCAGCAGCGCTGCCACGATACGCGCGGTGGCGTCGGTGCCGCCGCCCGCGCCCCAGGGCACGATCACGGTGACCGGCCGGGCCGGATAGGCCTGTGCGCGCGCGGGTGTGAGGCCGAATGCGGCGGATGCTGCAACCGCAGCGGAAGAGGCCGCAAAGGCGCGGCGCGTAATCTTGGACATCAATGCCTCCCAGCGGCGCCCGTGAAACCGGGCGCTCTTAATGGCGGCATTCTAGTCGGCTTTGCAGGGGCACTGCAAGATAGCGCTACCACGGCGCTGTGAGCAACCTGTCGCTGCTCAAGACATGATCACTGCATCACTGCGGCTCGTCCGCATCGCCCTTCGGCCGCGCACCCCCAAAGATGCGTGTGCCCTCTGGGGTGAGGTAGGGCTTCAGCGTTTCCCACGGCACGAATGCGACATATTCGCCCTCGGCGTAGGGGCCGACTGCGTAGGGCGGATAGTGGAAGGTGAGGCCGGAGCTCTTGCCCGCTTCGGTCGACGGCGCCAGCGTCACTGCGCCGATCTTGAGCAGGCTCGGCGCCACGCCCTTGAACCATTCGTCGGTCGCGGTGTCGCTGGTATCGCGCTTCTTCTTCTCGATTGTCAGCGCGGCGATCGCGGCCTTCGCCATCGCCTTCATGGTCGGGCCCTTGTCGACGGTCTCTGTGAAGAACGGGCGGATCGAGATGCGCTTGTTCTCGGCCTTGTCCCACAGGATCGTATTCACGTCCGAATTGGGATGGGCCCCGCGGGTGTTCATGTAGTCGTTGCGCAGCATGCTGACATAGCGGTCGGCGACCACTGAGCGGATCGTATATTTGCGCTCGAAATCCCAGCCACCGTCCTTGAAGAACTGCGGATCCTCCTTGCGCGAGGCGGCGGCTTCGGCGGCACTCTTGTCCAGCCACTTCTTGCCTTCGGCGAGGCAATCGGCTGCCAGCGCCGCATCCGCTTTGATCTTGTCGTCGAGGAAGACGCGCGCCTCGATGCTCTTGGTCTTGACGACGGCGTCAGGCTTGGGGTCGGCGGCGTGAGCACAGGTACCGAGGCCAAGAGAACACGCGAGAGCCCAAATTCGTAATTTTCGGACACGACTTGATGATATGAGCATTGTCCTGACACTAGTTCCACGATGATTGATCTGGATCTCAAACTAGTTCGCCTTGAGTGGATATCCGAGGCGTTGAGACAGCTTCAGGACTGCGGAGTAGTCGAAATATTTCAAGAATTGATGTATCTGCTTCGCCAGCGCGCCCGAGTAGATGTGTCCATATCCGCAAATGCTCTTAATCCAATATTCCAGATACGGACGGATGTCCTTCATCTTGATCAAGTTGGCATCGATGTGGTGTTGAAACATGCTCAGATCCGTAAAGAACTCGTCGAATATCATTCTGATCGTAAAGTGTGGCTCATCGAACATTTGTTGGTCTTTTAGTGTCCGTAACGAGATTATGAGCATCTCCTCGGTCAAAAATACAACCTGAACTTCGCCTTCCTCTGAAGAGGGTAATTCCGTTTCACCCTGAACATCGAGCATTCGAAGCGCTAGTTTCGTATTTTCCTTCTCGAAGAACTTCTGCAAGAGTTGTTGCGCATATTGAACACGCCGCCATCGTTGGTCGATCGTCCACCGCCAGAGCGCAAATGCGCCACCGACAATGGTAGCCAAACCACCGAACAGCGCAGCAAGCCGAGCGAAGTCTACTTTCTGATTCTGATCGTTGAGTAGCAGTTGCTGGAAGTCGGATCTGAATGGAAATAGTGCGATGGCCGAAATCGCAATCAGCAGGATCACGACCAAAGTAACCAGGAGCTCTGCTCTGTTGTCGCTGTAGAAATTGCGTATCACAGGATGCATAGGTGTCTCCCCCTGTCTGCAGGAAACATCAAGGTGTTCCAAATTCATCCATAGGTTGCGCTAATTCGGGCGTAGTCAAGCGACTAAGTTCCGAATTGCGCTAATATTGGTTGTTGAAGCGGGCCGCGGCCCTTTATTCCGCCGCCTCGCTATGCCCGAGCCGCGCATTCAGCTTGTGGATCAGCTCCTCGGCCGCATCCGCGATCACGGTGCCCGGCGGGAAGATCGCCTCGGCGCCGGCCGCATAGAGCGCATCGTAATCCTGCGGCGGCACCACACCGCCGACGATGATCATGATGTCGTCGCGGCCCTGCTTCTTCAGCGCGGCCTTCAGCTCCGGCACGGCGGTGAGGTGGGCGGCGGCGAGCGAGGACACGCCGAGGATGTGGACGTCGTTCTCGACCGCCTGTCGCGCGGCTTCATCGGCGGTCGCGAACAGCGGCCCGATGTCGACGTCGAAGCCGATGTCGGCGAACGCGGACGCAATCACCTTCTGGCCGCGGTCGTGGCCGTCCTGGCCGATCTTGGCGACCAGGATGCGCGGACGGCGGCCCTCGGCCTCCTCGAAGGCGTCGATCAGCGCCTGAACCTTCTCGACCCGGTTGCCCATGCTGGACGCCTCCCGCTTGTAGACGCCGGTGATGGATTTGATCTCGGCGCGGTGCCGGCCGAACACCTTTTCCATCGCGTCCGAAATCTCGCCGACGGTCGCCTTCGCCTGCGCCGCGTCGATCGCGAGCGCGAGCAGATTGCCGTTGCCTTCGCCGGCCGAGCGCGTCAACGCGGCGAGCGCGGCGTCGACGTCCTTCTGGCTGCGTTCGGCCTTCAGCCGCGCCAGCTTGTCGATCTGCAGGCGCCGGACATTGGTGTTGTCGACCTTGAGGATGTCGATCGGCGCCTCATCGGTCGGCTTGTACTTGTTGACGCCGATCACCGCCTGCTTGCCAGCATCGATGCGCGCCTGGGTCTTGGCAGAGGCCTCCTCGATGCGCAATTTCGGCACGCCGGCCTCGATGGCCTTCGCCATGCCGCCGAGCTCCTCGACCTCCTGGATGTGGCCCCATGCCTTGGCGGCGAGATCGCGCGTCAGGCGCTCGACATAATACGAGCCGCCCCAGGGATCGATGATGCGGGTAGTGCCGCTTTCCTGCTGCAGGAACAGCTGGGTGTTGCGGGCGATGCGCGCCGAAAAATCGGTCGGCAGCGCCAGCGCTTCGTCGAGCGCGTTGGTGTGCAGCGACTGGGTATGGCCCTGCGTCGCCGCCATCGCCTCGACCGTCGTGCGCATCACGTTGTTGAAGACGTCCTGCGCGGTCAGCGACCAGCCCGAGGTCTGGCTATGCGTGCGCAGCGACAGCGAGCGCGGATCCCTAGGATTGAACGGCTTCAGCAGCTTCGCCCACA
>Ga0209563_100726_pt1 | contig 10174 bp, 8 predicted proteins | sample AraplaCvi_mMF_r2_FD_184271 | JGI IMG/M metagenome (GOLD analysis project Ga0209563, IMG submission 184271) | Arabidopsis root microbial communities from North Carolina, USA - plate scrape CL_Cvi_mMF_r2 (SPAdes) (version 2) | ecosystem: Host-associated > Plants > Roots > Endosphere | place: USA... | reverse complement strand
GAGCGGCGCGCGGTGGCGCCGGCCGTTCCCGGCGGCGGGCGCGGTGCCCGCCGCCGGAGGTGCGGAGGTGGTGGTCATGGTCACTTCTGCGACTGGAGCTTGTCGATCTTGTCGGCGGCGGCCTTGAACGCGTCCTCGACGGTCCCGCTGCCGTTCACGACCGACTTCGTGTAGGCGTCGCGGAGCGCCTGCATCTGCGCGATCGTGTTGGTGCCGGTGGGGTCGTCGACCGTGTGGGCGCTCTGGGCCCCGAACTCCTTGTACGCGGGGTGCGCGTCGAAGTAGGCCTTGTAGGTGGTGGCCACGTCGGTGCGGATCGGCATCTGGCCGGTCGTGTCGAGCAGCTTGCCGTCCTGCTCCTGGCTGGTCGCGAACTTGATCACATCCCACGCCGTGCCCTGGTTCTTGCACGAGGTGTACATGCCGATGTTCTTCGCATCCGGGAACGTGTAGGTCTCGTCGGCCGGCTTGCCGTCCTTGGTCGGGACCGGGACGGAGCCCCACTGCACCTTGTCGCCGTAGTAGGCGATGGCCCACGGGCCGACGATCGCCATGGCCGACTTGCCGTCGGCGAAGGCGTCGCCCTGGTACTGCTCCTTGCCGGCGAGGCCGTTGCTGTAGATCTGCTTCCAGAAGTTCGCGACGTCGAGCGAGTCCTGCCCGGTGATGGTGGCCTTGCCGTCCTCGATGAACGTCTTGCCGCCGGTCTGGGCGGCCAGCAGCGGCAGGTAGTCGAAGTTCACCTGGAAGAACTCGCTGGTCGGCGCCGGGTAGATCGCGTACGGCGCAGCTCCCGAGCTCTTGATCTTCTGCGCGGCGGCCTGGAAGTCGGCGTAGGTCGACAGCTTCGGGTTCTCCGGGTCGAGGCCGGCCTTCTGGAAGATGGCCTTGTTGTAGAAGATCATCACCGGGTTCTGCTTCCACGGCATCTGGTAGTAGTCGCCGTCGGCCGACTTGTACTGCTTGGCGGAGTCGCCGCTGCGGGCCTCGATGTACTTCGCGCCGTCGGAGAACTTGGACAGGTCGACGAGGCCGCCCTGCTTCTGCCACTGGCCGGTGGCGGCCGGGAGGTTGTTGAACACCAGGCACGGCGTGGTCCCGGCGGTGATGGCCGCGCCGATGACCTCCTCCGTGCTCTTGCCGGCCGGCACCTCCTGGGCCTTGATCTGCTCCTTGGGGTGCGCGGAGTTCCAGGCCGAGACCATGGCCTTGCCCCACTGCACCTCCTGCTCGTTGTTCGAGTACCAGATGGTGATGGGCCCGTGCGCCTTCATGGCGTCGCTGGAGCCGCCGCCGCTGGAGCCGCAGGCGGCGAGGGTTCCGGCCACGAGGCCGGCGGTGAGGAGGGTGGCGGCGAGTCTGCCCCGTCGCAGTCTGTCGTGTCGCATGGTGTTGCCTTTCGTGGGGGTGGGGTGGGTCAGCGGCCGGACGGCGGCGCGGTGGACGCGCGCACGAGCAGTCGTGCGGGCGGCAGCGCGACGTCGCCGGACTCGCCGTCCTCCACCAGCCGCAGCAGTGCGGTGGCGGCGGCGAGGCCGAACCCGGCCGGGTCGTTGTCGAGGGTGGTGAGGGAGGGATAGACGAACGTCCCGATCTGGGAGCCGTCCATCCCGGCGATGGAGAGGTCGGCGGGGAGGTCGAGCCCTCTCTCGTGCGCGACGCCCATCCCCGCGATCGCCATCGGGTCGTTCCCGTAGACGATCGCGGTCGGGCGGTCCTCCCGGTCGAGCATTGCCTTCGTGGCCTCCGCGCCCTGCTCGGGGGAGAAGTCGGTGGGGACGACGAGCGGAGCGATGTCCGCCGCTCGCGCTGCGCTCTCGAAGCGCTCCCGGCGGCGGCGGCCGTGCAGCATCCGCTCGTCGCCGGAGACGTGGGCGATGCGCCGGTGGCCGAGCCCGACGAGGTGCTCGACGAGCTCGTCGATGCCGGCGTCGTAGTCGCGGGTGACCGCGGGGAAGGGGCTGCCGCCGAGCGGCTCGCCGAGCGAGACGGCGAACGAGCCGAGCCGCTCGATGAGCGGGATGCGCTCGTCGTCGGCGAGGAGGTCGGTGAGCAGGAACCCGTCGACGCGCTTGTCGGCGACGAGCCGCTCGTAGGCGCGCTCCTCCGCCGCCCGGTCGGGGACGACGGTGAGCACGAGGACGTTGCCGCGCTCCGCGAGCACCGTCTCGACTCCGGCGATGAAGGCGGCGAAGAACGGGTCGACCTCGATGGTGCGCGGCGCGCGACGCAGGACCAGCCCGAGCGCGTAGGCCCGCCGCAGGCTGAGTCCGCGGGCGCCCGGGTGGGGGGTCCAGCCGAGGTCGCGGGCGGCCCGGAGGATGCGCTCCCGCGTCTCCTCCTTGACCCCCGGCCGCTCGTTGAGGGTGAGGGAGACCAGCGACTTGCTCACGCCGGCGGCGCGGGCGACGTCGTTGATCGTGACGTTGGCGGAGGTCATCGCGCGCTCACCGTGACGAACCCTCCCGCGGGGACGACGACGAGCCCGTGCCCGCTGATCGTCTTCGTGCGGCCCGACTGCCGGCCGTCGGCGTCGTACGCCGTCACGGTCGCAGGTCCGGATGCGGCGACCGTCTGCGGCACAGGGAGGGTCGTGGCGTTGACGTAGACGTCGAGTGTGCCCTGGCCGGCGAGTCCGAGGTGGGACACGATCGGCTGCACGAGCACCGCGTCGAGCCGGGCCGTGCCGCTCACGTGGGCGGTGACGGTCGAGGTCGCGGACGAGACCGGGACGGGCAGCGTCTGCGGGCGCAGGAACACCGGGCTCGGCGCGATGCCCTGGGCGCCGGGGCGCACGTTGTCGGTGCGGCCGAGGGGAAGCGCGAGGCGGCCGACCGACGCCGTCCAGACCGTCGAGCCGGAGCCGCCGGGGCCGAGGTCGGCGATCGGGAGGATGCGCGCGGCCGGGTGACCGGACGGCAGGCTCAGAGTGACGGTCGACCCGCTGCCCGCCTGCAGGTACGCGCCGCCCGACCAGTTCGCCGATCCGGTCCACGCCGACGGCGGCGTCACCCGCGTCACCGTGCCGGTGGTCGCTCCGCTCTCGGCCTCGACGACGGTCAGCCCGGAGGTCGCGGTCGTCCGGGTGAGGGCGGTGGCGGTGCGGGCGATGGCGGGATGCGCATCCAGCGCCAGCATGCTCAGCTCGGTGTGGATGACCGACTCGGCACCGCAGTTGCGGTTCACGGTGCCGTCGGCGGCGATGCCGTCGACGCACACGCCGGTCGACGGGTCGTACGCCGCCGTACCGGCGCGGTTGGCGCCGAAGTACCAGGCGGCCTGCGCGCCGGCGAGGGCCGCGAAGCCGGCGGCGCCGGTGGCGTCGGAGGCTGCGATCAGGCCCGCGAGCCGCGAGTCGACGCCGTAGGCGATCTGCGTCCGGTCGGCCGGGGTCGGCGTCCAGCCGTTGTCCGGTCCGCCCGACGCGAGCAGCTGCGCGGTGAAGGAGGCGAGGTCCTTCGTGGCCGGAGCCTGCAGCGCGGGGGTGCCGAGGGTCTTCGCCGCGGCGGTGAGCGCCGCGGCCTGCATCCCGGCCCAGGCATGCCAGAAGGTGGGGGAGTTCGCCTCGGGCAGCAGGGCGCCGAACGGCCACTGGCCCGTGCCTCCGCTCTGCAGCTTCGCGATGCCCTCGGCGTACCGGGAGAGCGCGGTGCGGGCGGCGGCGTCGGGCGCGCCGGCCGAGACGTACGCGCTCAGGCCGAGGACGGCCTCCGCCGTGGCGCCCGCGCTGCCGACGATCAGCCAGCCGGGGACGCTGACGCCGTTGGCGACATCGGTCTGCGGGTAGCGGGCGAGGGACTGGCGTTCGAGGGCCGAGACGGCCAGCGTCATGCGGTCGGCCAGGAAGGACGCGAACGCCGGGTCGGCCGCGCGGAAGCCCGCGTAGCCCTCGCCGAGCGCCCACACGGTGCGGGCGAGCCAGAACGACTCCGCCGAGTCGGACGGGTCGGGCAGCTCCTTCGGGATCGCGGACGGGTTCAGGGTTCCGTCGTGCTGCTGCCAGAGCACCACGCCGCCGGCGTTCGGCCCCTCGGTCGTCTGCAGGTAGGTGAGCGAACGCAGCAGCTCGTAGGCGCTCGCGCGGCTGCTCGCCGTGCCGTTCTGCTTCCAGTCGCGGAGGTAGACCACGGCGGCGCGGGAGATGTCGTCGGCGTCGTAGGCGCCCTGCGCGTACCAGCCGCGACCGGCGTCGGTGACGGGTCCGCCGCCGACCCGGCGGAAGCTCCCGTCCGCCTGGCGGTCGGCGTACACCCACGGCGCGCGGGCGACCGGCTCCTCGGCGGCGCGGTACGTGGTGTGCCCGGCGACGCCCGTGAGCAGCGGGACGTCGTCGAGCAGGAAGTCGAGGTGGGCGAGGTTGGTGAGCTTGGCGGGTGCCTGGGCCGGAGCCGGGGCCGTGGCGGCGGACACCGGGGCCGCCGCGAGCGCCGGAGCGCCGGCGCCCGTGATCGTCACGGCGGCGCCGAGCACGAGGCCGAGTGCGGCCGTGGTCATCGTCAGTCGTCGGTTGCGCATCGTCGCGTCCCCTGTCATCTAAACCGGTTTAAAGGACAGTAGGCGCCGATCGCGCGGAAGTCAACGGCAGGTCTTGTGGTGGGCCCTCCGTCCCGGCCAGACTTGTCCGCACCGCGACCGACCACGCCGCAGCGACGGGGCAGGAGGACCACCGTGGAGTACAAGGACATTCCGACGAAGGCCGACGTGGAGCGCATCGCCGGCTTCCGGCAGCCGGGATGCGTGAGCATCTACCTGCCGACCGGCACGACGCCCGCGGAGGCCGACCGCGCCAGGATCGAGCTCAAGAACCATCTCGCCGCGGCGGTGCGGTCGCTGGAGGCCCTCGGGGTTCCGCGGGCGCGCATCCAGACGGTGCAGGCCGAGGGGGAACGTCTGCTCGACGACCGCGACTTCTGGCGCTACCAGTCGCGCTCGCTCGCCGTGTTCCTCGACGGGGAGCTGGCCGAGACCTTCCGCCTCCCCAACCGGCTGGGCACGGCGTGCGAGGTGGCCGACCGGTTCTACGTCAAGCCGCTGCTGCGGGCGCTGACCTTCCCGCAGTCGGCCCTGCTCCTGGCGCTCGCTGGCAACTCGGTGCGGCTGCTGCACCTCACCCCGGACCGTCCGCCCGAGCGGATCGACGTGCCCGGCATGCCGAAGGATGTCGCGGCGGCCGTCGGACTGACCTCGGTGAGCGGACGGTCGCCGGACGGGCGCATCCAGGGCTCCGAGGGCCAGAAGGTGCGGATGCTGGAGTACGTGCAGGCGATCGAGCGCGCGCTGCACCCGCTGCTGGCGAACTCCACCGAGCCGCTCATCCTCGCCGCCGCCGAGCCGCTCCTCGGCATCTTCCGCGGCGCGGGGGAGCACCCGCGGCTCGTGCCGGAGGTCATCCCGGGCAACCCTGAGGACAAGACGGACGAGGAGCTGGCGGCCGCCGCCCGCGGCGTGCTGGACCGGCTGTACGCCGGCAAGGTGGCCGCGTTGCGCGAGAACTACGAGTCGCGCATCGCCGCGGGCACCGCCCTCGTCGACCTCAGCGACATCGCCCGCGCCGCCACCTTCGGCGCCGTGGAGTCGCTCGTGATCGACATCGACCGCCGGGTGCCGGGGTCGGTCGACGAGACGACAGGCGCGATCGCGTTCGCCGCGGACGACGCGCCCGGCGACTACGGCGTCGTGGACGAGATCCTGCGCCGCGCCCTGGCCTCCAAGGCGAAGGTGTACGCCCTGCGCGCGGAGGACGTGCCGGGCGGAGGCGCGGCCGCCGCGGCCGTCCGCTACCCCGTCTGACGATCCATGGGTCGCAACACGCCGTCTACCTTCGCGCGGAACGGCGTGTTGCGTCCCATGGATCTCAGCGGCGGGGACGCAGGGCCAGGACGAGGAACTCCTGGACGGCGGCGAGCCAGTCGTAGACGGCGCGCTGCATCGCCGACTCGTCGTCGTGGATGTCGCCCTCGTCGCCGTCCTGGCGGATGTTCAGCCGCGCGGCCAGCACGAGGCGGACATCCGTGATCGTCCGCAGCCACGCCGTCGCCTGCGTCTGATCGAGCACGACCTCGACGCGTCCCTCACCGCTTGTTCCGGCGAGCGTCTCCATGACGACGCGGGCCGCGGCCTCCTTGCGGTCGGCGAGCCCCGGGGCCGTGAACCGCCGGAACTCGGCCGACGCCTCCGGATCGTCCGGGTAGGCGTCCGGCAGCAGCCGCCCGAGCGCCGGGTCGAGCGCCGCGCTCTCCGGCGCGGAGGCGGCGCGCGCCAGCTCCACGGCCTCCTCGGCCAGCGAGAGCAGCAGCCGGGCCTCCCCGGCCTCGAAGCGCGCGGTCACCCGGCCGTCGCGCCGGCGGCGGAACGGGATCACGCGTCCGCCTTCGTCAGCGTCGCCCAGAGCCCGTAGTCGTGCATCGCCTCCACGTGCCGTTCCATCTCCTCGCGCGTGCCCGTCGCCACCACGGCCCTGCCCTCCGTGTGCACGAGCATCATCAGCCGCTCGGCCTCCTTCCGGGGGAAGCCGAAGTAGGTCTGGAAGACGTACGTGACGTAGCTCATCAGGTTGACCGGGTCGTTCCAGACGATCGTCACCCACGGCGAGCCCAGCTGCAGCAGTTCGTCGGCCTCGGTCCGCTCCAGCGTCCCGGCCGCGGTCGACGTCCCGCTCACAGCGGGACGCCGCCGATCGCATCCGCCGCCCGCACGAGCGCCAGGTGGGTCAGCGCCTGCGGGGTGTTGCCCGCGTGCGAGCGCCCGTCCACGTCGTATTCCTCCGAGAGCATGCCGACGTCGTTGGCCAGGGCGACCAGGCGGTCCATGAGCGCGATGGCGTCGTCCCGGCGGCCGGAGGCGGCGTACTGCTCCGCCAGCCAGAACGAGCAGGCGAGGAAGGGATGCTCGCCCGGCGGCAGCCCGTCCACCCCGCTCTCGGTGCGATACCGCAGCACCAGTCCGTCCTTCAGGAGGTCGCTCTCGATCGCCCGGACGGTGCCGAGCATCCGCGGGTCGTCCGCCGAGACGTAGCCGACCTGCGCGAGCTGCAGCAGCGACGCATCCACCTCGGTGGTGCCGTAGTGCTGCACGTACGTTCCGCGGTGCGGGTCCCAGCCGTTGGCCTCGATGTCGGCGCGGATGGCGTCGCGCTCGCGCTTCCACCGCTCCACCGGCCCGTCCAGCCCGTACTCCTCGACCGCGCGGATGGCGCAGTCGAACGCCGCCCACACCAGCGCACGCGAGTGCGTGAAGTGCTGCGGTTTGTCGCGGATCTCCCAGATGCCGTGGTCCGGCTGGTTCCAGTGCTGCTCCAGGTAGCCCATCAGCGCGCGCTGCAACGCCCACGAGAAGCGCGTCTCCGCGTTCCCGGCCCGGCGGCCGCGGTCGAGCGCCAGCATCACCTCGCCGATCACATCCGCCTGGAACTGGTTGGAGGCGTCGTTCCCGATCCGCACGGGATGGGCGCCCTGATACCCGGGGAGGCTGTCGATGATCCGCTCGCTCAGGTCGCGCTCGCCCGCCAGGCCGTACATGATCTGCACCTCGCCCGGGTCGCCGGCGATCGCGCGGAGCAGCCAGTCGCGCCAGTGGTCGACGTAGTCGTTGTAGCCGTGCGCGAGCAGCACGCCGATGGTGAGCGAGGCGTCGCGCAGCCAGACGTAGCGGTAGTCCCAGTTGCGCTCGCCTCCGAACGCCTCCGGCAGCGAAGTGGTCGCGGCGGCCACGATGCCGCCGGTCTCCAGGTGCGACAGCGCGCGCAGCAGCAGGAGGGAGCGGATGACCTCGTCGCGGTACGGCCCCTGGTGCGTCGCCCGCTGGGCCCAGTCCGTCCACCACTCGCGCGTGTGCTGCAGGGCCGAGTCCACATCCAGGGCCTTCGGCGCCTCGCGGTGCGACGGGAACCAGGTGAGCGTCAGGTCGACGGTCTGGCCGGCCTGGACGGTGAAGTCGCCCTCGTGCGTGTGGTCGGCCGCGTGGAGCTGCGCGCCGCGGACGACGATCGCGTCCGGCCCGGCGACGGCGATCAGGGCGTGCGGCCGCTCCGACTTGTCCTGCCGCACCCACGGGATGGCGGTGGAGTAGCCGAAGCGGATGCGCAGATCCTGGTGCATGCGGACGGTCCCGTGCACGCCGCGGACCCGGCGCACGATGTCGGCGCGGTGGTCGCCCATCGGCATCGCATCCGTCACCTCGACCTCGCCGTCGGCGGTGCGCCAGCGGGTCACGAGGATCATCGTGTCCTTCTCGTAGTGCCGCGTGCTGACGGCGGAGGCGTCGACGGGGGCGACCAGCCAACGGCCGTGGTTCTCAGTGCCGAGCAGGGCGCCGAACATCGAGCGCGAGTCGTAGCGCGGCAGGCACAGCCAGTCGATGCTCCCGTCCTTGCCGACCAGAGCTCCGGTGAAGCAGTCACTGATCAGGGCGTAATCCTCGATGGGGAGCGACATATTCCCAGTATGGACGTACTGTGATCGGCATGACGCAGTCCGTGGACACTCTTGTGATTCTCGGAGCATCCGGCGACCTCACGTCGCGGCTCCTCCTCCCCGCCATCGGACAGCTGCTCACCGATCAGCCGGACCGCGCGTTCACGCTGATCGGGTCGAGCAGCGACGGTCTCGACGACGACTCCTGGCGCGCGATCGTGAAGAAGTCGTTCGCCACGGTGGATGCGAAGGGCGACGCGGTGGAGAAGCTCCTGTCGGCGACGCGCTACGTGAAGGCCGACGCCACCCAAGCGGACGACCTGAAGAAGCTGCTCGACGACGCGGACGGCGTTCCCGCCCTCTACTTCGCGCTCCCGCCGGCGATCGCCGCGAAGGCGTGCGAGGCCCTCGGCACGATCGACCTGCCCGAGGGGCTGACCCTGGCGCTGGAGAAGCCGTTCGGCACCGACCGGGAGAGCGCGATCCGGCTCAATGCGGTGCTCGCGAAGCTGGTGCCCGAGGACCGGATCCACCGCGTGGACCACTTCCTCGGCCGCTCCAGCGTGTTCAACATCCTGGGCGTGCGGTTCGCCAACAGCATCCTGGAGCCGCTCTGGAACGGGCTGCACGTCGAGCGGGTCGATGTGGTCTACGACGAGACGCTCGCGCTGGAGGGCCGTGCGCGGTACTACGACGGCGCGGGCGCCCTGATGGACATGATCCAGAGCCACCTCCTCCAGGTGATGGCCGTGCTGGCGATGGAGCCGCCCTCGACGCTCGGCGCCGCGGACCTGCGCGACGCGAAGGAGATCGTGCTGCGGGCGACGAAGGTGTGGGGCGACGACCCGGTCGCCTCCAGCCGCCGCGCACGCTACGCGGCGGGGGAGATCGACGGGCGGAAGCTGCCCGCCTACGCCGACGAGCAGGGCGTCGACCCGTCGCGCGAGACGGAGACGCTCGCCGAGGTCACCCTCCAGGTCGACACCTGGCGCTGGAAGGGCGTGCCGTTCACCCTGCGATCGGGCAAGGCGCTCGGCAGCAGGCGGCGCGAGATGGTCATCACGTTCACGCCGGCGCAACACATCCCGACCGGGCTGGACGGCACGACGCAGCCGGCCAAGCTGCGGCTGCTGTTCGCGCCGGACTCGATGTCGCTGGAGATCAACATCAACGGCTCGGACGACCCGTTCGAGCTGGAGCGTGCTTCGCTCACCGCCGACTTCGGGCCGGGCGCGCTGCTGGCCTACGGCGAGGTGCTGGAGGGCATCCTCGACGGCGACCCGTCGCTGTCGGTGCGTGCCGACACGGCGGTGGAGTGCTGGCGGATCGTGGAGCCGGTGCTCGCGGCGTGGCGGGAAGGGCGGGTGCCGCTGCAGGAGTACCCGGCGGGCTCGGAGGGGCCGGAGGACTGGAAGGAGCTCGGCTGAGGTTGGCCGGCTCCGGCCGGTCGGCGGCTCAGGTCCGGCGGCTCAGGCCGCGGGGCGGTGCGAGACCAGCGGGAACTCGCCGGTCACCGGCTTGCGGAGGTCGGTCCACTGCGTGATCGGGGCCGGCTCCCAGTCGAGTGCGGCGGGCTCGGGCGCCGCGGCGGCCGGCTCGGCGGCGGCCGTCCCGCTGACGACCGGCTCGGCGGCGGGAGACTCGACGGCGGCCTGAGCGGCGGGTGCCTCAGCGGGCGCGGCGGACGGCGCGGTGCGGGCGTCACCGACGCTCCCGGCCAGGTGCTGCGGCTCGGAGAGCGACTCGCCGGCCTCGAGGCGGCG
>Ga0209563_100723_pt1 | contig 10234 bp, 10 predicted proteins | sample AraplaCvi_mMF_r2_FD_184271 | JGI IMG/M metagenome (GOLD analysis project Ga0209563, IMG submission 184271) | Arabidopsis root microbial communities from North Carolina, USA - plate scrape CL_Cvi_mMF_r2 (SPAdes) (version 2) | ecosystem: Host-associated > Plants > Roots > Endosphere | place: USA... | reverse complement strand
ACTCAACTGAAATCGCCCGGCACGGGTCGTCAGCTCATCGCCCCGGGTTGGCGGCCCGTCCCACATTTCTAGCATCAAACTTTTCGACGGGACTTTTGACTTACGATGGACCGCGAGCATTCGGCTTGGTCACCAAGCGATGACGCTCGTTTTCGCGATTTGGTCGAAGACGGCGTCTCACCGGAGAAGATCGCAACGGCGCTGAAAAAGACTCACGAACAGCTTCGTCGGCGTGGTTACGACCTCGGACTGCCCCTTAAATGGTTTCGAAAGACGTAGCGCAGTCGTATGAGGACGGAGCACAAGTCCCGACTAATCAGACGCGATGAAATTCGACAACTCGTTGCTTCAGCGAAGCTCTCGCACTGAAGCCAGCGCTAAGTCAGGCTCGTGCTGGTTATGAGCGTGAACAAAGTGCCGCTGACATCATTGGCACGCCTACACGCAGGCGGACCTTCGCGCTACTGTCGCCACAAGCGACCGGTGCCCGCCGGTCCAAAATCTAGATCAACTCCCGCCGGCTCAAAGGTCTGCGGGTTTTTGTTTGGCGGAAGGGGATGAGCTTTTTGAGCTAGCTCTTCGATGAGCATGAGCAGTGCGCGGCGCGTCCCGCGGCTCTTGATCTCCGTAAAGGCATTGACCAAGCATAGAACTTCGCGATCAGTTTCAAAGACAGTCATTTGCGACTCCAGCATGACAAGACCACCGCAAAGGAGTGCCGCGGTCCGCACGTCATAATACCCGGGTAAAAAGATCGAACTGAAATAAGCAGCCAGCCCTGGCAATCACTTTTTAGAATTAAATCCGATCTGTTTCAAAACGAATATTTTCGCGGTCAGCCACAACTATTTTACGTGCTTAACGTACACGCTGAAATGAGGGAAAGGCCGCCGAAGACTCGCTGCTGGCTGGCCTTTCACACCTCAAAACGAGGGCATCTATGCCGGGAGTGCCAGGCCGGCATGACCTCAACGTAACTCAACGTTCTCGACACGAGAATGATCTGAGGCATTGGGGCGAGGGTGGGGACAAGCGTGCGACGCTTCCCCGCTCAAAGCCTGTCCCCCTTGCCCGACGACAGAAATTCAATCCTCATCCTGCAATCGCGCTTGCCAGAGACTTGCGATCATTCGCCTCGATGCCCACTCGCGCAATGCCGATGATGACAAGCGTCAAGAGACAGAGCGGTGAATATGCTTCGCATGATGCAGACGCGTTTGTCGGAAGCAGAAGCCGACGCGCCGAGTATGATGGCGCGCCGACTTCGCCTTGGTAAACCCGGACGAGGGCAATGTCCGATGTGTCAACAATCGAACTCGCGAATTAAGCTTGATGCCGCGCCCCCGCATTAATTCTGGAACCGGATAGCATCGGCGTTGGACGTCTCAAGATATCGAAATCTCGGACCACTCTCTTCACCCGCCGTTGTTCGTTGAGCTCCGTGCGATCAACGTGAATCGATAATATCGCCACACCTCCCTCGAAGCTGTGCTCGTCGGCTCTCCCCTTCGCTGTGGAACGTCCTTTGCCGCTTCGCGATTATCGGCGGTAGGAAGGAAATGCAGTGCCACCATCTGACGCTAACAGGTTCGCGAGGAAAGCGGATGAGTGCCGACGTTTGGCGGCACAAGCTGGAAGCGAAATCGACAAGAGGGCTTGGCTACGTCTGGCTGCCGAGTGGGACAAGCTCGCCGACGATGCGGCTCAGGGGCGAGGCATTTTCGAACGGTACAAGTGAAATCTGTTAGTCGACGGACCAGAGGCCGATGATGAAAAGGGCGCTTCCGACGACGGTCAGCATGCTCGCTGGTCCCCAAATTATCCATGCGCCGGCTAGCGCCATTCCCAACCCGATAATGCACAAAAATATTGGCAGCAGATTCATGCGGAGAAAGGTCGCAGGTAACGGGGATGGACGAGACGGCTTTGGCGGGGTCGCTCTACCCGCATCAGGAGCGACGCTGGTCCCAGTTAAGCACCTGAGCAACTGAACGTTCCTCGCCGCGGCGGCCGAAAGAAGGGCCGCCTCCTGGGCGGCCCGTTTGAAGTTGACGATAGGAGGTCAAAAGATTGTTTCGAGCAAATCCAGCCCCGGGAATTAAAAACTTAATTATTCAAACTTGACGCCCGGTCGCCTCGTTTAAAGCAGCTGATTGTTTCGTCGTAAACTTAAATCGTCGTTCCAATTGAGGAACTTGCATCGATAATTGGTTCTTTTACGCCCGTTTTAGTGTTTCGGATTTACCGTGGGTGAATGTCCAGGCGGGCTCCCATCTCTCTTCGCCCAAGGTTCAGTATTATGATTTTAGATAGTGAATTTATAGACCTACAGCTCGAAATTGCGCGGCAGCGTTTGCACATTGAGGACCGAGAGGCGTTGGTCGAGGTCCTCACACAGGACGGTCATGATGTGAGCGACCAGGAAACGATCCTCAAAGAGCAGCGGTCTGAACTTGCCGTGAAGATCGCCCGAATGGTGGCCTTGATCCGCTAAGTATCCTCTGCTGGCAGATGACATTGCTGTGGGCAGCCCGCGCCAGCCCGGTTCGGGGGCTCGTCGCTTCAATCTGGACGATCGTCGGGCTCTAAGCGGCAACGAAAGCTGTAGGTCGGAGGCCTTCGTCGAGTTTTCTGCGATGGGGTCCTGCAAGGCGCAGAAACTTCAGCGTCGGTAATGTCGAGCGACGGTATCGGCGGTTGCGTCCCTGAACCAGCCTTTGATCGGCACTGAACGCCACCATGAACGTAGCTGTAATCCCTGGAGCGCATGAGCCGGATACCCGTCTCAAGGTCCGTCAGGTCTCGTCAGTCTCGCGCCAAGCGTAGCCGCGGGCGCCAAAGTCTTCGAGGACCCGATAAACGCTGCGGTCGAGGTCAGTCGGCACGATCGAGAGTGATGAACACAATTCGGCGAGCCCCTGTCATAGCGTTGGCCTGTGGCAGCTAACTCGGTCTCGGGCTTTTCGGCGCGTGTGAGCTGGTCGGCGAAGCTTGCCAGCTCGATCGGCCGCTTGATGGTTCGGGTCGTGTCGATGCCCTCCAAAGATTGCGTTGCGTTCGATCGCGATCAATAGCCGGCGCAGGCGCAGCACCGATGTGCAACGACGACAAACGCAGTGAGATGCTCCATGGGTCGTCTTAACCCTACGCGGTGAGGTTAATACACGCTTCGCGTTGTGGCTGCTCGAACATCACTGTACTTTGGCTGAAATAATACAATATCGAGACGAGGATACGCGTGAAGAAGACAAAGCGGACTTTGACGCCAGAGCAGACCATCACGGTTATTGCGGAGATCGAGCAGCGGCTCGCACAACTAGACGCGATGGAGCAACGCCTTGCACGGCCCGTGCACAAGCTGGCCGACGACGAGCTGCCCTTCAACGACGGCTGCACGCGGCACCGCTGCTACTAAGCTGTGACGTCTGCGCCGCCCGCAGCCACAGAAAACAGTTTCAGCCCTAGATATCTTTGAACCTGCAGAAAGTGTGATCACGCTAATAAATGAAGATGGCAGCGCGTGATAAGGTGCAGCCCAGACTTCGGGAGGATAAGCTGACCGTCCAAGATCCCAGCATCAAGGCGCCGCGCTGGTATCGACGCATCGTCACGCTTTGCTATCTCGTTGCCATCGCCCTGGCGACCTTGGGCTGGTCGGCCGCGATCCTATGGGGGGCCTTCGCAATTGCAAAGTGGCTGATTGCTCTAAGTGATTAGAGCAGCACCTGATAGCATTTTATTGCGGCGCAAAAAATCATAACCCAAAGCGCAACGGTTATCTGCAAGGTCGTGGCCATCGTCCCACCCGTGCTGCGTAGCTCTTAATGGCTGTACGCGATTCAACGCAAAGTTCCCAGTATTAGTTCCCTCACCCGGAACCTTACGGGCACTCCAGTTCATTTTTTCTTAATCGTGAGAGCCGCGCTCTAACCACCTTGGTTTCCGTCGACATTTTAACTCGACGAGTTGGCAACCAGCGTTCCAACCGGCAGAGAACGTCAAGCTGGCGTCGCGGCCGCTGACGGGGACTCAGTCTTCAAGTTTGTCGGAGGGATCGAGCCGCATCGTCCCGGTCGAGATCAAATCGAGGATCGCCTCGACGAACATTAATGACGTGACGCTGATGCCCATCACCTCCCGTGATAATCGCGCAGGCATCCCTTTCCGACGCTACCGCCGCGAGGGACCGGGAGTGCAAAGGCGGCGTAGGGAAGTTTTGCCGGGAGCGCGAGGCAGCGGTCGTTGAGCGTCGGCAAGTCCTGCATGCCGCGCGGTAGCGGCGGTCGGGGTAGCTGATCCTCAGATGGATGTAGCAATAGGCTAGCCGCCTGGACGTGCCCCGAAGATGAAGGACAAGTAGAGTCGAGGTGCTCACAATGGTCACGATGTGAGCGAACGGAACGGCTCTCAAAAAGGAACGTTTTGCAATCGCCCGAACGGTCGCCTTGTCCGCTAAGTTCTGCTGGTTATCTTTCTCCGAGGCGACATCTTTGCGTGACCGGCCGGTTCCAGCCCACGGTGGATAGCCACATCTGCGGTATTTCGCACCGCAACATTGAACCTCTCCAAGTCTATATAGACCAATCTGTACCGGGGTTTTGCATCATCCCCCTCGGGGCTGGTAAGCCGCCGCTCGCGGTCATTTAAGCGGGCGGCGTTTTTATTCCCCCGAAAACGAAAAAGCCCCGATCCGGGGCTGGCGGGACTGAGGCTTTTCCGCAGTCGCACTCCTATGCGGGCGACTCAACACCCACCCATTTGGGAAGAAGATCGTGTCCTAATTCGGAGTGCAAGGTGTCCTAATCGGGACAGGCGTCCGGGACAAAGAGCTTGGATGGAAATGCTCGGCGACCGCGGCGGCAGGGGAGGAATCGTAGTCGAACCCGGGGCCGCTCCGCCAGCCCGGGGCGGGCAGGCAGCAAAACAAGCGATGCTATGTGTCGCAATTCCTAGCGTCTTGCCAGCAGATCGTCGCCTGACGCCATCAGCGTGACGAGGATACCGCTTTCGTGCAGATCCAGCCATCCTCTTTCGATCGCGGATGCGAGGGCAGCGCTTTAGAGCGGGGGCGAAAGATTGGTGCTAATGTTGGAGCAAGCGACCGGTGCCCGCCGGTCTAGAATCTAGATCAACTCCCGCCGGCTCAAAGCCGGTGGGGTTTTTGTTTGGGACAAGGGGACCGCCTTTCTGCGCCAGCTCTTCGACGAGCATCAGAAGTGCACGGCGCGTCCCGCGACTCCTGATCTCCACAAACGCATTGATCAGAGTAAGAACTTCAAGATCATTTTCGAGAAAGATCATTTGCAACTCCGGTATGACAGGACCGCAGCAGGGGACTGCTGCGGTCTCATTGTCGAAATATCCGGGTGAAAAATATCCAAGTGAAAATATGCAGCCGGCCCCGGCGGGCCAAAGCTACCGAGGCTTCGTGAAAGCGCAAATTAAATCTTCCGCAACGCAGACAAGAACCGACTAATTGATTAAGATGGGGCAAGCTCCGATTGAGGCAAGGCCTACCGCGGGCTTGCTGTTGGCGGGCCTTCGCCTTGAACAAGGCCGCATATCTCCCCCATGGCCTTTCCCGAAGCCGAAGATGATTCTCACGCCGTTAAGGTTGAGTTGAGCGTATGGTCGCGTTGCTAGGCTGTCGTGCTACACTTGCTTCGAGCGACTGGCCTCCGCCTCTCGCTATCTGCAACTCCCGTCGGCCCGCCAGGTCGGCGGGTTTTCTTTTGGATGGCGAGGTCAGGGTGACCCAATCGCCAACCGTCCCATCAGCAACTATGGGGCGTCGCTGGGGAGCCGCAGCTTGGCTTTCTGCTGGTCTCACCGCCAATTTTGCGGTCGCGGAAGGGTTCGGCCCCGACATCAAGCTGACGCGGACGCAGACCATCATGCAAGGCGCCGATCATTGCGACTTCCGCTATCGGCGCGATGCGGGCGGCGGATCACGATGAGGGGATGCGTACAATGCGGGCGAGGTGTCTTGCCGCCGCGACATTTGCGCTGATGGCGCAGAGCGCGGACGCCGCAATCATCGACTGGCAGGCCGAGCTGCAGCGCTGCCGCACGCTGCGCGAAAATGTGACGCCGCTGCTTCAGGCCGGCGAGGGCATATCCGCCGTCGGTCGCTCCAACAGGTCCGTCCGTCGTTGCATCTGGATCCAGCGCATGGCAGTGCGGAAGAAAATCCCCGGCGCGGAGGTGTGGTAGTCGATCGCCTGTCAGATGGACTTGTTCTTCGACGCGAGCAGCAAGTCCTTCAGTCCAGTCGGATAGAGCCTTGGTCCGTCTTCGACGTCGAGATCGTCAAGATCGAACCAGCGAGCGACGATCTGCTCGCCGTTGTCCTCGCGGAAATCGATGCGGTCCCGGTCGCTGAACGCGCCGTCCGGGAACGTGACCTCGGCGATAAACATCACCTCGTGTCCCGTTGCTCCCTCATGCACAAAGATGTTCTCCATCATGATCGGCTCGCCGGTGATGATGATGTCGATGCCGAGTTCTTCATTGAATTCGCGCAGCAACGCTGCCCGCCAGCTCTCGCCGAACTCGATCTCGCCGCCGAGCGGACGCACGCCCTTGATCCGCCCCGTATCGTCGCGCACTTCGGCAGCCAGCAGCCGCCCGTCCCGCCAGTGCAGGCCAATTGCGACGACGCGGATGTGAGGGTGAGGCCGCCATGTGGTCATGGAGGATCGTTATAGCGCTCGCCGCCGCTGCGCAATGCGCGCCAGCGAAGTCTTGTCGGGCCGGATCCGCGCCGCCTCCGGAATGCAAGACTTCTCAGCCTTGATCCGTGACTCCCCGCCTGCCATGGTCCGTCCATCCACCACGGTAATGCGTCTGGTGAGATCCAGTTTGTGGCGTTCGGCGTCATGTGTCGCGTCGCCGGCCGTGAAGGAAAACAGGTGTCGAGATGAGCAGCGTGAACAAGCCCGGCGGCAACTATTTGCCGGTGATCATCCATGGCGGAATTGCGTATGTCAGCGGTCAGCTGCCGCGCCGCGGCGAAGACCTGCTGTATTCAGGCAAGGTCGGCGCGGGTGTCGATATCGCGGCCGCACAGGAGGCCGCGGCCCTCTGCGCCGATCTCTGCATTGCGGCCATCAACCACGCCACGGGCGGCGAGGACAACATCGTCCAGGTCCTGCAGGTCGTGGGATATATCGCCTCGGCGCCTGGATTTACCCAGCAGTCGCAAGTCATGAACGGCGCCTCCGACCGTCTCATCGAACGCCTCGGCGATCGCGGTCGTCACGCGCGCACGTCCGTCGGCGTCGCCGAGTTGCCGCGGGGCGCGCCGGTCGAGCTGAACATGATGGCCGCCGTTCGCTCGTAGCGGGCGGCCTTACTCGACCAGATACTTCGTCACCGCCGCCTCGTCCCAGGCGATCCCGTTGCCGGGCTCTTCGCTCGGCAGTGCAAAGCCGTCCTTGACCGTCAAACGCGTCGAAAGCACCGCATCGGCCCAGTCGACATATTCCAGCCAGTGCGCGGTTGGCGTCACGCAGAGCAGGTGCGCGCTGACCTCCGAGAACAGATGCGTCGACATCTCGATGCCGGCGGCGTGCGCGAGCGAGGCCGCACGGAGCCAGCCGGTGACGCCGCCGATGCGCTGAACGTCCGGCATCACGTAGTCGCAGGCCTCGGCGGCGAGTGCGGTCTGCATCGAAAAGGCGCTGTCGAAATTCTCGCCGATCTGGAGCGGCGTGCGCAGCGCGTCGGCGATCCGCGCGCAGCCCTCATAGTCGTCGTGGCGGATCGGCTCCTCGATCCAGGTCAGGCCCTCGTCGTCGAGCATCTCGCCGCGCCGGATCGCCTCGGTCACCGTCAGCGCCTGATTGTAGTCGCACATCAGCGTTACGCGATCGCCGACGGCCTTGCGCACCGCGCGCACGACGGCGAGGTCCTCGCGCGCATCGGGCCGACCGACCCGGATTTTTGCCGCCTGAAAGCCTTCGGCGAGCAGCTTGTGCGCTTCCTCCACCGCAGCGCCTGCCGGCATGATGCCGAGTCCTTTCGAGTTGTAAGCCTTGATCGGCTTTGGCGCGCCGCCGAGCAGGCGGGCGAGCGGCAGGCCCTTGCTGCGTGCCAGCGCATCCCATGCCGCCATGTCGATGCCGGACTGTGCCAGCCGCTGCAGTCCGGCGAGCCCGAGCAGCGTGAAGCGCTGGGTCAGCTTGCGCTCGATCTCGAACGGCAGCAGCTCGTCGCCGGCCAGCAGTTCTGACATTTCCGTGACCATCGCCGTCAGCGGTTTCAAGGCCGAGGGCGTGATCGAGAACAGATAGGCATGCCCCACGGAGCCCTGATCGGTCTCGCAGTCGATCAGGACCAGCGGCGCTTTGGCCACCGCGCCCGTCGAGGTCTGGAGCGGCAAATTCATCGGCACGATCACGGGACGCGCCACAAAGCGCCTGATGCGGATGGTCACGGTCATTTGGAGGGTCTCCCGGCGGAGTGAATGCAGGTCTTTGCCGATCTTAAACATTCGGCATGAAACGAAAAGGTGCTTGCCACGACCACCATAAAAGGGGGTTGCACGGGCGCGCATTTCTTGGCTCTGTGCCGCCGCATGTTGTGCCGCAAATCCCTGGACTTTGCGACAAAAACGCACACGACGGAGCCACAGAGTGAAACAAGAGATCGCCGAAGAACAGCGCAAGAGCGGCCTGCTCACCGGAGCCGTGATCGCTTTCCTCCTGCTCGCTCTGCCGCTCGCGGTGTGGCTGGACCTGACCGAGCTCAGCAAGACCGCGCTGCGCCGGCAGGCGGTCGATCTCAATTCCGTCATCACCAGCGTGCGCAGCTATTACGCGTCCAACGTGGTCGGCCGCGTGCTCGCCAACCCTGGCGGCACGACCAAGGTCGTCCACAATTACGAATCCGTCCCCGGCGCGATCCCGATCCCGGCGACGCTGTCGCTCGAGCTCGGGCGGGTGATCGGCGCGCAGCAGGAAAACATCACCTATCGCTTCGTCTCGGACTTCCCGTTCCAGAACCGCGCCCCGCACCAGCTCGACAAGTTCGAGAAGGACGCGCTTGATGCCCTCCGCAAGGACCCCGAGCAGAAGATCGTCGAGACCGAGACCTCGCTGTTCAACGACAAGGTCCGTCTGGTCGCGCCTGTCACGATGGGCCCGGCCTGCGTCAGCTGCCACAACAGCCACCCCGAAAGCCCGAAGAAGGACTGGAAGGTCGGCGACGTCAGGGGCATCCAGGAGGTGATCATCGCGCAGCCGATCGCCGCCAACATCTTCTCCTTCAAGTTCCTGCTGGCCTATTTCCTGATCGCCGCCGGCAGCGGCCTGTCGTTCCTCTCGCTGCAGCGCCGCCAGGCCAGCCGCATCAAGGGCATGAACAGGGAACTGGAATCCGCCAACGACTTCCTGGCCTCGCTCTCGATGAAGATCTCGCGCTACATCCCGCCGCAGGTCTACAAGAGCATCTTCAGCGGCCAGAAGGACGTCACCATCCACACCGAGCGCAAGAAGCTCACCATCTTCTTCTCCGACATCCAGAACTTCACCGCGACCGCCGAGCGGCTCCAGCCTGAACTGCTGACCCAGCTCCTCAACGAATATTTCACGGAGATGTCGGCGATCGCCCATGACTATGGCGGCACCATCGACAAGTTCATCGGCGACGCCATGCTGATCTTCTTCGGCGACCCCGAGACCAGGGGCGACCGCGCCGATGCGCAGGCCTGCCTCCAGATGGCCTGGCGCATGCAGCACCGCCTCACCGAGCTCAATGCGAAGTGGCGCGCCTCTGGCATCGAGCTGCCGTTCAAGGCCCGCATCGGCATCAATTCCGGCTATTGCAATGTCGGCAATTTCGGCAGCAGCGACCGCATGGACTACACGATCATCGGCGCGGAGGCGAACCTCGCCGCGCGCCTGCAATCGATCGCCGAGCCCGGCGGCATCGTGATGAGCTACGAGACTTTCGCTCTCGTCAGCGACATCGTCCGCGCCCACGCGCTGCCCGCGATCACGATGAAGGGCATCAGCCGCGAGGTGATTCCGTATTCGGTGGACGCGCTGAACGATGCCGCGGCGGAGCGAAGCGGTGTCATCACCGAACGCGCGCCGGGGCTCGAGCTCTACCTCGATCCCGCGGTGGTGAAGTCAGGCGATGCCGCACGGGTGCGCTCTCTGCTGGAGAGCGCACTGGCTGCGCTGAAGCCGGCGTGAGGAAGTACCTCCGCAGCCGCTTTCTGATTGAGAGA
>Ga0209563_100718_pt1 | contig 10324 bp, 9 predicted proteins | sample AraplaCvi_mMF_r2_FD_184271 | JGI IMG/M metagenome (GOLD analysis project Ga0209563, IMG submission 184271) | Arabidopsis root microbial communities from North Carolina, USA - plate scrape CL_Cvi_mMF_r2 (SPAdes) (version 2) | ecosystem: Host-associated > Plants > Roots > Endosphere | place: USA... | reverse complement strand
GCGAGGGGCTCTCCGGCGTGTTCGTCAACACGGCCGGCGGCGTCGCTGGCGGCGATCGCTTTGACATCGAAATCACAGCCGCTGACGCCGCGCGGCTGACGCTGACGACGGCGGCGGCGGAGAAGATCTACCGCGCGCCGGGACAGGCGGCGGAGCTCAGTATCGCGCTCAGGGTCGGCGCCGGCGCACATCTCGGCTGGCTGCCGCAGGAGACGATCTTATTCGATCGCGCCCGGGTTCATCGCCGCTTCGACATCGCGCTCGACGAGACCGCTTCGCTCCTGCTTTGCGAGATCGTCGTGTTCGGCCGTACCGCAATGGGCGAGCGGATGGAGCAGGGCGAGTTCGTCGACCGCTGGCGGCTCTCCCGCGGCGGCAGGCTGGTGTTCGCCGAGACTGTCAGGCTTGGCGGCAATATCGGCGCAAAGCTCGGACGATCGGCGATGGCCAAGGGCGGTGCCGCGATCGGTACGGCGCTGATCGTTCCCGGCGACGAGGCGCTGGTTGAGCGCATCCGCGAGGCGTCGGAATCCTTGTCCGGCGAAGTCGGGATATCCGCCTGGAATGGATTTGCAATGGCGCGGTTCTGTGCCCAAGATGCGGCGCGCCTGCGCGCCGACATGATGGCCGTGCTGGCGCGCACCGGTGCGGCTCTGCCGCGGCTCTGGTTGAATTGAAGTGTTGAACGGAAGAGATTTCGCATGAACCTGTCTCCCCGCGAAAAGGACAAGCTTCTGATTTCGATGGCGGCGATCGTGGCCCGCCGCCGGTTGGACCGCGGCGTCAAGCTCAATCATCCCGAGGCGATCGCGATCATCTCCGATTTCATCCTCGAAGGCGCACGCGACGGCCGCACCGTTGCCGAGTTGATGCAATCCGGCGGGCAGGTCCTGACCCGCGACCAGGTGATGCCGGGCATTCCGGAGATGATTCACGACATCCAGGTCGAGGCGACCTTTCCGGACGGCACCAAGCTCGTCACCGTGCACGAGCCGATCAGGTAGGAGCAAAGCATGATCCCCGGCGAACTCTTCATCCAGGACGGCGAAATCGAGCTCAATGCCGGCCGTAAGACGGTGACTCTGACGGTCGCCAACACCGGCGACCGCCCGATCCAGGTGGGCTCGCACTACCATTTCTTCGAGACCAACCCGGCGCTGAAATTCGACCGCAAGAAAGCCCGCGGCATGCGCCTCGACATCGCCGCCGGCACCGCCGTCCGCTTCGAGCCCGGCCAGACCCGCGACGTCCAGCTCGTCGCCGTGGCGGGGAAGAAGACCATCTATGGTTTTCGCGGCGACGTGATGGGGAAGCTGTGAGCTTCCAGCGCCCGCTCGCTCAAGAACTCAAAATCAAACGGGGCTTGTGATGTCCGTGAAGATCAAACGTTCCGTCTATGCCGACATGTTCGGCCCGACCACCGGCGACAGGGTGCGGCTGGCCGACACCGATCTCATCATCGAGGTCGAGAAGGATTTCACCACCTATGGCGAAGAGGTGAAGTTCGGCGGCGGCAAGGTGATCCGCGACGGCATGGGGCAGTCGCAGGTCACCAACAAACAGGGCGCGGCCGACACCGTCATCACCAATGCGCTGATCGTCGATCACTGGGGCATCGTGAAGGCCGATGTCGCCATCAAGGACGGCATGATTTCGGCCATCGGCAAGGCCGGCAATCCCGACATCCAGCCGGGCGTCACCATCATCATTGGCCCGGGCACCGACGTGATCGCGGGCGAAGGCAAGATCCTCACCGCCGGCGGCTTCGACAGCCACATCCATTTCATCTGCCCGCAGCAGATCGAGCACGCGCTGATGTCTGGCGTCACCTCGATGCTCGGGGGCGGCACCGGCCCGTCGCATGGCACCTTCGCCACCACCTGCACGCCGGGGCCGTGGCACATGGGGCGGATGATCCAGTCGTTCGACGCCTTCCCGGTCAATCTCGGCATCTCCGGCAAGGGCAACGCCTCCCGGCCCGCTGCGCTGGTTGAGATGATCAAGGCCGGCGCCTGCGCGCTGAAGCTGCACGAGGACTGGGGCACGACGCCGGCTGCGATCGACAACTGCCTGTCGGTGGCCGACGATTACGACATCCAGGTGATGATCCACACCGACACGCTGAACGAGTCCGGCTTCGTCGAGGATACGATCAAGGCCTTCAAGGGCCGCACCATCCACGCCTTCCACACCGAGGGTGCCGGCGGTGGTCATGCCCCTGATATCATCAAGGTCGCAGGGCTCAAGAACGTGCTGCCGTCCTCGACCAATCCGACGCGCCCCTTCACGCGCAACACGATCGACGAGCATCTGGACATGCTGATGGTGTGCCACCATCTCGATCCCTCGATCGCGGAGGACCTGGCGTTCGCCGAGAGCCGCATCCGCAAGGAGACCATCGCGGCCGAGGACATCCTCCACGATCTCGGCGCGCTCTCGATGATGTCGTCGGATTCCCAGGCCATGGGCCGCCTCGGCGAGGTGATCATCCGGACATGGCAGACCGCGGACAAGATGAAGAAGCAGCGCGGGTCGTTGCCGCAGGACAAGGGCAAGGATAACGACAATTTCCGCGTCAAGCGGTACATCGCCAAATACACCATCAATCCGGCGATCGCCCATGGCGTGTCGAAGCTGATCGGCTCGGTGGAGAAGGGTAAGCTGGCCGACCTCGTGCTGTGGTCGCCGGCCTTCTTCGGCGTCAAGCCGGACTGCATCGTCAAGGGCGGCATGATCGTCGCCGCGCCCATGGGCGATCCCAACGCCTCGATTCCGACGCCGCAACCGGTTCATTATCAGCCGATGTTCGGCGCCTTCGGCAAGGCGCGGACGGCATCCTCGGTGGTGTTCACCTCGAAAGCCGCGATCACCGGCGGTCTGGCGCGCAAGCTCGGCATCGAGAAGAAGCTCTATGCCGTCCAGAATACCCGCGGCAAGATCTCGAAGAAGAGCATGATCCACAACGACGCCACGCCCAATATCGAAGTCGATCCCGAGACGTACGAGGTCCGCGCCGACGGCGAACTGCTCACCTGTGCCCCGGCCGAGGTGCTGCCGATGGCGCAGCGATATTTCATGTACTGAAATAGCGCCTGGACGCATGTCCCAGGAGTATGTCCCCGGTGCATGTCCAAAGGACGGCTTTTCCGGTTTTGCGTTCGATCCCGCCTGGTCTAAGGTCCCGCCCGGTATCGTAACCCAGAAGAAAAGCCGGAGGATTTCTCGTGATCTACGTTGTTGCCACCTTGACCATCAAGCCCGAGACGCGCGCCGAATTCATTGCCGCCGCCACCGCCTGCATCAAGGAAACGCGGAAGGAGCCCGGCAATATCGCCTATGATCTGCATGAGAGCGTCACCGATCCCGCCAAGATGGTGTTCGTCGAGCAGTGGGAAAGCGCCGAGGCGCTGGTGCCGCATCGTGGCATGGAGCACATGAAGACGTTTGGCCGCGTCGCGGTGAAATGCTTCACGGCGCCGCCGAAGATCGAGGTGATTACGCCCGAGAAGGTCGACGTACGGTAACAGGATGACAGCAGCATGATCCGGGCGACGCAGGTTAAGGGACAGCACCGCTTCACGGACGCGCCGGCGGATACGGTGGTGCTCGATTTCGACGATCGACACCGTCGCCGCATGGCGATGACCGGGACGCGGGGCCTCGAATTCCTGCTCGACCTGGAAAACGCCGTCGCGCTTCGCGGCGGCGACGCGCTGGTGCTGGAGGACGGCCGGCTGGTCGAGGTGGTTGCGGCGCCCGAGCCTCTGCTGGAGATCCGCGGCCACGATCCGCACCATCTCATCCGCGTCAGCTGGCACCTCGGCAACCGCCATCTGCCGACGCAGATCATGGCCAAGAGCCTGCGCATCCGCCGCGACCACGTCATCGAGGCCATGGTGAAGGGCCTCGGTGCGCGCGTGATCGAGATCGAGGCGCCGTTCGATCCCGAAGGCGGCGCCTATGCCGACGCCGGCCACGCCCATGGGCACGACGACCATGCCCATCATGGTCATGCCCATCATGATCACGATCACCACGATCATGGGCATGATCACGGCCACGGTCATCATCAGCACGATCATGCCGCGCATGACCATGACCATGGCCACGATCACCATCACCATCATCATGACGAGCATTGCGACCATCCGGACCATCACCACGGCCACAAGCATGCTCATGACCACAAATGAGCCGGTTCGTGCCGGTGACCTCGCCGAGCGCGAGGCGGCGGCGCTGTACCGGCTGATGACCTGGCTGTCGCCGGCCTTTCCGGTCGGCGGCTTCTCCTACTCCAGCGGAATCGAATGGGCGGTTGAAGCTGGTGATATCGTCGATACCGCCACACTCGCCGATTGGCTCGATGCGATGCTCGGCGACGGCTCGGGCTTTTGCGACGCGACGTTCCTGGTCCACGCCTATCGTGCCGCGGAGGTCGGCGAGGAGAGCACCCTGCACGATGTTGCCGAGCTCGCCGCCGCCCTCGTGCCATCGCGCGAGCGGCAGCTCGAGACGACCTCGCAGGGGCGCGCCTTCATCGACATTACGCGCGCCGCCTGGGATGCCGACGGGCTGGACACCATGGTTGCGGCGTGCCGCACGCCCCTGGTCTATCCTGTTGCCGTCGGCGTCGTCGCGGCGATGCATGGCGTGCCAGTGGCACCGACGCTGCACGCCTTCCTCCACGCGCTGGTCTCGAACTGGATTTCCGCGGCCAGCCGCCTCATCCCGCTCGGGCAGACCGACAGCCAGCGTGTGCTGGTGAAGCTGGAAGCAGCGGTCGCCACGGCCGCCAGTCGCGCGCTGAATGCGACATTGGACGATCTCGGCGGCGCAACCTTCCGCGCCGATCTCGCCAGTCTCCGGCACGAGACGCAATATACGCGGCTGTTTCGGTCGTGAGCGGTGCGGCCTGTAGTCAATCAAAAGAGAGCGAGTGACATGTCGAAATCTCACGGCCCCTTGCGTGTCGGCGTCGGCGGCCCCGTCGGGTCGGGCAAGACCGCCCTGATGGATCTGCTCTGCAAGACCATGCGCGAGCGCTACGACATCGCCGCGATCACCAACGATATCTACACCAAATGGGATGCGGAGTTCCTGGTGCGTTCGGGCTCGCTGACGCCGGACCGTATCGCAGGGGTGGAGACCGGCGGCTGTCCGCACACCGCGATCCGCGAGGATGCCTCGATGAATCTGGCGGCAGTCGCGGACATGCGCGCGAAATTCCCCGGCCTCGACCTCGTGCTGATCGAGTCGGGCGGCGACAATCTGGCTGCCACTTTTTCCCCGGAGTTGGCCGACCTTACCATCTACGTCATCGACGTCGCGGCCGGAGACAAGATCCCGTCCAAGGGGGGGCCCGGCATCACTCGCTCCGACCTCCTGGTCATCAACAAGATCGACCTGGCGCCCCATGTCGGCGCCTCTCTGGAGAAGATGGACACGGACGCCAGGCGCATGCGCGGCGCGCGTCCCTTCGTCATGACCAACCTGAAGAAGAGCCAGGGGCTGGACCAGATCGTCGGCTTCATCGAGGCCAAGGGCGGTTTGAAACGGGCAAGCTGATGCCGCGACCACATGGCGCAGGCCTGTTACGCCGCAATGGCCGGGGCAAGACCGCTGCCGCGGAACAAATTTCGGACATGGCGATTAACTACCTCCGTTGCCCGAAGCAAAGCAGTCATGGTCAGGCCATCGGCCGGGCGGATTAAGCTTTCCAGGCAACCGAAGTTGCGTACTGATGTCTCCTGCTTCATTATCTCCGTTACTGGGGTCCACTCTGTTTCGGCACAGGGCCGTTCGAGCGGCGTTGACATGCTCCTTGTCTACTGCCGACCAGCCGCTTTCGCCTGAGTAGTCAATTGGTCCGGCTGGGATTCATCATCGGCTTCATCGCTCTGCTCGGGATCCTGCTCTCCGGGCTCGCGGCCTATCGCGTCCACGATCAGGAACTGGCGCTGGACCGGATCGCGCTGGCGCGCGCAATCGATGTTCATGCGAGCCTGGTCCAGGATAGGTTGACCGAGCGCGAGCTGCTCGCGCGCGTCGCCTCAGGCCTGTTCCGCGCGCCGTCCGTGCTCAAGCCGAACATGCTGGAGCCGCTGCGCTCGGCCATCTATGCCTTCAAGACCGATTTCGTGGTGGCCGGCTGGATTGCCAGGCTGCAACCGAACGAGCTGACAGCGGCGGAGGCTGCGATCGCAGCCGCGGGCTTCCCGAAGCCGCAAATTCGTGGCTACGACGACAAACCGATCGATCCCGCAAGCCTTACCCGGCCGATCGACGTGCTGATGGACCTCGAGCCGCGCAGCGACGAGACCAAGGCGCTGCCCGGCCGCAGTTATGATCAGGACCCGGTGCGCAACGCGATGCTGGCCCGCGCCAGGATCGAGAAGAGGTCGGTGGCCTCCGATCCGGTGCCGCTCCTGCGCGGCAACGGTCCGGTCGGCGTCATCGTCGCCGCCCCCGTCATTCCCGAGGGCGCGACCGAGCCCGTCGGCTTCATCACGTTTTCCTATGAGCTTGCCTCGCTGATGCTCACCAACGACGACATGTCGTTGTTTGCCGTCGCCCTGAAGGACCCGCGCAAGGACGGCGGCGAGCTCGTTGCCAACGACCAGGGCGTGGTCTCTGCGCGAACGGTGACGACCGAAGGGCCGGCGCCATCGGCAACGCGCACGGTCAACTTCGGCGGGCGCGACTGGCAGCTCGGCTATTACGCCAAGACCAATTCGGCGCGTCGCGCCGAGCAGACCGCGATCATCGTGGCGGCGATCGGTTTTGCCATCACCGCGATGGTGTGCGGACTGTTCGGCTATGTCGCCTACAACAATCTGCGGCTCAGCCGCGAAATCCAGGTGCGGATCGGCTTCGAGCGCCGCCTGACCGCGGTGATCGACGAGCTCAACCACCGGGTCAAGAACATCCTGGCGGTGATCCAGTCGATCGTTACGCGCACGCTGCGCCACGGTTCGGACATCGACGTCGCGCGCGAGCTGCTGATCGGCCGCATCCACGCCATGTCTAACGTGGTCTCGCTGCTCAGCGAGAGCCAGTGGCAGGGGGTCAAGCTGAAGGGCTTGTTCGAGGCGCGCGCCATTCCGCATGCCGACCGCATCGCCGTCACCGGCCCGGATATCGCCGTCAGCGCGCGCGCGGCTCAGAGCCTGTCGCTGCTGTTCTTCGAGCTCGCCTCGCACTCCGACGAAGGCCTGTCGCTGGTCGGCAAGCATCCGCACATCACGGCCAATTGGACGGTGACGGGCGAGGGGACGGACGAGGTCTTTCATTTCCGCTGGGAGGAGTTCAACACCAGCGAGGCGACGCGGCGCCCGGATTCAGATTTCGGTCTGATCCTGCTCGACCGTGTCGCGCCTGAAGCGCTCGGCGGTACCGCCAAGCGCTTCTTCACCGACGTCTCCTACGTCTATGAATTGACCGCGCCGATGGAAACGGTGGTCGACATGACCGAGCGCGACCGCACGGAGAAGCTCTCGCAGCCGGTCAAGCCCGTACGATAGAGGTCGCGCATCTAGTCCTTCGGCCGCAGCACCAGATCGACCATGGTGCGTGCAAAGGCCGGCGTGATCGGCGCGATGCCGAAGACGTAGCGGTAGAACAGGCTGCCATAGATCGCGTCGTAGAGATCCTCTGGCTGTCCCACCGCCTGAATGCTGCCGTCCTTCTGGCCAGCCGCGATCATCTGGACCAGCGCGTCACGGCGGAATTGCAGATAGCGCGCGTAGAACAGCTCCGCCGAGCCGGTCTTCGAAATGCATTCGGAGATGACGGCGAGCTGGACCTTGCCGAATTCGTCCTGAAGCGCCTCGGCATAGGCCGCGGCATGACGGCGTGTGCGCGCCGCGGGCGTGCCGGAACTCTCAGGCGGCAATGGCAACATCTGCGCGGCGTGGTGGAGGAAGGCGTCGATCAACAGCGCCTCTCGCGATGGCCACCATTTGTAGATCGTCATCTTAGAGACGCTGGAGTGGCGTGCAATGGCGTCGATGGTGGTGGCGGCAAGGCCCGTGGCGGCCATCAGCGCATAGGCGCTTTCGAGAATGGCGTTGGTGGTCTCGACCGACCGCGGCCGGCCGCGCCGGGGCGCGCTGTCGGCCTCATCACCCCCGACTTTCACCATCGCCAGGCCCGGTCCTCTCATGCAAAGCCATTCGGCATAGCGCAGCCACAGCTTTCGGCCTAGCTCAGAATCGCACGATTATTTGGCTGGACCGTTTTCGAGCCAACGAGAATCCAGGGTCGCGTTCCGATTCCATTGGAACGTAACGGTTACGATGCCTGCTGCCGGAAGGCCGCCGGAAGGTCCTGCCGCCTCGACCAGGAAATATAATAGGCGACCGCGGTCATCGCCGCGAAACCGACGAGGCTCACCGCGATCTGCATCACCACGAGGTTCGCGCCGGTGATCAGGATCAGATGCCCCGCGAAGGACAGGAACACGGCGACGCAAAAGACCGCCAGCCATTCCTCACCGCATGTGATCACCGCCTGGAGCGGCCGCCACTTCAGGCCCGGGTGATCGGCCGGAATGAGATGGGTCGCGATGAAGGCGAGCGCGAGGAAATGGACCACGCGATAGGGTGCGAGGTTTTCCTTGTCGGTCGGCGCGATGCTGTTGAGGAGGAAGTCCGGCAAATAGGCCGATAGCGCCGGCGAATGGCGCATCAGGGTGACGGCCATCGCGAATACGATATAGGCGCCTGCCAGCAGCCGCAGCCAGGTCATGTCGTGCAACGCGCGGCCGGACGCTCCCGTCACGGCGAACCAGCCGCCCAAGACCATCAGCATCTGCCAGCACAGCGGATTGAAGGTCCACACCTCATCGGGGTAGACCCGGAAATTCCAGTCGAACCAGCGTGCCGCAAGATACAGCGCGACCGACGCCGCAAGCGTCAGGTTCGGCCGTCGCAACAGGCCCCACAGCGCAAACGGAAAGAACGCCATCAGCGGGATCATCAATTGCAGGAGGTCGAGGTTCAGCGGCTCTTCCTGCAGCACGAGGCCGCGGATCAGGATGCGTAGCGGATGCTCGAGAATGCCGGAGATGTTGTATTCGTGGATGATCTCCGGTGCCATCGATTGCGAGGCGACATAGGCGATGGTGTCGATGTAGATCACGAACAGCACGACATAGGCGGCGTAGAGCCGCCAGACGCGACGGAAGATGCGCGTCGCGGCAACGAGATAGCCGCGCTCCAGCGCCATTCTGCCGTGGATGATGGCGACGCCATAACCCACCACGAACACGAACAGGTCCGCCGCACCGCTGAAGCCGAAGTTTCGCAGCGTCAGCAAGTTGACGACGTTACCCGGGATGTGGTCGACGAACACGGACCAGTTGGCAATGCCGAGCGTCAGATACAGCCTGGCGTCGTGATGAAATGCGGCGAGGTTCGCCTTGACGGACGGCTTCATTGCTAAAGATTTCGTTTGGAATCAGGGCGCTGCTTTTAGCGGCAACCGCCTGCCTGTCCGAGTAGCATTTGCGTGAGCGGGGCCCGATTTGCCCCGGATGGCGAAAAATTGCGCAAGGCGCGAATAGGTGCACTCGTACATTCCCGTGCATTCGGCCGTGACGAATCTTTGGAAAGAAAGACGACCGACTGTTGCATCGTTCCGCTCGTGGTTGCAGCACTTCTCAAGTCTAGAAATAGTAAATCTCCAGACTGGAGCGCTTCCAGTCCCCAACATTGGACCGCTGCGGTAACTCCTTGTTTCGGCTGCATTCATGCAGCCGCCGAAAGGGGGCGTTGTAGTGGGCGCGTTGGGAATGGGGCGTTGGCGGCTCATGGGGGCCGTCAGTTCAATCGTTTTGATCGTTGGTACGGAAGGGGTGGCGGCGCAATCACCGACGGCGGCTTCGTCCGCTGCGGCGACCGTGCTCAGCCCGGTCGTCGTCCAGGCAAGCGAGCCTCGCAAGCGGGCCAGTACGCCATCCTCGCGCGGCCGTAGCGCGGCGCGCGCCCGGGCGGCCTCGCGCGCGAATGCGCCGGCCAGCGCCGCCGCGGTGGCGGGAGCCGGCGTGGGTGGTAAGGAAGCGGCTTTCGGCCATGTCGATGGCATGGTCGCCACCCGCAGCGGCACCGGCACCAAAACCGATACGCCGCTGATCGAGACGCCGGCTGCGATCTCGGTCGTGACGCAGGACCAGATCCAGGCCCAGGGCGCGCAGAGCATTGCGCAGGCGGTGCGCTACACGTCGGGTACGCGCGCCGAGTTCGCCGGCGCCGATGCCCGCACCGACGCCATCTATGTCCGCGGCTTCCTTGCCGACCAGTATCTGGATTCGCTGCGGCTGTTGAAT
>Ga0209563_100717_pt1 | contig 10325 bp, 5 predicted proteins | sample AraplaCvi_mMF_r2_FD_184271 | JGI IMG/M metagenome (GOLD analysis project Ga0209563, IMG submission 184271) | Arabidopsis root microbial communities from North Carolina, USA - plate scrape CL_Cvi_mMF_r2 (SPAdes) (version 2) | ecosystem: Host-associated > Plants > Roots > Endosphere | place: USA... | reverse complement strand
CACCCAATGGGGTGATGAGGGCAAAGGCAAGATCGTTGATCTGCTGACCGAACATGCTGCCGCCGTAGTGCGCTACCAAGGTGGCCACAACGCTGGCCACACCCTGGTGATCGACGGCGAGAAAACCGTCTTGCACCTGATCCCGTCGGGCGTGCTGCGCGAAGGCGTGCAGTGCCTGATCGGCAACGGCGTGGTGGTTGCACCTGACGCCCTGCTGCGTGAGATCACCAAGCTGGAAGAGAAAGGCGTACCGGTGCGCGAGCGCCTGCGTATCAGCCCGTCCTGCCCGCTGATCCTGTCCTTCCACGTGGCGCTGGACCAGGCCCGTGAAAAAGCCCGTGGCGAGCTGAAGATCGGCACCACCGGTCGCGGCATCGGCCCGGCTTACGAAGACAAGGTTGCACGCCGTGGCCTGCGCGTCGGCGACCTGCTGAACATGCCGCGTTTCGAAGACAAGCTGCGTGAACTGGTGGATTACCACAACTTCATGCTGGTGGGTTACTACAAAGAGCCGGCCATCGAGTTTGAAAAGACCCTGGCCGAGTGCAAGGAATACGCCGAGCTGCTCAAGCCGCTTATGCTCGACGTGACTGCCGAGCTGCACGACCTGCGTCGCGCCGGCAAAGACATCATGTTCGAAGGTGCTCAGGGTTCGCTGCTCGACATCGACCACGGTACCTACCCGTACGTGACCAGTTCCAACACCACCGCCGGTGGCGTGGCGACCGGTTCGGGCGTTGGCCCGATGTTCCTCGACTACATCCTGGGCATTACCAAGGCTTACACCACTCGCGTCGGTTCGGGTCCATTCCCGACTGAGCTGTTCGACGACGTGGGCGCGCACCTGGCCAAGCAAGGTCACGAGTTCGGCGCGACCACCGGCCGTGCTCGTCGTTGCGGCTGGTTCGACGCCGTTATCCTGCGTCGCGCCATCGATGTGAACAGCATCTCGGGCATCTGCCTGACCAAGCTGGACGTCCTCGATGGTCTGGAAACCATCAACATCTGCACCGGCTACAAGGACGCGCAAGGCAATGCCGTGGCGCCGACCGACGCTGACAGCTACGTGGGCCTGCAGCCTGTGTACGAAGAAGTGCCGGGCTGGACCGAATCGACCGTGGGTGCCAAAACCCTGGAAGAGCTGCCAGCTAACGCTCGTGCCTACATCAAACGCGTTGAAGAGTTGATCGGCGCGCCGATCGACATTATTTCGACGGGCCCGGATCGCAACGAAACCATCGTTCTGCGTCATCCGTTCGCTTGATAAGTCGTTGATGTAAATAACAAAGGCCCCTTCATCGGGGCCTTTGTCGTTTATGCCTGTTGGACGGCATGACCTTTGCTGTAAATCTTCCTACAAGAGTGCCATCAAATTAATGGCGTCAGACGTAGAGGGATTCACAGTGTCGGCCGTTCTCTCACTGTTACAAAGCCGTTTGTTGCGGCCCGTGTTCGTTACCCTTGGTATCGCCCTTTTGGTGCAAGTGCTGGTGGCAGTCGCCCTGACACGAAGCACGGTCACGGCGCTGGAGGCTGATCTCGGCACTCGTCTGGGCGCTGACAGCCAAAAGCTCTCCGGCGAGCTGGAGCAGGCCGGGCGCGAAGTCACCTCAAGCCTCGATAACCTTTCCTCAAGTACCCGGCAACGTCTGACCGCTGGTCTGTCCGCGCGTCTGAAGGATGAGCAGGCACAACTGCGTGCGACGCTGGAAAAAGACCTGAAGGATTCGGCCAATGACATGGCCCAGTTGCTCGCCTCAGTGGCGCCGCGCGCCATGTGGGACAGCGACGTGCCGACCCTGTCGGAATTCGCCCGTCGCGCCCAGCGTAACCCCAACGTGTTGTTCGTGGTTTACGACGACGCCACCGGACAACACCTGACGCGTTATCTCAATCGCGAAAACCCGATCAACAAAGCCCTGCTGGAAAAAGGCCAGGGCGAGCGTGCGCTGGACAAGGTACTGGACGCGGCGAAGAACGATCCGTCGGTCTACTACCTCGAAGCGTCGATCAACCCTAACGGCGTGGAAATCGGCAAAGTGCTGATGGGCGTCTCGACCGCGTCGGTGGAAACCGATCTGGCGGCGCTCGACCAGCGCTTCTCAGCGCTGATCGCCAGCAGCGATCAATTGGTGGGCGACAGCCTCAAGGGCGCAGCAGCGGACAGCGCGACAGCCATGCAGGCACGCCTGCAGTCCGCGCAATCCACCGCTGCCGAAATGAAAGCCAATACCAGCAGCACCGTGCAGGATGCCGCCGCGACCTTGCGCTGGCGGATCGGCATGGGCCTGGCGCTCGTCGGTTGTGGCGTGCTGTTGTTGCTGGCGGTGGTGCTCGGGCACCGGGTAGTCAATCGCTTGAAGATGCTCAATGCGGCGATGGACGATCTGGCGGCGGGCGAGGGCGACCTGACCAAGCGTGTGCAGATCAACAGCAAGGACGAGATCGGCGACATGGCCTCGGCAGTCAATCGCTTTGTGGATAAATTGCAGCCGATCGTGCGCGAGGCGGGCGATGTGGCCCAGCGTACCGGCGTGGAAATCGGTGCGATGACCCTGCGCAATGCCGGTGCTGACGCAGCGGCCGGGATGCAGCGTGATGAAGTGGCGGAGAGCCTGCGCGCGCTGTCGCAGATGGCCGACGAGGCACAATCGGAAAGCCACGCCATGCAGGCGGCGTTGAAGCAGGTGGTGGATATTCGCCAGGCCACCGATGAAAACACTCGCACCTCGGCGAAGGTCGGCAGTTTGATCGAGGCGCTGGCCGGGCAGGTCGACACCGGGGCGAAAGTTATCGAGCGACTGGCGCAGCAGAGCGAACAGATTGAAGTGGTGTTGACGGTGATTCACGGCATCGCCGAGCAGACTAACCTGTTGGCCTTGAACGCGGCGATCGAAGCGGCACGGGCCGGTGAGACCGGGCGCGGTTTTGCGGTGGTCGCCGATGAAGTGCGCGCGTTGGCGAGCAAGACGCAAAGCTCGACGGGCGATATCCAGGCGCACATCGTCGCGTTGCAGCAAGGCGCGCGTGAGGCGGTCGAGGCGATTGGTCAGGCCGGGCGTCAGGCCAGCGAAGGTTTGCTGGTGTTACGCGACAGCGCACGGTTGCAGCAGTCGGTGCAGGCTTCGGTCGAGCAGGTGCATGCGGCGATCGGTCTGGCGACGCAGGCGGCGGCGCATCAGGCGCAGGGCGCGCAGGCAGTGCGCGGGCGGGTCGAGACGATCCATGCCCAGGCCGAGAAAGCGGCGCAAGCGGTGGTGGAAACCACGGCCAGTGGCAAGGTGCTGGATGGGTTGGCGGCGCAGTTGAAGGCCAGCCTCGGACAGTTCAGGGCTTAAATCAAAAGATCGCAGCCTGCGGCAGCTCCTACAGGGAAATGCAAATCCCCATGTAGGAGCTGTCGCAGGCTGCGATCTTTTAGCGGCTCAGGTACATTCGCGTCGTCAGCAGATACACCGGCAACCCCGACACCACAATCAACAGCGCCGCATAAGGCGCCGCCGCCGCAAATTCGACATTCGCGGTATGCGCCCAGACCTCGGTTGCCAATGTGTTAAGCCCGGTAGGGCTCAGCAGCAGCGTCGCCGTCAGTTCCTTCATCGCATCCAGAAACACCAGCGCAAACGCCGCACCCAAGGCCGGGAAAATGATCGGCAGGGTCACCCGGCAAAACGCGGTGAACGACGAGGCCCCCAACGTGCGTGCCGCTTCTTCCAACTGTGGCGCAGCCTTGTTCAGTGCCGTGCGAATCGGCGCCTGCGCCAGCGGCAGAAACAGCAGCGCGTAGGCGATCAGCAGCAGCGCCGACGTCTGGTACAGCGCCGGCACGTAATGCAGGGCGAAATACACCAGCGTCAACGCAATCACCAGGCCCGGCAAGGCGTGGAGCAGATACGGCAGGCGCTCGGCCCAGATCGCCAGTTGGCCCTTGTAACGCACCACCAGCAGTCCGACCGGCACCGCCAGCAGCAGGCACAGCGCCGCGCCACCGAGCGACAAGGCCAGCGAAGACAGCAGCGCCTCTGTGATCGCTGCGACCGGGAAGGCTGCCGATGAGCCAACCGCCAGCCAATACGCGAGCATGCCCAGCGGAATTCCGCTGCCGACAATCGCCAGCAACAGGCAATACAACTGACCGACAATAGCCCATGGCCCCAATCGCACTTGCTCGGCCTGACGTGCCGCGCCCTGGCCTGTGCGCACATGGCGACCCTTGCCGCGGACACGCAACTCCAGCCACAGCAGCATCAGACAAAGCGCGAGCAGCACCGCCGAAAGCATCGCCGCGTTGGCGTTGCTGAATTCCAGTTCGAATTGCTGATAGATCGCGGTGGTGAAGGTTTGCAGGCCGATGATCGACAGCGCGCCGAACTCGACCAGCATGTGCAGGGCAATCAGCAGCGAACCGGCCAGCAGCGACGGCCAGAGCAGCGGCAGGGTGACGCGGAAGAACACGCCCCAGCGATTCTGTCCCAAGGTGCGGGCAGATTCTTCAAGGGACGGATCGAGGTTGCGCAGGGTCGCCGCGACCGGCAGAAAGATCAGCGGATACTTCGACAGGCTCATCACCAGAATCGCCCCGCCGAGGCCTTCGAACTGCGCGCTTAACGATACCCAGGTAAAGCTGCTGACGAACGCCGGCACCGCGAACGGCAGGCACAGAATCACGCCCCACAGGCGTCGTCCCGGCAGATTGCTGCGCTCCAGTAGCCACGCCAGTGACAGGCCGATCACGCCGCACGTCAGCGTCACGCCAACCATCAACGCCAGCGTGTTGCGCAGCAGGCCAAACACATAGGGGCGCCACAGCAAGTGCAGTGCCTCCGCCCAGCCGGCCTGCCAGGCTTTCAGACCGACATAGGCCAGCGGCAACAGGCTCAGCACCACCAGTAATAAAACCGGCAGCACCAGCCAGATCGATGGCCGCTTGCGTCGTGGCACGTAACCCCCGCGCGCGGCGGGGGCGGATAACGATGCGGCCATCAGTTCAGGCCAACTTCACGTTCCAGCTCCAGGGCTTCCTCGGCGTTGCCCAAATCGGCCGGGGTCACGTTCGGCGCTTGCAGTTCGCTGAATGGCTTGAGGCCGCGATCCGACTCCATGCCCTTGTGCAGCGGGTATTCGGCGGTGGTCTGGGTGATCACGCGCTGACCTTCTTCGCTGGCCATGTAGGCAAGGAATTGCTGAGCTTCTTTTGGGTGTTTGCTGGATTTCAGTACGGCAGCACTGGACACGGTGATCAGTCCGCCGACATCGCCGCCGGTGAAGTAATGCAGTTTCGAGTCGAGTTTGCCTTTCTCACGCTGCAGGGCGAACCAGTAGTAGTTGTTCACCAATACGGTGGCGACCTCACCATTTTCCACGGCTTTGAGGGCGACCATGTTGTTGCTGTAGGTCTTGCCGAAAGCGCGCAGGCCGGTCAGCCATTCCTCGGCGGCGTCGCGACCGTGCATCTTGATGATCGCCACGGCTTGTTCCTGGAATGCGCCGCTGGTCGGGACGAATCCGACTTTGCCTTGCCACTTTGGATCGGAGAATTCCATCACCGACTTCGGCAGGTCTTTCTCATCGACCAGTTTCGGGTTGTAGGCAACCACGCGAACCCGCGCGGTGACACCGATCCAGGTGCCGTTGCCGGCGACGTATTGCTTGGGTAGCACGGCCAGCGTGGCGTCGTCGGTCTTGGCCAGCAGGCCTTGCTCGCCGAGGTTGTTCAGCGGAGGAGATTCTTCGGTGTAGATCACGTCGGCGGGGGAACGGTCGCCTTCTTCGATGACCTGGCTGGCGAGCTGGTTGCTGCTGCCCTTGCGTACGTTGACGTGAATGCCGGTCTTGGCCTCGAAAGCTTTGGCGATCGCATCGCCGACTTCCTTGTGTTGACCGTTGTAGAGCGTCAGGGAAACCGCATCGGCTGCCTGGGTGAGGGGAGTGGCGAGTGCCAGGCCGAGCAGGGTGAAGGTCAAGCCGCGGCGCAGGGTATTTCGAAACATCATTCGCAGGGTTCCTCACTGTCGCATTGCAAAAACTTGCAACAATGATAAACGATATTGTTTCTCAAGTGCGCCTTGCGGGCTGCCGCCAGCTCTGGTACGGCGCATTCGCAGAAATGTAGGAGCTGCCGAAGGCTGCGATCTTTTGATCTTTTTTTAAAAGCAAAGATCGCAGCCTTCGGCAGCTCCTACAGGGGCGGGGCGCAAGTTTTCAAACGCCAGAAACGCAAAAACCCGCTTTCGCGGGTTTTTGGGAAACTCAACGTCGTAACCTTGAGTTTGAATTGGTGCCCAGAAGAAGACTCGAACTTCCACGACCGTAAGGTCACCAGCACCTGAAGCTGGCGTGTCTACCAATTTCACCATCTGGGCATTCATCGCGAGCGTTGCCGCTGTTGATGTGGCGCACTATACGGAGCGCTTTTTGATCTGTAAACCCCTGATTTAATTTTAATTAATCGGGTTTGACAAAACCGTTCCCCGGAATGCAAAAAACCCGCTTTCGCGGGTTTTTGTGTGAGTCTTGAAACTGTTCTAGTCTCAAACTCGAAATTGGTGCCCAGGAGAAGACTCGAACTTCCACGACCGTAAGGTCACCAGCACCTGAAGCTGGCGTGTCTACCAATTTCACCACCTGGGCATCTCGTCAACGTGTGTACGTCGTCGATGGCGCGCACTATACGGAGCGCCTTTTTAACTGTAAACCCCCGGCAGCAAAAAAAATGATTTTTTTTACCGGCGGTGTTCAAAAGGGCTTTCAGGCGTCGATACAAGGCTTCAGAAGGGCCTTATAGAGTCGGAAATTTCCCGTTTGATGACGCCTATGCCAAACTAACCCGCATATAGACAAGGTGAAAACTCTCTAATGGCCGATTGGCAGTCCCTCGATCCCGAGGCCGCTCGTGAAGCGGAAAAATATGAAAACCCTATTCCCAGCCGCGAACTGATCCTTCAGCACCTTGCTGATCGGGGTTCGCCTGCTGCCCGCGAGCAACTGGTCGAAGAGTTTGGTCTGACCACAGAAGACCAGATCGAAGCCCTGCGCCGCCGCCTGCGCGCCATGGAGCGCGACGCTCAACTGATCTACACCCGCCGTGGCACCTATGCACCGGTAGACAAGCTCGACCTGATCCTCGGTCGCATCAGCGGTCACCGTGACGGCTTCGGCTTCCTGGTGCCGGACGACGGCAGTGACGATTTGTTCATGAGCCCGGCGCAAATGCGTCTGGTGTTCGACGGTGACCGTGCCCTGGCTCGGGTTTCCGGTCTCGACCGTCGCGGTCGCCGGGAAGGCGTGATCGTCGAGGTGGTGTCCCGTGCCCACGAGAGTATCGTTGGTCGCTACTTCGAAGAAGGCGGCATCGGTTTCGTCGTTGCCGACAATCCGAAGATTCAGCAGGAAGTGCTGGTGACTCCAGGTCGCAACGCCAACGCGCAAATCGGTCAGTTCGTCGAGGTGAAAATCACCCACTGGCCGACGCCGCGCTTCCAGCCGCAAGGCGATGTAATCGAAGTGGTCGGCAACTACATGGCGCCGGGCATGGAAATCGATGTCGCGCTGCGTACCTACGACATTCCGCACGTCTGGCCTGAAGCGGTGCTCAAAGAAGCCGCCAAGCTCAAGCCTGAAGTCGAAGAGAAAGACAAAGAGAAGCGTGTCGACCTGCGCCATCTGCCGTTCGTCACCATCGACGGCGAAGATGCCCGCGACTTCGACGACGCGGTCTACTGCGAAGCCAAGCCGGGCAAACTGCGTCTGTTCTCCGGCGGCTGGAAGTTGTACGTGGCAATTGCCGACGTTTCCAGCTACGTGAAGATCGGTTCGGCGCTGGACAACGAAGCCCAGGTGCGCGGCAACTCGGTGTACTTCCCCGAGCGCGTGGTGCCGATGCTGCCTGAGCAGCTGTCCAACGGCCTGTGCTCGCTGAACCCGCACGTCGATCGTCTGGCCATGGTTTGCGAGATGACCATCTCCAAGTCCGGCGAAATGACCGACTACTGCTTCTATGAAGCGGTGATCCATTCCCACGCCCGTCTGACCTACAACAAGGTCAGCGCGATGCTGGAAACCCCGAAAGCCACCGAAGCGCGCAAGCTTCGCGGCGAATACACCGACGTGGTGCCGCACCTCAAGCAGCTCTATGCGCTGTACAAAGTGTTGCTGGCTGCCCGTCACGTGCGCGGCGCGATCGATTTCGAAACGCAGGAAACCCGGATCATCTTCGGTTCCGAGCGCAAGATCGCCGAAATCCGTCCGACCACCCGCAACGATGCGCACAAGCTGATCGAGGAATGCATGCTGGCGGCCAACGTGGCCACTGCCGAATTCCTCAAGAAGCACGAAATCCCTGCGCTGTACCGTGTCCACGACGGCCCGCCACCGGAGCGTCTGGAAAAACTGCGCGCCTTCCTCGGCGAGCTCGGCCTGTCCCTGCACAAAGGCAAGGAAGGACCGTCGCCGAAGGACTATCAGGCCCTGTTGGCGAGCATCAAGGACCGTCCGGATTTCCATCTGATCCAGACCGTGATGCTGCGCTCCCTGAGCCAGGCGGTGTACAGCGCCCAGAACGAAGGTCACTTCGGTCTGAACTACGAGGCCTATACCCACTTCACCTCGCCGATCCGTCGCTATCCGGACCTGCTCACGCACCGCGCGATCCGCAGCGTGATCCATTCGAAGCAGGACACGCCGCACGTTCGCCGCGCAGGGGCGATGACCATTCCGAAGGCGCGCATCTATCCGTACGACGAAGCGGCGCTGGAGCAACTCGGCGAGCAGTGCTCGATGAGCGAGCGCCGTGCCGACGAGGCCACCCGCGACGTGGTGAACTGGCTCAAGTGCGAGTTCATGAAGGATCGCGTCGGCGAATCGTTCCCGGGTGTGATCACGGCGGTGACCGGTTTTGGTCTGTTCGTCGAGCTGACCGACATCTATGTCGAAGGCTTGGTGCACGTCACCGCGCTGCCGGGCGATTACTACCACTTTGATCCTGTGCATCACCGCCTGGCGGGCGAGCGCACCGGTCGCAGTTTCCGTCTCGGCGACACCGTTGAAGTGCGCGTGATGCGCGTCGACCTCGACGAGCGCAAGATCGACTTCGAGATGGCCGAAAAAACCATCAGCGCGCCGATTGGTCGTAAGAAGCGCGGCAGCGAAAGCACCGCTCCGGCTGCGACCAAGGCTGTGGAAGACAAGGCTCCGGCGAAAACCGCCAGCCGTCGTCCAGCCAAAGAGAAAGCCGTCGAGGCCTATCGCCCGAGCGATGCCGTGGCGAAAAACGCCGAGCTGCGCAAAAGCCGTGAATTGAAGAAGGCCTTGCTGGCCGAAGCCAAAAGCGGTGGTAAAGCGGCGTCTGGGGGAAAGACCGGGCGGTCGGCGCCTGACAAGGCCGTCGGCGGCAAACCAGCCAAACCGAGCAAACACCGTAAAGGCCCGCCGAAAGCGGGTTCGGCTCCAGCCAAAAGTGGCGGGTCGCGTAAACCGAAGGCGAAGTCATGAGTCAGTTGGAAAAAATCTACGGCGTTCACGCGGTAGAAGCGTTGCTGCGTCACCACCCGAAACGCGTCAAGCAGATCTGGCTGGCCGAAAGCCGCAATGATCCGCGCGTGCAGACCCTGATCGAACTGGCCAACGAAAATCGTGTGCAGATCGGTCAGGCCGAGCGCCGCGAAATGGACGCCTGGGTTGAAGGCGTGCACCAAGGCGTGGTCGCGGACGTCAGTCCGAGCCAGGTCTGGGGCGAGGCGATGCTCGACGAGCTGCTCGACCGCACCGAAGGCGCACCGTTGTTGCTGGTGCTCGACGGCGTGACCGACCCACACAACCTCGGCGCCTGCCTGCGTTCGGCGGATGCTGCCGGCGCGCTGGCGGTGATCGTGCCCAAGGACAAGTCGGCAACCCTGACGCCGGTGGTGCGTAAAGTGGCCTGCGGCGCGGCGGAAGTGATTCCGCTGGTGGCGGTGACCAACCTGGCACGCACTCTGGAAAAGCTCCAGCAGCGCGGTCTGTGGGTCGTCGGCACCGCGGGTGAGGCCGAGGTCAGCATTTATGACCAGGACTTGACCGGCCCGACCATCCTGATCATGGGCGCCGAAGGCAAAGGCATGCGTCGCCTGACCCGTGAGCACTGTGACTATCTGGTGAACCTGCCGATGGCTGGCAGCGTCAGCAGCCTCAATGTGTCCGTGGCGACCGGCGTGTGCCTGTTCGAAGCGCAGCGTCAACGCGGCGCCAAGGCCAAAGTTGCCGCGAAGAAGTAATCTTGAGCTGAAATCGGTTCAAATGTGGGAGATTCTATGTTGCTCAGCAACCCTAGAATCTCAAACTGATCGGTA
>Ga0209563_100716_pt1 | contig 10329 bp, 13 predicted proteins | sample AraplaCvi_mMF_r2_FD_184271 | JGI IMG/M metagenome (GOLD analysis project Ga0209563, IMG submission 184271) | Arabidopsis root microbial communities from North Carolina, USA - plate scrape CL_Cvi_mMF_r2 (SPAdes) (version 2) | ecosystem: Host-associated > Plants > Roots > Endosphere | place: USA... | reverse complement strand
CCGTCGCCATGGCGGCCGCGGTGCGCGGCGCGCTCGATGCGGCCGGGATCACCGTGGAGCCGTTCGCGTGAGCGACCGGCGCATCCTGCCCTACGGCGACCACGCGCTGCTCGTGGAGCTGGACGACCTGGATGCGGTGCTCGCCCTCTTCCGCGGGCTGGACGCGTCGCGGCCGGACGGCGTCGTGGACCTGGTGCCCGCCTCCCGCACGATCGCCGCCGTGGTCGACCCGCGCATCCTGTCCCTCAGCGCGGCCCGCGGCTGGCTGGAGCGCACCGCCCCGGTGGCCGCCGATGCGGTCGAGGAGCGGACGGTCGAGATCGCCGTCCGCTACGACGGCGAAGACCTCGACGAGGTCGCCCGGCTGACCGGCCGCACCGCCGCCGACGTCGTCGCGTTCCACGCGGAGCGTCCGTGGCGAGTCGCGTTCGGCGGCTTCGCGCCCGGCTTCGCCTACCTCGTGCGCGACGGAGAGCGGCTCGACGTCCCCCGCCGTTCGACCCCGCGCACCGCCGTGCCGGCCGGCGCGGTCGGGCTGGCCGGGACGTTCAGCGGCGTCTACCCGCGGGCGAGCCCGGGTGGCTGGCAGCTGATCGGACGGACGGATGCCGTGCTCTGGGACGAGGATGCCGACCCTCCCGCGCTGCTGCGGCCGGGCACCGTCGTCCGGTTCCGGGAGGCGCCGTGAGCCTCCGCATCCTCGACCCGGGTCCGCTGTCGCTCGTGCAGGACCTCGGCCGGCCCGGCCTCGCGGCGGTCGGCGTCGGCCGCTCCGGCGCTCTCGACCGCGGTGCGCTGCGGCTCGGCAACCGGCTGCTCGGCAACGAGGAGGGCGACGCCGGCGTCGAGGTGCTGCTGGGCGGCCTGGTCGTGCGCTTCGAGCGCGACACCTGGTTCGCGGTCACCGGCGCGGCCGGTCCTCTGCTGCTGGACGACCGCGCCGTGGATGCGCACCTCGCCGCCCGCGCGCTCGCCGGCCAGGTGCTCCGGATCGGCGTGGCGAGCGCGGGCACGCGCTGGTACCTGGCCGTGCGCGGCGGCGTCGCGGTCGCCCCGGTGCTGGGGTCGCGGTCGCGCGACACGCTCGCCGGTATCGGCCCTGCGCCCCTCCGTTCCGGCGATCTGCTGCCTGTCGGCGAGCATCCGGGCACCGACCTGCCGCTGCTCGACTTCGTGCCCGTCGTCGAGCCGACGGCCGGAAGCGTCGCCGTGCGCGCGCATCCCGGACCCCGCGCCGACTGGTTCACGGCCGCCGCACTCGACGCGTTCTTCTCCCTCGACTGGCGCGTCGCCGCGGACAGTGACCGCATCGGTGTCCGCTTGGAGGCTGTGCGCACCCCGGCGCACGCGGCGGGCGTCGTGCCGCGGCACGAGCCGCTCCTCGAGCGTGCGATCTCCCGCGAGCTGCCGAGCGAGCCGATGGTCGCGGGGGCGGTGCAAGTCTCGCCTGACGGACGGCCGACCGTGCTGCTCGCCGACCACCCCGTCACGGGCGGCTACCCCGTGATCGCCGTCGTCGCGGACACGTCGCTCGACGCCTTCGCGCAGCTCCGCCCCGGCCAGTGCCTCACCTTCCGGCACGCCTGACGGCGCGCGCCTCACTCGGCCCGGTCGTCCGGTCCGGTCAGATCCACGAACGCCTCCCGCTCGGGCATCGCATGCGCGACATCCGAGGGAGGACCGCCGGGCCGGATCGCGCCGGCGCCGGAGGCCGCCTCGCCGTAGGCGACCACCTCCACCCGGACGGAGTCCCAGCGATACACGACGGCACCCGCTGCGGGACTCTGCGAGGTGATGTAGAAGAGTCCGGGCCACGCCACGGCCCCGATCGGCGCGCCATCGGGGTCGGTGTTCGCGAGGGTCACGCCGGCCTCGACGGCCACGTCGCGACCGACGTGGAACGGCAGCCCGACGACGTCGGGCACCGTCACCCGGTCGGCGAAGCGTTCATCCACGAGGCCGAGGGTACGCCCGCGGGCGGCACGATGTCTCTCGATACGTTGGCGTAGTTCGGTCCTGGCCGGCCGTCGACCGAATGGCACCGCTGACGTGTCGGATTCGTCATGCGTCGCCCCACAACGTTTGCATCGTCGTGGCCACCGGTCGAGGAGGGATCGACTCCCACGCAGGAATCCCACGCGTCAGTGAGCCGACGGGCCGGTCCGTCTCGATCGCCATGTCCTTCCCAGCGAACCCTGCCCCCGCCACGCCCGCGCTCCGATCCATTCCGAGGTGATCGCTGGCGAAGTCGTACACCTCGTACGCCTGACCGGAGATGATGGCCTCGATGCAGTCGAACACCATCCATTCGCTGCCGGCTTCCCCTGCCGAGATCGTCATTCTGAACGAGAAACCGGCCTGGATGACGCACTCGCCGTCTTCGAGACGCAGCGTGATCGGGCTCCCGGAGTTGTGTGGGACCACCCAGCTGCGGTGGCTGTCCGTGTCGAACGCGAGGGTCGCATATCCCGCGACGTATTGCTCCAGTAGCGAGCGCAGCCTAAGAGGTGCGAAACGGAAGTCATCCATAGCCAGGTCCAAGGGTTATGAGCATCAGCAGAACAGCGTCCACCGTGAAATGGGCGAACACGGCGGCAACGATACCGCGCGAGAGAGCGAGCACGACGACGTGTGCAACCACCGCGAACGCCGCAGTCATGAGGACGCCCGGCAGGCCACCCGGGAGGGAATGGATGTGCGCGATACCAAACAGTGCAGAAAGACCGATGACGGAAGCGGCCCGAGTGAGGGCGGATCTGAGGACGAGGGTTCCGGGCAGGACTCGTCGCCAGAGCAGTTCCTCCCAGGTCGCATTGAATGCGGCGGCCGCACAACAGAACAGCGCGATCGCCCAAGCGGGCGCGGTGCGGGTAAACCAGTCCGGGAGGAAGCTGTAGAAGACGATCGATGATCTGGCGCTCCACCACCACAGGACAACCGCGATGCTCGGAATGGCTACAGCAATCGCGATCGCCAGGGAGCGGGGGAGACCGGCCCAGACCGATCTCCCCTTCGGCCACAGGATCATGGCGAGAACAGGCGCGAACAGGGGACATGCAATCTGCGCGGGTGTCGCCGCCAAGACGAATGCGCACGCGATGACGGCGTATCCGGCTCGTCTGCGCAGGTCCGAGGGAGCGCATCTCCACATCAGAATCAACGCGCCGAGGGCGCTACATCCAAAACCCACCGGGCGGGACCAGGCAGCAAGCACTTGCCCTCCTGCCGTGATCCACACTCCGGCTGCTGCCAGCGCCTGTACGTCGCGGCGGGTTTCAGCACTTGGGGCGATCACTTGCATGAAATGGCAGATGAGTTGCCGTACTGCCAATCCGCCGAGGCCGACTTGTTGCCCGCGAGCTTTGCCGCCCCGCGAGCGGCCGCGCGGTAGGTACCGCTCGAGCAGGCCACGTCATTCGTGTTGAATTGATACGAGGTGTTGGCCTTCATCGTGGAGTATGTCGTGGTTCTCTGAGTCCCAGCGACATCGACCCAGGACCCGCCCGACGATCGTTGCATCTTGATCACCATGGAGGCGTCGTTGACGACTCCAGTGCATCGCACGGTCGCTTTAGCATTCATGACGACCGAGTTTGAATGGCGCTGGTGCGCGTTCTGCACGTTGAAGTCGCATGTGACGCCGTAGAACTGTTGAGTGCATGCGGTGAGACTCGCTGCGAGCGCAAGGATCACCGCGACGGTGATGGACGCGCTGCGTGCCCGCGCCATGGACGCCAGGTGGGGTTTGTGGGTCATCATTGATCCATTTCTGTTGAGCGGCGCCGGATGGTCGCCGATGAACCATTCCTAACAGAAATAGAAATGCAAATATTAATGAAAATACTAGGTGCGGCCTACTGGGCATTTCTCAAGCGTCAGTAGGCAGCCGAGATGCCCTCGTTGTCGTGGAACGTCGCCACCCGCTCAGTCCCGCCGCGTCCCGCTCTGGAAGATGCTGCGCGCGGGGGTCGGGGAGGGCACGCTCGTGGCGTCGGTCACGATCGGCGCGCCGGAGGCGAAGGTCCGCAGTTCCTCGCCGGCGACGGCCTTCGCGGGGTGCGGACCGCTCGCCAGCAGGCGGGGCAGCCACTCCAGCGGGAGGGGCGAGTTCGACCCGACCAGCACGACGTTGCCGAAGCGGCGGCCCTTCAGCACCTGCGTCTCGGCGAGCGCGGCCACGTTCTCGACCACCGCGCCGAGGGTCGAGACCTGGCTGCGGGCGAAGGTCAGGGGCGGACCGTCGGCGACGTTGACCAGCACGATCCCGCCCGGCTTCAGCAGCGAGACGGCCGAGCGGTAGAACTCGACGCTCGTCACGTGCGCGGGTGTGCGCGAGCCGCTGAAGATGTCCACGACCAGCAGGTCGACCGAGCCGCGGAGCCCGGCGGGCAGCTTGCCGACGACCTCGCGCGCGTCCCCGTGGCGGATGCGGATCTGCGCGTACCGGGGGAGCGGCAGCTGCTCGCGCACCAGGTCGACCAGGCGGCCCTCCAGCTCCACCACCTGCTGCCGCGACCCCGGCCGGGTGTACGCGATGTAGCGCGGGAGGGTGAGCGCACCCGCGCCGAGGTGCACGGCGGTGATCGGCTCGCCGGGGTCACCGATCAGGTCGATGACGTTGCCCATCCGCTGCACGTACTCGAAGAACAGCTGCGACGGGTCGTCGAGGTTCACGTGCGACTGGGGCGTGCCGTCCACCACCAGCTGGTACGCGCCGGGCACGAACCGGTCGGGCTCGATCGTCGCCTGGTACCCGCTCTCGGACAGCACGACCGACGGGTTCTGCCCATTCCGGTTGGGCGGGGACGGGTTCTGCGGCACACCGGCAGCCTAGTCGCGCCTCCACCCGGCCCGGCTCCGATCTCCACCCGGCCTCCACCCTGCGGTGGTGCCGCCGCGGGCGCCGCGCCGCGACGCTGGGAGTATGACACTTCAGACCATCGGCAACGCGCTCCTCATCCTCCTCGTCATCGGCTGGATCGGCGTGCGCCAGCTGAACTGGCGCCCGGTCGCCCTCGGCAAGATGTGGCGCTCGCCGCTGATCTTCGCCGTCGTCGGCGCCATCCTGCTCGCGCAGCAGGTCAAGCCGGCCTCGATCACCCCGCTCGACCTCGCCGTCGTGGCCGGTGAGCTGGTGCTCTCGCTCGCGGTCGGCGCGTGGATGGGCGCCATCGCGCACTTCCGCCGGCTCCCGCAGCCGATCGCCACCGGGAAGGACGGACGCGACATCGCCGTGTACGAGTCGCGCACCGGCGCCCTCGGCCTCGTGCTCTGGGTGCTCGTCATCGCGGTCCGCGTCGGCCTCGATGTGCTGGCCGGGCTGGCCGGCTCGCACCTGGCGTCCGCGACCGGCATCATCCTGCTCGTCCTCGCCGCCAACCGCCTCGCCCGCACCGCCGTCTTCGCAGCCCGGCTCGATCGGCACGCGGCGCTCGCCGCATGATGGTGGGGTGAACGTCTCCCTCCGGCCGACCCTGCTCTCCCTCGCGCTGACCGTGGTCGGCGCCGTGGCCGTCGGCTACGGACTCGTCACGTCCCACACCGGGCAGCGTCCGGTGTGGGCGCTGGCGGTGGGGCTGGCGGCCACGGCGCTGTGGGTCGTGCGGAGCGTGCTCGCCCGTTTCGGCCAGCGCGTCCCCGCGCTCGTCTGCGCGGTCGTCATGGTGCTGGCCGGCTCGTTCGTCGCCGCCCCGACCAACGGAATCGCCGTCGTCCCCGCCGCCGTCGGCATCGTGGCGCTGCTGGGCGATCTGGCCTCCCCGCTGTGGCTGGGCTTCGGACTCTCCGCGGTCGGCCTCGCCCTCATCCCCGTCGGAGCGGTGCCGGCCGAGGCGAGCGTCCCGGCCGTGCTGGCCGAGATGGGCGGGCTCGTCCTCGCCGTCTTCGCGGGCCTCAGCCGCCGCCAGTTCCGCCGGGCGGAGGAGCAGGCGGCGCTGCTGCGCGAACGCGACCTCACGCTGCGCGAGGAGGAGTCGCGGGTGGCGATCGCGCGTGATCTGCACGACGTGCTCGCGCACAGCCTCGGTGGTCTGGTGATCCAGCTGGATGCGGTGGATGCGCTGCTCGAGTCCGGCGCCGTCGACGCGGCGCGCACCCGGGTGCAGGACGCCCGCGGCCTCGCCGCCGACGGCCTCGCCGACGCCCGCCGCGCGGTAGCGGCGCTGCGCGAGCCGGCCGCCGCGGAGAGCGCGCCCGTCGACTCCGGCGAGGTGGAGTCCGCCCTGGAGGCCCTCGTCGCTGCACACCGGGGGCTGGGCGGCCGGGCCGAGCTGCGCATCCACGGCGCGCCGTCGCCGCTCGCCGCCCCGCAGGCCGCTGCGGTGGAGCGGGCGTTGCAGGAGGCGCTGAGCAACGCCAGGAAACACGCGCCAGGCGCCGCCGTCACCGCGAGCCTCGCCTGGCAGACTGACCGGGTGCGGCTGACCGTCTCCAATCCCGTCTCCGCGGCTCATCCTGCCCTGGCCGGGACCGGCGGCGGTCACGGGCTGGAGGGGATGCGCGAGCGGTTCGCGGCGCTGAAACCGCCCGGGTCGGTCGCCGCGTCCGCGGACGGCGACCGGTTCACGGTCACGGCGGAGGCGGTGCTCCGGTGACCGACGACCGCATCATCCGCGTGGCGGTGGCCGACGACCAGGCGATCGTGCGCGACGGTCTGGTGACCGTGCTCGGTCTGCTCCCCGACGTCGAGATCGTGGGGGAGGCGGCGGACGGCGAGGAGGCCGTGGCGCTCGCCGTGACCGCGCATCCGGACGTGCTGCTGATGGACCTGCGCATGCCCCTGCTCGACGGCGCCGCCGCGACCGCGCGCATCGCCGCCGAGGCGCCGGGCACCGCGGTGCTCGTGCTCACCACCTACGCCGACGACTCCTCCATCCTTGGCGCCCTGCGCGCGGGCGCCCGCGGCTACCTGACCAAGGATGCGGGGCGTGCGGAGCTCGCCGCCGCCGTGCGCGCCGTCGCCAGCGGGCAGTCCACGTTCGCCCCGGAGGTCGGCGCCCGCATCGTCGGCTCGCTGACCGCCGCCGCTCCGCCGGAGCCCACCGCGCCCGACCTCCTCCTGGCGCGGTTCCCATCGCTCACCCGGCGCGAGGCCGAAGTGCTCGCGCTCGTCGCCGACGGCCTCAGCAACGCCGAGATCGCCGCCGCCCTGTACGTCAGCGTCGCCACCGTCAAGACCCACATCAACGCCCTCTTCGCGAAGCTCGCCGTGCGCGACCGCGCGCAGGCCATCGCGCGCGTCCGCTCCTGACCCGTGGAATGCATGCATCACTTTCAGGGTTGATCTGCATCACGGAGTCGGCGACACTGGAGCTATGACCGCTCTCGCCTCCCCTGCTGCTCCCCACCGGCGGCTCTCCGTCCCGCTGACCGAGCGCGACGAGGAGGAGCTCCGCGTCGTTCGGCGATCGCCCGCGCGGCTCTCCGCCCTCAGCTCGGTCGATTCCCGCGCCAGCGACGCCCAGCTGGTGCATGCCGTGTTCGAGGCCGGACTCGAGCACTTGCGCGAGGCGGAAGAGGCGAACGAGTACGCCGCCCTCGCCACCGACGCTGAGTGGATGGACGCGGAGCGCCGGCGACGGGCCGACCGGGCCCGGGGCGCGCGTCGCGGAGCGCCCCGCGAACCGTGAGCGACTACCGCCGCGGCGAGGTGTACCTGGCCAGGATGCCCGGCTTCGACGAGGCGAAGCCGTACCTGGTGGTCAGCAACAACCGTCGCAACGCCGGGTTGGAGAGCGTGCTCGTCGTGCGGATCACCACCACACTGAAGCGCGAGCTGCCGAGCATCGTTCCCGTGCCCGACGGGGAATGCGTCGTCGGGCGGGTCCTGTGCGACGACGTGCAGCCCATGTATCCGGAGGACGTCCAACGACGCATCGGAGGCCTGAGCCCGCGCGCGATGCGGTCGGTCGAAGGCGGCCTGCTCGCGGCTTTCGACATCCGCCGCTGACTGAACCGGGCCATGCGACGGCGCGGGCGCGACTGCGGCCTCCCGTAACGTGTGCGCCCGGGCGCGCGAGCGCATACGTTACGTAAGGCCGCAGTCGCTTCGGGCTGGGCGGTAGCGGAGGCGGCTCCGCCGGGGAAGGATGGGTGCCGTGAGCGACCCGAACCCCACGCCCGACCTCGTCCTCGTCACCGGCGGGTCCGGCTTCCTCGGCGCGCACTGCGTCCTCGCGCTGCTGAACGCCGGCTACCGGGTGCGCACCACGATCCGCACCCCCGCTCGGGCGGCGGATGTGCGGGCGCAGCTCTCGGCGGGCGGCATCGACGACCCGGGCGACCGGCTGGAGTTCGCGATCGCCGACCTGACGGCCGACGCAGGCTGGGCCGAGGCGGTCGCGGGGTGCCGGTTCGTGCTGCACGTCGCCTCCCCGTTCCCGACCACGCAGCCGAAGGACCCGGACGAGCTGATCGTGCCCGCCCGCGACGGCGCGCTGCGCGTGCTGCGCGCCGCCCGCGACGCCGGGGTGGAGCGCATCGTGCTCACGTCGTCGTTCGCCGCGATCGGGTACGGGCACGCGCCGACCGGCCGGCCGTTCACCGAGGAGGACTGGACGGAGTTCGATAGCGGCCGCCCCGTCAGCGCCTACGTGCAGTCCAAGACCATCGCGGAGCGGGCGGCGTGGGCCTTCGTCGACGACGAGGGCGCCAGGGGCGAGGGGAGCGCCCTGCAGCTGGCGACGGTCAACCCGGTCGGCATCCTCGGCCCGGTGCTCGGGCCGGACGTGTCCAGCTCGGTCGAGCTGATCCGGCTGGTGAAGGAGGGACGCCTCCCTCGCCTGCCCGACGTGCACTTCGGCATCGTCGACGTGCGCGACGTCGCCGCCCTGCACCTGCTCGCGATGACCCGCCCAGAGGCGGCCGGGCAGCGCTTCCTCGCCATCGCCGGCGACGTCATGAGCGCCCGGGAGGTGGCGCTCGTCATCCGCGGCCACCTGGGGGAGGCGGCGGGTCGTCGGGTGAGCACCCGCCTCATGCCGACGTGGATGCTGAAGGCCGCCGCGCCCTTCAGCCGCCGCGTCCGCGACTCGCTCCCCGACATCGGGACCGTGCGCCGTGCCAGCTCCGAGAAGGCGCGCACCCTCCTCGGCTGGTCGCCGCGGCCCCGGGAGGAGGCCGTGATCGCGACGGTCGACACCCTCCCGACCTACCGTTCGCACCGGTCCTGAGCGCGGGAATAACGCGGCCGCCGACGGGTTATACCCCAGGACGAGGATTCGGTCAAGAAAAGACTGGACACGGCGCGTCCGATTGACATATAGTTGTTCTTTGCGCTCCCAGTCAAACTTCTGCCTTCATATTGCGGTCGGCTCTGACTTCCCCTCGCGCCCCTGGGCCCGTCTTCTCGGGTCAGATACGGCGGCGCGACGCGGCTGGGAGTTCTCGTCCAGACATCACCACGACCGACAGTAACTGGCCCGACGGGGCCCCGGAGGTTATTTCCTTGGCTGCTGCGCGCAACGCAACCAACACCGACAAGACACCCAAGAACGGACGAGCCGCATCTCGTCTCTCGTTCGCCAAGATCACGGACACCCTCACCGTTCCCGATCTGCTCGCACTGCAGACGGAGAGCTTCGACTGGCTGGTCGGAAACGACGCGTGGAAGGCGCGCGTCGCCGAGGCCGAGGCCGAGGGGCGTCAGGATCTGCCCGCCGCGACGGGCCTCGAGGAGATCTTCGAGGAGATCTCTCCCATCGAGGACCTCGGCGAGACCATGCAGCTCTCCTTCACGAACCCGTTCCTGGAGGAGAAGAAGTACTCGATCGACGAGTGCAAGGAGAAGGGCAAGACCTACGCTGCCCCGCTCTACGTCGAGGCCGAGTTCATGAACCACCTGACCGGTGAGATCAAGACCCAGACGGTCTTCATGGGCGACTTCCCCCTGATGACCGAGAAGGGCACGTTCATCATCAACGGCACCGAGCGTGTCGTCGTGTCGCAGCTCGTCCGCTCGCCGGGCGTCTACTTCGAGGCCACCGCCGACAAGACGTCCGACAAGGACATCTACTCGGCGCGTGTCATCCCGAGCCGCGGTGCGTGGCTCGAGTTCGAGATCGACAAGCGCGACCAGGTCGGTGTCCGCATCGACCGCAAGCGCAAGCAGTCGGTCACGGTCTTCCTGAAGGCCCTGGGCCTCACGAGCGAGGAGATCCTCTCCGAGTTCGCCGGCTACCAGTCGATCGAGCTGACGCTGGAGAAGGACGCCATCCTCACCAAGGAGGAGGCGCTCAAGGACATCTACCGCAAGCTGCGTCCGGGTGAGCAGGTCGCCGCCGAGGCCGCGCGTGCGCTGCTCGACAACTTCTACTTCAACCCGAAGCGCTA
>Ga0209563_100712_pt1 | contig 10391 bp, 12 predicted proteins | sample AraplaCvi_mMF_r2_FD_184271 | JGI IMG/M metagenome (GOLD analysis project Ga0209563, IMG submission 184271) | Arabidopsis root microbial communities from North Carolina, USA - plate scrape CL_Cvi_mMF_r2 (SPAdes) (version 2) | ecosystem: Host-associated > Plants > Roots > Endosphere | place: USA... | reverse complement strand
GAGGTCCACGCTGAGCCTTTCGGTCGTCTGTCGTCGCGACGGACACCGCGGCGCCGTCGTCGTTCACCGAAATGTAGCTAAGGCGACAGAATGACGCAAGAACTCAACAAAAAGTAATTCATTTGCGCACATTTGCGTGCGCTTGCGCGTTCAGCCGACGTGCGGAGCCGCTCCGGTGGACCCCCGGACGACCAGCTCCGGCTCGAAGAAGAGCTCGTCGTGGAGGGCCGAATCACTGGAGATCTGGCGCAGCAGGAGCTCGATCACCGTGCGTCCCATCGGCTCGATCGGCTGCCGGATCGTCGTGAGCGGAGGCTCGGTGCAGTTCATCAGGGCGGAGTCGTCGTACCCGACGATCGAGACATCGCGCGGCACCGACAGCCCGGCGCGGCGCGCGGCCCGGATCGCGCCGAGCGCCATCGGGTCGCTCGCGCACAGGATCGCGGTGACCCCGGCGGCGAGCAGCCGGGTCGCGGCCGCCTGGCCGGCCTCCAGCGAGTACAGCGAGTGCACGACGAGCGAATCGTCGAACGCGACGCCCCAGTCCGCGACGATCCGGCGGGCCGCCTCCAGTTTGCGCAGCGACGGGACGTGGTCGCGCGGGCCGAGCAGCAGCCCGATCCGCTCGTGGCCGAGCGAGCGCAGATGGGTGAGCGCCTGGGCGGTGGCGACGGAGTCGTCGCACGACACCGTCGCGAACGGGAGGTCGTCGACCGGTGCGTTGACCAGTACGGTCGGCAGATGCAGGTCGGCGAGGCGGCCGTAGTGGGCGTGGTCGGCATCCCGCTGCGCGTACGCGCCGCCGACGAACACGACGCCGGAGACCTGCTGCTGGAGCAGGAGCTCGACGTAGTCGGCCTCCGAGATCCCGCCCGCCGTCTGCATGCACAGCACGGGCGTGTAGCCGTTCTGGGCCAGCGCTCCCCCGATGATCTCGGCGAAGGCCGGGAAGATCGGGTTCTGCAGCTCCGGCAGCACGAGCCCGACGAGCCGCGCCCGCTCGCCGCGCAGCTTCGACGGCCGCTCGTAGCCGAGCACGTCGAGCGCCGTCAGCACGGCCTGCCGGGTCGCATCCGACACCCCCGGCTTGTCGTTCAGGACGCGGCTGACGGTGGCTTCGCTGACCCCGACCTTGCGGGCCACTTCGGCGAGTCTTCTCGACATGCCCCACATCCTACGCAACTCCTTGCATATCCACGCAACTTCTTGCGCGCGGCCCCCGGCCCGCAGCCATCAGCTCCTGAGTTTCTCGAGCGACACGCCGCTGCGGGATCGAAAAATTCAGGAGGAGATGGCTGGGGCGGTGAGGGGAGGGTGGCTGGCCGGGGAGGCGCGGCGGTTACGATGGCGGGCATGGCGAAGAAGGTGGTGTCCCTCCTGCTCGCCAGCCACCCCGGGCCGACGGTGGTCGTCACGGTGATCGCCGCGCTCCTCGGCCTCGGGCTCGGCTATCCGCCCGGGCGGCTGCTGCTCCTCGCGCTCGCCATCCTGTGCGGTCAGCTGTCGATCGGGTGGAGCAACGACTGGCTGGATGCCGCCCGCGACCGGGAGGTGGAGCGCAGCGACAAGCCCGCGGCACGCGGCGACGTGTCCGTGCCCGTGGTGCGCGCGGCCGCCTTCGTCGCGCTCGGCGCCGCCGCGCTGCTCACCCTCCCCCTCGGCGTCGGCGCGCTGGTCGCGCACCTCGTCGCCATCGCCGGCGGCTGGGCGTACAACCTTGGCCTCAAGTCGACCGTGTACTCGTGGGTGCCGTTCGCCGTGAGCTTCGGCATCCTCCCGGCGATCGCGACCCTCGGCCAGGAGCAGCCGGCGCTCCCCCAGTGGTGGGTGTACGCCGCCGGGGCCCTGCTCGGCGTCGCCGCGCACGTGACGAACGTCCTGCCGGACCTGGACGACGACGCCCGCACGGGCATCCAGGGCCTGCCCCATCGGCTCGGCGCACGACCGAGCGGCCTGCTCGCCTTCGCCGCGCTCGCGCTCGCGACGCTCTTGATCACCTTCGGCCCCGGCCTCCCCGTGCGGCCGCTGCTGATCGCGGGCCTGGTCATCGGACTCGGCGCCGCCGTCGCCGGCGTGGTGCTGCTGCTCCGCCGCACGCCGACCCGCCTGCTCATGCAGCTGATCATGACCTGCGCGATCGTCGACGTGGCGATGCTCGCCCTCGCCGGTCAGTCCGTGACGGTCTGAACCTTCTCGGCCACCCTGGCGCGGTTCTGGATGCCGATGGCCGACACGACGCCGCCCACCAGCAGCAGCGTCGCCGCGGCGATCATGGCCCGGTGCAGCCCGGCCTCGTCCAGCTTCCCTCCGATGATCATTCCGGCCGCCGCGACGGCGAGCAGGCCCGCGATGCGCGACACCGCATTGTTGACCGCGGACGCGATCCCCGCCTGCTCCGGGTGGATGGCGCCCAGGATCGCGCTGGTGAGGGGTGCGACGGTGATGGAGAGCCCCACGCCGAACAGCAGCACCGCCGGGAGGAGCGTGGTCCAGTAGTTCACATCCGTCCCCATCGTGAGGAGCCAGAGGAAGCCGACCGCCGCGATCACCGGCCCGACCGCCATGAAGAGCCGCGGCCCGTACCGCCCGGCCAGGCCGCCGAAGAAGCCGGACAGCAGCAGCATGCACAGCGTCGACGGGATGAACACGAAGCCGGCCGCGATCGCCGAGAACCCGGCGACCTGCTGGAGGAACAGGGTGACCACCAGCGGCCCGAACGAGAGCGCCGCGTAGACGAAGAACGTCGAGATGTTGCCCACCCAGAAGTTGTGCACCCGGAACAGCCCGAGCGGCAGCATCGGCTGCTTCACCCGGGTCTCGGCGAAGAAGAAGGCCGCGAGGCTGAGCAGCCCGACCACCAGCGGAATCCACACCCGCGGGCTGGTCCAGCCGAAGGTGCCCTGCTCGATGAGGGCGAAGACCGTGCCCGCGAGTCCGACCGACCCGAGGATCGCGCCGAGGATGTCGACCCGGCCGCCCATCCCCTTGTCGGTCTCGCCCAGCGTCGCCATCAGGATGAGCGTGATCGTGATCGGGATCACGTTGATGACGAACACCCACCGCCAGCCGAGCGTGTCGACGAACAGGCCGCCCACCACGGGACCGGCGATCATCGCGATGCCGGTCCAGGCCGTCCACCGCCCGATCGCCTTGGCCTGCGCCGGCCCCTCGAAGCGGGAGATGATGATGGCGAGCGAGCTCGGCACCAGCAGCGCGCCGGCGACGCCCTGCAGCGCGCGGGCCAGGACGAGGAAGACGCCGGTCGGGGCGAACGCGCACAGCAGCGACGTGACGCCGAAGCCGATCAGCCCGGCGTACAGCACGCGCTTGCGGCCGAACACGTCCGACAGCGAGCCCGCGATCAGGATGAGCGAGCCCAGGGTGACGAGGTACGCATCCACCACCCACTGCTGCAATGTCAGGCCGCCACCCAGGTCGCGCGAGATCGCGGGAAGCGCGACGTTGATGACCGCGCCGTCGAGGAAGGCCACGAAGCTGGAGAGGATCGCGATGAGGAGCACTCTGAGCTGGAGCGACGACATCCGCTCGATCCGTGTGGTGGCCATGACCTCATTCAACGGCCTGCGCGCCGCCCTGGCAACCGAAGCGGATCGATGGGGCGCGACACGCCGTAAGGGCCGCGCGCGTAACGGCGTGTTGCGCCCACTCGTTCGCCCGCGGCGGGGCGCGTAGAGTGCCGCCATGCGGGAGCGGGAGCGTGGACACGACGGGACGCCCGCACAGCGGGCCGTCCCGCACGCGCGCGCCCTCGCGCTCGCCCGCCTCGCCTGGGTGGCCGTGCTCGCCCTCACCGCAGCGTTCCACGCGCTGCGCGGCGCCCCGGTGGATGCTGCCCTCTACGCCGCCGTCGCGGCCCTCCTGGTGCTCGACCAGCTGGGCTGGCTGCGCGTCCCGCTCCGGCTTGGTCCCGACCGCGGCACCGCCTCGCGCCGCGTCGTCGCGGGCGTCCTCATCGTCGTCGCCGCGCTCGCACTCGGCGCCACCCCGCTGTACGGTCCCGCGGACGCCGCGGTGGTCGTGGGCATCGGCGTCCTGCTGCTCCCCGTGGCCTGGGCCGAGCGAGACGGCGCGTCCGGCGAGCGGCCGCCCGATCCGGTGACGCGCCGGGCGCTCCGTCGCGCCGCGGTGCTCTGGGCGAGCGTCATCGCGGCCGGGTGCCTGTGGGAGGTCGCCGCCTTCGTCCTCGGCCGCACCCTCCCCGGGCAGGAGCAGGACTTCCCGGCCCTCTCCGACCTCGTCGACCCGGTGCTCGCCTGGCCGCCCGCACGCGCGGTCCTGGTGGCGCTGTGGCTGCTCGGCGGCTACGCGCTGATCCGGAGGGGGTGGCGGCGGTGAGGGACGTCACGATCGCCGGGTTCCTGGTGTGCGGGGCGCTGCTGGCCGCGCTCGTGGTGCAGGCCCGCGTCGCGCCGCGAACCGTGGCCCCGCTGAGCACCCTGCTGGATGCGGTGATGCAGGACCGCGCGGCGCGTGTGACCGTGATGCTGTTCTGGTGGTGGCTCGGCTGGCACTTCCTGGCGGTCCCGCCTCAGCCGTGACCGCTCAGTTGTTGCCCTTCGTGCAGGTCTGCTGCGCGGCGGTCTGACCGGTGATGGTCGACGGCAGCTCGACCCCGCCTCCCCCTGTCGCGGTCGGCGCCGGGGTCGCGCCGGTGTCGGGCGCGGCCGGGCTCGCCGGTGCGGCGGGCGACGTCGGGGACGGCTCTCCGCCGGCTGTCGGCGCGGGCGAGTTCGTCGCCGTCGGGTCCTCCGCGGCGCGGCCCGTCGAGCCGGTCAGCTTGACCGGCTGGTCCTTCACCAGCGCCTCGTCGAGCGCGTCCGCCGCCGACTCCTGCGGCACCACGCGGTTCGGGTTGTCGGGGTCGGTCACCGCCGGGTACTGCACGAACACCATGTTCTCCAGGCCCGTGTCCTTCAGGGCCAGGGCGATCTGCACGAGCGTGGTCGGGTTGGTGAGCGTCTCCGACGGCGTGATGTTGTTCACCGCGGCCTTCGCCAGCGCGTACAGCTGCACCGGGTTGGAGAGCACGCCTCCGCTGACGACCTTGCGCGCGAGCGCCGACAGGAACACCTGCTGGTTGGAGATGCGGCCCAGGTCGCTGCCGTCGCCGACGCCGTGCCGGCTGCGCAGGAACGAGAGGGCGGTGTCCCCGACGATCGTGTTCTCGCCGGCGGGGAGGTCGAGCGGCGGGTTGGTGTACAGATCCGTGACCGGCGAGGCGAGGCACACGGTCACGCCGCCGACAGCGGTCGACATCGCGCTCACGCCGTCGAAGTTGATGACGGCCGCGAACGGGATGGTCAGCCCGGTCATCTTGGAGACCGTCGCCACAACGCAGTTCAGCCCGCCGCGGGACAGCGCCGTGTTGAACTGCGCGTACGAGGTCCCGTCGATGGTGCCCTTGCCGCTCGGGTCGGGGCACTCCGGGATGGGCACCATGAGGTCGCGCGGGAAGCTCACCACGACCATGCTCTTGTGGTCCTGCGCGATGTGCAGCAGCATCGTCACGTCGTTGTTGCCGGCGCCGCTGCTCGCGTCCTGCTCCTCGGCGCTGTTGTACACGCCGCCGAGCCCGCTGCGGCTGTCGGTGCCCGCGAGCAGCAGGTTCACCCCGCCCGGGATCGCGCCCACATTGGGGATGTCCTGCGGGATCGCCGAGTGGCCGGGCAGCGCCTGGAGGTGCACACCGGTCTTGATCGATCGGGTCACATCCCACACCGCGTACGCCGCGACCGAGCCCACGCTCACGAAGGCCACCACGACCACGGCCGCCAGCAGCTTCAGCGCCGCGACGCTCCCCCGCCGCCGCGGCAGCCGGCCGTGGCGGACACCCGCCGGCCCGCGGGCACGCTGGTGACGGCGTGGCAGGTCGGTCATGAACATCCTTCGGGTCGGCGGACGGCTGCTGGAATCCTAGCGGGCCGCCCCCGCCGCGGGCTGCGAACGGTACGGGGAGGCTGAGGGGGCTCTCACGCGGATGGTGCGGGCGATGCCTGCGCCGGCCGCTGTTCCGGCGGCACGTCGCGCCACATCGTGGTGACGACCGCCCCGTCGATCGGCGACCGGAACGAGCCGACCGGGCGGAAGCCCGCGCGCCGGTACCGATGGTCGTTGGCCGGATTCGTCGACTCCAGGTAGGCGGGCAGCCCGGCGGCGTCGAACGCGCGGAGGTTCTCGGAGAGGAGGTCCTGTCCGATGCCGCGCCCGCGGTGGCCGGGGTGCGTCGCCAGCAGGCTCAGGTACATGTGGGGCCGGTCGTGCGGGTGGGAGGCGTCGAACAGCTCCCACAGCCGCTGGTAGGCAGCGAAACCGGCCGGCGTGAGCGTCCGCGCCATCAGCGCATCCACGTCCGCCGACTGCTCGTCCGTCAGCTCCGCCACCCCCGGCGGGAGCCACACGGCCACGGTCGCCGCCTCCCCCTCCGGCCCGACGCGGAGGGACACCGCGCCGTGCGGGATCGCCCCCTCGACGAAGAACCGCCAGAACGCGCGCAGGTGCTCCCCGCCGCCGCCGGGTGCGCGGAGGGCGGGCCCCCACACCGGGTCGTCGAGGAACGCGAGCGCGATGGTCTCGGTCACCGCCTCCACGTCGGCGGCCACGGCGGTCCGCGTGTCCATGGGTCGACTGTAGCGAGCGCGGCGACGGGAGGGCGACCCGCTACAGCGTCAGCAGCACCCCGCCCAGGCCCAAGGCGACCACGGTGGCGACCACACCGCTGACGCACACGAGCCACACGCGCTGTCCCGCGGCCCGCGCGGCGAATCCCGCGCCGATGGTGGTCCCGACCAGCACGAGCGCGGCGAGCACCGCCACCGCCTGGACCTTCCAGAGAGACTCCTCGGCCTGCGCCTCGGCGATGCTCGAATCGTACGGCCCGGGCCACCCGAAGCCGGCCAGGTGGCGCAACTCGGTGACCGCCAACCCGACGGGGAGGAGGAGCACGATGCCCGCCCACACGAAGAGGGAGGCGGCGAGCACCCGCTGCGTCGGCGACGTGGACGGTGTGCGCGGCATGGTCCCCCGATCCATGACGAAAACACCCCCGGCCGGTCGCTCATGGGCGACCGCCGGGGGTGAATGGGTGGATCTGAGGGGACTCGAACCCCTGACCCCCTGCATGCCATGCAGGTGCGCTACCAGCTGCGCCACAGACCCAGATCGTCTCCGTTCGGCCCTTTCGGACCTCCCGGAACAACTCGTTCAGCCTACTACATCGTCGGCGTCAGGAAAAAATCGAGGACCGCTCGCCTACTCTGCGGCCTCGTGGACGGGCAGCTCGATGGGCAGCGTCGGGCAGTCCTTCCACAGGCGCTCCAGCGCGTAGTACATGCGGTCCTCCTCGTGGAAGACGTGCACGACGAGGTCGCCGAAGTCGAGCAGCACCCAGCGCCCCTCGGACTTGCCCTCGCGGCGCAGCGTCTTCACGCCGGCCTCGTTCAGGCGGTCCTCGACCTCGGAGGCGATGGCGATGACGTTGCGCTCGACCCGGCCGCTCGCCAGGAGGAAGGCGTCGGTCAGCGGCAGCGGGCCGGAGACGTCGAGGGCGACGAGATCCTCGCCACCCTTGGCGTCGGCGGCGGCGGCAGCCACCTGGAGGATCTCGCGGGCGTGCGGGGATGCGGTCACGGACGGTCCTCCGGTCGCGTTCGGTGCGGGGCGGGTGCGGGGTGTGCTGCGGTACGGCGGATGATCAGAACACCTTCAGCACGTATGCGGCGACGAGCAGGGCGATGACGCCGACGGCGAGGACGCCCGCCGTCACCATGAGCACCACGGGCAGCGCGTTGCCCCGCTTCTTGGGCGGCGCGATGACGCCGCGGGTCGAGGTGTGCGTGCTGATCGCGCGGGACGCGCGCACCGGCTGCACCTCGGAGGTGTTGAACTCGTTCTCGTCGCCGTCGAGCAGACGGTCGATGTCCGACGAGTCGATGCGGTCGGGGTGCGCGCCGGTCGCGCCCATCCCGCGCGGCAGGTCGATCGATCCGGTCACCAGGATCTCGCCCGTGCTGGTCAGCGGCGTGGCGCTGGGCTGCGGGATCGCGGGGAGGATGAGCGCGTTCGTGGTCGTCGCCGCGGTCGACTGGGCGACGTTGCGGGACGTGATCGGCTGGTTCTGGTCGTCCAGTTCGGCCGCGGTCGACCAGTGGCCGGTCGGCGGCGTGAACGGGCGGCGCTCCTGCGCGGCGGTCTCCTCGGAGTCCGGGGCCGGGGCGGCCTCGGCTGCCTTGGGAGCCTGAGGAGCCTCGGGAGCGCTTTCGGCGGCGGGGGCCGGCTTCTGCGCGGCCTGGGTGCCGAAGGCGGCGAACGGCGATGCCGCGCTCTGCGTGACGGCCGGCTCCGACTCCGGGGCGCGCGCGGCGGCCGGAGCGGCCGACGGCACCACGGGAGCGAACGGCCAGGCGGTCTTCTCGCTCGTGGATGCGGCACCGGACGCGTCGCTCGTGGATGCGGGCGCGGCGGGCGTGGCCGCCGCGGCGTCGCCATCGACCCCGGACGTGAACGCGACGGGGAAGACCTGCTCGCCGGCGGGCGCCGGGTGGTTCGCCTGCGCGTTCGCCTCCTGCGCCTGGAGCATGGCGCGCAGCTCACGACGGGTGAGCGTGCGCTCCGGCTGCGCCGTCGCGGGAATCTCCGCGGCCGGCGCCGACGGAGCAGCCGCCGGAGGGGACGCCGGAGGCGTCGGAGCGGACGGCTGGAGGATGGACATCGGCTGCGTGACGGGCTCCGGACGCGAGGTGTCCGGCCCCTGCCGGAACAGGTCGAACGCATCCCGCGAGGGCGAAGAGACGCCGGGCTCGGCGAAGGCGCTTGCGGGGATGGCCGGCTGCTCGGGGGCGGCGGGCGCCTGCTCGGCCTCCGCCTTCGTCGCGTCGTCCTTCTGCGCGGCGGGCGCCTGCTCAGCCGCGGACTCCGCGCTCTCCTGCGTAGCGGGCGTCTCCTGCGCCGCGGGCGTCGCCTGGTCTGCGGCGTCGTCGGCCGGGCGTGCGGCCACGTTGGTGGTCACATCGGGGATCTGGCCCGCCGGGGTCGGCTCGGCGGTGCCGGCTCGCCGGGCGAACTCCCTCGCCTGTCGCCGCGTCTGCGGCTGGCCCGTCGGCGGCTGTTCAGGCCACGATGTCATGCCACGCTCCGATACAGATGGTGTTTGGAGATGTACTGAACCACTCCGTCCGGCACCAGGTACCAGACGGGGAATCCCCTGCTCACCCGGCTCCGGCAATCGGTCGACGAGATCGCCAGGGCCGGAACTTCCAACAAGCTTACGTCTTGCTCCGGCAATCCAGAAATACTCAAGTCGTGTCCCGGCCGACTCACAGCCACGAAGTGGGCCAGCTCCCACAGCTCGCTCACGTCGCGCCAGCTGAGGATCTGCGCGATCGCGTCGGCGCCGGTGATGAAGAACAGCTCGGCCTCCGGGCGTTCTTCGTGGAGGTCGCGCAGCGTGTCGATCGTGTAGGTCGGGCCCTCGCGGTCGATGTCGACGCGGCTCACCGTGAACCGGGGGTTGGATGCCGTCGCGATGACGGTCATCAGGTACCGGTGCTCAGCGGGCGTGACCGGACCCTTCTGCCAGGGCTGACCGGTCGGGACGAAGACGACCTCGTCGAGGCCGAAGAACTGCGCCACCTCGCTGGCGGCGACCAGGTGACCGTGGTGGATGGGGTCGAATGTGCCGCCCATCACGCCGATCCGCGGCCGGCCCGTCTCCAACAGCTCCATGCCCGGAGTGGCTCAGTGCCCCTGCGTCGGGTGGCCGCTGCCGTGGTGGGTGGCGCCGGGTGCTCCGGCGTGCGCCGCCGCGTCGGGAGCCGAGCGGTGGCTGTGGCGGTTGGCCACATCCTTGAAGCTCCAGGTGACGAAGGCCAGGGCGAGGAAGATCACGATAGCGATCACGCCGAACACGAAGGCGGGCATCGGCAGCTCGACGTGGGTCTCCGCCGCGGCGAGGACGGTCGTCAGGATTGACATCGTACGTGATCCTTTCTCCGGGGCATCGAGCCCCGTCGTCAAGTCTAGCGGTCGGCTATGCGCGGATCTGGCCGGACCCGCGGACGATCCACTTCGTGCTCGTCAGCTCGGGAAGCCCCATCGGGCCGCGGGCGTGCAGCTTCTGCGTGGAGATGCCGACCTCGGCACCGAATCCGAACTCGCCGCCGTCGGTGAAGCGGGTGGAGGCGTTGACCATCACCACGGCGGAGTCGACCTCGGCCAGGAAGCGCTCGGCGTTCGTCAGGTCGTTCGTCACGATCGACTCCGTGTGCTGGGTGGAGTAGCGGCGGATGTGCTCGATCGCCTCGTCGAGGTCGTCGACCACCTTCACCGAGATGTCGAGGCTCATGTGCTCGGTCGCGTAGTCCTCCTCCGTCACC
>Ga0209563_100711_pt1 | contig 10405 bp, 8 predicted proteins | sample AraplaCvi_mMF_r2_FD_184271 | JGI IMG/M metagenome (GOLD analysis project Ga0209563, IMG submission 184271) | Arabidopsis root microbial communities from North Carolina, USA - plate scrape CL_Cvi_mMF_r2 (SPAdes) (version 2) | ecosystem: Host-associated > Plants > Roots > Endosphere | place: USA... | reverse complement strand
TGGTTGACGATGCGGACGTTCTGGCCGTCGCGGATCAGCGTCCACTGCTGGCTGGTGGCGCCGGTGAAGGTCTGCTGCGTGATCTGCGCGCCGACCGAGGTGGACGATTCGCGCACATCCAGGGCGAGGCCGCTGGCGACGTTCTTGATCTCGTAGTACGGGGCGGTCTGCTTGCCGTCGGCATAGCCGACCGCGGCTTCCGGCACCTCGGATGCGATGAGGGCCGCGTTCTCGATCGAGGACAGCTGCGAGTACCAGCCATCTTCATCGTCGTAGCCCCCGTACAGGACGCCCACCACGGCACCGTCCACGATCAGGGGTCCGCCCGAGTCGCCGTTGCGCGGTCCCGCGTTGGGCGCGTTCACCTGGATCGTCGGGCCGCCCGCGACGTATGCGCCGCTCGCTACGACAGTGATCGGCGCGGTCCGCTGCTGCCCGCCCGTGGGAGAACCCGCGCCGTAGATGACACCGGTCTGCCCGACCGCCGGCTTGTAGTTGAGGTTGACCCGCGGGTAGGAGGCGAGCGGGTGCGGCTTCTCCAGGTGGGCGATCGCCACGTCGCCGCCCGAGGAGCGGACGAAACGGTCGATGAACAGCGACTGCGTGGGGTCGTACCAGCCGTCGGACTTGACCGTGAGGAAGCCCGCCCGGGGAACGGCGCAATGCGCGGCCGTCAGGACGATCGATTCGCTGATCTGCACCCCGGTGCATCGGCCGTAGCCGACGGACACAACCGCCGGGTTGGTGTCGACGGTGCCGCCCGAGAGCGCCGACGCCGGAGCGGCTGCCCCGGCCAGGGTGGCGACGGTCACGGCCACCGTCGCGGTGACGGCGCGTGCCGTGAGGGAGAACCGGCGCCGTCTGCCGGTGGTGTCATGTTTCTTCATGATTTCCTTTCGTGGGGGTCGTGGTGTGGCGCGGTCAGCCGACGCGGACCAGCGTCCACTTCTCCGAGTCGGTGCCGCGGGCCGGGTTCTGCAACACGGAGTCGCCCGCGCTTCCGCCGGCGGGGACGAGCACCTGCCCGGAGTTCGCGTTGGTGAAGGTGAAGCTCCCGTCCGGGTTGCCTGCCTTGTTCCAGGCCTGGTCGGCCACGCCGAGGGCGTCCCACTGCACGGTCTTCTCGCCGGGGACGCGCGAGCCGTCCGGGACGCCGATGACCTGCCCGGAGGCGCGGTTGACGATGCGGACGTTCTGGCCGTCGCGGATCAGCGTCCACTGCTGGCTGGTGGCGCCGTTGAAGCGCTGCTGCGCGATCTGGGCGCCGACGGTGCCGTCGCGGGTGTCGAGGGCGAGACCCGTCGAGACGTTCTTGATCGCGTAGTAGGGGGCGGAGGAGACGCCGCCGAGGGAGCCGACTTCGGTGCCGGGCAGCTGGTCGGCGACGAGCGCGGCGGCGGCAGGAGCGGAGAGCATGGCGTACCAGCTGTCCTCCAGGCCGTTGACCAGGCTGAGAACGCCGACGACCTCGCCGTTCACCAGAAGCGGGCCGCCGGAGTCGCCCTGCCGTGACCCGCCTCCCGGCGTCCGCACCTGAATCGTCCGGGCTCCGAACGACGATGTGCCGTCGCCGATGACGTAGCCGTCGATGGTGCGCTGGTCGCTGATGGTGCCGACGAGGCTGATCGGATCACCCGCTCGCGGAACGTAGCGCGCGTTGACCTTCGGATACGACGCGAGCGGATGCGGCGACGAGAGCCGGAGGACGCTGAGGTCTCCCTCGGCCGCGGCTACGGCATCGCCGCGGGCGACCGTCCCCTTGCGGTCATAGTCGTACTGGCCCGCAGGGCCGCTCGGCCAGTAGACGTCCCAGGTTCCGCCGAGGTCGCAGTGCCGGGCGGTGAGGATGACCGTGGCGCTGACCTGCACGCCTGTGCACAGCCCGATCCGGTTGCCCTCGTTGCTGATGAGGCGCACGACGGACGGGTCGTCGGAGGGTCGCCCGCCGTCGACGGCGAAGGCCGCCGTGGGCAGCGCGGCCGCCGCCAGCAGGGTCCCTGCGACGGCCGCGAGGGTGAGGGTGCGTCTGGTTCGCGGTCCGGATCCGCGGGGCGGCACCGTCCGTGCTTGAAGTCTCACATCAATCCTTTCATGTGCGAGATGTCAGGCTAGCCAGTCGCGACCGTCTCCCACGCACAGCTGTCCGCTGGTCCGTCGTAACGCGGCGCAAAGCCCGCTTGACGCACCGCTAGAGTTAAGGCGTTCGGCGCCCCATCGACCGTGGCGCTTCCTCCCAAGCCAGCTCGCCCTCGTAAGGAACTGCCACGTGACAAAGCCGGTCGTCCTGATCGCCGAAGAACTCTCGCCCGCCACCGTCGACGCCCTCGGGCCCGACTTCGAGGTCCGATCGGTCGACGGGACCGACCGCCCGGCGCTGCTGGCCGCCGTGGCCGACGCCGACGCGATCCTGGTGCGCTCCGCCACCAAGGTCGACGCCGAGGTGATCGCCGCCGCTCCCGTGCTCAAGGTCATCGCCCGCGCCGGCGTGGGGCTCGACAACGTGGACATCAAGACGGCCACCACCGCGGGCGTCATGGTCGTCAACGCCCCGACCTCCAACATCATCTCGGCGGCGGAGCTCACCGTCGGCCACATCCTGAGCCTCGCCCGGCACATCCCGGCCGCCCACAGCGCGCTCGCGCAGGGGCAGTGGAAGCGCTCCAAGTACACCGGCGTCGAGCTCTACGAGAAGACGATCGGCATCATCGGCCTCGGCCGCATCGGCGCGCTCATCACCGCGCGCCTGCAGTCGTTCGGGACCAACGTCATCGCCTACGACCCCTACGTCACCAGCGCCCGGGCGCAGCAGCTCGGCGTGCAGCTGGTCTCGCTCGACGAGCTGCTCGCGCAGTCCGACTTCATCACCATCCACATGCCGAAGACGCCGGAGACCACCGGCATGATCTCCGACGACCAGCTGGCGCTGATGAAGAAGACGGCCTTCATCGTCAACGTCGCCCGCGGCGGCCTGATCGACGAGGATGCGCTGTACCGCGCCCTCACCAGCGGCACGATCGCCGGCGCCGGCCTCGACGTGTTCGTCTCCGAGCCGCCGCAGGACTCGCCGCTGCTCGGCCTGGAGAACGTGGTCGTCACCCCGCACCTCGGCGCGTCCACTGATGAGGCGCAGGAGAAGGCGGGCGTCTCGGTCGCGCGCTCGGTGCGGCTGGCGCTCTCGGGCGAGCTGGTCCCGGATGCGGTGAATGTCGCCGGCGGCGTCATCGACCCGTACGTGCGCCCCGGCATCCCGCTCGTCGAGAAGCTGGGCCAGGTCTTCTCCGGCCTCGCCGACAGCCCCGTCACGAGCGTCGACGTCGAGGTGCGCGGCGAGCTGGCCGACTACGACGTCAGCGTGCTGAAGCTCGCGGCGCTCAAGGGCATCTTCACCAACATCGTGAGCGAGACGGTCTCGTACGTGAACGCGCCGCTCCTCGCCGAGCAGCGCGGCATCGAGGTGCGCCTGATCACCGACTCGGTGAGCGAGGAGTACCGCAACCTGATCACGCTGCGCGGCGCCCTGAGCGACGGCTCGCAGGTGTCGGTCGCGGGCACGCTCACCGGCCCGAAGCAGATCGAGAAGATCGTCGGCATCAACGGCTACGACGTCGAGGTCCCGGTCGCGGAGCACCTCGTCGTCATGGTCTACGACGACCGCCCCGGCATCGTCGCGGTCTACGGCCGCGAGTTCGGCGAGTCGGAGATCAACATCGCCGGCATGCAGATCGCCCGCACCTCGGCCGGCGGCAAGGCGCTCAGCGTCCTCACGGTCGACTCGCGCGTGCCGGACGGCCTGCTCGAGAAGGTGCGCCTCGCGATCGACGCCGACCTCATGCGCGAGATCGACATCACCGAGTCCTGACCTGCGACATTCCTGCCGAATGTGCGGAATGGCGCCGCCGTTCCGCACATTCGGCAGGAATGGGCGGAGGGTCAGCGCCCTTCGGCGAAGCGGCGGATGAGGGCGACGAGGTCGTCGATGTCGGTCTCGTCGCGCAGCACGTTGTTCGCGGCGGGCAGCAGGGCTGTGTTGTAGTACATCCCGTCGCCGATGAGCATGATCGTGCGCGCCACGAGCGGGTCGCCCACGGCCTCCTGCAGCACCTCCAGCCAGCGCCGCTGCGCGCCCGCGAGGGCGTCGCGCGCGCGGGGGTCGGCGGCCTGGGCGAGCCGTGCGATGGCGACGATGGCGCGCTCGAACCGGGAGTCGGTGGGGATGGATGTGCGCAGGAAGTAGTCGACCGGCCCGTCCGGCGCCTCGCGCATCCGTCGCACGTCGTCGTCGATGAGTTCGGCGAAGCGGTCGAGCACGCCCGACGCGAGCGCCTCCTTCGAGGCGAAGTGGTAGAGCAGGCCGCCCTTGGAGACCCCGGCGCGCGCGGCGACGGCGTCGAGTGTGGCCGCGCGCTCGCTCTGCTCGGCGAGCAGCTCCTCGTACGCGTCCAGCACGCGGTCGCGGGCGGAGACGGGAGCGGTGGCGGGACCGTCGGGGGTGCCGGATGCGGGGGTCGGCGGGGGAGTGGCGGGGGCGGGCGGCATGACGCCCATGGTAGCCGTATCCGCTTGCTACTGTACCGTCCAGACGGTACAGTAGACGGCATGTCCATGACGAGCACCCTCCCGACCCCTGCGACCGCCCGCGCCGGCGTGCGCGGCTGGGCGGCGCTCGGCGTGCTCATGCTCCCGACGCTGCTGGTGTCCGTCGACAACACGGTGCTGAGCTTCGCGCTGCCGTCGATCTCCGAGGCGCTGCGCCCCTCCGCGACCGGGATGCTGTGGATCGTCGATGTGTACCCGCTCGTCCTCGCCGGCCTCCTCGTCGCGATGGGCAGCCTCGGCGACCGCATCGGCCGCCGCCGGCTGCTGCTCGTCGGCGCGACCGGCTTCGCCTCCGTCTCGGTGCTCGCCGCTTTCGCGCCCACCGCGGAGGCGCTGATCGGCGCCCGGGCCGCGCTCGGCGTGTTCGGCGCCATGCTCATGCCGTCAACGCTGTCGCTGCTGCGCAGCGTCTTCGCCGACCGCGAGCAGCGCCGGCTCGCCATCGCCATCTGGGCCTCCGGGTTCGCGGCCGGGTCCGCGCTCGGGCCGATCGTCGGCGGCGTTCTGCTGGAGCACTTCGCGTGGGGGTCTGTCTTCCTGCTGGCGGTGCCCGTCCTCATCCCGCTGCTCGTGCTCGCGCCCCTGCTCGTGAAGGAGTCGCGCGACCCGGCTCCCGGACCGGTGGACGCAGTGGGCATCCTGCTCTCGCTGCTCACCATGGCGCCCGTGGTGTACGGCATCAAGTCGCTCGCCGTCGACGGGTTCTCGGCGCCGGCGGTGGCCGCGATCGTGCTGGGCGTCGCCGCAGGTGCGCTGTTCGTCCGTCGCCAGCTGCGCCGGCCCGTCCCGATGCTCGATATGCGGCTGTTCGCGCGGCCGGCCTTCAGCGGCGCGGTCGTCGTCAACCTCCTCAGCGTGATCTCGCTGGTCGGCTTCCTGTTCTTCGTGTCGCAGCACCTGCAGCTGGTCATCGGGCTGACGCCGATCCAGTCCGGCCTCGTGCTGCTGCCGGGGCTCGCCACGATGATCGTCGCCGGGCTGGTGGTCGTGCCCATCGCCCGGCGCATCCGGCCGGGCGCCGTGATCGCGGGCGGCCTCACCCTCTCGGCCACGGGCTACCTGCTCGTCGCGCTGACCGGCGGCGGAGCGCCGTGGAGCGTGCTGCTCGCGTCGTTCGTCCTGCTCGGTGCGGGCATCGGCGCGGCGGAGACGGTCTCGAACGAGCTCGTCATCTCCACCGCGCCCGCGGCGAAGGCCGGAGCGGCATCCGCCGTGTCGGAGACCGCCTACGAGCTGGGAGCCGTGCTCGGCACGGCGATCCTCGGAACCATCATCACGGCCTCCTATCGGGCGGCCCTCGTGGTCCCGGCGGGGCTCACCGCCGGCCAGGCGGACGCCGCGGGCGAGACGCTGGGCGGCGCGGTCACGGTCGCGGGCGCGCTTCCGGCGCCGCTCGCGGAGCAGCTGCTGGCCTCGGCGCGCGCGGCGTTCGACAGCGGAGTGGGCGTGACGGCGATCATCGGCGTCGCCCTCGTCGCCACCGCGGCGGTCGTCGCGCTGGTCACGCTGCGGCACGTGCGCTCCTGACGGGCGGGCGGGTCGGCGAAAGGTGCACACAGCCGCCGGCGCGCACGCGTTCTCCACACCTTCCGGGCGCGGGAGAACCGGGCGCGTCGGCGGCGATAAGGTGGCTGTACCGAATCGATCCCCGACCCACCGCAGGAGTGTCATGTCCCGAACCGTCAAGCTCGCCGTCATCCCGGGCGACGGGATCGGCCCCGAGGTCGTCGCCGAGGCGGTCAAGGTGCTCGATGCGGTGACCGAGGGAAGCGACCTGGCGTTCGAGAAGACGCACTTCTCGCTCGGTGCCGACCGCTACCTGGCGACCGGCGATGTCCTGACCGACGACGACCTGGCCGCGATCTCCGCCCACGACGCGATCCTGCTCGGCGCCGTCGGCGGCAAGCCCGGCGACCCGCGCCTCGCGGGGGCCAACATCGAGCGCGGCCTGCTGCTGAAGCTCCGCTTCTCGCTCGACCACTACGTCAATCTGCGGCCCACGACGCTGTTCCCCGGCATCGCGAGCCCGCTGGCAGACCCGGGCGCCCTGGACTTCGTCGTCGTGCGCGAGGGCACAGAGGGGCCGTACGTCGGCAACGGCGGCGTCATCCGGCAGGGCACGCCGCACGAGATCGCCAACGAGGTCTCCGTCAACACGGCGTTCGGCGTCGAGCGCGTCGTGCGTTACGCGTTCGAGCAGGCGGAACAACGCCGCAAGAAGCTCACGCTGGTGCACAAGACCAACGTCCTCACGTTCGCCGGTGGCCTTTGGAAGCGCGTGGTGGATGCGGTGGCCGCCGAGCATCCGGAGGTCGCGGTCGACTACCTGCACGTCGATGCGGCGACCATCTTCCTGGTGACGGATCCTGCTAGATTCGATGTGATCGTCACGGACAACCTCTTCGGCGACATCCTCACCGACCTCGCGGCCGCAATCAGCGGCGGCATCGGGCTGGCGGCCTCCGGCAACATCAACCCGACCGGGGCCTTCCCGAGCATGTTCGAACCGGTTCACGGATCGGCCCCCGACATCGCCGGCCAGCAGAAGGCCGACCCCACCGCCGCCATCCTCTCCACGGCGCTCCTGCTCCGTCACCTGGGCGAGAAGGAGCTCGCCGAGCGTGTCGAGCAGGCGGTGACCGCCGACCTCGCCGCCCGCACGGGCGCGTCCCGCTCCACCGCAGAGATCGGTGACGCGGTCGCGGCCCGGGTGACGCAGAATTGAACCACCGTCGCTCAAAGGATTGACATGACCTCGACCAGCATCAACCTCACCACCGGCCCCACCGAGACCTCCGGGCTCCTCTGGAACGTCACCCGCAACGAGGCGGCGCGCGACGCCGCCGAGCGCGCGGCGATCCTCGCCGACCCGGGCTTCGGCAACTACTTCACCGACCACATGGTCGACATCTGCTGGTCGGCCAAGGGCGGCTGGCACCGTCCGCGCGTCTCGCCCTACGGCCCGATCCAGCTGGAGCCGTCGGCCGCCGTGTTCCACTACGCGCAGGAGATCTTCGAGGGTCTCAAGGCGTACCGGCACGAAGACGGCTCGATCTGGACCTTCCGCCCCGAGGCGAACGCCGCGCGCATGCAGCGCTCGGCCTACCGCCTGGCTCTGCCCGAGCTGCCGGTCGAGCACTTCCTCGACTCGCTGAAGCAGCTCGTCGCGGTCGACGGCGACTGGGTGCCGGATGCCGCGGAGACGAGCCTCTACCTGCGTCCGTTCATGTTCGCCAAGGAGGCCTTCCTCGGTGTGCGGCCGGCGAACAAGGTCGCGTACTACCTGATCGCGAGCCCGGCCGGAGCGTACTTCCCGAGCGGCGTCGCTCCCGTCTCGATCTGGCTGTCCGACCGCTGGTCGCGCGCAGGAAAGGGCGGAACCGGGGCTGCGAAGACGGGCGGCAACTACGCGTCGAGCCTGCTTCCGCAGGCCGAGGCGTACGAGCACGGCTGCGCGCAGGTGCTGTTCCTCGACTCCGTCGAGGGCAAGTACCTGGAGGAGCTCGGCGGCATGAACGTCGTGCTCGTGTACAAGGACGGCACACTCGTGACCCCCGAGTCCGACAGCATCCTGGAGGGCATCACCCTCGACTCCGTGCTGCAGCTCGCGCGCGACCGCGGCCACGCGGTGGAGCGTCGCAAGGTGACGATCGACGAGTGGCGCGACGGCGTCGAGTCCGGCGATATCGTCGAGGTGTTCGCCTGCGGCACCGCCGCCGTCATCACGCCGATCGGCGAGCTCAAGTCCGACACCTTCACGGTCGGAGACATCACCGCCCCTCCGGGCGAGCTGACCATGGCGCTCCGCGAAGAGCTCACCGACATCCAGTACGGCCGCGCCCGCGACCGCCACAACTGGATGTACCGCCTCGACGCCTAGCGTGCACGAGGTGCTCGTCGTTGCGCCCGACACGCCGTCGGGGACAGCAACGTCGAGCACCTCAGCGACGACTTTTGGGAGGAGCGGACGGTGATGGGGCAGGGTGACGGGGTGTTCGCGGTCGTCGGGCCGGGCGCGGTCGGCGGGCTGCTCGCGTGGCTGCTGCAGCGCGCCGGCCACGAGGTCGTCGCGGTGGGGCGTCCCGCAACGGTCGACGCTATCCGGCGCGACGGCATCGAGGTGCGCAGCGCACAGTTCGGCGACGGGGTTCAGCGCATCCGGGCGGCGACCGAGGTGCCCACCGGTGCGAGCGTGATCGTCGCGACCAAGGCGTACGGCCTGGATGACGTGCTGCCCGGGATCGCCGCCGCCCGGCCGGTGGAGGTCGTCTCGTTCCTCAACGGCATCGAGCACATGGCGCCGCTGCGGGCCGCGCTCTCGGGCGTCCCGGTCGCGGGCGCCTCCGTCGCCGTGTCGGCGCTGCGCGCCTCCACCACGGTGATCGACCACCGCAGCCCGTTCGTCCGCATCGAGGCCCCCGAGGCCGCGGCGGAGTTCGCGTCGGTCAGCGCGCTCATTGGTGCCGGCCCGAGCGTCCGGGTCGGCGGCACCGAGGCGGAGGCGCTCTGGGCGAAGTTCCGGCTGCTCGCGGCCCTCGCCCTGCTCACCTCCTACTGGCGGCAGCCCGCCGGCGCCGCGCTGAGCGAAGACCCGGAGCTGACCGAGGCGGTCGTCTCCGAGATCGTCGCCTGCTCGACGGCAGACGGCGTGCCCGCCTCGGAGCTCGACCTGGTCCGCGCGCTGCGCAGCGTGCCCGGCGGGATGCGGACCTCCCTGCAGGAAGACCTCGCCGTGGGCGCGCCGAGCGAACTCGACGCGATCGGCGGCGCCCTCCTCCGCGTGGGGGAGCGGCACGGCCTCCCCACTCCGGCGCTCGCGCGCATCGTCGGCGCGCTCAGCGCCGGCGAGTAGGCTCGAACGCGTGAAGATCGCACGATTCAGCCACACCCGCGACGGCCAGAGCACCCCCGCCATCGACTACGGCATCGTCGACGAGGACGCCCTCGTCGTGCTGGCGGGCGACCCGATGTTCACCGGGTTCGACACGACGGGGGAGCGCGTCCCGCTCGGCAAGGTGGGGGCGCTGCTGGCTCCGGTCATCCCGCGGTCGAAGGTCGTCGCGGTCGGCAAGAACTACCGCGAGCACGCCGCGGAGATGGGCGGCGAGGCGCCGGGCGAGCCGCTGCTGTTCCTGAAGCCCAACACCGCCGTCATCGGGCTGGGCGACGCCATCATCACGCCGCCGCAGTCGGAGCGGGTCGACTACGAGGGCGAGCTCGCCGTCGTCATCGGCAAGATCGCGCGCAATGTGCGCGCGGAGGACGCCGCGGAGCACATCTTCGGCTACACGGTCGCCAACGACGTCACGGCGCGGGACCTGCAGGAGAAGGACGGCCAGTGGACGCGCGCCAAGGGCTTCGACACCTTCTGCCCGCTGGGGCCGGTCATCGAGACCGAGCTGGCACCCGGCGCCGTGCTGCGCACCCGCCTCAACGGCGAGCTGAAGCAGGAGGCGCCGATCTCGGACATGGTCCACGACATCCCGTCGATCGTCGCCTACGCCTCCAGCGTGTTCACGTTGCTGCCGGGGGATGTCATCCTCACCGGCACACCCTCCGGGATCGGGCCGATGAAGGCCGGTGACACCGTCGAGGTGGAGGTCGACGGCGTGGGGTCGCTGGTGAATCCGGTGCGCGCTCCGAAGTAGCCTCCCCGGTAGGATCGAAGCTGTATGTCTGACTCGATCGCTCACCCCTTCTCCACCGCCACCGGCGCCGATGTGCGCGTGCGCTTCTGCCCGTCGCCGACCGGCACGCCCCACGTCGGCCTCATCCGCACCGCGCTGTTCAACTGGGCGTACGCCCGGCA
>Ga0209563_100706_pt1 | contig 10448 bp, 7 predicted proteins | sample AraplaCvi_mMF_r2_FD_184271 | JGI IMG/M metagenome (GOLD analysis project Ga0209563, IMG submission 184271) | Arabidopsis root microbial communities from North Carolina, USA - plate scrape CL_Cvi_mMF_r2 (SPAdes) (version 2) | ecosystem: Host-associated > Plants > Roots > Endosphere | place: USA... | reverse complement strand
CCAGCCGAAACCGGGGTCGGGGACGTCGCGCGCGAGGGCGAGCGGCACGGTGACCGTCTTCCCGTTCAGTGTGAACGTGCCCTGGCCGAGGATGTCGCCCGTGAAGCCCGACGACAGCGGCCGCGTCTGCAGGTCGACCCCCACCGGCGTGTCCGACCACACCACGAACGACTTCGTCTCGGTCGCGATCAGCTTCGACGACGCGCCCCAGGCCGTGGTGTACGTGCCGAAGGCCTGACCCTTCTCGACCGGTGTGACCTCGTGGAACCCGTTCTTCATGCTGGTGAGCAGTGTCTTCACGCCCGCCCAGAGGTCGTCGTGGGTGGGGGCGCCGAGCACGACGCCGAGCACGCGCACCTTCGTGGAGCCCACCGGCACCTCGGCCGAGAAGAGCAGGCAGTTGCCGGCCTCGTCCGTGTTGCCGGTCTTGATGCCGTCCATGCCTTCGAAGCCGAGGAGGGTGTTGGTGTTGTCCTGCGATCCGGCGCCCGGGAGGGTGACGTTCTTCTGCGACACGATGGCGGAGAGCGCGGGGGAGGCGAGCACCAGCTTGCCGATCCCGATCAGGTCCTTCGTGGTGCTCACGTTGCCCGGGTCGAGACCGTCCGGCGTGACGATCTTGGTGCCGGTGAAGCCGTGCTCGGCCAGCCAGCCGTTGGCGGCCTTCACGTACGCGTCGGTGGAGCCGAACGCCCAATTGGTGAGCGAGATCGCGTAGTTGTTGGCCGAGGGGAGGAGCATCGCCTCGAGCGCCTGCTTCTCGGTCAGCGACGTGCCGGCGACGACGGGTGCCCAGGACCCGCCCGCGGCGATCACGTCGTTCCAGATCTGCACGTCGCGCTGGGTGAACGCGATGTCGGGCCCGTCCTCCGTGCCGTTCAGCGGCTTCTTCTCCAGCACGACGAGCGCGGTGATCGTCTTCGTCACGCTCGCGATCGGCACGCTGGCGTCACTGCCGTGCGAGGCGGAAGCGCCGGGATAGTCGGGCGCGACGATCGCGGCGGACCCGTAGCCGGGCCAGGCGAGCTGCGCGGCCGGTTGCACGATCGTCTTGTCGTGCGCCGTGACCGCAGCGGTGGCGGGGACGGGCGCCACCAGCGAGCCGACGACGTAGGCGAAGGCGGCGAGGAGTGCGAACAGCACGCCGAAGACGACGACCCGGCGGCGGCGGTACACCGTCCGGGAGACACGGCGCGGCGGATCGGCGAGAACTTGCTGGGGCACGCTCGGATTTTAGCGGGGGCTAACGATGCAACGGCTGAGAACGCGCGCGAAGCGCCCAGAGCGCGACGGCGGAGGCGGAGGCGACGTTGAGCGAGTCGACGCCGTGCAGCATCGGGATGGTGACCACCGTGTCCGCCGCGGCCAGCGCGCGGCGGCTCAGGCCGTCGCCCTCCGCGCCGAACACCAGGGCCACCCGCTCGGGCGGGGCTGCGGCGTAGTCGTCCAGCGTCACTGCGTCGTCCGCCAGGGCGAGGGCGGCGATGTCGAAGCCGGCGTCGTGGAGGAGGGGCGCGGCCGCATCCCACTCCGGCAGGCGCGTCCACGGCACCTGCAGCACGGTTCCCATGCTCACCCGGACGCTGCGCCGGTACAGCGGGTCGGCGCACCGCGGGGTCACGAACACGGCGTCGGCACCGAGCCCGGCGACGGCGCGGAAGATCGCGCCGACGTTGGTGTGGTCGACGATGTCCTCCAGCACAACGACGCGGCGGGCGTCGCGCAGCAGGTCGGCCGGGTCAGGCAGTGCGGGCCTGTGCATCGCGGCGAGGGCGCCCCGGTGCAGGTGGTAGCCGGTGAGCTGCTCCAGCACCGCCGGGTCGCCGACGAACACCGGGACGTCGGGGTACGGCGCGAGCAGCGGCTCGATGTCGGGGAGCCACTGCTCCTGCAGCAGCACCGACCGCGGACGGTGACCGGCCGCGAGCGCCCGCGTGATCACCTTGGTCGACTCGGCGATGTAGAGGCCGCCCTCGGGCTCGGTGACGCGGCGCAGAGCGACGTCGGTCAGCCGGGAGTAGTCGGCGAGGCCGTCGGCCGCCAGGTCGTCTATGCGGTGCAGGAGCATGCCTCCACATTGCCAGGCCGACGAAACAAATCGGAAAACTGCGGTGTTTAGACTCAGGTGAGGACCTGGAGGTGCCTGTGACCACGCTGAGGACCGAGCTCCCGCCGGAGTTGGCGCGCGGCATCGACCAGACCGTCGAACTGCTCTCGGGCCGCCGCTTCGCCGTGCTGACCGGTGCGGGCGTGTCGACGGACTCCGGCATCCCGGACTATCGGGGCGAGGGCGCGCCGAAGCGCACGCCGATGACGTTCCAGCAGTTCCTCGCCGACGACCGGTTCCGCAAGCGCTACTGGGCCGGCAGCCACCTGGGCTACCGGCGGTTCGCCGCAGCGCGTCCCAATGCGGGCCACGCTGCACTCGCTCGGCTGGAGTCGGCGGGCGCCGCCAACGGCGTCATCACGCAGAACGTGGACGGCCTGCACAAGCAGGCCGGCTCGCGGCGCGTCGTCGACCTGCACGGCGCGATGGACCGGGTGCTCTGCCTGGTCTGCGGCCAGATCTTCGCGCGTGAGGCGATCACGGCGCGCATCGATGCGGCGAACCCGTGGCTGGACACCGACGGCGCGGTGGAGATCGCACCCGACGGCGACGCCATCGTGACCGACATCGACGCCTTCGTGGTGCCGGACTGCACCGTGTGCGGCGGCCACCTGAAGCCGGACGTGGTGTTCTTCGGCGAGTTCGTGCCGGCCGAGAAGTACCGCGAGGCGAGCGCCCTGGTGCGCTCCGCGGACGCCCTCGTGATCGCCGGCTCGTCCCTCGTGGTCAACTCGGGTATCCGGCTGCTGGAGGAGGCTCGCCGCCGGCGGCTGCCGATCGTGATCGTCAACCGCGGTCAGACGAAGGGCGACGGCCGGGCGACCATTAAGCTGGACGGCGGGACGACGGAGACGCTCGTCGAGCTCGCCTCGCGCCTGGCCTGAGGTCCGCAGCGGCCGGAGGGCCGGCGGCGCGCGTCCCGGACGAAAGGACGCGTGTGACCTTCATCTCGCTCGTACGGCACGGCCAGACGGACTGGAACCTCGCCAAGCGCATCCAGGGTTCGAGCGACATCCCGCTCAACGACACCGGTCGCGCGCAGGCGGACGCGACCGGGCGGGCGCTGGCCGGAGGCCGATTCGACGCGATCTACGCGAGTCCGCTGTCGCGCGCGCTCGACACCGCCCGGATCATCGCCGCCCACGTGGGGCTGGGGGAGCCGGCACCGCTCGCCGCCGTCGCCGAGCGGCAGTACGGCGAGGCGGAGGGGCTGACCGGCGAGCAGATCCTGGCGCGCTGGCCCGACGGCGAACCGGTGCCCGGACGCGAGACGCGGGAGCAGGTGGTGGAGCGCGCGCTCCCCGCCCTGCGCGACCTGGGCGAGCAGCACCCCGGCGAGAACCTGATCGTCGTGAGCCACGGCGGTGTCATCTCGTCGCTGGTGCGGCACGTCACCGACCACGCGCTCCCCGCGCCGGGCGAGCTCATCCCGAACGGCTCCGTGCACCGCTTCCTCTACACCGACGGCGAGCTGACCCTCGACCGCTTCAACCTCGGGCCCGAGGACCGCGACCTATTCACCGCGTCCGTCATGTGACGCGGGGGCGGCGCCGTGCGCCGCCGCCCTTCAGTCTCCGCTCAGCAGGAACGGTCCCGCCTCCGGGCGCTTCGCCGTGATGTGGTCGCCGGACGACTGGTGCCGGATGCGGCGGACCACCCACGGGACGAGGTACTCGCGCGCCCACGACAGGTCCTCCGAGCGCGCCTGGCGCCAGGTCCGCGGTGGGAGCGGCTCGGGCTGGAGCGGCTGGAGGTCGTTCTCGACGTTCAGGGCGGCGAGCACCATCCGCGCCACCGTGTGGTGGCCGAGCGGCGCCAGGTGGAGCCGGTCGGGCGCCCACATGCGCTGGTCCTGGATCTCGGTCAGCGACCACTGGTCGGCGACGATGCAGTCGTACCGGGCGGCGATGGCGCGGACGTTCTCGTTGTAGATCGCGACCTTGCCGCGGATGCCGCGGAACACGGGGGAGAAGCCCACGTCGACGCCGGTGAAGACCACGACCGTGGCGCCGTCGGCGCTCAGCCGGGAGACCGCCTCGTCGAAGAGCAGGGCGATCTGGTCCGGGTCGGTCCCCGGACGGATCACGTCGTTGCCGCCCGCCGAGATCGTGATGAGGTCGGGGCGGAGCGCGACCGCCGCATCCACCTGCTCGTCGAGGATCTGCTTGATCAGCTTTCCGCGCACCGCGAGGTTGGCGTAGGCGAAGTCGTCGGTCTGGCTGCTCAGCACCTCGGCGACGCGGTCCGCCCAGCCACGGTGCCCGCCGGGGCTGCCCGGCTCGGGATCGCCGATGCCCTCGGTGAACGAGTCTCCGAGCGCGACGTAGCGGGACCAGGGATGCCGTGCTTCTGCCATTGCTCCATTCTGCATCGGACGGCGGTGTCGGCGGGCTCGGGTAGATTTGATCCAAGTGGAGACAGCAGCAGCACCCGTTCCGGACGAGCCTTTCGAGGAGTCCGAGCGTCCCGGCGTGCACGCAGGAAGCTTCGCCGCCGAGCATCTGTCGCCGTCGTTCCCGGAGCGCGCCGCCTGGGGAACGGCGAACAAGCTCCGCGCGTGGCAGGCCGAGGCGCTCGACGCCTACTTCGTTCACGAACCGCGCGACTTCCTCGCCGCCGCGACGCCCGGCGCCGGTAAGACGACGTTCGCTCTGCGCCTCGCGACCGAGCTGCTGTCGCGGCGCGTGGTGGAGCGCGTGACCGTCGTCGCGCCGACCGAGCACCTCAAGCGGCAGTGGGCGGAGGCGGCCGCGCGGGTCGGCCTGCACCTCGATCCCGAGTTCAAGAACTCGGACGGCCGCTACGCCCGCCACTATCGCGGCGTCGCCGTCACCTACGCCCAGGTCGCGATGCGGCCGAGCCTCCACAAGGACATCACCGAGGCGCACAAGACACTGGTCATCCTCGACGAGGTGCACCACGGCGGCGACGCCCTCAGCTGGGGCGACGGCATCCGCGACGCCTTCGAGCGCGCGACGCGACGCCTGTCGCTCACCGGTACGCCGTTCCGCTCCGACACGGCGCCGATCCCGTTCGTGACCTACCTTCCCGACCGTCAGGGCATCCGCACGTCGGTCACCGACTACAACTACGGCTACGGGCGCGCGCTCGAAGACGGCGTGGTCCGCCCGGTCATCTTCATGGTCTACGCCGGCCACATGCGCTGGCGGACCAAGACCGGCGACGAGATGGAGGCGCGTCTCGGGGAGGGGAACACCAAGGACATCACGTCGCAGGCGTGGCGGACGGCCCTCGACCCGCGGGGCGACTGGATCCCCGCCGTGCTCTCGGCGGCCGACCGCCGGCTGACGGAGGTCCGGAACTCGATCCCGGATGCGGGCGGCCTCGTCATCGCGACCGACCATTACGCGGCGCGCGCGTACGCCGACATCCTGCACCAGCTCTCGGGCGAGCCGGTGACCGTCGTGCTCTCGGACGAGAAGGAGGCGAGCGACCGCATCGAGGCGTTCTCGAAGGGCGACTCGCGGTGGATGGTCGCGGTCCGGATGGTGTCGGAGGGCGTCGATGTGCCGCGGCTGGCCGTCGGGGTCTATGCGACGAGCGCGTCGACTCCGCTGTTCTTCGCGCAGGCGATCGGCCGGTTCGTGCGCGCCCGGCGCCGGGGCGAGACCGCGTCGGTGTTCCTGCCCAACGTGCCGACGCTGATGGCGCTGGCGAACGCGCTGGAACTGGAACGCGACCACGCGCTGGATCGCGTCGCCGATCCGAACGCGGAGGGGGACCTCTGGAACCCCGAGGACGCGATGGTCGCCGAGGCGAACCGCGAGGAGCGCGCGTCGGAGGCCCTGACCGAGCAGTTCGCGTTCGAGGCGCTCGGGTCGGAGGCGAACTTCGACCGCGTCGTCTACGACGGCAAGGAGTTCGGCGGCTTCGCCGTGCCCGGGACGGACGAGGAGCTCGACTTCATCGGCCTCCCCGGCATCCTGGAGCCCGAGCAGGTGCACGAGCTGCTGCAGCAGCGCCAGCAGCGGCAGGCGCGCCGGCACTCGTCGCGTCCGGCGGCGGCGGAGGGGCATCCGCCCGCGCCGCTGCACCGCACGCTCAAGGAGCAGCGGCAGCTGCTGAACAGCCTCGTCGGCTTGTACTCGAAGAACTCCGGCGAGCCGCACGGCCTCATCCACGCCGAGCTGCGGCGCGTGTGCGGCGGGCCGGCCGTGGCGCAGGCGAGTGTGACCCAGTTGCAGGCCCGCATCGACTTCCTGCGGAAGCGGCTGGGTTCGCATTAGGGTCGGCGATCCTTCCTGGCGGAGCGGGCGCCCTGTTCCTAGGCTGAGCGCATGAGCGAGACGGCAGCGACCCCCGACCCGGTACCGGGCCCGCACCCGGATGAGCCGCACCGCGGCGGCCTGGCGCAGCGGCTCAACTGGCTGCGTGCGGGCGTCCTCGGCGCCAACGACGGCATCGTCTCGGTTGCGGCCGTCGTGGTCGGTGTTGCGGGCGCGACGACGTCCATCCCGGCGATCGTCACGGCCGGGCTCGCCGCCCTCGTCGGCGGCGCGATCTCGATGGCGCTCGGCGAGTACGTGTCCGTCAGCAGCCAGCGCGACAGCGAACGTGCGCTCATCGCGAAGGAGCGCCGGGAGCTGGCGGAGATGCCGGACGAGGAGCTCGACGAGCTGACCGGCCTGTACGAGCAGCGCGGGCTGTCGCCGGCGACGGCGCGGCAGGTCGCGATCGAGCTGACCGAGCACGACGCGCTCGCGGCCCACCTCTCGGCCGAGCTCGGCATCGACCAGGACGACGTGGTGAGCCCGTGGCATGCGGCCATCGCGTCGGCGGTGGCGTTCACGTGCGGAGCGGTTCTCCCGATGCTCACCATCCTGCTCCCGGAGGCGGTGCGCATCCCGGTCACGTTCGTCGCCGTGCTGATCGCGCTGGCGGTCACCGGGTACGTGGCGGCGTGGATCGGCGGCAGCTCGCGCGGCCGGGCCATGATCCGCGTGGTGCTGGGCGGCGCGCTCGCCCTGGCGGCGACGTTCCTCATCGGCTCGCTGCTCGGTACGACGGTCGCCGGATAGGAGAGGGAGTCGCGGATGGTCGATGCACAGAACACGGACGACACGGCGGGGGCGGCGACGCCCGGCGGCGCGACGATCTCCGGTGCCGGGGGCGAACCCGTGGTCACCAAGGCGGGCCTCAAGGACAAGGCGGCGATCGTGCACGACTGGCTGCCCCGGTACACCGGGACGCCGGTGGAGGAGTTCGGCGAGTACGTTCTGCTGACGAACTTCAGCGACTACGTCCAGCGGTTCGCGGAGTGGTACGGCGCGGAGGTGCGCGGGCTCGACCGCTCGATGCCGAACGCGACGGCCGACGGCATCACCATGATCGACTTCGGGATGGGCAGCCCGAACGCGGCGACGGTGATGGACCTGCTGTCGGCGGTGTGCCCGAAGGCGGCGCTCTTCCTGGGCAAGTGCGGCGGCGTGAAGCGGAAGAGCCTGGTCGGCGACCTCGTTCTCCCGATCGCGGCCATCCGCGGCGAGGGCACGTCGAACGACTACCTGCCGCCGGAGGTGCCCGCGCTGCCGGCCTTCCAGTTGCAGCGGGCGGTCTCGTCGACGATCCGCGACTTCCAGCAGGACTACTGGACGGGCACGGTCTACACGACGAACCGCCGCGTGTGGGAGCACGATGACACGTTCAAGGAGTACCTGAAGCGGACGCGCTGCATGGCGGTCGACATGGAGACGGCGACGGTGTTCGCCGCGGGCTTCGCCAACCGCATCCCCAGTGGCGCGCTGTTGCTGGTGTCGGATCAGCCGATGACCCCGGAGGGTGTGAAGACGGCGGAGAGCGACCGGGGCGTGACGCGCGACTTCGTCGAGCGGCACATCCGCATCGGAGTGGAGGCGCTGCGCCTCGTGCGCCGCAACGGCCGCAGCGTGCGCCATCTGCGCTTCGAGGGCTAGCCAGACGAGCGAGGTCATCGGAAGTCCCGGGAGACGGTGCGGATGCCGGTGTCGAGCGCTTCGAGCTTGTCGGCGACCACGTTGACGACGCCTTCCTCGCTCCGTTCGAGGATGCCGCGCACGATCATCGCCGGCGCCTGGCGCGCCACGCGGCGGTAGCGGTTCCAGACCCCGACCGGGCAGACGACGTTGACCATGCCGGTCTCGTCCTCGATGTTGAGGAACGTCACCCCGGCCGCGGTCGCCGGCCGCTGCCGGTGGGTGACGACGCCGCCGACCTCGATGCGGCGGCCGGACTCGCCGCCCGCCAGCCGGTCCGCCGGGTACACGCCGCGGGCGGCCAGGGCCGGGCGGAGGAAGCGGATGGGGTGGTCGTCGGTCGAGATCCCGGTCGACCACAGGTCGCTGGCCAGCTGCTCTGCGGGGGAGAGCATCGGCAGCAGAGGAAGCTGGACGGTGATCGCGGTGCCCGCCAGGTATTCGGGCCGCTCCTGCGCGGCGTTGCCGGCCTCCCAGATCGCCTGGCGCCTGCTCAGATCGAACCCCTCGAACGCACCGGCCGCGGCGAGAGCCTCCAGTTGCGCGGTGTTGAGGCCGGTGCGGCGGGCGAGGTCGCCGAGATCGCGGTACGGACCCGAGGCCTCCCGCTCGGCGACGATGCGCTCCGCCAGCTTCTCGCCGATGGAGGTGACGCCGGCGAGTCCCAGACGGACGGCGTGGCCGGCGTCGCGGCGGTGCGCGCCGAAGTCGAGGGCGACGGCGGGGTCGTACGGGTCGATCGGCGGCTGCTCCGTCACCAGGCACGGGTCGGTGCCGGTGGGACCGGGCCTCGTCTCGTCGAGCGGTTCGAGCAGCGGGAACACGCCGGAGCGCTGGATGTCGGGCCGGTGCACGACGACGCCGTGCCTGCGCGCGTCGGCGGTGAGCGTGCGCGGCGAGTAGAAGCCCATCGGCTGCGCCCGCAGCAGGGCCGCGAGGAAGGCGCCGGGGTAGTGCAGCTTCATCCACGAGCTGACGTACACCAGCAGGGCGAAGCTGATCGCGTGGCTCTCGGCGAAGCCGAAGTTGGCGAACGCCTCGATCTTCTCGTAGATGGCGTCGGCATCGGCTCCGACGATGCCGTTGTGCGCCATGCCGTCGTACAGCTTGGCCTTGAGCGCCTCGATCTTCTCGACACCGCGCTTGGAGCCCATCGCGCGTCGGAGGAGGTCGGCGTCTTCGGCGGTGCAGTCGCCGACCGCGACGGCCATCTGCATCAGCTGCTCCTGGAACAGGGGCACGCCCATCGTCCGCTCCAGCACGGGCACGAGCGACGGGTGCAGGTACGTCACCGGCTCCTTGCCCAGCTTGCGGCGGATGTAGGGGTGCACCGCGCCGCCCTGGATCGGCCCGGGCCGGATGAGCGCGATCTCGATCACCAGGTCGTAGAAGCTCCGCGGCTGCAACCGGGGCAGGGTGCCGATCTGGGCGCGGCTCTCCACCTGGAACACGCCGATGGAGTCGGCCCGGCAGAGCATGTCGTACACGCCCTGCTCTTCTTTGGGGATGGTGTCGAGCGTCCAGCTCTCGCCGAGCGACGCCTCGATGGTGCGCATCGAGTAGTCGAGCGCCGAGAGCATCCCGAGTCCCAGCAGGTCGAACTTGACCAGCCCCATCCACGCGCAGTCGTCTTTGTCCCACTGCAGCACCGTGCGGCCCTCCATGCGGGCGTGCTCGATCGGGCACACTTCGCCGACCGGCCGGTCGGTGAGCACCATGCCGCCCGAGTGGATGCCGAGGTGCCGGGGGAACTTCAGCACCTGCTGGGCGAGGCCGACGACGTCGTCGGGGATGTCGTGGTCGTCGCTGGTCTGCACGGTGCCCCACGAGTCGATCTGCTTGCTCCACGCGTCCTGCTGTCCGGTGGAGTAGCCGAGCGCCTTGGCCATGTCGCGCACCGCGTTCTTGGGGCGGTAGGTGATGACGTTGGCGACCTGCGCCGCGTTGTGCCGGCCGTAGGTGCGGTAGACGTACTGGATCACCTCCTCGCGCCGGTCGGAGTCGAAGTCGACGTCGATGTCGGGCTCCTCTTCTCGCATGCTGGAGAGGAAGCGCTCGAAGGGCAGCGCGTACTTGATGGAGTCGACGGCGGTGATCCCGAGCAGGTAGCAGACCGCCGAGTTGGCGGCGGAGCCACGGCCCTGGCAGAGGATGCCCTGGCTGCGCGCGTAGCGGACGATGTCGTAGACGATGAGGAAGTAGCCGGGGAAGTCTTTCGCCTCGATCACGTCGAGCTCGCGCTCGATGCGCTCCCGCTTCGCCGGGGTGCGATCGAGGTCGGGGTAGCGCTCGGCCGCGCCGCGCCAGGTCAGCTCGCGCAGCCAGCTCATCGGGGTGTGCCCCTCGGGCACCGGGAGCTTCGGCAGTCG
>Ga0209563_100704_pt1 | contig 10465 bp, 10 predicted proteins | sample AraplaCvi_mMF_r2_FD_184271 | JGI IMG/M metagenome (GOLD analysis project Ga0209563, IMG submission 184271) | Arabidopsis root microbial communities from North Carolina, USA - plate scrape CL_Cvi_mMF_r2 (SPAdes) (version 2) | ecosystem: Host-associated > Plants > Roots > Endosphere | place: USA... | reverse complement strand
ACGCTTGTCAGGTCTCGAGCAACGCGCGCAGCATCCACGCAGTCTTCTCATGCACCTGCATGCGCTGAGTCAGCAGGTCGGCTGTCGGCTCGTCACTGACCTTGTCCAACAGCGGGAAGATCCCGCGAGCGGTACGAGTCACAGCCTCTTGGCCCTCGACCAACTGCTTGATCATGTCCTCGGCGCTTGGCACGCCGACTTCCTCTTTAATGGAGGAGAGTCGCGCGTAAGTCGCGTAGGCACCCGGCGCCGGAAAACCCAGGGCGCGGATACGCTCGGCGATCAGATCCACCGCCAGCGCCAGCTCGTTGTATTGTTCTTCGAACATCAGATGCAGGGTCCTGAACATGGGACCTGTGACGTTCCAGTGGAAGTTATGGGTTTTCAGATACAGCACATAGGTGTCCGACAACAACCGCGACAGCCCCTCGACGATGGACTTGCGGTCTTCTTCACTGATACCGATATCGATTGCCATGCTTACCCCCTAAGGCGATTGAATTCATCCAACAGGTGCAGACCCACTCTAGCAAGGGAGCCGCGACCTCGCAGCCGGCAATTTTCGCTCGCCGTGCGACAAATCGACCGGGCAGGTGCCGCTGGCCGGGGTGATTTGAGTCGCTGCAGGCTTTGCTGTTAAATAGGCAGTGTGTCGCTATGCCCCATTTTTCGGGGCCTCGCGCATAGGCTGATGCCGGGCACGTGTCCAACGCCTCTTTATTGTTTCCGAAGCGAACCGTGCGCCTTCAGCTCTTCCTTGTGAGCCGTCATAACGTGAGCCAATCAAAATGTTGAAAATCGTCCACCTGCTAATGGGCGCAGCGGCTTTGCTGCTGTCGTTCATACCCAGCTTGAAAGCCGAAGCTGTTCCTTACCTGCAACAACCCGATGCACTTTACCTGGCCTTTTTCGGCCTGCTGAATCTGGTCATCGCTCCAGTGATTCCTTACTGGAACAAAGGCCCGCGCCAGCATCTGCAAAATCTGGTCAGCGCTCTTCTCGTGCTGACTGTCGTCCTGCAAACCCTGACCCTGATCGCACCGATGCCTGTCATCGCCGGTCAACCGGCCGTGTTGTTCAGCCTGGTGATCGCCCTGGTTGCCGTGGTCCTGCATCTGGCCATCAGCTTCTACAAGTCTTCACCGGCCGCCGCACCGACTACCTATGACATGAGCAACCGCGATACCGGTACCGTCAAGTGGTTCAACACGTCCAAAGGCTTCGGCTTTATCTCCCGGGATTCCGGCGATGATATTTTCGTGCACTTTCGTGCAATCCGTGGCGAAGGCCACCGCGTCCTGGTCGAAGGCCAACGCGTGGAGTTCTCGGTGATGAACCGGGACAAAGGCCTGCAAGCCGAGGACGTGATCGCCGCCCTGCCGCGTCGCTGATTCGAGGCAACAAAAAACCGCGAGCAGCCAGGCTGCTCGCGGTTTTTTTACGCCTGCACAAACGTGTTGGCATCAGTAATGCGGCGGTGGTGCTTCTTCCTCGAAAGAATCGAATTGCCCGACCATCTCTTCCTGACGCTTGAGCAGGGCCGCCATCTGCAGTTGCAGGCGTTCGATCACGCGCTGCTGCGCCACCAGTTCGTCGTTCAACGCCTGAATGGTGTCATCCTGAAAAGCCAGACGGCTTTCCAGATCGGTGACGCGTTCTTCAAGGTTCATGGTTCAACCCTCCAGAAACGTGAAGTGTTCGGTCAGCACCAGACTCAGCCGCTCACGAATGCCCGCAACCTCCTCGGCGCTGTAGGGTCTGGCCGGGTGTTTACCCCAGACCGGCGCCGGCCAGGCCGCGTCATCACGCTTGCGCACGATCACATGCATGTGCAACTGGCTGACAACGTTGCCCAGCGTTGCAACGTTCAACTTGTCGGCGTCGAACAGATCCTTCAGCAGCTCGGCCAGCGCCGTGGTCTCCTGCCACAACTGCTGCTGATCGGCGACATCCAACTGAAACAACTCGCTGATATCGTCGCGACGTGGCACCAGGATGAACCACGGGTAATTGGCATCGTTGGACAGCAGCAGCCGGCAGAGCGGGAAGTCACCGATGGTCAGGGTGTCCTGTTGAAGTCGTGAATCTAAAGCAAACACTGCGTGCACTCCCGGCTGATCGACATAATTCAGCTTAGCGGCCATGAAAGACAGGCGACACACCAAGCGACAGGCAGGCAGCATACCTGCGAATCCATCAGGCTTCACGAGCGCCGTGCCCACCCAGGCCATCACAGCCCAGGCAAGGGACATTTGCAGAGACCGCGCACCATTACAGCGCCAGGACGGTGCCCGGACACGGGCAAACACCCGAAATGGGCAGATTCATTGACAGCGGGCTCGTCACAAGCTGTATGAATCCGGTACAGCCTGTAAATTTTTTGCACCAAAACCGCACAGTGCGTCTACGCTCAGTGCGTCGGGCATCCGCCAAATACTCACTGACGGGGTGAACCGGTAACGTTTTTGGTTGTCATGGCCCCACGCGAACCTGACAACACGATGCAAAGGTATGCGTCAAGCCCCTGATACAAAAGGGCTTGAACCCCCGTTTTTATGCGGTTTTTACAGCGAAAGGCGGGTGTGCAGAAAAATAAACGTGGCAACCCTGCACTTTGTGCACGCTTGTTGCATTGAGACACACATGGTCTATAGCGCACCACGGGAAGTGGCAGCTTGAGACCAAACAAATACGGTGGCAGGGTTGCCCCAATGGAGATTCAAGTGTTTTGCCAGGGACTCTTTTTTACCGATGCAAAAAGGCCCAGAAACAGCGATAAAGTTGTCAGCCCGGCTGCATGGGTAACGTGAATTTGCGACATCAACCCAGCTGTTTGCGACGTCGTCGTAAAGATCATGAAAGGTTGTATGAGCAAGTATCGCCAACATTGTCGGCGTGATATAAGTTTGCGCCGACACAAAAAGAAAGAGCCGCCCAGATAATAAAACAGGTGGGACGGCAGTACTCTTCTAAAACCAAAGGAGCAAATCACGATGCGCGTGATGAAGTGGAGCACAATCGCACTGGCAGTTGCAGCAGCAGCCAGCACTCAGTTGGCTACGGCCGCCCCGTTTGTTAGTGACCAGGCAGAAGCCAAAGGTTTCGTTGAAGATGCAAAACTCACCGAAACGTTGAAGAACTACTACTTCAACCGCGACAACAAGAACGGCGGCCACGACCAGAAAGACTGGACTCAGGGCTTTCTCGGTAACTTCACTTCCGGTTACACCCAAGGCACCGTAGGCGTCGGTATCGATGCATTCGGTTACCTGGCGGTCAAACTGGATGGCGGTGATGGTACTTCCGGCACCGGTAACATGAGCCGTAGCGACACCGTCAAAGCCAACGGTTATGCACACGACGTTAACGACAGCCAAGGCAAAGCCGGCGCAGCCGTTAAATTCCGCATCTCCAAAACCGAGCTGAAATTTGGTGACATGCAGCCAAGCACCGCTCCGGTATTCGCTGTTGGCGGCTCCCGTATCCTTCCGCAAACGGCCACTGGCTTCCAGTTGCAGAGCAGCGAAGTCAAAGACCTTGACCTCGAAGCCGGTCACTTCTACTCGGCCACCAGCCAGGACAAAAACGCTCGTGAAGGCGGCCTTTACGCCACTTACGCGGGTGTTGAAGCCAAAAACATCGACTACTTCGGTGGCAAATACGGCATCACTGACAACCTGACTGCCTCGCTGTACGGCGCCAAGCTGGAAGACATCTGGAACCAGTACTACGCCAACGTGAACCTCACCACCCCATTCGGTGGCGACACTTCGCTGAACACTGACTTCAACATCTACCGCACCACCGACACCGGCAGCGCCAAAGCGGGCGACATCAGCAACACCGCCTTCTCGCTGGCAACCGCCCTGTCGTTCCTGAAGGCACACACCTTCACCCTGGCCTTCCAGAAGGTCAACGGCGACACTCCGTTCGACTACATCGGCGTAGGCAAGAACAACCGTGGTGGCGACTCGATCTTCCTCGCCAACTCCATCCAGTACTCCGACTTCAACGGTGCAGGCGAGAAATCCCTGCAAGCCCGTTACGACCTGAAAATGGCCGAGTACGGCGTTCCTGGCCTGAGCTTCATGGTTCGTTACGTTAAAGGTTGGGATATCGACGGTACCCACACTCCAGCGGGTAGCGCTTACGCCGGCCTGTACGGTGAAGACGGTAAACACCACGAAACCAACTTCGAAGCCAAGTACGTTGTTCAGTCTGGCCCAGCGAAAGACCTGTCCTTCCGCATCCGTCAAGCCTGGCACGTTGCTAACGCTGACGAAGGCGAAGGCGACGTTAAAGAGTTCCGCCTGATCACCGAATACCCACTGAACATCCTGTAATTATCAGTGGTTAGTTTGGAAGCATAAAAAAAGGCCCATCTTCGGATGGGCCTTTTTTATTGCCTGTCACTTGTCATAAATGCCTGACCAACAAGTCAGGCATTTAATTAGCAACCTATCATTGTGTAGCTGTTTCCTGAACCACACGAATCACCCGCTGTGGAAACGGAATATCAATACCGGCCGTCTTCAAACGATCACGCGACTGTTCGTTAAACATGAACATCACGTCCCAGTAGTCTGCAGTTTTAACCCATACACGCAGGGAAACAGTGATCGAACTGTCACCCAGCGTTGAAATGACCGCTTGTGGCGCAGGGTCCTGCAATACGCGCTCATCCTTGGCCAGATCCAGCAGTACCTGACGGGCTTTCTGCAGATCCGCTTCGTAATCCACACCTACGTCGAACACCACTTTACGGGTTGGCTGACGGTTGGTGTTGGTGATGATGCCGTTCGACAGATTGCCGTTCGGGACGATGATGGTCTTGTTGTCACCGGTACGCAGCACGGTGTGGAAAATCTGGATGCTGTCGACAGTACCCGCCACGCCTTGCGCTTCGATCCAGTCGCCGATACGGAACGGACGGAACAGCAGAATCAGCACGCCGCCAGCGAAATTCGCCAGGCTGCCCTGCAACGCCAGACCGATGGCCAGGCCAGCAGCACCGATCGCGGCCACGAACGAGGTGGTTTCCACGCCGATCATTGAGGCGACGCTGACGATCAGCAACACCTTGAGGATGATGTTCGCCAGGCTGCTGATAAAGCCTTGCAGCGCCAGGTCGGCATTGCGCAGGGCCAGCAGACCGCCAAGCTTTTGCGTGACCTTGTTGATCAGCCACCAGCCGATCGCCAGGGTAATCACCGCCAGCAGCACACGACTGCCGTATTCCATGATCATCGGAATCCACGCCTGGGACGCCTTGACCAGGTTGTCTACCTCAGCATTCAAATCCATCTTCCATCTCCTGATTTCCGGCTACCCGGGCTGTAAAAAATCAGCGGCAGAAACCGCCAGGTATACATAAAACAATGTGGGAGCGAGCTTGCTCGCGAAGGCGATGTGTCAGTCAACTCATGGCTGAATGACATACAGCTTTCGCGAGCAAGCTCGCTCCCACAGATCATCTGACCGGACTTAGTCGCGGAAGTTGTTGAACTGCAGCGGCATGCCGAATTCCTTGGCGCGCAGGGCCGCGATGGCTTCCTGCAGGTCATCGCGCTTCTTGCCGGTCACACGCACCTGTTCGCCCTGAATGGCGGCCTGCACCTTGAGCTTGGCGTCCTTGATGTGAGCGACGATTTTCTTCGCCAGCTCCTTGTCGATGCCTTCCTTGAGGATCGCGTCCTGCTTCATCAGTTTGCCCGAGGCATAAGCGTCTTTGACTTCAAGGCACTGCACATCGATCTTGCGCTTGGTCAGGGCCAGCTTCAGGATCTCGATCATCGCTTCCAGCTGGAACCCGGCTTCAGCGGTGAGGTTGACGGTCAGGTCCTTTTCCTTGAACTCGAAGCTGCCTTTGCCTTTCAGGTCATAACGACGATCGAGTTCCTTCACGGCGTTCTCGACCGCGTTGGTCAGCTCGTGTTTGTCCAGTTCGGATACCACGTCGAACGACGGCATGTAGTCTCTCCAATAAAAAGGCGCGCTCGATCAGGAAGGAGCGCGCTTGGCTTGCGGTTAAAATCCGGCTCATTATAACGGGTCTTTTCCCACCGACACGGCGAGCCTTGCATGCCAGTACCTTACCGAGTGAAAAACTGATGTCCACCCCTTGGCACGTTCTCGGCGCCGGCAGCCTCGGCACCCTCTGGGCCACGCGTCTGGCCCGCGCGGGTCTGCCGGTGCGGCTGATCGTGCGTGATGCCGAGCGTTTGCGCAGCTATCAGGCGGCCGGCGGGCTGACTCTGGTCGAGCACGGCGCAGCCACCACCTACGCCGTCCCCGCGCAAACGGCGGATGACCCGGAGCCCATCCGCCGCCTGCTCGTCGCCTGCAAAGCCTATGATGCCGAAAGCGCGGTCGCCCGCCTCGCCCCGCGCCTGAGCGCAGACGCCGAGCTGATCCTGCTGCAGAACGGCCTCGGCAGCCAGGACGCGGTCGCAGCGGTGGTTCCGCAGGCACGCTGCATCAGCGCCTCCAGCACCGAAGGCGCATTCCGCGACGGCGACTGGCGCGTGGTGTTTGCCGGGCACGGTTTCACCTGGCTGGGCGATGCCGGTCATCCGGTGGCGCCGATCTGGCTGGACGACCTGCAAGCGGCGAACATCCCCCACGAATGGAGCACCGACATCCTCACCCGGCTGTGGCGCAAACTGGCGCTCAATTGTGCGATCAATCCTTTGACCGTGCTTCACGATTGCCGTAACGGCGGACTGGAGCAGCATCAATGCGAAGTCGCCACGCTGTGCGCAGAACTGGCCGAGTTGCTGGAGCGTTGCGGTCAACCGGCAGCCGCGCTCAATCTGCAACAGGAAGTCGAACGAGTAATCCACGCCACGGCGGCCAACTACTCGTCGATGTATCAGGACGTGGCGAACCAGCGCCGCACCGAAATCAGCTACTTGCTGGGCCACGCCTGCAAAGTCGCCACCCGTCATCAACTGAACCTGCCGCACCTCAAGCAATTGCAGCAGCGTCTGGTCGAGCATCTGCGCAGCCTTGGATTGCCCAGCGACTGAGCAGCGGCTACGCTGCCCACTTGTTCCTTTGCTGCGATAAACCTGATGCCATTGCGCCAGCGCCTTGAAAACCTGCCGGTCGGCCAGAAACTGCTGGCCGCCCTGCTGGTGTTGTTGACCACCGTTCTGCTGGTCGCCAACCTGACTTTTATCAGCGCCGCCTATTACATCTCCCAGGAAAGCATGGCGCCACAGGCGCTGCAGACCATCGGCCGGCTGATCTCCAACCCGAGCCTGGTCGCGCAAGCTCTGGAATCGCCACAAAGCGCCGAACGCCTGCTCAAGGAACTCGACAGTTATTCGCCGCTGCGCGCGGCAGCGCTGTATGACGGCAAAGGTGACCGTCTCGCTCAGGTGCAGCGTGGCGACAAGCTCAATCTGCCGGAACACTATCGACACATCGAAGCCTGGCAACTCACCGAGTTTCGCAGCAACCAATTGATCACCTTGCCTCGCCCGGGCACTGCACCGGGTCATCTGCTGCTGGTGGCCAGCAGTGAACTGCCGATGGCGTTTTACACCGGCACCCTGACTGCCAGCCTCGGCATCCTGATTTTCAGCGTGCTGCTATGGCTGGTAATCGCGCGGCAGATCAAACGCCTGATCACCCGCCCGATCCATGAGCTGGAGGAGCTCTCGCGCCAGGTCACTCGCGAAGAGAACTACGCCCTGCGCGCCTCGCGCGGCAATCACGACGAAATCGGCAGCCTCGCCGAGGCGTTCAACACCATGCTCTCGCGCATCGAAGCCCGCGAGCAGCAGCTCAAGCGCGCCCGCGATGACTCGCAGGCCGCCTACGATCAGGCTCAGGGGCTGGCCGAAGAAACCCGTCACACCAACCGCAAGCTGGAACTGGAAGTCCAGGTTCGCAGCAAGATCGAGAAGAAGCTCACCGGCTTCCAGAACTACCTCAACAGCATCATCGACTCCATGCCCTCGGCGCTGATCGCCCTCGACGAACAGCTCTACGTGACGCAGTGGAACCAGGAGGCCAGCGCCCTCTCCGGCACGCGCCTGGATGAAGCGTTGAACCAGCCGATCTTCCTCGCCTTCGAACCGCTCAAGCCGTTTCTGCCGCAACTCAAGCAGACCGTGGAAGAACACACGGTGGCGAAGATCGAACGAGTGACCTGGTTCAAGGACGACGAGCCCAAGCATTACGCCCTGACCTTCTACCCACTGATGGGCGGTGCCGGGCGCGGTGTGGTGATCCGCATCGACGACATCACCCAGCGCCTGTCGCTGGAAGAAATGATGGTGCAATCGGAAAAAATGCTTTCGGTCGGTGGCCTCGCCGCCGGCATGGCCCATGAGATCAACAATCCGCTCGGCGCGATCCTGCACAACGTACAGAACATTCGCCGGCGGCTGTCGGCGGATCTGCCGAAGAACCTCGAAACCGCTGAACAGCTCGGCATCGAACTGGACACGGTCAACCGTTACCTGCAAAGCCGCGAAGTGCCGAAACTGCTCGACGGCATCCAGCAGGCCGGCGCCCGCGCGGCAAAAATCGTCACCCACATGCTCAGTTTCAGCCGGCGCAGCACCCGGCAAATGGCCCCGTGCGATCTGCCCGCGTTGATCGATCAAGCGGTGGAAATTGCCGGCAACGACTTCGATCTGGCGATCGGTTTCGACTTCAAGGGTCAGGCGATTATCCGCCAGTTCGACCCGGCGCTCGGCCCGGTGCCAGGCACCGCCAACGAACTGGAGCAGGTGCTGCTCAACCTGCTGAAAAACGCTGCGCAAGCCATTCATCAGCGCGACGATGACAGCGAGCCCGGGCGGATCATCCTGCGCACCCGACTCAATCCGCCATGGGCCGAGATTCAGGTCGAAGACAACGGCATCGGCATGAGCGAGAGCGTGCGCAAACGCACCTTCGAGCCCTTTTTCACCACCAAGGAAATCGGCCAGGGCACGGGGCTGGGGCTGTCGGTGTCGTACTTCATCATTACCAACAACCATAAAGGCCAGATGGAAGTGCAATCGGCGCCGGGCCAGGGCACCTGTTTCACCCTGCGTCTGCCGCTGACACAACCGGCAGCCATCGCCGCCGAAACCAATCAACTAACGAGGTAACCCATGGGCTTTCGCTTGTCGAAGATCTACACCCGCACCGGCGACAAAGGCGAAACCGGCCTGGGCGATGGCCGCCGCGTGCCCAAGGATCACCCGCGCATCGAAGCCATTGGCGAAGTCGACACACTGAACAGTCAGGTCGGTGTGCTGCTGGCCGGGCTGATCGCCGAGCGCGAGGCGTTCCCCGATCTGAATGAACTGATCGAGGTGCTCGCGCCTTGCCAGCATCGTTTGTTCGATCTGGGCGGTGAGCTGGCGATGCCGGCCTATCAGGCGCTGAACACGGCGGAAATCGAACGCCTGGAAGCAGCGATTGATGTGTGGAACGAAGAATTGGGGCCGCTGGAGAATTTCATTCTGCCCGGCGGTTCGATGCTGATCGCCCAGGCTCATGTATGCCGCAGCCTGGCGCGCAGTGCCGAGCGGCGCTGTCAGCATTTGAATGCGATTGAGCCGTTGACCGGGGTGGGGTTGGCGTACATCAATCGGTTGTCAGATTTGCTGTTTGTGGCCGCAAGGTTGATTGCGCGGCGGCAGGGGATTGCAGAGATTCTGTGGCAGCCGGCGGCCAAACCTTCAGATATCTAGCGCCTGTAAGGACGCCTTCGCGAGCAAGCTCGCTCCCACAGGTATGTGAACGACATAGAACCTGTGGGAGCGAGCCTGCTCGCGAAGAGGCCAGCAGCCTCTACAGAGAATCCGGCCAGAATGCGCGAATCCCCGCTACACCCTGAGCCCCGACACCCCAAGCCTTCTCGCGCTCCGCCGGGCCAACGCCGCCGAGCAAGAACACCGGCTTGCTGAAGCCCTCGATCAACATCGACGCTTGCTCCCAGCCCAACGGCTGCGCATCCGGATGGGTCAGGGTCGGCTGTACCGGCGACAGCGTGACGAAATCCACGCCCATTTGCTCGGCCAGCGCCAGCTCCTCAGCGTTATGGCACGAAGCCGCGAGCCAGCGCTCCGCCGGCAACGGGCGCCCCGCTTCGGCGTATTTGCGCAGTTGCGCGGCGGTAATGTGCCAACCGGCCGACGGGAAATCACCGAGCCATTCGAACGGCCCCTTGATCATCAACTGCGCCTTGCCAGCACACAGGCCGACCGCATCCACCGCCAGGTCTCGATACTTGGGGTCATAGCCGTTCGGTGCGCGCAGCTGGATCAGTTTGATCCCGCCGGCAATCGCCTTCTGAATGCCGCGCAGCAAGGCCGGGGCTTCCAGATCTTCCGGAGTGATCAAGTATTCGCCGGGCAAACGCGCGGCGGCGACAATCGGCTGGTTGGCGGCCGGGAATTCGTAGTTCAGCAGATCCTTGGCGGTCACCCAGGCCAATGGCTGACCTTCGGCACCGTGC
>Ga0209563_100703_pt1 | contig 10476 bp, 8 predicted proteins | sample AraplaCvi_mMF_r2_FD_184271 | JGI IMG/M metagenome (GOLD analysis project Ga0209563, IMG submission 184271) | Arabidopsis root microbial communities from North Carolina, USA - plate scrape CL_Cvi_mMF_r2 (SPAdes) (version 2) | ecosystem: Host-associated > Plants > Roots > Endosphere | place: USA... | reverse complement strand
GCGATTGCGATCGCGCGACGTACGCCCGACCTGCTGCTCGACGGAGGCGTGCAGATACACCACCCGTCCGCCCGCGTGCAGGGCCTTGCGGTTGGCATCGCGCATCACCGCGCCGCCGCCGGTCGCCAGCACCACACCGTCGAACGCGCACAGCTCGGCGATCATCGCCTGCTCACGGTCACGAAAGCCGGGTTCGCCTTCCTTGTCGAAGATCCACGGGATATTGGCGCCCGTGCGCAGTTCAATTTCCTTGTCGGAATCTTTGAACGGCAGGCGCAGCTCTTTGGCCAGCAACCGGCCGATGGTGCTTTTTCCAGCGCCCATCGGTCCTACAAGAATCAAATTTCGCACAGAATCAACGACTCACAGCAATCGCCTGGTTATTCATGATACGCGGAGTGAGAAATACCAGCAGCTCGGATTTTTTCTCCGAAACCACATCACGCCGGAAAAGGCGGCCAAGATACGGCACATCGCCAAGAAATGGCACCTTATCTACGACCTTGCTTTGAGTATTTGAGAAAACGCCCCCAATCACGATGGTCTCGCCGTCGTTTACCAGCACTTTGGCGTTGACTTCGTTCTTCTTGATCGGCGGTACATCCTGCACTTTGTTCAGGTAGTCCGGTTCGTCCTTGGTGACCTTGACCTCCATGATGATGCGGTTGTCGGGGGTGATCTGCGGCGTCACTTCCAGCGACAGCGAAGCCTCCTTGAACGACACCGACGTCGCACCGCTGGAGCTGGCTTCCTGGTACGGAATCTCGGTGCCTTTGAGGATTTTCGCGGTCTCCTTGTCGGAGGTAACCACTTTCGGCTGGGAGACGATCTCACCATTGCCGGTCTTTTCCATGGCGGTCAGCTCAAGATCGAGCAACACGTTATCGGTGATAAAAGCGATGCCGATCCCGGATGTGTTACCGACCGTGCCCATGTCGACGAACGGCGAGTTGGTGCTGGTACTGCCCGGTGTGCCGATGGTGGTCGAGGTGCCGTTACTGACCCCGGAGGTGTTCCAGTTGCCCTTGTTCTGGATCGAACCGCCCCAGCGCACGCCCAGGCTCTTGTCGTAATCAACGTTGGCTTCGACGATCCGCGCTTCGATCATCACCTGACGCACCGGTATATCCAGCTGCGCCACGATCCGCCGCAGTTCGTCGAGGCGATCCTGGGTCTGGTAGGCAATGATGTTGTTGGTCCGTTCATCGACCGTGATCGAGCCGCGTTCATCGATTTTCGCTTCGGCACTGGTCACCGACTGGAACAACTTGGCAATGTCCGCCGCTTTGGCGTAGTTCACTTGCAGCAGCTCGCGACGCAGCGGTGCCAGCTCGGCGATCTGTTTTTGCGACTCCAGCTCCTGGCGTTCGCGGGCGGCAATTTCGTCGGCCGGCGCCACCAGCAACACGTTGCCGATCTTGCGCTTGTCCAGACCTTTGGTCTTCAGCACCAGATCCAGCGCCTGATCCCATGGCACGTTTTGCAGACGCAAGGTGATCCCGCCCTGCACCGTATCGCTGGCCACCAGATTGAGGTTGGTGAAATCGGCGATCAGTTGCAGCACCGAGCGCACGTCGATGTCCTGGAAATTCAGCGAAAGCTTTTCGCCGCTGTAGCTGTTGCGGTCAGCGTTGCGCTTTTGCAGATCATCGACGGTCATCGGGCGAATGCTGACGGTCAGCTTGTTGTCGGTCTGGTAGGTGGAATAGTCGAACGTGCCGCTGGGCTCGACGGTGATCACCGCGCGATCGCCAGTGGCGGCGGCATTGACGAACTGCACCGGGGTGGCGAAGTCCTTGACGTCGAGGCGTACCCGCAGCCTGTCGGGCAACTGGGTGCGGGCAAAGCTGAGAATGATCTTGCCGTCATGCTCCTGGATGTCCGGGGCGATGGTCGGGTCCGACAGGTCGATGACCACATTCCCCTCCCCTGCAGTACCGCGCTGGAAATCGACGCCACGAATGGTTTTGGCGACAGGGGTGTAAGCCTTCGCCGGAGCCGCAACCGGTCGCGGCGCAGCAGCGGCAGGCTTTGGCGCAGCAGGCTTGGCGCCCTGCCCGACCACCACGAACAGATTGTTGCCCTCGACCCGTGAGGTATACGGCGTCAGTTGCGTCAGGTTGATGATCAGACGCGTGCGGTCGCTGGCTTCGACCACTGTCGCACTGCGGGCGTTGCCGCTGCCCAGATCGCGGGTCTTGTTCGTCAGTTGGCTGGCGACACCCGGCAGGTCCAGGGCGATTCGCGCCGGCGATTCGGTGGTGTAGCCCTTGGGTTGCGGTGGCGGACTATCAAACGCCAGCCTCAACTCGACACGGTCACCCGGTAACGCCGCGACATCCAGCGCCTTGAGACTGGCCGCCTGAACCATCGGTGAAAGCAGCGCTATCCATAGCGAAAAACCGAGGGTGGAGAAAATCCTGTTCATTGTTCGACTTCCACTATGAGTGCTCTTTCAAAGGAATGGTGCGCGGACGTTCCAGCCAGGCGCCTTCGCCGTCGGGCACGATCTCGACCACATCGACCTGAGTGGCGCTGATGGCGACGATGCGCCCATCGTTGCGCCCCAGGTAGTCGCCGACTTTCAACCGATGCACCCCGCCCGCCCCGCGCAGCAGCGCAAAGGAGCCGGAGGCATTGGAGATCGTGCCGACCATTTCAAACTGCTCGATGTTGAAACCTTCGAGGTATTGCTTGACCCGGTTGGGGTCGGGTTTGACGTTGCGCGAGCCGCGCTGGTGCCCGGCCAGATCGACTCGCACCTGACGCGAGAACGGGCTGCGCAGGTTGGCCGCGCTGTAGGTGAACGTGGGATAGGAATGAAACGTCGGCGTCGGCTCGATACGGCCGGCCGGCCGCAGACGTACTTCGTTCATGTAGGCGTCGAGGTCACTGAACTCGTCACTGCCGCCGCAACCACTGAGGCCGAACAACAGCACTGACAGGGCGAAAAAACGAAACGGGGTCATTTGTCCAACCCCTTGTCGTTGTAGCGGTAAGTCTTGGCGAGGATGTTCATGCGCAGCTTCGTCCCGCCATCGGGGCTGGCAGGTGCCAGTTCGAAATCGTGCAAGGTGACGATCCGTGGCAACCCGGCAACCCCACTGACGAACGTCGCAAGGTCGTGGTAAGCCCCGGTGACGGTGATCTGGATCGGCAACTCGATGTAGAACGGCTGAGTCACTTCCGGCAGCAGTTTGATCTCTTCAAATTCGAGACCGCTGCCCAGCCCGGTGCGGGTGATGTCTTCGAGCAATCCCGGGACTTCGGTGTCGCTGGGCAACTGCCGCAGGAGCACGCCAAAAGTGTTTTCCATCTCCTTCATCTGCTGGGTGTACAGCTCCAGGTTGGCGGCCATGCGCGCCTTGCTGGCGAATTGCTCTTTCAAGGTGTCTTCTTCCTGACGCCTGGCTTCCAGCTGGTTTTCCATGTCGCTGATGAAAAAGTTGTAGCCAAGCGCCAGCACCAGCACCGCCAGGAACACTCCCGCGATGCTTTTCACCGCGGTTGGCCAGGAGCCGATATTGCTGGTGTCCAGATCGTTGAAGTCGATATTGCGCAGACTTTGCAGCCATTCGGACGGTTTCATTTGTCGCCCTCCGTCACGGCCGGCTGGGTCTGACGAACGGTCAGTTGAAAGACGTTGGCCTGGTCCACCTGACCGGCAGTCGTCGCTTTCACTTCATTGAGACTCGGCGCGTCGAACCAGTCTGAGGCGTCCAGATTGCGCATCAGCTCCGAAACGCGATTGTTCGACTCGGCCGCGCCGCTGATCGACAGCGTCTTGCCGGCCAGTTTCACGCTGGTGAAATACACCCCGTCCGGCAGCGTGCGCGCCAGTTGGTCGAAGATCCGCCCGCTGATCTGCCGGTTGCCCTGCAAGTCCTGGATGATGCGCATGCGCTCGACCAGTTGCTGGCGCCGCGCCTTGAGTTCGCTGATTTGCTTGATTCGTTCGTCGACCACGGCAATCTGTTTGCCGATGTAGGCATTGCGCTCGGCCTGCCGCTCGATGGCGGTACTGAAGATCTGATCGGCGATAAATACCGCGCCCACCGAGCCGACGAAGACTCCAATGAGAATCAGCAGGAAACGCTTGCGCCGCTCTTCGCGGCGTTCTTCACGCCAGGGGAGAAGGTTGATCCGCGCCATCAGTCGAAACTCCTGAGCGCGAGCCCGCAGGCGATCATCAGGGCCGGCGCGTCACTGGCCAGGGCCCCGGCGTTGACCTTGCTGCTCAAGGCCATGTCGGAAAACGGGTTGGCGACCTGGGTCGGGGTGCCCAGACGCTGCTCGATCAGGCGATCCAGCCCCGGTACCGAGGCTGTGCCGCCGGCCAGCAGAATGTGATCGACCGAATGGTACTGCCCGGAGGCGAAAAAGAACTGCAATGAGCGCGAGACCTGCTGCACCAGGGCGTCACGGAATGGCTGCAACACCTCGCTGACATAGTCATCCGGCAGACCGCCCTGCTTTTTCGCCAGTCCGGCCTGCTCGACGGTCAGACCGTAGCGGCGCTGGATTTCCTCGGTCAGTTGCCGGCCACCGAACAGTTGCTCGCGAGTATAGATGATGCGGCCGTTGTGCAGGACGCTGAGGGTGGTCATGGTGGCGCCGATGTCCACCACGGCGACAGTCAGACGTTCCTGCGAGGCGGCCAATTGAGTGGCGAGCAGGCCGAACGAGCGCTCCAGCGCGTAGGCCTCGACATCGACCACGCGCGCAGTCAGCCCGGCCAGCGCCAGCGCTGCCTCGCGAACTTCGACATTCTCCTTGCGACAGGCGGCCAGCAGCACGTTGACCCGCTCCGGGTTGCGTGGCGACACACCCTGGACCTCGAAATCGATGGCGACCTCGTCCAGCGGGTAGGGGATGTATTGATCGGCCTCGATCTTGAGCTGGTTTTCCAGTTCGTCATCGGTCAGCCCGGCATCCATCTCGATGATCTTGGTAATCACCGCTGAACCGGCCACCGCCACCGCCACGCTTTTGAGCCCGGTGCGCGCCTTGACCAGTACACGGGACAAGGCATTGCCCACGCCTTCAAGCTCGGCGATGTTCTTTTCGACCACCGCGTTGGGCGGCAGCGGCTCCACCGCGTAGGCTTCGACCCGGTAGCGGTCGCCCTGACGGCTGAGCTCCAGCAGCTTCACCGAAGTGGAGCTGATGTCGATCCCCAGTAACGTATCGGTCTTTTTATTGAAGAGTCCCAGCACTACCAATTCCCTATGACTTTCCGTGAGTTACGGACTCTGTAATACGTCTTGCGTTCCTTGATCACGCCTTGACAGAAGCGCAAATGACGCCCCCAGCAGAAAAGTGCTTATAATGCCCAGCGTTTTTTTCCGCTTTTTACTGCCGGCGCGGGCCGTTCTGTGTGTTACCGGAACCCTGTCGCCACCTTCATTCTTTGCCCTGGATGCTTAAAAGCCTTGATTCGTCTGCTGAAATTTTTCGGTTGGTCCATCGTCGCCGTTTTCTGCGGACTGCTTTTAGGTCTCAGTGGCGCGTTTCTTTACCTTAGTCCGGGTTTGCCGTCTGTGGAGGCGCTGAGAAGCATTCAGTTGCAGATTCCGCTGCGGGTCTACAGCAGCGACAACAAGTTGATCGCAGAATTTGGCGAAATGCGCCGTACTCCGATCCGTTTCGCCGACATTCCACCCAATTTCATTAATGCGTTACTAAGTGCTGAAGACGACAATTTCGCCAACCACTATGGCGTCGATCCGAGCAGCCTGATGCGTGCCGCGACCCAACTTGTCAAAAGCGGCCACATCCAGTCCGGCGGCAGCACCATCACTATGCAGGTCGCGAAGAACTTCTTCCTGACCAGCGAACGCAGCTTCTCGCGCAAAACCACTGAGATTCTTCTGGCCCTGCAAATCGAGCGACAGCTGACCAAGGACGAGATCCTTGAGCTGTACGTTAACAAGATTTATCTGGGTAACCGCGCCTATGGCATCGAGGCGGCGGCGCAGGTGTACTACGGCAAGTCGATCCGCGACGTCAGCCTGGCGCAGATGGCGATGATCGCCGGCCTGCCGAAAGCCCCGTCGCGCTTCAACCCGTTGGCCAACCCGGCGCGCAGCAAAGAACGCCGCGACTGGATCCTCGGCCGCATGTACAAGCTTGGAAAAATTTCCGAGGCCGACTACACCGCCGCGATCAACGAGCCGCTGAACGCCAGCTATCACGTACCGACCCCGGAAGTGAACGCACCGTACATCGCCGAAATGGCCCGTGCGGAAATGGTCGGCCGCTATGGCAGCGACGCCTACACAGAAGGTTTCCGCGTCACCACCACCGTGCCGAGCAACCTGCAGGAAATGGCCAACACCGCGTTGCACGAAGGCCTGATGACCTACGACCAGCGTCACGGCTACCGTGGCCCCGAGTCGCGCCTGCCAGGCAAGACCCACGAAGCGTGGGCCACCGAACTGACCAAGCAGCGCACCATCAGCAGCCTGGAGCCGGCCATCGTCACCCAGGTCGACAAGAATGGCTTGCAGGTGCTGACCCGTACCGGCGAAGAGCACGTCGCCTGGGACACCATGAAATGGGCCCGCCCGTTCCTCAATACCAACAGCATGGGCGCCGCACCGCGCCAGCCGTCGGACGTGGCGCAGGTCGGCGACCTGATTCGCGTGCAGCGTCAGCCGAACAACTCGCTGAAGTTCAGCCAGATCCCGCAGGCGCAAGGCGCGCTGGTGTCGCTGGATCCGCAGAACGGCGCGATTCGCTCGCTGGTCGGTGGTTTCGCCTTCGAACAGAGCAACTACAACCGCGCCCTGCAGGCCAAGCGTCAGCCGGGTTCGAGCTTCAAGCCGTTCGTCTACAGCGCTGCGCTGGACAGCGGTTACACCGCCGCGACCCTGGTCAACGACGCCCCGATCGTGTTCGTCGACGAGTACCTGGACAAAGTCTGGCGGCCGAAGAATGACACCAACACCTTCCTCGGCCCGATCCGTCTGCGCGAAGCGCTGTACAAGTCGCGTAACCTGGTGTCGATCCGTCTGTTGCAGGCGATGGGTGTCGGCAAGACCATCGACTACATCACCCGCTTCGGTTTCAACAAGCAGGACCTGCCACCGAACCTTTCGCTGGCGCTGGGCACCGCAACCCTGACCCCGATGGAGATCGCTACCGGCTGGAGCACTTTCGCCAACGGCGGCTACAAGATCACCCCGTACATCATCGACAAGATCGAAAGCCGCAACGGCGACACGCTGTTCGTCGCCAACCCGCCGACCGTGCCACAGGGCGGCTCGGCGACCGATGGCATCGCAGCGCCGACGCCTCAGCCGATTACCGTCAACACCGCTGCGGTTCCGGGCGAAGCCCCGGGCGCTACGGCTGCGCCACAAGTGCCTGCGGTGGCTGAGCGAATTGTCGATGGCCGCACCACGTACATCCTCAACAGCATGCTGCAGGACGTGATCAAGCTCGGCACCGGTCGCCGCGCGCTGGCCATGGGTCGCAGCGACATCGCGGGCAAGACCGGTACCACCAACGAATCGAAGGATGCATGGTTCTCCGGTTACAACGCCGATTACGTGACCACCGTGTGGACCGGTTTCGACCAGCCAGAGAGCCTCGGTCGTCGCGAGTTCGGTGGCACCGTGGCGCTGCCGATCTGGATGAACTATATGTCGGCCGCGCTCAAGGACAAGCCGCCGCATGTGCAGCCTGAGCCGGAAGGCATTCTCAGCCTGCGGGTGGATCCGGTCAGCGGTCGTGCGGCAACGCCAAGCACGCCGGGCGCCTACTTCGAGCTGTTCAAGTCCGAAGACACGCCGCCCTCGGTGAATGAGCTGGGCAACGGTGCCGTACCGGGCAGCCCGCTGCCAGCGGATGAGCAGGCGCCGATCGATCTGTTCTGATCCAGCCCAAGCAAAAAGCCCCGCCTTCGTGAGAAGCGCGGGGCTTTTTTGTGCTTCAAAGCAAGATCAAAAGATCGCAGCCTGCGGCAGCTCCTACAGAATCGGCGCCGATCCGCGAAATCGGCGGCCACCAAGGCCAACTGTAGGAGCTGCCGCGGGCTGCGATCTTTTGATCTGCCAAACAAAAAGCCCCGACTCTCACAAGCCGGGGCTTTCGTTGGAGCGCTACAACGGCTTAGCCGTTGAACACGTCATCCACGCTTTTCAGCGGGTAGTTCTTCGGATACGGCAGGGTCGCCACACCGGTCTCGATCGCAGCTTTCGCCACAGCGTCGGAGATCAGGGTGATCAGGCGCTTGTCCATTGGCTTCGGAATGATGTACTCACGGCCGAATTCCAGCGGCGCACCACCGTAGGCGTCGCACACGTCCTGTGGCACTGGCAGTTTGGCCAGTTCGCGCAGGGCGTTGGCTGCAGCCACTTTCATTTCTTCGTTGATGCGCTTGGCGCGAACGTCCAGGGCACCACGGAAGATGAACGGGAAGCCCAGAACGTTGTTGACCTGGTTCGGGTAGTCGGAACGACCGGTGGCCATGATCACGTCGCTGCGGGTGGCGTGCGCCAGTTCCGGGGAGATTTCCGGATCCGGGTTCGAGCAGGCGAAGACAATCGGGTTGGCCGCCATCGACAGCAGGCCTTCAGCGCTCAGCAGGTTCGGGCCGGACAGACCGACGAACACGTCAGCGCCTTGCAGAGCGTCAGCCAGGCTGCGCTTGTCGGTGGCGTGAGCGAATACCGCTTTGTACTGGTTCAGGTCGTCACGGCCGGAGTGGATCACACCGGTACGGTCAACCATGAAGATGTTTTCGATTTTTGCGCCCATGCTCACCAGCAACTTCATGCAGGAGATGGCCGCAGCGCCAGCACCGAGGCAGACGATCTTGGCTTCCGGCAGGGTTTTGCCGGCGATTTCCAGGGCGTTGATCATGCCGGCTGCGGTCACGATCGCAGTGCCGTGCTGGTCATCGTGGAATACCGGAATGTCGCACTGCTCGATCAGAGCACGTTCGATCTCAAAGCACTCAGGCGCCTTGATGTCTTCCAGGTTGATGCCACCGAAGGTGATGGAGATGCGTTTTACGGTGTCGATGAAGGCTTGCGGGCTTTCGGAGTCGACTTCGATGTCGAACACGTCGATGCCGGCGAAGCGCTTGAACAGTACGCCTTTACCTTCCATTACCGGCTTGGAAGCCAGTGGGCCGAGGTTACCCAGACCCAGAATCGCGGTGCCATCGGAAATGACTGCAACCAGGTTGCCCTTGCCGGTGTATTTGTAGGCCAGTTCAGGATCGCGGGCGATCTCGCGCACTGGTTCAGCTACGCCGGGGCTGTACGCCAGCGACAGGTCGCGGGCGGTAGCAGTGGCCTTGGTGAGCTCGACACTCAGCTTCCCTGGACGAGGATTGGCATGATATTCGAGAGCGGCAGTTTTCAGATCAGACATTTTGGCATTCCGCTTTTTACTGTTGGACAGACTGGTCAGCGAGGATACGCGCCTCGCAAAGTCCCCACAAGACTGAGCGGTCACCCCTGTCAAGCGCCCTGTCCTACGACTTTGGGCCAAGAGCCACGGCGCACAAGGGCTGGACTGTTCACAATCGATAGAAAAAATGTCTACAATTTTTCTTCAGCGCGTACTTTGCAGCATCGACGGATCGGTCAATGGCAGTAGCCAACGCGGCTGATCCGGTTTCAACCCACCACGCCGCGAACGGTCAACGACCCAGCCGCGAGCCTCGACCTGCCTGCCTTTGAGCGACTGCAACCGGGAATTGTCGAATTGTCCGAGCAGATTGGGCGCAACGCGCAGTACAACCGAGCCCTGCAACTCGATCCAGATTCCGCCACGATTGCGCTGAACCTTGCTCACACGCCCACTGACCACGGCGAACCCCGAAGCGCGGATCTGCTCCGCTTTCAGTACAGGCGACTGGCGCCAGACCCCGCGCCCAGCGAGTCGTGCACGCTGTTCGGCGGCTTGCTGACAGGCAACCAGATCGACATTCGGTGCCACCGCCACTTGAAAACCCAGGCCGTCGGCAAGCATTTGCGCTTCAAGATTGGCGCCGCTTGAACTGTAGACATGCGCGAGGGTGCGACCGTAATGGTCTTGGGCCTGTTTGCCCGGCAGCAAACCGACCCGACCGCCGCTGTCCGCCACCAAAGCTTCAAGGCGCTTGCGCGCGGCCACGGCGAAGGGCTCATCACTGCGGCCCTGCTTGCCCAGTTCCGGCGTGTTGAGACCGATCATCCGCACGCTACGTCCATCGCTCAGGCGCAGGGTGTCGCCGTCGACCACGCGCTGTACCGCAACGCTGCTCAGCCCTTTGGGCGCGGTGCAGAAAGCCTGGGCGCCGGACAGCCAAATCGCGGACACAAAAAAGGCGCCCACAAGGGACGCCTTTTTCATCAGCCTTGAAAAACCGTAGAGGCTTTCCAGGATGACCAATCTTACTTCTTGGCGCCGAAGGCACCGAAACGGTCGGCGAACTTCTGAACGCGACCACCGGTGTCCAGAGTCTTCTGCTTACCGGTG
>Ga0209563_100702_pt1 | contig 10489 bp, 11 predicted proteins | sample AraplaCvi_mMF_r2_FD_184271 | JGI IMG/M metagenome (GOLD analysis project Ga0209563, IMG submission 184271) | Arabidopsis root microbial communities from North Carolina, USA - plate scrape CL_Cvi_mMF_r2 (SPAdes) (version 2) | ecosystem: Host-associated > Plants > Roots > Endosphere | place: USA... | reverse complement strand
CGGCGGCGCCGCTGAGCGGCCAGCCGCTGACGCGGAGGAGCACGGGACCGGCCGTCCCGCCGCCCGCCAGCCGCTCGACGACCCGCACCTCCCACGCGCCGCGGACGAGGGAGGTGATGCGCAACACGGGACCGTCGATGACCGTGCCCGCCCTGCCGGAGCCGAGGTCGGGACCGCGCTCGCCGGAGCTGTCCACCCACTGCGTCCAGGCCGTCGACCGCGCCGCCGCGGCGACCCCGTCGTCGTCGACCGCCCCGGCCACGAATCCGGAGCGGTGGGTCGAGCGCCCCGCGGCATCCACCGCGCCGACGCTGTTGTCGACCGGCGCATCCAGAGTCGGGCCGGTGAGCGGCGGCAGGGTCGCCGACGAGTAGCCGAGACGCGCGTACAGCGGAGAGTCGGCCGTGCGCTCGCCGGGGAGTCCGTGGTCGGTTCCGTGGTTCACGACGCGGACGACGCCGTCGGCGCGCGTTCCGCTGACGATCCAGCCCGCCGGGCGGATGATCCGCCGCACGTCCGAGCGCTCGACCGGGAGGGGCTCCTCCGTCGCGGTCCACACCGGGTGGTCGGCGGGCAGGGCGAGCCCGAGGAACCCCTTCGCGGCCCAGTACGGCGACCCGGACCCGGAGTACGACTGCGCCATGTCCGGCCAGGCGCCGAACAGTCCGACGGAGAGCAGCCCGCGCTCGTCCACGGCCCCGCGCTCGACGAACGCGCGAAGCATCCCGGAGGCGCCGCGGCGGAGCACGCCGAACGGGACGGTCGAGGCGCCGGTGAGGGCACCCGCCCAGAGCGGCGCCGCGGCCGCGAAGCGGTAGATCAGGCTGCGGCCCTGGAGGAGCGGGAGGCCGTCCGCCCCGATCAGGGCGACGGCGTCGTCGAGGTACTCCGCGAGCCGGGCGTGGAACACCGGCTCGCGCGCCGCGGCACCGAACCGGTCGGCGCCGGGCGATGAGGCCCACAGCGACGGATAGAACTGCATCGCCCAGCCGCTGTAGTGGTCGAACGCGCGCTGCGGGCCGTCGCCGTACCATCCGTCACCGCGGTAGAACGTCTCGATCCGCGCCAGGTCGGCGGCGACGCGGTCGGGGTCGTGGGGGCCGCCGACGGACGCGAGGAAGGTCTCGACCGTGATCCGGAACCACAGCCAGTTGTTGTCCGGGTAGCGGGCGTGCGGCGCGTCCGCGAGCCAGTCCACGATGGTCCGCTGCTCGTCCGCCGGGAGGCGATCCCACAGCCAGGGTCGCGTCAGCTGGAGCCCGAGGGCGATCGAGGCCGCCTCCACCGCGGCCTGCGGCACGGCGGTCGGACGCGGCCAGCGCTCCGCGCTCGCAGGGTCGCATCCCGCCGCGAGGCCCGAGCGGTACCACGCGCCGAAGCCGCGCGGGTCGGAACCGTTCTCGCCCCGCAGGCGGAAGGCGAACAGCAGGAACGACCGGGCGAACCCCTCCAGGCCGTCGCTGTCCGCGCCGTGGGAGCTGGTGATGCCGGGCAGAAGAACGCGGCCGCGCGACGGCGAGAAGTACGGCCGGAGCGACAGCAGCAGGTGGTCGGCGACGGCCGCCCAGTGCGCGCGCGTCCAGCCGGTGTGCGGGGACAGCTCGCGGTCCTCGGGCGGGAGGCGCAGGCGGCCGGGGTCGAACGCTGTCATGCCGGCTCCGCTTCCGCGAGGGCCGGCGGATCCTCTTCGACGGTCACCGGCAGCGTCGACGGCCGCACGTGCAGTTCCGGCCCGAGCGTCACCCGGTACGGCGGCCGATCGTCGCCACCGTCGATCCGCGCGATGAGCACGCCGACGGCGTCCCGGCCGACGGCCTCCTTCGGCGGCCGGACCGCTGTGAGCGCGGGGTCGCCGAACCGGGCGACATCGTCGTCGTAGGCGACGATGGCGAGGTCGTGCGGCACCCGCAGCCCGCGGTCGATCGCGTGCTGCTCCAGCGCGATCGCCTGCGGGTCGGGAAGCACGATGACGGCCGTCGTGCCGGTTGCGCGCAGCAGGGCGAGCGCGTCGTCCATCGCCTCGTCCCGGCCGGAGCCGTCGAAGCGGATGCCGTCCAGAACCGCCACGTCAGCGGGCAGACCGAGGGCGTCCCGTGCCGCGCTCCAGCCGTGGCGCACCGCGCCGCCGGTCGGGTTGTCGCTGCCGACGAAGAGCCCGATCCGCGCGTGCCCCTGCTCGGCGAGGTGCCGCACCGCGAGCGCGGCTCCGGCCGCATGGTCGGTGGACACCGAGTCGAGCCGGTGCACGGGGGCCGCCGTCGGCACGCGCCGCTCGGCCAGGACCACCGGCACGGGCAGCGCGTCGAGCCAGCGCAGGGTCTCCATCGCCTCGTCGCCGAGGGTGTCCGGCGCCACGATGAGCCCCTGCAGTCCGGGCGTCTTGAGCAGCGCCTCCGCCTGCCGCCGGTGGTCGCGGGGGTCGTAGGTGGACGCGCGCACCAGCAGGGAGGCGCGCAGCTGCGCCGCCTGGGCGCGCGCGCCGTGGACGATCGGCGGCCAGTAGTAGTCCAGCGACGGCACCACCATGCCGATCGTGTACCGGGGCGGCATCGGAGCGCCCGCCGGCCGCTGCGCCGCGTCGAGCGGGCTCCGCAGGGTCGCGCCGCCGTGCACCCGGGTGAGCAGCCCCTGCTGCGCGAGGGCGTTGATGTCGCGGCGCACGGTCAGCTCGCTCACCGCCAGCTGCACCGCGAGGGCGTTCACGCTGACGGCACCCCGCCGTCGCAGCTCGTCCAGGATGCGCTCCCGCCGCTGCATGGCGTACAGGGGTGTCGGGTCGGTCATCGCAGCTCCTCCACGGTCGTCGTGACGCGCCCGCTTCCCGGCGGGAGGTCGTAGCGGAGGCGCGTGAGCCGCGGACCCCACACCGCGGACAGGTCCAGGTCGTCGAGCCGCCATACCTCGACCGCGGGGACGAGCCCGTCGACGGAAACCGCGATCCCCTGGCCGTCGGCCGTGACGAGCACGCGGTCCCCGTCGATGCGCACCTCGCCCGCGGCGATCAGGTGCAGCGCGGCAGCGTCGGCCGCGGCGGGGAACCGCCACGCGTCGGTCACCTGGATGCGGCCGGAGGCGTCGAGCCGGAAGGTCCGCCGCCAGCGCTCGACCGTGCCGGAGGGGTACGCCCCGGTGAGGTCGAGCTCCAGCTCGATCGGCTCTCCCGCACGCGGGTGGTCGCTGTCCGGCCGGGCGTCACCGGGCTCGCCGGTGGGCGGCCGCAGCACCCGGGCGGCGAACCCGGCGCCCTCGCCCTGCTCCCGTCCGCGCGGTGCCGGGACGTTGTGCCAGCCGCTCTGCATCGCCCGGATGCCGTACCGCTCGGCGCTGAAGGTCTGGCGGGTGTACGTCGGCTTGCCGATGTCGACCAGGAGGGGTCGCCCGCCGGCGGCGACGATGAACGAGCCGATGTCCTTGTGGTTGTGGCTCTCGCCGTTCGTCCCGCCCTTCGCCGCCAGGGCGAGCCCTGCGGTGTTGCCCGCGCGGGTGCGGCAGACGAGGAGCTGCACGGAGGGGAGCCACACCGAGCGGGGGAGCGGCGGGGGCGCGGGGGTGGCGTCCCGCCACTCCCGGTCGGCGATGGCGCGGACCAGCCGGGGCAGGCCGCCTTTCACCGGAGCGACGGGACGGTCCGGTCGCCTCGCACCCCGCGCCCAGTCCACGACGCGCCGGTCGCCCGTGCGCCGGCCCCAGCGGAAGGCCAGCTGCCACGGCTCGCCGTGCCGGCTCCGCGCCCAGCCGTCCGCGACGTTGACGTACCAGTCGCCGCCGAGCTGCATGCGCATCGGGAAGCGCAGCACCTCGCGGAGGAGCGGGAGGGAGTCCGCCTCCAGCTCCCCCGCGGTGAGTTGGGAGGCGAGCCCGAGCAGTTCGAGCATCCGGCCGGCGCCGTTCCACCAGTAGGCGACGCCTTCGTCGATGGCCCCGTCGCGCGGGAGGCCGTCGACGTAGCGGTCGAGGCTGTCGAGCGCCCGGGCGGTGATCGCGGCCACCCGTGCCGGGGCGTCGAGCAGCAGCACGGCCGCGAGCACGACGTTGCCGAGGATCCACGGGTTCCAGTTGTTGACCTCGCGCCGGTAGCCGAGCCACCAGAAGTCGTCGCGCGTCTCGAACGGCGTGAACACGCGCCGGTCGGCCTCGTGCCGGATGCGCTCGCGCAGCCCCGGCCAGCGCGCATCCCAGGCGGCGCCCAGCACGCGGTCGGCGACGGCCAGCTGCGCCACGACCTCCCCGGCCGCCAGGTCGAGGTACGGAGAGGCCGCATCCGGCACTGCGAATCCGCGCCGCTCGTGGGCGTCGTCGTGGGCGGGGAGGCACCAGGTGCTCTGCTCGCACAGCACGACGGCGCCGTCGGCGGCCTCGTCGACCCAGGGGTCGGAGCCGGTTGTGGCCGCGAGCACCACGGCGCGGGTCAGCCGCTGCTGCCGGGCGTCGACGGCCGCCTCGTAGCGCGTCCGATCGCCGTCGCGGACGAACCGGGCGAACAGGGAGGCGGTGGCGTCGGCCCAGGGAGTGCCGCGCTCGTCCTCTGCGTCCGCGCGCAGCTGGTCGAGAGTGAACGGGTCGATCTCTCCCCAGACCGCGCGGTCGGACACCTCGGGGATGCCGCTGCGGCGCCGCAGCTCCGCGGTGCCGGCATCCGAGAAGATCGCGCGGAGGGCGGGCTCGCGCATGCGCTCGCCCCACAGCTCGGCCAGCGGGCCCGTGAACGCGTGCGCGGCCTCCGTCGTGTCCGCCCGCAGCTCCGGCATCGTCGCCTCCCGAGTTCCTTCTGTGTCTGTTTCTGTTCGATCGTGAACGGTTTGTTCGCTTGAGACGCGACCGAGTATGTACTGAGGGCGGCGACCACGCAACACCCGTGAGCGAGAGGCGGAACCCGCAACGATGACCCGGAGCACCGCGCCCGAGGCGCTCGTCGTGATGGCGCCCGACGTCTACGAGCGGCAGTTCGACGACGCCCGGCTGAGCCGCCTGCGCGGCCTCGCCCGGGTTCCGGAGCCCGTCCTCGCCGACGACCTCGACGACCCGGCGCTCGCCGGCCGGCTCGCCACGGTCGAGGTGCTCCTCACCGGGTGGGGCGCGCCCCGCCTCGACGCCGAACGGCTCGCCCGCATGCCCCGGCTGCGGGCCATGCTGCACTGCGCGGGCTCGGTGCGCGCCCATGTCAGCCCCGCCTTCTGGGAACGCGGCATCCGCGCGACGTCCGCCGCCGAGGCCAATGCCGTCCCGGTCGCCGAGTTCACGTTCGCCGCGATCGTGCTCGCGGGCAAGAAGGCCCCGTTCATCGCCGCCGACCCCGAGACGCACCGCACGAACGGCCTGCACATCGACCGCTACGGCGAGCTCTCCAACCTCGGCAGGACTATCGGCGTGGTGGGGTTCAGCCGGATCGGCCGCCGCGTCGTGCGGCTGGTGCGGCAGCTGGACGACGTCGTCTGCCTGGTCGCCGACCCCTATGCCGACCCGGACGAGGTCGTCGCGGCGGGCGGCATCCCGACGCCCCTCGGCGAACTGCTGCCGCGGGTGGATGTGCTCTCGCTGCACGCGCCGGAGCTCCCGTCGACGAAGCACCTCATCGGGGCGGCGCAGCTGGCCGCCCTCCCGGACCATGCCACGGTGATCAACACGGCCCGCGGCAGCCTGATCGACACCGCGGCGCTCGAGCGGGAGTGCGCCTCGGGGCGCCTCAACGCCATCCTCGACGTCACCGATCCGGAGCCGCTGCCGGCCGCCTCCCCGCTCTACGGCTTGCCGAACGTCATGGTCACGCCGCACCTGGCCGGGTCGCTCGGCAGCGAACTGCACCGGCTCACCGACGCCGCCCTCGACGAACTGCAGCGCTACGTGGCGGGGGAGCCGTTCCGCGACGAGGTCGTCAGCGCCGACCTGGCCTTGAGCGCATGACGCGCGCCCTCATCCTCAGCGGTGCGGGCCGGTACGCCGACCCGTGGCATCCCTTCGCCGACACCTCGGATCGGCTCGCCGCCCTCGTGCGGGCGGAGGGCCTGAGCGTCGAGGTCTCCGGCGACGTCGACGAGCGGATGGCCGCCCTGCGTTCGACCGACGACCCCGACCTGCTCGTGCTGAACATCGGCGACCCCGCGCTCGCCGGCGACGAGGCCCCCGAAGCGGAGCGCCGCGGCCGGGAGGGGCTGCTCGCCCACCTGGGCCGGGGCCGCCCGCTGCTGGCCTCGCACGTGTCGTCGACCTCGCTGCGCGGCATCCCCGAGTGGGAGGCGATCCTCGGCGGCGTGTGGGTGCGCGGCACCAGCTTCCACCCGGACTACGACCGGGCGCGCATCCACGTGCACCGCGAGCGGCACGGGATCGTCTCAGGACTGCCCGACTTCGAGGTCGAGGACGAGCGCTACACCGACCTGCGCGTCGCGCCGGATGTCGTGCCGCTCGCGGGCCATCTGCACGAAGGGCGCGAGCATCCGCTCCTCTGGGCGCGCGCGTACGGCCCGGCCCGGGTCGTCTACGACGCCCTCGGACACGACGCCGCCTCGTACGCGTCGGCGACCCACCGCGAGATCCTCGCCCGCTCGGTGCGGTGGCTGCTCGGCCGTCCGATCGCGGCGGCCGCCCCGGAACGCGGCATGCCGCTGGGCCAGCGGGATGCGAAAACCGACGGATACTCGCTAGAGTGACGGATCGTGCCCACGTCGGCACGCATCGACCATCGACCCGGGGGAACCGCCATGGCCTCTGCACACGACTTCTTCCTGCTCGGCGACCACGACGCCGCGCGCCACCTCGTCGCCTCCGCCCTCCAGGGCCAGGGCTTCACCGTCACGGCCACGCCCACCGGTGGACTGCTCGCCAAGCGGGGCAGCACCGCCGCCACCGTCTGGCTGGGCGCGTTGGCCGGCAAGAACTTCCACGTCTCGTTCGTCGTCGACTTCATGGTCGACCAGCAGGGCCGGCTCGTCGCGCGCCTCAACCGCAACATGACCGGCGGGGCGCTGAAGGGCGGCGCCATCGGTGCCGCCAAGACGAACACCGCCTTCGAAGAGACCGCGAACGCGCTCGGCGGCGCCCTCCACCAGGCGGGCGTGCTGGCCGAGAGCATCTCGCAGCGATAGCCCGCACATCCCACCCGTACACGACGACCCGAAACAGGAGCCGGACCCCATGACCGACCAGACCCCGCAGAACTACCCGCCCGCGCCACAGCCCGGCAACCCGCAGCAGGGCTACCCCCAGGCAGGGTATCCGCAGCAGCCGGCGTACTCGCCGTACCCGGTGCAGAAGAGCGGCACCAACGTCCTCGCGATCATCTCCCTGGTGGGCGCGTTCCTGTTCCCGCTCGCCGGCGTGATCTGCGGCCACATCGCGCTCAGCCAGCTCAAGCGCACCGGGGAGAGCGGCCGCGGGCTCGCCATCGCTGGACTCGTGATCGGCTACATCTACATCGCGTTCGTCGCCCTGTTCGTGGTCATCGCGATCATCGCCGGCGTGGTCGCCGCGTCGAACGGCTCCAGCTACACCTACTGAGCCCGACGAGCACTGACCGGCCGCCGCGTCATGATCCGCTCGCGCGCCTCGTCCTCCAGATGACGGGCATCCTGCCCGGTGTGGCGGGGAGGTGTGCGAGCCGATGGGACGCATGGCGGCCGGTCCCGCCCGCGGCGATCTCCTGGGTCCGTATGTGGCACTCGGCGCTGTCGCGGGCCTCTCCGTTCTCGGGTTCGGCGTCCTCGTGACGACGGTGCTCCACGGAGTGTGGTGGGCCGGACTCGTCCTCGCCTGCCTCGTCTTCTGCGCGATCTCCGTCGGCGCCCGTTTTCACCGTGCGCGCCGCACACCGGCGAGCGACGCGGGCTAGGTTCGTGGGGTGGACACTCCGGCGCGTTTCTGCCCGAGCCGCCGCGGCGGCCGGCGCTGCGAGCGCCCGCTCGCGCATCCGGGGCTGCACCGCAGGGGTGCGCTCCTGTGGTCCGACCGCGAGGCCGACCCTCCGCGGTGCCCAGGGTCGGGCGAGAGCGGACGACCCGCCGCCCGGCTGAGCGACGGCTTCCCCGACGGTCGCGCCCTGTGCCCCCGCTGCCAGCGCTTCGTCGGGCTCGACGCCGACGGACGCCTGGTCGAGCACGACACGGACGACCCGGATGCGACCGACACGGAGGTCGTCCGGTCGCGCGAGTGGTTCAACACGCACGGGTGGTGACCGTGTCGCCGACGGAGGAGAGTCGGAGCGGCACGCGGCGTGTCGACGGCGAACGGAGGAGAACCCGGGCCGACCGGCCGCCGGACTCCTCCGTTCGCGACGGCGGCGGCGCGGGTCAGGCGCGGCGTCGGCGGGGTGACGCCGAGCGCGGCGGGTTCGAGCGCATGTGGTCGCGGACGAGTCCCAGGATGCGGTCCAGCTCGCCCACGTCGGCCGCGGACAGGGGAGCGAGGAGGAGCTCCCGGAGGACGCCGATGTGCCCGGGGAACACCGCCGCCAGCACGTCGCGCCCGGCCTCGGTGATGGTCACGGTGACGGAGCGCTCGTCGTTCTGCCCCGGTGCGCGCGTGACGAGTCCGCGCTGTTCGAGCAGTTGCGCCTGGTAGGTGAGGCCGCTGCGGCTGTAGACGACGCCGTCGGCCAGGTCGGTCATCCGCTGGCTTCCGTCCGGCGCGTCGCCCAGCCGCGCGAGCAGCTGGAACTGCACATAGCTGAGCTCGCCGGCCTCCTTCAGCTGCTGCTCCACCGTGTGCTTGAGCAGGCTGCTGACCTCGATGAGGGAGAAGTACGCGCTTAGCTCCGCGGGGGTGAGGACCGGGTTCTCGTCGGGCATGCCGACAGTCTACTTGCTTTGAATTCGAAGCAGTGCTACCGTCGTCACCAGTTGCTTCGAATTCAAAGCATATCGACGAAGAGAAGGAAGACAGCCATGAAGGCGGTACGGTTCCACGAGCACGGCGGCCCCGAGGTCCTGCGGTACGAGGAGGCCGAGCGGCCGGTCGCGGGCCCCGGCCAGGTGCTCATCCGCGTGGCCGGCGCGGCATTCAACCCGGCCGACGGCGGCATCCGGGCCGGGAGCCTCCCCATCCCGGTCGCGCTGCCGCACATCCCCGCATACGACGTGGCGGGCACTGTGGAGGCGCTGGGTGACGGAGTCGACGGCTTCTCGGTCGGCGGCGCCGTCATCGGCTTCCTCCCGATGTCCGGGGCGGGTGCGGCCGCCGAGTTCACCGTCGCCCCGGCCGAGGCGCTCGTCGCCGCTCCCGCCAGCATCCCGCTCGCCGACGCCGCGGCGCTGCCTTCGGTGGGCCTGACCGCGTGGCAGGCGCTCTTCGACGAGGGCGGTCTGCGGGCCGGGCAGCGCGTGCTGATCGTCGGCGCGGGCGGTCCGGTCGGCGGCTACGCGGTCCAGCTCGCCGCGCAGGCGGGTGCGTACGTGATCGCCACCGCCAGTCCGCGCAGCCGCGAGAGCGTCACCCGGGCCGGTGCGGCGCAGGTGGTCGACCACACCACCACCTCGCTGCTCGACGCGGTGACCGAACCGGTGGACGTGCTGCTCAACCTGGCACCGCTCGACCCGGACGAGTTCGCCGGGCTGGTGCGGCTGGTCCGCGACGGCGGCGTCGTGGTGAGCACCACCGCGTGGATGCCCGCGCCGGCCGACGAGGAGCGCGGGGTCCGCGGGGTGGTCGTGTTCGTCCGCAGTGACGCCGGCCAGCTCGCCGAGCTGGCCGCCCGGGTCGACCGCGGCGAACTGCGCGTCGAGGTCGCCCGGCGAGTCCCGCTCAGCGGACTCGCGGCCGTGCACGCCGAGTCGGCGGCGGGCACGCTGCGCGGCAAAGTGGTCGCCCTCCCCGCCGCCTGACGCCTGTTGTACCTCGCGTCGTGATCCGGCCCCGGAATGTACACGCTGTACATGCCGGGGCCGCACGCGTCCGGCCTAGCATTCCGGACATGAGCGCGGACATCGATGTCGAACAGGAGCGGGTGATCGTGCCCCGCGACACCGCTCGCAACCCCCTCTGGACGGCGCCCGTCTGGTTCTCCGACGGCGCCGACTCCGTCATCCTCAGCTACGACTGACCGGCATCCCCGGCGTCGACTGCTCGCGGACCCCGTCGGAGATCCGGCCGCTCCCGCTCACACCGGCGCGAGCGCCTCCAGCGGCGGCTCGGGCAGCGTCACCTCGATGCAGTCGCCGGGCGCGATGACGCCTCCGGTCACCACGACCGCCATGACGCCGGCCTTGCGCACGACGCCGCCCTCGGCGTCGGTCCCGACGACCTCCTTGAGCAGCCCGGGCCGGTAGCGGTCGATCTGCACGCACGGATTGCGCAGCCCGGTCAGCTCGACCACGGCACCGTCGCCCAGGGCCAGACGGGTGCCGCGCGGCAGCCCGAGCAGGTCGATGCCCTCCGTCGTGATGTTCTCCCCGAGCCGGCCCGGCTCGAGGTCCGCCGTCAGCTCGTCGAAGAGCTCGCGGTGGATGAGGTGGACCTGGCGGAGGTTCGGCTGCGTCGGATCGCGCCGCACCCGGGAGAG
>Ga0209563_100699_pt1 | contig 10527 bp, 6 predicted proteins | sample AraplaCvi_mMF_r2_FD_184271 | JGI IMG/M metagenome (GOLD analysis project Ga0209563, IMG submission 184271) | Arabidopsis root microbial communities from North Carolina, USA - plate scrape CL_Cvi_mMF_r2 (SPAdes) (version 2) | ecosystem: Host-associated > Plants > Roots > Endosphere | place: USA... | reverse complement strand
GCAGTTCCGACCAGGCAGCAGCAACGCTTGCCGATGGCCACAGCGAAGCCGCGTGAGTTGTGCCGTGACGTTGTTCTCATTCTTTGCTACACGGTTCCAACGCGCTGCGATAGCGCGCGTGCGGCGGCGCGTGTCGGCGTGCGTGCTGGCAGGGCTCTCCTTATTGGCCGCGACTCAAGTGGCGGCTGCCGGCCACGCTTTCGTGGAGTCCGGTGCCAACCGGGTTGGTAGTGCCTTCCCAGAGAAGCTGACCGTCGGCGTACTTGCGAATAGCTGGTTGCCGTTCGACGCGCTGCAAAACGGGCAACTCACAGGACTGAGCATCGACTATCTGCGCGCACTGGTCGGGCCGGGCGTTGCGATCGAGGCGAAGCCATATCCCGACATGCCGCAGCTACTTGCCGCCGCCTGCGCGGGCAACGTCGATCTGTTGATGAGTCTCGCGCGCACGCCGGAGCGGGAGCGCTGTGTCAGTTTCACCGCGCCGTATTTTCGAGCGTCCACCTCAACGGTTGTACGCAGGGACGGCGACATATACGAAGGACCGGCGCGTCTTGCAGGCGCGTCCATTGCAATAGAGAAGGGCTTTGCGCTTGAGCGCTCGTTGCGCGAGCGCTTCCCGCGCGCCCGCATTAGCGTGTTCACATCGACGCACGCGGCGCTCGCTGCCGTCGCCGATGGCGACGCGGACGCATATATGGGTTTCACACCAGTCGTCGAATATGCGCTCGCAACAGAAGAGTTCCACAATCTGCGCGTTGCGTTTGAGGAAAGCACTCGCTCCGCTGGACTGCGCTTTGGCGTGCCGCGTAGTCAGGTGGCGTTGCGTGACCGGCTGGACCGCGCGTTAGCATCAATGAATCAGACCGACGACACGGCGATTCGAGTCCGCTGGCTTTCAGGCAGTTTCGATTCGAAGCCGGAGCCCGCCACATCCCGTCTCGAATTGACGCAGCAGGAGCAGGCGTGGCTTCGTTCGCTTCCGCCGTTGCAGGTGGGCTTCGACAACAACTGGCCGCCATTCAGCTATGTCGACGCGTCGGGCCGTCCTGCCGGCGTGACCGCCGACTACCTCGCGTATCTGAGCCGCACGCTTGGCGTCGTGTTCAACCGCGCGCGGCAGCCCGACTGGCCATCCGCGATCGACGCGTTCCAGCGCGGTGAACTGGCGATTCTCACCACGGGCTCGAGTAATGACCCGCGCCTCCAGAAGGCACGTCATACCCGTGCGTACGAAACTTATCCGCTGGTAATGGTGGGTCGCGACGACGAGCCGGCCGCGCGTTCACTCAACGATTTCGCCGCGCGGCGGGTCGTGGTGTCGTCACACATTGCCGGGGTCGACCCGCTCGCATTCCAGCGCATTCCGAAAGATCACCTGGTCATCGCGCCAAGCCTTGACGACGCGCTGCGCATGGTTGCTTCCGGCGAAGCAGATGTCGTCGTGGAAAACGTGGCAGCCGTCGACATTGTGCTCAAGCGGCAATACGCCGGCGTGCTGAAGGTAGTCGGCACAGTGGGCAAATCCGACGCCCTCGACTTCGCTGTGCGTCCGGACCTGGGTCTGCTAGCCGATCTAATCGACCGCGCGTTGCAAGCAATGCCGCCAGTGGAAAAGCAGCGCATCCGGCAGAAATGGGTGACCGGCGACGCGCCGGCAGGCGGTACATGGAGCGTTTCCGCGGTCCGCCTGCTACCTGTGCTGATTGGCATCGCCTCGGTCCTGCTCGTTACATTGCGCGCCTATCTGCTTTTGCAACGCGAAGTCAGGCGCCGCAAGGAGACGGAGCGCGAACTCGCGCTGCAGCTGAATTTCCAGGAAACGATGATGAAGATGGTGCCCTATCCGCTCGTCGCCCAGGATCTGCAAGGCCGCTATATCGCAGTCAATGGCGCGTATGAGCGGGCGTGCGGATTGAGCCGCGAGGCAGTTATCGGACGCAGCACGATGGAGGTTCACACATGGGGCGAGGCCAACAGCCGGGTACTCGCCGATATGACCCGCGACCTGCTGCGAGGCGGCGACATGGCCCAGGTCGAGCTGCAGTTCGAGTCCCGTGCCGGAGATGTGCGTCACGGGCTTTTCTGGACGAGCATCTGCCGCGGCAACGACGGAGAGCCGGTTTGCGTACTCGGCACCATGGTCGACATCACCAACATACGGCGTGCGGAGATGCGCGCGCGCGACACCGAGCGAAGGCTCTTCGACGTCACGCGCTCGTTGCCGGCCGTGGTGTTCCAACTGCGCCGCACGTCAGACGGTGGTTATTCGTTTCCTTACATCGGTGGAGACGCGAAGCTTTTGCTCGGACACGGCAACGGGGTGGCGGGAAGCCGCGATCATGTCGACTTCGACCGTATCCACGAGCAAGACCGTCCGTTCGTCATTGCGGAACTCGAGCGCTCGGCTCGTCTTGAAACGCCGGTACTGATCGAATTCCGCATGCGCTGCCATTCGAACGTGAAGTGGGCGCGAGCGGAACTCGTGCCGCGTCGCGAGGCGGACGCAAGTGTCGTTTGGAGCGGCTACTGGGTCGACGCGAGCATCGAGCATGCGCGCGCCGAAGAACTTGCCCGCGCGCGAGATGCGGCTGAAGCGGCGTCGCGTGCGAAAGACGACTTCTTCGCAATGATGAGCCACGAAATCCGCACCCCAATGAACGGTGTACTCGGGCTTGTGGAAGTGCTCGAGCGCACGCCGCTCAACGCGGATCAGGGCGAAATGCTCGGCATGATCCACGAGTCGGCGGGCGCGCTGCTGCAAATTCTCGACGACCTGCTCGATTACTCGAAAATCGACGCGGGACGGTTGACCATCGAAGCAGAGCCTATCGACCTGCGCGAACTGGTCGACAACGCGGTCGGCTTGCTAGCGGGCCGCGCGCATGAGAAGGGTCTGAAGGTAAGGGTGAATATTGCGTCGGACGTGGCGGCCACGCTGCGAGGCGACAGCGTGAGATTGCGTCAGGTCCTGTTCAATCTGCTCGGCAACGCGATCAAATTCACTCCCGAAGGTCAGGTAGACGTGAGCGTGGCGTTGCTCGCGCAAACGGGCGACGTTCAGACTATCGAGATGGTCGTCGAGGACACCGGCATCGGCATAGCGGCGGACGTGCAGGCGAAACTGTTCGAGCCGTTCGTGCAGGCGGAGTCGTCCACCACGCGCCGCTTCGGCGGTACGGGCCTTGGCCTCACCATCTGCCGCAAAGTGATCGAACTGATGAACGGCTCCCTCACGCTCGACAGCGAACTGAACCGCGGCACGCGCATGACGGTGCGGCTCAGCATGCCCGTCGAGACGCAGCGTTATTCAGTGAGTGGTTTGCGCGGCAAGCGTTGTCTCGTGGCGACTAACGACGCGCGAGTCGGTCAGGCTCTCGTCGACTTCGGAAAAGCGCTGGGATTGGAGCTGCGCCGGGTTCCGTCCGACTTTGCGCAGTTACGTTGCCGCGCCGCGCTAAGCGGCGTGGATCTGCTGTTCGTGAGCGAGGACGTGGTGCTGCCCGCCAACGTCACAGGCAAGGTCCGTGTGATATCCCTCACCGAAAAGCCGAAGCCTACGGGCTACCGCATTCTCGAAGACAACGTTCGCCTGAGCATCAATCCGATATCGTGGCGCGGACTCGGTGCTGCGTGTGCGGCGGCCATGACGGGCCTTCAGTCCGCGCCGGCGCCGTCGGTCGGCGTGCCGCGCACGCATGAAAGCATCACCGCGCCGCCGGACCGGGAACGGGCGATCGCGAGCGGCCGCCTGATTCTCGTCGCTGAAGATCATCCGGTGAATCAGGAACTCATTCGCCATCAACTGGCGCTGCTCGGTTTCGCGTGCGACGTCGCGAACGACGGTGCCGAAGCGCTAGCCGCGCTCGAGCACACCAGGTACGGATGTCTGATCACGGACTGCCATATGCCCAACGTATCTGGCTATGAACTGACGCGGCGCATCCGTGAGCGTGAGCAAGGCCGCTCAGACCGTCTGCCAATTCTGGGTATCACCGCCAATACGGCGCCTGAAGATCTGAGCCTCTGCCGCGAGGCAGGCATGGACGACAACCTCGTCAAGCCGACGCGCCTCGCAACATTGCGTGAATACTTGAGCCGCTGGTTCGGCACTGACAGCGCATGGCAGGCGGCACCCGCAGATAACGCTGATATCCAGGAGCCGACAGACTCGTCGGCCGCGGGCGCCTCGGCCTTCGTTCCGGTCGACCTGAATCAGATGACGCAATTGTGGGGCAGTGAATCGACGGTCAAGGCGTTGCTCGATTCGTTCGTTTCTTCAGTGCGCGAAGACATTCAAGCACTGTCGTTGTTACTGGAAGACGCGGACACGTTGCGCGTGCGCGAGTGGCTTCACCGGGTAGCAGGCGCGGCGAGCGTACTGCAATACCCTCCGCTCATCAGCGTGCTCGACGAATATCGCCGCAATATCTCGGGCACGCCCGAGCGCGTGCGCCATAACGGACTCGCGGTGATAGACAAATGCAACGCGATGCTTGACGGCATCGAACACCAGGCGGCATTGCTCGCCTGAGCGCGGTCATTAGCCGGATCAACGCCCACAGCAGCGTTGCTCCCGACCGCACCGCAATCGACGGACGAAAAAAAACGCGGCCGAAGCCGCGTTAAAGATTTGGAGACATCCTTCGATGAAGGAGTCACTTCTCGCGAGCCCAAAGCATACTCGGGAAAACGCGGATGATTCAGTGCAGAATCTGCAAATAATTGTTTGGAAAATCGTTACAAGCGAAATCGACGGCGCGATTTAGACGCGCAGACCGGCGCGTCGTCCGCCATGAACGTCTTTCGAAGATTTGCACTAGTATGTGATGGCTTCGCTCGTGACCGAGGTGTCGGCGCGGCGGCGCATCTAGTCGGAGAAGACCATGATTACGCTAAAAAAACTCAACCTGGCTGTGGTGTTGTGGGCCGCAACTGCGGGTATCGCGTTCGCGGACACGGTCGCGCTAAAAGCGGCTCTCGAGCCTTCAAGCGAAGTGCCGCCGCGTGTAAGTCACGGACACGGCACGCTGAACGCAACGTTCGATACGTCGACGAAATCCCTGCAATGGACTGTCAGCTACGAGGGCCTCAGCGGCCCGGTAACTGCCGCGCATTTTCACGGCCCGGCGCCGGTCGGACAAAATGCAAAGGTCCAGGTGCCGATCGACAAAGGCGCGCTCGCAAGTCCGATGAAAGGGTCTGCCGCCCTCACCGAGCAGCAGGTAACCGATCTGATGGCGGGCCAGTGGTACTTCAACATTCATACCGCGCAAAATCCGACGGGTGAAATCCGCGGGCAAGTGATGCCCGCCAACTAGGTCAGAGAATCCCTGAAGCGGCGCGTCGCCAACGCGTCGTCGCGGTCTTCAGCAAAATTAGAAGCCGCCGTCCACCGGCATGGCGGCCACGCACGTACCATGGTGGGACATTTTCCAGGGAGGATGTCCCAATGAGTTGGCAAAGCGTAGTCGCGTGCTGGATTTTGCGCAGGCAGTTTCGCCCTCAAACCCTGAAGCCGCATATCGATGTCGAGAAAGCGCGCGCATTGACCGCGAAGCGAGCTTGGTCGCCGGACGTGCCGCGTGGCTGGCGTCTTCGGGATCTGGTCGGTGCGGACGGCAAACCGCTGCGTGGCGAATGGATCGAGCGCTCGGGTGAGCCGTCGATCGGCGCGCGACCCACGGTGCTGTATCTCCACGGCGGCGGCTACTACTTTTGCTCGCCGCGCACCCATCGCTCGATTGTCTTCGGCCTCGCAACCCGCGCGAACGCGCCGGTCTTTTCGCTCGACTACCGCCTCGCGCCTGAACATCGCTTTCCGGCCGCACTCGACGATGCCACTGCCGCCTATCGTCACCTGATTGCCGAAGGCACGGCACCCGAATCGATTGTGATTGCCGGCGATTCAGCAGGCGGCGGTCTTGCGCTCGCTACGCTGGTCGCACTGCGCGACGCGGGCGATCCGCTGCCCGCAGGCGCCGTGCTGTTCTCACCGTGGACCGATCTCGCGGCAACAGGCGCCAGCATTGTCGACAACGACGGCGCCGATCCCATGTTCAGCGGCCCGGCAATTGCGAAAGCAGCGAAAGTCTATCTGGGCGATATGCCTGCCACCCATCCGTATGCGTCGCCGGTTTATGCGGACCTGCGCGGCTTGCCGCCGCTCTTCATGATGGCCGGCAGCACCGAGGTGCTGCTCGACGATTCGCGGCGCGTGGCCGCTAACGCGCGCGCGACCGGCGTCGATTGTGAGTTCGAGGTGTGGAAGAAGATGCCGCATGTGTGGCCGATCTTCGCGCCGTTCATCCCCGAGGCGAACCGGGCGCTCGATCGCGCAGCGGCCTTCGTTGGACGCGTGACGAGCCGCGCGGCCAATGCGGCTCAGGTATCCAGGGCGACGTCGATAGTCTGATAGGCGGCCTTCACCGTCTGCTCGCCGTACTGCCGTTCGAGCCGCCGTACGGTGAAATGGCCATGCGCGACCTGCTGGAAGTGGTCGATAAACACGGTGTTGACCATCGCGCCGAGCACCGCGCCGATCGCCGGAATGGATTTCGCGGCGATCTGTTCGCTCACCTGCACCGAGAAGCGAGCGGCGATCGAGTGCAGCAGGCGCAGCAATGCGGCCGAGCCGTGTGCGGTGAATCCTTTCGTTGCCATTTCCGACGACGCTTTCGACACCGCCTGCGCCAGCGCGCCGCGCATGATGAAGTAGCCGAAGTCGGCGTCGTCGTCCGAGGCGGATGTGCCGCCCATGCCCAACACGGTCAAACACTGCAGTTGGGTGTCGACTGCCGTCAGATCCTCGCCCTCGCTGCGCGCAATATCGCAGATCGAGCGGAACATCAGCGTGGTCGTCACGGGCAACTCGACGGGCAGCGCAAACAGGCCGAACGCGCCGCCGGCTGCGCCGGTCGTGGCCACCGCGAACTTGTGCAGCAAGTTGCTCGGTTTGTCCGGCACAACCAGAGGCGACGAGCTGTCGCGCCGGCCGAGAGTGCGCATCGCAATCGCCAGACATTTGCGCAACGCCAGTTCGGTCGCGTCCGTGACCTTTTCGTTTGCAAACGCCGGCATGCGCGAAATCAGCTTCTCCAGCGGCGCCCCGACGATGCTTGCCAGTTTCATTGCCAGCGCTGGACTTTCCAGTTCGTGTTTCGCGCGCCGCAGCGCGCGGCGGTCCTCGTCGGACAACGATTGTGTTGCGAGCGAACTCGGCTGCATGTGCCTCCCTGGCGTCGTTTAATGCGCGTCTTAAGTCGATTCGGGGCGCCGTCTGGCGCGCCGGATCGTCCTGCTTAGAGCGCGAACGCATGGTATGATTCCCAATCGTTTGACGAGTCAACTGTTGCTCCATCAAAAATGGCCGTTCACACCGCAGCCCACCATTCGAGTGGGCAAGTCTTACCGTTCCGGGAATCGCTTCTGGCGATGCTCGGCATCTCGTTCGTCACCATGCTGGTCGCGCTCGACCAGACTGTGGTCGGCACCGCGCTGCCTACAATCGTCGCCGAACTCAAGGGTTTCGAGCTTTATGCGTGGGTCGCGACGTCGTATCTGCTCACGTCGGTGATCACCGTGCCGATTTTCGGGCGCCTCGGCGACTATTACGGACGCAAGCCGTTCGTGATCGCGTCGATCATCGTGTTCACCGGCGCGTCCGTGTTGTGCGGCGTCGCGAACAACATGCTGTTTCTCGTGCTCGCTCGCGGCTTGCAGGGCATCGGCGGCGGCATGCTGGTCGGCACCGCCTTCGCGTGTATCGCCGATCTTTTTCCGGACTCCGTCGTGCGTCTGCGCTGGCAGGTGCTGATGAGTTCGGCATTCGGCATTGCCAATGCCATCGGCCCATCGCTTGGCGGCTTCCTGACGCAGTACTACGGTTGGCGCTCCGTCTTCTACGTAAATCTGCCTGTCGGCCTGCTGTCGCTGTTCTTCGTGTGGCGTTTCCTGCCGCATCTGCGACATGTGGAGCATGAAGGCAAGATGCGGCTCGACTGGCCCGGCGCCGTGCTGATCGCGGTGGCGCTCGGCTCGCTGCAACTGTTCGTCGAATTGCTGCCGAAGCATGGGCTCACATTGAGCGCGTGTGCGTTGCTCGTGCTGAGCATCGCCTCGGCGTATGCACTGTGGCAATGGGAGAAACGCTGCCCGACAGCAATCCTTCCCGTCGACATGTTCCGCAATCCGAGTCTCGCCGCGCTATTTACATTGGCGGTGCTCGGCGGTTTCACGATGTTCTCGCTGCTCTTCTACGCGCCGCTGCTGTTCCAGGGCGGCTTTGGCATGTCGCCCAAGGAAGCGGGCCTCGTCATCACGCCACTCGTCGTGTTCATTACGATCGGCAGCATTACCAACGGGCGCGTCATTTCGCGCGTGCGCAATCCGAACCTGATGCTGTATGTCGGCTTCGCGCTGCTCGCGCTCGCGTGTCTGGGCGTGGTCGTCGCAACCCGTTCCATGCCGCAGTGGCTACTTATGTCGTTCATGGTGCTCGGCGGGCTTGGCCTCGGTTTCGTTATGCCGAACCTGACGATCTTCGCGCAGCAGACGGCCGGTCGCGAGCACCTCGGCATTGCAACCGCGCTGCTGCAATCGCTGCGGATGATCGGCGGCATGATCGGCACGGCGCTCACCGGCACGCTGGTCAGCCATATGTACGCGAGCGGCGTGCGCAGCGCACTCGACAGCGAGCGCGCATCGCAATGGTTCACGGACCTGGGCGATCCACAGATTCTGATCAATCACGAAGCACAGGCACGCTTGCTGAGCGAGCTCGCGCAAGCCGGGCATAACGGCGCCATGCTTCTGGAAAGCGCGCGGGAAACGCTCGTCGCCGCAATTCATTTAGGTTTGGCGATGGCGGCAATCATCGCCGTGGTGTCGGTATGGCAAAGTCGCCGTGTTCCGCCGATCAAGCTTCAGCGCAAGCTGGAGCCGGTGATTCACGCCGACTGATTTCAGCTTTTGAGTTTCACTGAACCATCATGGAAGAACAGGACCGCATAGCCGTCATGCAGCAATTTGGACGCACGTACCGTACGTTCATGTCGGCGTTCGAGGCGCAAGTCGGCCACCCGCTGCCGCGCTGGCGCATCATGCTCGCGCTGCATGAGCAGGCGGGCGAGTCGTCGCAGAAGAGGCTTGTGGAGCGCTTGCGGGTCGATCCTGGCGCATTGACCCGCCAGTTAAAAGCGCTCGAAGGATTGGGCTGGATTGCGCGCAGCATGGACTCGCGCGATAACCGCGTGACCAACGTACGCCTGACCGAAGCGGGCCTGTCCGCAACCGAAGCGAGCTTGCCGCGCCGCAACGCCTTTTTGCACGACACAATGGCCGCGCTGCCGGACGATGCGCTGAACGCGCTGTCCGGCGCGCTAAAAATGCTGGAGGCGAGGATTGGCGAAGTGGTGTCCGCGACTAACGCCGGAGAAACAGCCGGCGACGTCACTGCTGACGACAGCCAATCGCCCGTGAAGCAACGTGCGTGACGGTCGTCGATTGGCGCAGCGAGCAGGGCGCCAAGAGCACAAGCGGCGCGTCCCGTCCCAACGCCGCTCGCCGCTCGCCGCCCGCCGCCCGCGAAACACTAGAACAATCAGAAGAATGTTTCGATCACCTCGGTGACGCGATAAGCGGAGTCGAGCACCAGCACCTGGCGCCACTTATCAAAAGTCAGGCACGGGTGCGAGATGTCGAACGCGATCATGTCACCGACTTTCACATCGGCGCCCGCAGGAATCCGCAAGTACGCGTGCTGATCCATCAGGCCGAAAACCTCCCAGCCTTCGCTCGCCGCTATGTCGCGCGGCGCCGGATTGCCCGGCCGATAATGGCGGGCCGGTTCGGGCAGGCCCGCGTCGAATGCGGAGTCACGCTTGCCGAGACCGATGATTGCGCGATCCGGTTCGGGAATCGACTGCACATAGGCCCACAATTGCAACGCAGGCAGCAAGCCTTCGCCCATTTTTTTCGCGACCGGATTGCGCGCGAAGATATCCGTCTGCGCCTTGCGGTAAATGCCGACGTCATGTGTCAGATAGCAGCCGGGACGCAGCACGACCTCGACCTTGCCGGTTTCCGACGCCTTCACGAATTCCTCGGCGACCACGTCGTACCATGCGGAACCCGCGCCCGACAGGATAGCCGGCGTGCGATCGAAACGTCCTTCGTCGAGGAGCGCTCGCGTAACCGCGACCGCGCTTTGCAGAAACTCGCGGACTTCGTGTTCTTCCTTCAGCACGCCTTCGTATAGCTCAACGCCGGCGAGCTTGAGCACGTCGGGATAACGCGCGATTGCTTCGAGCACCGCGTTACGCTGCGCTTCGTCGCGTACGCCAGTGCGGCCGCCCACGACGCCGAGTTCGAGCAGCACTTGCAATGGCTTTTTCACCGACGTGAAGAACTGCCCCAACTGCTCGACGCCATCAACTGAATCGACAAGGCAAAAGAACTCGAAGTCGGGGTCGCTCAGCAGCTCGGCGACCATCATCATGTTGCGGCGGCCAACCAGCTGATTCGCCA
>Ga0209563_100697_pt1 | contig 10557 bp, 10 predicted proteins | sample AraplaCvi_mMF_r2_FD_184271 | JGI IMG/M metagenome (GOLD analysis project Ga0209563, IMG submission 184271) | Arabidopsis root microbial communities from North Carolina, USA - plate scrape CL_Cvi_mMF_r2 (SPAdes) (version 2) | ecosystem: Host-associated > Plants > Roots > Endosphere | place: USA... | reverse complement strand
TTGCCGTTTGCTTCAACATTCAAAACGCGTTCGCTCGACAGTATTGGCGCAATTGCACAGCAAGGGCAGTCCGAGAAAACGGAGTGCGAGAGTTGAATGGGTAGGCGGTGACGACGGGCGCACTATGTTATTTGCCACAGAGAAGGTGCTTTCGGCCGGTGTGTTGCGTGAAGCCATCCGTTGGAAACCATTAGCCGTCTAGGCTACGCGCAGTCACTCGGACATTTGAACTTGGCTATAACCGGACATTACAACGTGGGTCCAACATGCAAATGACGCAGAATTTGTGTTATGTTAAATCGCGTCGACGTCTGTGGGCGCGTCTACAGCAGGCGTTGCGTGCAGTTGGCGGACGGAAGCAAATTTGTTCACTTTCACGAGATAAGGCTGTTCACCTGTCCGCCACATCCGAGGTATGGGGAACAACTGCTCGACTTTGCTTCTCCCTGGCCGACCGTTGAACAGCGTTCCTTCGTCTTCCTCGCTGCCTCAGTGCTTCACGAAGCTAGGTTAGCGTTAGATCCGTCGCAGACGCAGGGTATCCGGATCAGTCCGTTCGATGGACAACTCGTCCCCCATTTGCCATCCCAACTGTTCGGATAGTTCCGCCGGCAGCGGGACAATGAAGTCGCCAGTGCCATCCTCGGCGTCGGCGCCGGTGACACGCCAGACAACATGTGATCTTCCCCTCGCCAGGGACTTGATCAGAAGGTTGCGTAGCGTCTCATCACTTTCGGGAAGCCCTAGCCAGTCTGCATGGTTCGCATCAGAGTATTCCGCCCACGCTTGGACAACCTCGTCATCTGTGGTTGCAACGCCAGCGCCCCTCAAGCAAAACATCATCCTGTCAACGTCGTTCGTGAACAGCTTTTTGAGTTTTTGACGTTCCTGAAAAGTCGGCTTCATGGCACTTAAACTCCATTGTTTTAGTGGAGGTCGGGCAATCGCGGTCGCAACCCAGCATGGCGGGTGGAATTGACTTGCGCGTTTCGCATCAGCCGTAGGCATGGGAACCAGAAGATATGAGCTGCTATAAATTTAGTCGACATGATGCTCAGTCGAGCATATGTAGAGTGTTTCTCGCCGCATCCCACTCCCATTTCCGCGTAGCCACTCTAGCCGAAGCCGCTGCCTCAAGTCGCTTTCGTTCGTCCGCACTAGCGAGCGACTGCATCATATAGATTGCTCCCGGACTTGGAAGTCTTTGGACGCCTGTGGCCGCCTCGCTCACTATGGTCGGCGCCTCTGGGTCCCCCGCCAAGGTTGCTGCACGAGCGAAATAAGCGCGCGCAAGCGCTTCGGTCGACGTGAGATTCCTTGCGCGAGCTGAACGAATCGCTTGCTGGTATGCCTGCCTGCCAATATCTATCTCGCCTGCCGCATAAGCAAGTGCCCCCCAATTGGCAAGCAGATGTGTCGCGTATGTTTTTGCTTCCGAATTCTTTCCAAGGCGAACAATATCTTCAAATGCCGCCTCCAGTTCCCCACACTGTATCCTCGTGAAGCACAGGTTCAACTCCGTGCCAAAACTGTGTCCGTCAAGAGTAGCCGCAGTTCTGGCAGCAATATGAGCGTCCTCGTATTTTCCCTCCAGGCAATAGAAATAGCATAGAGCTGAAAAAGGGCGGGATGCGAACGGTTCGTCCTCGCCCCAAAATTTGGCGTGCTTAATCGCGTCATCTATTTCAAGACGTCGATATGCGTTGTTACTGTTCGCCTCAAAAGAGAATGGGGTGCTCAAAGCTGAATCATCGACTACGAGCTTGAGTCGGGCTGCAGCCCATTCCGCTTGAGCCAAGCTATTGTCGTTTGGGCTGGCGAGCGCTTTCTGAAACAATTGCTTGGCTCGCTTTTCTGCTCCAGAAAGTAGTTCCACGTTAGCAATGGCACTCGCTAACTCCGTTGTGTCTCGAGCGACCACTTTTTGAGCTGCCAGAAAGCGTCCCGCCTGCCGCGCTAACGCGGAGGCCCGTCCACGCACTGTAGCCACAGCAATTTCCGAAGCCTGCACCCAAGGATCAGTGGCGATGAGCGGCGACGCTCGGAGCAAATGATGGGCTTGCTCATGATCCCCTACATGAAGGTAGTATCGAGCAGCCGATCGAACTACAAAGCGCGACTCTGGTGCCATCCCCGCGGCTGCGCGGACATACCTCAGCGCGGCGCGCTCCTGACGGCGCGCAGTGAGCTCCCGTGCCACGTCCATAAGCAACACGGGATTACGGAAATCGATCGCAAGCAGCCTCCGCGCATCACGTACGAAATCCGTTGCCGCAGCTCCGATGTGCTCATCGGTCTCAGCTCCCAAAACTCTCTTCGCAATGCGAATGAGCTGAGTAGTCCCTATCTTGTCAGCCTTTTCAACAATCGCTGCCGCCGCAATTTTCGCGGCGATACTGTTGCCTGCCTCCGAAGCTAAAAACATGAGTTCAGCTGCGACCGGAACAGATTTCAAGGCCTCGAATTCAGTAAGCTTTCTCGCTACCTCATCATCAAAGCTTAGGCTTGTACGAGAAGGTTTTGTCCAAGCTTCTATCGTGCTGGAAGTTACCTTCGAAGATCGCCATCTAGGTACCACGCGACGTACGCGTTGCTCATCAAACATTTGGTTTCGCCCCCCTCACCCTAGCCCTCTTTTCGAGAACGTCGAAGCGAGATGCGTATCGCTGTAACCAGAGAGCCCCAATGGCCGCATGCTCATTCTTTCCCAGCCGTCCTCGCAGCCTCGGATTTGGGTGACATAAGTCCAGAACTATGGACACAAGATCACCTTGGAACTGCTCGGGAAAATCTGCTCGTAGCTCCTGTAAAGCCTGGGCCATCGCCTCTTGTATGAAAGGCATCACCTCAACATATGAAGCTCCCCAGTTTTTCGCCTGATAAGGCGAAGCCAGCTTCTGCATCACAAACTCGGGGAAGCAAATATTGGTGAACACGAATACAACAAGGCATCCTAGATGAAAAACGTCAGTGCTCAGCCTACGCTCGATCCAATCGCTCGGCAGCTCCCCATAGCGTTGCTAGAACGGCGCGTAGTTCAGCGCACCAGGTACGTTAAGGGCATCGTGGGGGGCTGGCTTTCCTCTCAGTGAGGAGCGTCCCAAATCACCGAGCTTCAGGCCGCCACCATTGAATCTCAAAACGTTTGACGGTTTAAGATCTTGATGTGCAATTGCTTGCCCATGCAATTGCAAAAGTGCCAATGTTGTTTGATGGAGCAGATGAAGTCTCCACTGGTCACTAACTGCGGCACTAACGTCGACTGTTTCCCGAATATCACCGTCTGCTAACTCAAACACGAGGAACGGCACATTACGGAGAACGGCCGGCGCATTAGGATCGCGTTCCAGCTGACCAGCCTCAAGTACCTGTACAACCCGACTGAGGCGCTTGTCTCGGCACAACTGAAGCAGCTCGCTCTCATATTGGAAGCTCGAGAGCAGATGAATAAGTTGCGAAACATCGAACTTCTCGATGTCTAGTGCTTTGAGAAATGCTGTCCGTCCTTCTCGTTCAACGCGGTAGCAATCTGAAAAATGCCCGCCAGTATGCTCGACCGCATGAGTTACCGGCTCTGCGAGCAGCCAACCACCCGCAGTCACCTTCCCCGTCAGATTCAACATTAAGCCCCCCCCGCGGTTCCTCTTGGTACATTCGATTTATGCTGTATCCAAAGGCTCAGCAAACACTACGGAATCAGACGCAATAAAGGTTTTGTTTTCACCGGAGAAAAGGGCGGATCAAAGCCCAAAAGATCGACTAACAGGCCTACATCCAAATGAAGTGCCGCCGCAACGTCTTCGGCGTAAATGTCCTCGCGTTGAGCAAGCACTTCCAGCGACCTACGCAAAAGTTCCGGCTGCTCTTGGGGGATGCCCCCATCCTCGCGCTCACCAGTCGCCTCACCCGTACGACGCAAAGTGATAACACCTGTCTTGTACTGATCATCCGTGATGATATCGAGCTGGCGCGCCCTATATAGCAAAGCCGCCTTACTGACCTTCCAGGTCATCTTAAACTCACGCAAGCCGACCCAATCCAATCGCGCTCCCCTTGGGCGAGGAAAGAGCTTAGCCATCATCGCTCGTGGCACGAGGAATGCGCTGGCAAAACGGTTAGCCTCGCTTTCCGAGATGCGGTCACCTGTCACTCGGCCAACATGCAAGACAAAATGCCCCAGCTCATGTCCAACATCAAAGCGTTGGCGGCATGCACTTTGTTTAGCTTCGTTCCGCACGATAATCGGGCGCCGGAGGGCCACGGACAGGGCATCAACCTCGGTGGATACGCTCTGAAAGCTCGTCACAAGCGCACCAAGATTCTCTGCCAGTCGCGTCATATGCTCGATTGGCCCTAAGCCGAGATTCCATTCATTGCGACAACGCTCCGCGGCGCGCTCAATATCTTCTGGATCGCAAGCCTCAATCGTCGGGATATTGACCTTTGGCAGCGAAAGATGTTCATCGAGATAGTTCACTAACCGGCCAAACAGCTCTGCGCGGGCCAGCGCCACTTGCTTGACTATCGCCCGCGTCGTAAAGAGCTTGCGGAAGTGAAACTGCTCCTCTGAAACCTCGATGCGCTGCAAGGAAAAGAATGCGGGCCGTACGCGCAGCACCTCTGCCAAGCGGCCACTCAAGGCTTCTGTCGGCGCGCTTTGATTTGTTTCTAGCTTGTGAATGTACTGCCGCGTTCTATCGACTTGTTCAGCGACATCCTCCAACGCAAGACCGTTAAAGGCGCGAGCCAGCCGGAGCTGAGCCCCATTGAATCCTGTTTCCATACAACTTACGACGCACTGCTAAGTTTGTTGCCTGTCTTGTCTTCCACGCTATCGTCTTCCCGCAGTCCAACTTCGGCTGGCGGAATGATCGCCGCCGGAGGTACATCACTATCCACTGAGTGCAGCGTCGGGGTCGAAGGCCGATACATCCACTCGGATACCTTCTCCTGAAAGACGTTGTAGCCGATGAAGTGAACCCGATCTTCGTCTTCGTCAGTCAGCGCCTTCTCAACCACGAATCGCCACATGACGGGGGCATTTTCGTCTTCCTCGAAAAGGTTATCGGTTGCGTTACGTTTGAAAAAGCCGACCTTCTCGGGACTATCAGGATCATCGCGGAAGAAGCGACATGGAACGCCGCCAATGTTGAAGGTGACATCCATGCCGGCGTGCGCTAGCGTCATCCAGGAATACTGCTTACTCATTGCCATCTCAATGAGCATGTTCCGGGAGCGCCCGAATACCGCGCCTTCCCTCGTGTAGTTGTCATCATACGGTGAGTTCATCTCTCGTATCGTCGAGTACCGAACATCCAGTAACTTGATGGCTATCTGCCGCAGTCGATCATCTGCGAGTTCCGAATAGAACAGCACTGGAGCGGTCGCCAACATACGAATCCTTGCACAAGAGTGGATTTGTCAACCGATATTCTTGCAAATTCATGATTTTGTCAACTCGCGAGAAATGTGATCTTTTAGCCTCATTAATCCCTATTTGACGGCGAATGCATCTTCAAGCTGGCGCGCGCGTTTTTCGTCGTCGCCGTGCAGATAGATCGATGTGGTGGAGATAGAGGCGTGTCGTAGGTTATCCCGTACGGCGGTCAGTTCCACCCCACGCTCGAGAGCATGCGTAGCGTGGGTATGTCGCATCCAATGTGGGCTCGCCTTTCGAAGCTTGGCGGCTAACGTCGAATGATCGGCTTCAATGATGTCCGCTGCAGTCAGGAAGAACCGTTTGACGACATTCCACAACCGTGCCGCGGTAATACCACCGTCGGGATCCAGACCCAATCCGCCAATCAGTGGCGTCCTCGGATTCCAACGCGCCCGCGTCACGGGTAATCCACGCTCCACAAGGTAGCGATCGAGCGCTGCTCGCGCGCGGGGCGGCAGCGCTACCTTGCCGACGCGGCCGCCCTTCCCGATCAGATGGATCCAATGGTCGGATTGCCGATCCATTTCAATGTCACCTAGCCTCGCTGAAACAAGCTCGCTCGCTCGCAAGCCGCACCCATAGCCGAAATCCAGCACAAAGCGCAGCCGCTGTGCGGCTCGCTCTTCCCACCCGTATGACCACTCCAGACCATCGGCAATTGTGCGCACCAGCGCCCATTCGCCGTCGGTAAAGGCCCGCGCGGCGTCAACAGCAGTAGTCCGCCCCACTCCTCGTACCTTGACTCCAGCGAACGGGTTGGCGAGCACGTAACGCTGCTGGATCAGCCAACGAAACATCGCACCCAGTACAGACAGGGCGTAGGCGATCGAGCGCGTTGACAACCCATCCGCGAAGGGCCGCCATTCGACGGACGTACGTGGGCAGGCAGGCCCGACCCAACGTTCCCGCGGTGTCGGGCGGCGCAGGAAGCTCCGGTAGGCAATTGCGTCCTCAGTGGTAAGCGACGACAGCGGTCGACCGCGTTCGACGATCGCCCACAACATCAAGCGCTCTGCCTCCTTCCGGTACGACCGTTGGGTGGCCGGCGATTCGTGCAGCGACAGCCAGGCTTGGACGGCTTCGTAGTCATTGTCCGCAGTGAGGACGCACGTCTCGCGCGGCGCGCGAAATTGCCCGTGCGACCCGTCGACTTCGTTTGGCAGACGCAATTGTTCCCATGGCACGACCACACCGCGGACCTGTTCCGCGATGAGCGCGCGGGCACGCTCGGTCAACCGAGAGTGTCCTGCAAAGAACGCCTCGATGCGTTGCGCGCTTGCCTGCCCCAAGCCGGGGATGGCCGCCCACCAACGGCGCCGGCGCGGCACGCGGACAGTCAGATCCGCCAAGGTATCGATGCCAGCAGCCCGCAGCACCGCGGCGGTGCGCGCATCCAGCCATAGCGCTACATCATCGGTGATGGCCGGTTCTGGCAATGGCAGCGTGCGGAGCAGCTCGATCGCCTGGTCGGCCGCCCTGCCCTGTTTGGCACGGTCGGCTGCTGGCATCTCGAACAGATTCGCCAAGTCTTCGCGTTGACGCAACCGGGCAAACACCGCAAGCCGGCGCCTGATGCGGCCAAGTACGCTGCGCGAGGACTGCCCGAGGTCCAGGCGCTCGCCCAGGTAGCGCTCAACGGCCTCTCGGGTGGACAGGCCGGCATGCCAGGCACGCAGTGCCGCCAGTTCGGCGGCATCAGGGAGACCAGGTGGACTCCCTACCGAGGGATCGACGGAAAGCAGACGCGTTTTCATGAAAGGCAGTTTAGCGCTCTCATGTATCTATTGCGATAAGAATAGTTATCGAAATAGATACTTTATTCGACGTTCTATTTGCCATGCCGGCGTGCATTTCACCAGCGGTCCCAGCGAGACCTTTGCTACGCGCGACGAAGCACTTGCCGCTGGCCGCGCCTGGCGCAACGCGCAGCAACAGCCCTAAAAGCAAGACCCGGCCGAAGCCGGATCTTGTCATGGGCTCACTTTCCGGACGGGCAGCGCCAACTCGTGCGGTTCGGCTTGGCCGGGGAGCACGTCATGGATGGCGACGCGCAATCGGAAGCTGCGGACTGACGCGCCGCCCTCAGGCAGCCAGAAACAACAACGCCGCTATTTTTGGCACACCGTCTTTACTGGCAAGCCATCCTTATAGGCATAGTATTCGATGCACTTCTTTCCATCTTTCAGGATTTCCCGTTTACCAATATCGCTAGCAGCAAAGAAATCCGTAATCGACGTGTGGCCTCGCTGCGCCCAATCCATCTCACCCCATGAGTAGCCTTGCCGCCAACTGCTGATACCGCGAAACAAGAAATAGATCACAACTGCGGTACCAACAGTGGCAAGAAGAACTTTGATCACCTTGCCCATGGCGCACTCCATCCACTCGCGGGACGACTTGCCGGATAGCTCTGCGAGCCATTGACAATACCCATGTCGAGCAATTTATTTCCCAGCGACACAGGCAGCGTTTGATTCCCTGTGTCGATACCTAAACTGCTCAGGCAATTTTGAACGGGGCTTCCACAGTTATTGGTGACTGGATTGTATTTCCCCTGGGGCTTCGACAAGCACGCCTCCAGTGATGCTTCCTGCTGTGGCGTCAGATTAAGGTCTACTGCCTGGCCGTCCCGGAAGCCATTTCTCTCAACGTAGTCAGCGGTGGGCATAACCGTCATGCCGCCAGGACCATACGAATACGTCGTCCCGTTCATGTCCACTGAGACATGCCCGAATGAGGATTCCCCCCAACCCACTGGCTGCCAAATCGTTACGCCGGTGCGGAGCCCAAGAGGATCAATCCAGCTAATCGGGTTGCCGCGAACATATGCATAGGTAGACGGTTGCCCGCCGTTGAGGCCAATGGGATCCGACTGCACGTACCGCCCACCCGCCGGATCGTAGTCCCGGTTCACGTTGTAGTGCTTGCCGGTCTCCGCGTCGTAGACCTGGCCCGGGAACCTCAGGTTGTACGTGAACGCTCCGAGGCTGGTCGGGTTCTCATCCGGCGCCGCGGTGCCAAACGGATCGGCCTGATCCCACCGCCACACCATCAGGTTGTTCGTGTCCGTAATCACCCGCGGCGTGTCGATCTGGTCCGCATACACGTAGTACGCGGTTCCGTTCTTGATCGTCGCCACCGGCGTGTCGCCCAGATACACCGTCTCCTGGATGGGGGAGCCTGCCTGATCGTACTCACCGATCAGGTGGCCCGCTGCGTCGTAGGCGTAGCGCGTCGCTCCGCTCGGGACGCTACTGCCCGTCTTGGTGATGCGCTGACCGAGGCCGTTGTACAGGTAGCTCGTGGTCGTGCCGGCCTTGGTGACGCTGGCAAGTCTTCCGCGGTCGCTGTAGCTGTACGTGGTGCTGCCGTCACCGGTCTGGTTGCCCGCCGCGTCATAGCTGTTCGTCGTGGGGGTCGGGCCCGTGCTCGCCGTCTGCCGGTTGCTCGCCGGATCAATGGTTTGGGTGTAGCTGCTGCTCCCCACCGTCTGACCCGTGCGGTTGCCGTTGGCGTCGTAGCTGTAGCTCTGGCTGCTGGTGGCCGGCAGGTAGCTGATCAGCCGGTCGTTGTCGTCGTAGCCAAACGTCTGGTTCGCCGCCGTAGCGATGCTGCTGCTTGGGCTGCCCGCCGTGTCCGTGTGGGTATAGGCCGTGATGCGTGAGGCGACGTCGTAGTTGACCGTGCGCGACAGGCCATTCGGGGTAGCACCGGTGCCGGTGGTCGCGCCGAGCGGGAACTGCGTCAGGCGCCCGTTCAGGTCGAAGCTGCGCGTGTAGGCGGTGCCGTTGCCCCAGGTCCAGCCGGTGGGCTTGCCGAACGGCTGATACAGGATGTTCGACAGCAGTGCGGTGTTGCCATTGGTGGTGGTCAGCGTGAGGCCTGCGATACGGCCACCCGCGTCATAGCTGTAGCCGATGACGTTGCCGCTTGGGTAGGTCTGGCTGACCACGTGCCCGGTGCTGCTGCCCGAGGTGCCGTAGGCGTACGCCACCGTTTGCGTGATCGTCACGCCATTGGTGGTGCTGGTCTGGGCACGCTGCACCAGGTTGCCGAAGCCGTCGTACTGGAATCGGGTGCTGCCTGACTCATCGGTGATCTTGGTGAGGTGACCGATGTCGTTGGGCAAGGGGCTGGTGCCGCCGTCGTACTCGATGACGGTGGGCGTGCCGCTGGCGTACGTTGCCTTGGTGAGCCGGTTCAGGGCGTCGTAGGTGTACGTGGTGGTCTTGCCGCGGGCGTCTGTGCGGGTGATCAGGTTGCCGGCGGCGTCATAGGTGGCGTTGGTGGTGCCGGTATCGGGGCTTTGCTGGGCGGTGGTGTTGCCCAGGCCGTCGATGGTGTAGGCCGTCACCAGGCTGCGTGGGTCGGTGACCTTGGTGACGCGGTCCTGGCCGTCGTAGTTGAACACCGTCACCGGGGCGGCACCGCCTGCAGCAGCAGGCGGGCCTTGCACTTGCGTGCGGCGGCCCAGGGCGTCGTAGGTAAAGGTCGTGACTAGACCGCGCGGGTCGGTCACCTGTGTGAGGTTGCCTGCTGCGTCGTAGGCAAACTGCGTGGTGGAGTACTGCATCGTCTGCGCCAGCAGCTGGCCGCTCACGCTCAGTAGTACCGCCGCGCTGATCCCCCGGAACATTCTTGTGTGTCGCATGATGGCTCGTTGGTTGAATGTTGTTGTGCTTACTGCGTGGCGCCGACCGTGACCTTGAGAGGTCGGTTCATTGAATCGAAGATGCGGGTGACCTGGCGGGCGAGGTTGCCGTTCAAATCCTTGGACTGCTCCTGCGTGCGGTTGCCCATCGCGTCCAGCGTGTAGCTGATGCTGTTACCTGAGCTGTCTGCTGCACCCGTCATGCGATGAGCCCCGTCGTAGCTGAAGCTCACCGTGCCACCATCAGGTTGGGTCACCTTGGTGAGCTGGCCGACCTTGTCGTACTCGTAGGCAGTGGCCTGCCCTGCTCCGCCGGATGGCGTCACCGTCTGGCTGATCAGCCAACCGCGGTTCGAGTACGCAAAGGTGGTCACCGCGCCGTTGGCGTCCGTCATCTGCAGCGGGCGGCCATTCGGGTCGTACTGATTGATCGTGGTGGCATGGCCCAGCGGATCAATGATCTGGT
>Ga0209563_100693_pt1 | contig 10636 bp, 6 predicted proteins | sample AraplaCvi_mMF_r2_FD_184271 | JGI IMG/M metagenome (GOLD analysis project Ga0209563, IMG submission 184271) | Arabidopsis root microbial communities from North Carolina, USA - plate scrape CL_Cvi_mMF_r2 (SPAdes) (version 2) | ecosystem: Host-associated > Plants > Roots > Endosphere | place: USA... | reverse complement strand
TTGCCGGAGAACGATCATTTCTTCCCGGAAGACCAGATCACCGACCGCAGCAGCCGTTTCCTTGCCGCCGAACTGGTGCGCGAGAAAATCATGCGCCAGATGGGTGCCGAGCTGCCGTACCAGATCACCGTCGAGATCGAAGAGTTCAAGCAGCAGGGCAAGACCCTGCACATCCATGCGCTGATCCTCGTTGAGCGTGACGGCCAGAAGAAGATCATCATTGGCGACAAGGGCGAGCGCATCAAACGCATCGGCACCGAAGCGCGCAAGGACATGGAGTTGCTGTTCGACGCCAAGATCATGCTCAACCTGTGGGTCAAGGTGAAGGGCGGCTGGTCCGACGACGAGCGTGCTCTGCGTTCGCTGGGTTACGGCGACCTGTAATTACGCGGTTGTCGCAACACCGAAAAAACCTGTGGGAGCGAGCTTGCTCGCGAAGGCGTAGTGCCAGACGACATATTTGTTGACTGACACCCTGCATTCGCGAGCAAGCTCGCTCCCACAGTGGTTTTTGGGTGAATATAAAACCGCGTTTTATCCATGAGAGTTCCATGTCTTCAAACCCACCTCCCGCCCAACCCGCCTACGTCCTGCATTCGCGCGCCTACCGCGAAACCAGCGCGCTGGTCGATTTCCTCACGCCGCAAGGTCGGCTGCGGGCGGTGTTGCGCAGTGCGCGGGGCAAGGCCGGGACATTGGCGCGACCGTTCGTGCCGCTGGAAGTCGAGTTTCGTGGCAAGGGTGAGCTGAAGAATGTCGGGCGCATGGAAAGCGCCGGCAACGCGACTTGGATGGTCGGTGAGGCGCTGTTCAGCGGCCTCTATCTCAATGAGCTGCTGATCCGCCTGCTGCCCGCCGAAGATCCGCACCCGGCGGTGTTCGATCACTACGCTGCAACCCTGCTGGCCCTGGCCGAAGGGCGCCCGCTGGAGCCGTTGTTGCGCTCCTTCGAATGGCGCCTGCTGGACGATCTCGGTTACGGCTTCTCGATGAACACTGACATCCACGGCGAGCCAGTGGCTGCGGATGGCCTCTATCGCCTGCAAGTGGATGCCGGGCTGGAACGCGTCTTCCTGTTGCAGCCGGGGCTGTTCAACGGCACCGAACTGCTGGCCATGGCCGAAGCCGACTGGACCGCGCCCGGTGCACTGTCGGCGGCCAAACGTCTGATGCGTCAGGCACTGGCCGTTCACTTGGGCGGTCGCCCCCTCGTCAGCCGCGAGCTATTTCGCAAGCCCTGATATGCTGTGCGCCGAATCTTTCCCTTCAGGAGCGCATCCGTGACCACCAGCAATCGCATTCTTCTTGGCGTGAACATCGACCACGTCGCCACCCTGCGTCAGGCCCGTGGCACTCGCTACCCGGATCCGGTCAAGGCAGCGCTGGACGCGGAAGAGGCGGGCGCCGATGGCATCACCGTGCACCTGCGTGAAGACCGTCGGCACATTCAGGAGCGCGACGTGTTGCTGCTCAAGGATGTGCTGCAGACTCGCATGAACTTTGAAATGGGCGTCACCGAAGAAATGATGGCGTTCGCCGAGCGCATCCGTCCGGCGCACATCTGCCTGGTGCCGGAAACCCGTCAGGAGCTGACCACTGAAGGCGGTCTGGATGTAGCGGGGCAGGAAGAACGCATCAGGGCAGCGGTCGAGCGTCTGTCGAAGATCGGCAGCGAAGTGTCGCTGTTCATCGATGCTGACGAACGCCAGATCGCTGCTTCGAAGCGCGTTGGTGCGCCGGCCATCGAGCTGCACACCGGGCGTTACGCTGATGCCGAGACCCCGACCGAAGTTGCTGAGGAATTGAAGCGCGTGGCGGACGGCGTGGCGTTTGGTCTGGCGCAGGGCCTGATCGTCAATGCCGGGCATGGTCTGCATTATCACAACGTCGAAGCCGTGGCAGCGATCAAGGGCATTAACGAATTGAACATCGGCCATGCGCTGGTGGCGCATGCGTTGTTCGTGGGCTTCAAGTCGGCAGTGTCCGAGATGAAGGCGCTGATTCTGGCGGCTGCGCTCAAAGGCTGAAGATCAAAAGATCGCAGCCTTCGGCAGCTCCTACAGATGTACGCAAAACCCTGTAGGAGCTGCCGAAGGCTGCGATCTTTTGCTTTTAGAGCGGGGCAGGCTCTTGCGCCGGCTTGGTCTTGTCGATCCCCGGCACATGCAGATTGCCCTCGGCCACCTGATCGCCTTCAAGCTGCGGCTGGGTCACCCAGGTCAGAATGTCGTAGTAGCGACGGATGTTCGCCACGAAATGCACCGGCTCGCCGCCCCGGGCGTAGCCGTAGCGGGTTTTGCTGTACCACTGCTTCTGCGACAGGCGCGGCAGCATCTTCTTCACGTCCAGCCACTTATCCGGGTTCAGGCCTTCGCGGGACGCCAGTTTGCGCGCGTCATCGAGGTGGCCGCTGCCGACGTTGTATGCCGCCAGCGCAAACCAGGTGCGGTCCGGTTCCTGAATCGATTCGTCGAGCTGATCCTTCATGTAGGCCAGGTACTTGGCGCCGCCCATGATGCTTTGCTTGGGATCGAGCCGGTTCGACACGCCCATCGCCTGAGCGGTGTTCTGGGTCAGCATCATCAAGCCGCGCACGCCGGTTTTCGAAGTGACCGCCGGTTGCCACAGCGATTCCTGATAACCGATGGCCGCGAGCAGGCGCCAGTCGATTTTCTCTTTCTTGGCGTAGGCCTTGAAGTGCTGTTCGTATTTGGGCAGGCGCTGCTGCAGGTGCTGGGCGAAGGTGGTGGCGCCCATGTAGCCGAGGACATCGACGTGGCCGTAGTAACGGTCTTTCAGGCGCTGCAGGGTGCCGTTTTTCTGCACCTTGTCGAGGTAGGCGTTGATCTCGTTGAGCAGGCTGCTGTCTTCACCGGCGGCCACCGCCCAGCTCTGACTGCGCGCATCGCCCAGGTCGAAGGCCACGCGGATGTTGGTGAAGTACACCTGGTTCATTGCCACTTCGTTGGAATCAACCAGCGTCAGGTCGATCTGGCCTTCATCGACCATGCGCAACAGGTCGACCACTTCCACGGCGTCGGATTCTTCGTATTCGATGCCGGGGAATTTCTTTTTCAGCTCCGCCAGCTGTTCGGCGTGGGTGCTGCCCTTGAGCACCATGATCTTCTTGCCGACCAGATCGCCGGGATCCGTCGGCCGCGACTGGCCGTTGCGATAGATGATCTGCGGGGTGACTTCGAGGTAGGAGTGGGAGAACCGCACCTGCTTCTTGCGCTCCTCGCTGCTGACCAGGCCGGCCGCCGCCAGTACCGGGCCGTTCGGCTTGCCGATCTGGTTGAACAGGTCATCGAGGTTGTCGGCGGTCTCGATCTTCAGTTCGACCCCCAAATCGTCGGCGAAGCGCTTCACCAGCTCGTATTCGAAGCCGGTTTCACCGCTGCGATCCTGAAAGTAGGTGGCGGGGCTGTTACGGGTAATCACCCGCAGCACACCATCCTCCTTTACGCGCTCGAGTGTGTTGGGTTTATCAACACAACCACCGAGCATCAGGAAGAGTCCGGTTGCGATCAGCCATTTGGCGTACCGCGGACGCAAAGCCGTTGGGAAAAACATGTGCGCAGTATACGCAAACGGCTGCGGGCGCCATATCTCGACAGTGAGGGGCTTGTCTGCTAGAGATCACAAAACCGCACGAAACCCCGCAGGAATGGGGCTTAGCGGCATTTTGTGACAGAAAAAATAAGCGTTGGCCGCGCACTCTCGAAATTTGACTTCAAAGGCAGAAACACAGATTGATATCCGAGTGCAACCGTGCGTAGCGTTTCGGGTGATGTTGAGGGCGGTTTAGGCTAGAATGCACGGCCTCAAAGCACACCCCTTCCCGAGGCTGTCCCGAAGATGTTGATCCTGCGCGGCGCTCCTGCCCTTTCTGCCTTTCGCCACAGCAAACTCCTTGAGCAACTGAGCCAGAAGGTTCCAGCTGTCAATGGCCTGTATGCTGAATTCGCTCACTTCGCCGAAGTCACCGGCGTCCTGACCGGCGACGAACAGCAGGTGCTTGCGCGCCTTCTGAAGTACGGCCCAAGCGTTCCGGTACAAGAGCCGACCGGTCGTCTGTTCCTGGTGTTGCCGCGTTTCGGCACCATCTCGCCATGGTCGAGCAAGGCCAGCGACATCGCCCGCAACTGCGGCCTGAGCAAGATCCAGCGTCTGGAGCGCGGCATCGCGTTCTACGTGGCCGGCCAGTTCAGCGACATTGAAGCCCAGCAGATTGCCGACGTGCTGCATGACCGCATGACCCAGATCGTCCTGGGCAATCTGGAACAGGCCGCGGGTCTGTTCAGCCACGCCGAGCCGAAACCGCTGACCGCGATCGACATCCTCGGTGGCGGTCGCGCCGCGCTGGAAAAAGCCAACACTGAACTGGGCCTGGCCCTGGCCGAAGACGAGATCGACTATCTGGTCAACGCCTTCAACGGTCTCAAGCGCAACCCGCACGACATCGAACTGATGATGTTCGCCCAGGCCAACTCCGAGCACTGCCGCCACAAGATCTTCAACGCCAGTTGGGATATTGACGGCGAGAGCCAGGAAAAAAGCCTGTTCGGCATGATCAAGAACACCTACCAGATGCACAACGAAGGCGTGCTGTCCGCTTATAAGGACAACGCTTCGGTGATCGTCGGCAACGTCGCCGGCCGCTTCTTCCCGGATCCGGAAACCCGCCAGTACGGCGCGGTGCAGGAGCCGGTGCACATCCTGATGAAGGTCGAAACCCACAACCACCCGACCGCGATCGCCCCGTTCCCGGGCGCGTCCACCGGTTCCGGTGGCGAGATCCGCGACGAAGGTGCAACCGGTCGTGGCGCCAAGCCAAAGGCCGGCCTGACCGGTTTCACCGTGTCCAACCTGCAGATCCCGGGCTTCGAACAGCCGTGGGAGGTGCCGTACGGCAAGCCTGAGCGCATCGTTACCGCGCTGGACATCATGATCGAAGGCCCGCTGGGCGGCGCCGCATTCAACAATGAATTCGGTCGTCCGGCCCTGACCGGCTACTTCCGTACCTTCGAACAATCGATCAGCACCCCGCACGGTGACGAAGTTCGTGGCTACCACAAGCCGATCATGCTCGCGGGCGGCATGGGCAATATCCGTGAAGAGCACGTCAAGAAAGGCGAGATCGTCGTCGGCTCCAAGCTGATCGTGCTCGGCGGCCCGGCAATGCTGATCGGTCTGGGCGGCGGTGCTGCGTCCTCGATGGCCACCGGCACCAGCTCGGCGGATCTCGACTTCGCTTCCGTACAGCGTGAAAACCCTGAAATGGAACGTCGCTGCCAGGAAGTCATCGACCGTTGCTGGCAGCTGGGCGACAAGAACCCGATCAGCTTCATCCACGACGTGGGCGCGGGCGGTCTATCCAACGCCTTCCCGGAACTGGTCAACGACGGCGACCGCGGTGGCCGTTTCGAACTGCGCAACATTCCAAACGACGAGCCGGGCATGGCCCCGCACGAAATCTGGTCCAACGAATCTCAGGAGCGTTACGTTCTGGCGGTCGGCCCGGCCGACTTCGAGCGCTTCCAGGCGATCTGCGAACGTGAGCGCTGCCCGTTCGCCGTGGTCGGCGAAGCCACTGCCGAGCCGCAACTGACCGTGACGGACAGCCACTTCGGCAACAACCCGGTGGACATGCCGCTGGAAGTGTTGCTGGGCAAGGCCCCGCGCATGCACCGTTCGGTGGTTCGCGAAGCCGAGCTGGGCGATGACTTCGATCCGTCGAACCTGGACATCAGCGAATCCATCGAGCGCGTCCTGCATCACCCGGCCGTGGCGAGCAAAAGCTTCCTGATCACCATCGGCGACCGCACCATCACCGGCCTCGTGGCCCGTGACCAGATGGTTGGCCCATGGCAGGTTCCGGTGGCCGACGTCGCCGTCACCGCCACCAGTTTCGACGTCTACACCGGTGAAGCGATGGCGATGGGCGAGCGTACTCCGCTGGCACTGCTGGACGCTCCGGCGTCGGGCCGCATGGCCATCGGCGAAACCCTGACCAACATTGCCGCTTCGCGCATCAACAAGATCTCCGACATCAAACTGTCGGCGAACTGGATGTCCGCTGCCGGCCACCCGGGCGAAGACGCGCGTCTGTACGACACCGTGAAAGCGGTCGGCATGGAACTGTGCCCAGAGCTGGGCATCACCATCCCGGTCGGCAAGGACTCGATGTCCATGGCCACCCGCTGGAACGACAACGGTGAAGAAAAAACCGTGACCTCGCCAATGTCGCTGATCGTGACCGGTTTCGCCCCAGTGGCTGACATCCGTCAGACCCTGACCCCGGAACTGCGCATGGACAAGGGCACCACCGACCTGATCCTGATCGACCTTGGTCGCGGTCAGAACCGTATGGGTGCCTCGATCCTCGCTCAGGTTCACGGCAAGCTCGGCAAACACGCGCCGGACGTCGACGACGCCGAAGACCTGAAAGCCTTCTTCGCGGTGATCCAGGGCCTCAACGCCGACGGTCACCTGCTGGCTTACCACGACCGTTCCGACGGTGGTCTGCTGACCTCCGTGGTGGAAATGGCGTTCGCCGGCCACTGCGGCCTGAGCCTGAACCTGGACAGCGTTGCCGAAAATTCGGCAGAAATCGCCGCGATCCTGTTCAACGAAGAACTGGGTGCCGTGATCCAGGTTCGCCAGGACGCCACCCCGGACATCCTCGCGCAATTCAGCGCGGCCGGTCTGGGCGACTGCGTGTCGGTGATCGGTCAGCCGATCAACAATGGCCAGATCAACATCACCTTCAACGGTGACACCGTGTTCGAAGGCCAGCGTCGTCTGCTGCAGCGTCAGTGGGCCGAGACCAGCTACCAGATCCAGCGTCTGCGCGACAACGCCGACTGCGCCGAGCAAGAGTTCGATGCACTGCTGGAAGAGGACAACCCGGGCCTGAGCGTCAAGCTGAGCTACGACGTCAACCAGGACATCGCCGCGCCTTACATCAAGAAAGGCATCCGCCCACAGGTTGCCGTGCTGCGTGAGCAGGGCGTCAACGGTCAGGTGGAAATGGCCGCCGCGTTCGACCGCGCCGGTTTCAACGCGATCGACGTGCACATGAGCGATATTCTCGCTGGCCGTGTCGACCTGAACGAGTTCAAAGGTCTGGTGGCGTGCGGTGGTTTCTCCTACGGCGACGTCCTCGGCGCCGGTGAAGGCTGGGCCAAGTCGGCGCTGTTCAACAGCCGCGCGCGCGATGCGTTCCAGGGCTTTTTCGAGCGTAACGACAGCTTCACCCTCGGCGTGTGCAACGGTTGCCAGATGATGTCCAACCTGCACGAGCTGATCCCGGGCAGCGAGTTCTGGCCGCACTTCGTGCGCAACCGCTCCGAGCAGTTCGAAGCGCGCGTGGCGATGGTGCAGATCCAGGAATCGAACTCGATCTTCTTGCAGGGCATGGCCGGTTCACGCATGCCGATCGCCATCGCGCACGGTGAAGGCCATGCCGAGTTCTCCAGCGAAGAAGCCCTGCTGGAAGCCGATCTGTCGGGTTGCGTGGCGATGCGTTTCGTCGACAACCACGGCAAGGTCACCGAAGCCTACCCGGCCAACCCGAACGGTTCGCCGCGCGGGATTACCGGTCTCACCAGCCGCGACGGTCGTGTGACGATCATGATGCCGCACCCGGAGCGTGTGTTCCGCGCGGTGCAGAACTCGTGGCGTTCGGAGGACTGGACCGAAGATGCTCCTTGGATGCGCATGTTCCGTAACGCGCGCGTCTGGGTGAACTGAGGCCTGTGTACAAGCTCGCGTTTTTTGTTCCCGACAGTCATGTCGAGGTGGTCAAGGACGCTGTATTCGCTGCCGGTGGTGGGCGGATCGGTGACTATGACCGCTGTGCGTGGCAGGTGCTTGGGTCTGGTCAGTTTCGGCCTTTGCACGGCAGTCAGCCGTTCATTGGTGAGGCGGGGCGGGTTGAGCGGGTCGAGGAATGGAAGGTTGAGCTTGTGGTTTGTGATGAGCTGATTCGTGAGGTGGTGGCGGCTTTGAAGTTGAGTCACCCTTACGAGACGCCGGCTTACGAAGTGTGGCGGCTGGAGGATTTCTGATCTTTTTGCCGCTGGAACGGGAAACCCGCAGATGAGTGATTGTCTGCGGGTTTTTTGTTACCTGCGATTTGAGGGGTGACTGCGTTTCATTGTGGGAGCTGGCTTGCCAGCGATGGCGCCCTTATAGGCGACCATGCTCTGTCTGATTGAGTGAGTATCCGTTGCTTCGGGTGCGGCGGCTGGCGGTTTCGCCCTTACGGCGACTCACTTTTTTTACAAACGCCTAAAAAAAGTAAGCAAAAAAACGCTTGCTCCTGCGTTCGGCCCGCTCGCTGAGGCTCGGGGTCCCTTCGCTCCGGGTTTGATCCGGGCGCAGCGCCTACGGTTTGCTTCGCTGCACCTCCTCTCGCTGTGTTTGGCTGCGCCAAGCGGTCGCTGCGCTCCCACCCCCGGATCAATCCCTCCACTCAGCCTTCCGACGTCGCCCGTGGATCAAGATCAAGATCAAGAACGACAGCCGAGCTTGCGCTCATCCTGGAGTGGGGCGGCTTCGCCGCATGGCGGTGTTCACAAGTTAAAAATATGGGAGCTGGCTTGCCGGCGAAGGCGCCCTGCCAGCCAACCGTTCTCCAATTGAATACCCCCAATCCATTGTGGAGCTGGCTTGCCAGCGATGGCGGCCTGAAAGCCGACCAATTTCTATCTGGTGCAGTACTCACCTGTAGGAGCTGCCGAAGGCTGCGATCTTTTGACTTTGGTTTTTTACAGGCAAAGGGCAGATCAAAAGATCGCAGCCTTCGGCAGCTCCTACACGAGATGTTTTGTGTTTAAGAGTGTGTGGAATTACCAGAACCTTCCCACAAGATTTTCAGGTTGTCCCTCGGACGTCCGGTCTCTAGGCTTCGTCTGTCGCTGCCAATTCAGCGACCGGGAGGTGAGATACCCGATTTGGATCCCCAGACAAGTGCCCCCATAATTGCGGCCAGCTTTCGCTGTCAGCAATTCCTTATGGCGGCTATGTACGGGCGGACTTCGGTCCGGCCGGATTTGGGGTCCTTACCGGTAATCTCACTCCGTACATGGCTGCCACCTCTTCTCCGAGTGAGATCGGGATCAAGTGGCTACAACACTTAAAAGGACTTGTTCGATGGACAAACTGATCCCCGACCCACCCCACAAAACCACAGCACCACCCGTCGACGCCATCCGCGTCGAAGACCTGACGAAAGACCGTGAAGCCATCAAGCGCGCTGTCGATTTCTACTTCACCCAGCAACCCGCTCAGGCGCATCAGCCCAGCACAATGTTCCTGGTCAACCCCAGCATCGACACCGAAACCCTGCTAGCCCACGCCTACGAATCGTTGGCCTGCGCCAGTGCCATGGCCAGCAACTTCGCCAGCGAACTCAGCGGCCTGCAACGCAGCAACGCACTGGCGATCCAGCAAATCGTCATGCTCGCCGAACTGGCGGTAAACCGCGCGCTGGACCGGGTCGATCCACAAACCTGACAACGCGACATCGTTGATCGCCAGTAGGCTTGCTTCCACAACGTCGTGTACGATTTTGAGAACTTTGCCCAACCTGTGGGAGCCTGGCTCGTCAGCGATGGCGACCTGATTCTTGGGAAAGATAGCTTCCATGTAGGAGCTGTCGAGTGAAACGAGGCTGCGATCTTTTGATCTTTGCTTATGATTGTAAAAAGCAAAATCAAAAGATCGCAGCCTGCGGCAGCTCCTACATGGGTGATGTGTGGGGTCAGACTTTGGCGCTGACCTCACTGCGATTAACCAACGCCTCAATCGCCCCACTCAAACTCGCGGCTTTCTCGCCAATCAACAAGTGCCAGACCCCACCTTCCAACGGGCTTACACCCTGGCAACCCAGCTCTTTCAACTGAGCCTCGGAAAGCGCTTTACCATCGGCCAGTTGCAGGCGAATGCGGGTCAGGGCGATGCAGTCCAGCTGCAGCACATTCTCGCTACCACCCAGTGCTGTCAGCCATTGCTGGGCTTCCGGTGCAGCGACGAATGCAGCTTTCGATTCCTCGACCACCACCGTAGGCGTAGCCACCAACGCACGCCCCAGCGCTGGCATCGCGAGCCGGATTTCGTCGGCGATGCTGTCGGCCAATGGCCCAACCACCACCTGCAAGCTGCCGCCCTTGCCCGGGCGTACCACGGCCATCGCGCCCAGCGCTTTCAAATCCGCATCGGATGCCTTGTTGCGATCGACCATTTCCAGGCGCAGACGAGTCGTGCAGGCGCCCACGGTAACCAGATTCTCGGCACCGCCCAAGGCCTTGATGTACGCAGCGGCACGTTCGTTTTCCGTGAGCACTGACTTCTCGGTGGCGGCCACATCCTCACGACCCGGCGTCTTCAAATTGAAGCGACGAATGCAGAAATCAAACACCGCGTAATACACCACGGCGTAAGCCAGCCCGACCGGAATCACCAGCCAGCCATTGGTCGAGCGCCCCCAACCCAGCACCATGTCGATGAAGCCGCCGGAGAAGGTGAAACCCAGGTGAATGTTCAGCGCATTGGTGATCGCCATCGACAGGCCGGTCAGCAGCGCATGCAGCAGATACAGCAGCGGGGCGAGGAACATGAAGGCGAATTC
>Ga0209563_100688_pt1 | contig 10683 bp, 8 predicted proteins | sample AraplaCvi_mMF_r2_FD_184271 | JGI IMG/M metagenome (GOLD analysis project Ga0209563, IMG submission 184271) | Arabidopsis root microbial communities from North Carolina, USA - plate scrape CL_Cvi_mMF_r2 (SPAdes) (version 2) | ecosystem: Host-associated > Plants > Roots > Endosphere | place: USA... | reverse complement strand
CGACGCTGCGTCGACCTTGGGCACCGTTGTTCCGAACGGCACGATGCGCTCGCGAGCGCGATAGAGCCAGAACGACTGGCGGGCTCTGGTGCGTTCTTCTTCGGTGGTGAAGATCACGGCGCGCGCGTCGCGCAGCACACGATACTCAGCCCACGGCCAGTAAAGCCACTTCTTCAGATGCTTGAGCGGATACGCCTCTTTGAACCACGGGTCCAGCATGCCGTGCGTGTACACGTAGTACGGCACGCCGCTGTCATGCAGCGCTTTCCATGTCGCAAAGCCGTGGTATTGCCACAGGCCGTGCACCACGACGGCGTCGAAGCGCTTCCCATGATTCGCGAGCCACGGCGCGAGATAGGCGCTATAGCTGTAGCGGTTGGTCGTGGGACCGAACGCATGAACCGGGAACGGAAAAGCCGCGAGGTATGGGTCGTCCGGGGCATCGCAGGTGGCAACTTCGACTTCGTGACCGGCATCCTGCATGGCCACGCCGCTACGGCGAACGCCTTCAACTGGACCGCCGGCGCGCGGATCGACGCTTGCAAGCACGTGTAGGATTTTCATCGCGCGATATCCGGTCGGTTGGAACCCGGCAGCCGTGCCGTCTGCGACATGCCCAGCGTACTGGCGACATCTGTGCGGCCCATGCCTGGTTGCATGCGGCGCGGCAGGTCAGGCGAGGCGGCGGCCCGCATGCGGCGCGCGGCGTTCATGCGATTCGCGCGTGCCGGCAGCGCGCGCTGCAAACGCGTATAAGTGGCAATCATCAAACCGAGTCCAATGCCGAATACGAGCCCCGAAAAGCGCGGCCCAAGTGGATTGCCGCCAATAGAGGTGGCCGGCAACGCGGCGAACAGCATGATCGCGCGGCCGAGTATCGGCAGCATGGGCGCATCGGGTACTACCGAGCGCCAGTAGCGATAGGCGAAGAAACAGAGCGCAAGCGCTCCGAGTGTGGCGAGAGGCATCGCGATACCGAACACGAGCCCGCCCGCGAACAGCTGGTAGACCCAGAAGTTGTGGCCGGCAGCCCATTCGTTGATCGCGTAGAAATCCTGCTTGCTGAACTGGCCCGCGAGGTCCGGCAGGTAGTCCGGCGAATAACGGTAGTAGTGCCCGTAGCCCGCACCGAACAGCAGCGTTTCCGGCGAGGCGGTGACCTGGTCATACTGGTCACGCATTTCTGCCAGACGCGTGATGGTGGTCGGATCCTTCCCGGAGATGGTTGCTTCCGCCACGAAAATGCGCTGCGTCCAGTGCTCCGCGACATTGGGGACCGCCAATACCGCGATACCCGCCACGCCCGCCAACACCACGACAACCATGAGGCCACGAGCGACGGCACGCCAGATCTGCCGCATCGACGGCGCGCTCAGTGCCATTGCTATCACGAACAGAAGCACCGTACCGACCAGCAGGCTGCGAGTCACGCTCAGCAGTTCGACAATCACGGTGCCGGCAAAGACGGCGATGGTGAACGGCGAATAGCGTTTGGCGACCACGAATTCGTGAAGCAGCACGCCTTGCAGTCCGAGCAAAGTTACGGAGATGATGCGAAAGCGCGCGTCGTCGAGGCCGCCGCTCGTCGCGAGACCATAGACGAAGGTGAACACGAGACTGACTACGTTCGCCGCGAAGAGCGCTTTTTCGAACTGCGCGATTCTTTGCTCGCTCCACGGCCTGCAAGCGACGAGATAGCCCAGCAGGAAAAGCATGAACGGCAGCAGCACGCGTAAATAGTTGCCGCCGTCGTTATCCTGGATGAGTTGCGCAACGACACTACCGAATACGCACAACAGCAGGCTCGTGGTGACGATCGTGCGAAGCCGGGAGCGCTCGTGAAAGCGCGGTGCGATGAGCAGGAGGGCGAGCCCCGCTGCCACTGCTGGAGCGACGAATATGAATTGGGCGAAATGGCCCGTGGTCGCGTTGGTGGCCTTGTAGTCCAGCGCAAGCGGTAATAGAAAAATCCATATCCAAGGTGCTGCATACTGATGGCGCATTCTTTTTTCCTCCCCGTCGCCGTTTGCCGTCGTCTAAGCGGACGGTCTCGCGTCGGGTCATTGTGAGCGCAACTTTGTGCTTGCGGATATCGCAAATTGCTGTTCGTCTCCGCCTGCCTGGATTCTGGCGACAGTGGAAAGGGCTATGCCTGCAAGACGCACGCAAGCTCTCCGTTATTGTCGGTGAATGCCTTGATCTTGGCGGTCGCTTGTACCTGCCGACACCGAAGATGCAAAGACGGGGGATGCGACCGAAAAAACGGAAAGGGGAAAACAAAATGAAGCTATTTGGCGGGACGGGACCCGCGAAAGCCGGACGTGCGATCGAACTGGACTTCGTTCGTGGCATCGCAATCATTGCGGTGATGGGCTTTCACTTTCACGCTGTTCATACCGACAATGTACTCCTTCAGATTATCGAGTATCCACTCAAGAACTTTGGACGAGAGGGCGTCAATCTCTTCTTCACATTGAGCGGCTTTCTCGTCGGCGGCCTGCTGCTTCGGCAATACGCTGAAACGGGTCATGTCGACGCGCGCCGCTTTATCGTGCGGCGGATGTTCCGTATCTGGCCCGCGTATTACGTTCTGATTGTTTTCCATGTGTTGGCCGGTCGGCATCCGTGGAATACATTTCTTTTCCAGAACATGACGCATCTGCAGAATTACCTCGGCACTTCGATCACGCAGACTTGGAGTCTCGCGGTTGAAGAACATTTTTATCTCGTGCTGCCGGCGCTGCTTCTACTTTTCTCACGCTTGCGACTCGGTGCGTGGACGATCATCGGCGTACTGTCGGCAATCTGTGCGGTAACGCTCACTGCGCGTTGCTTTGCGGTGGCAGGCGGCGATTTGCAAGGGGCGTTTGCTTATACCCAGTACCGCATCGACAGCTTGCTGATTGGCGTGATCCTGTCCGCGATCTACTGGATGAAGCCGGGCATCTATCACCAGATCGCTAAGCGCAAGTGGCTGCTGATCGGGAGCGTCGCGCTGCTATGTGCATGGCTCGTATTGGCGACGAGCAACATCGCACTCGACGAAAGCATTGGATACACGATCCAGGCACTCGGTTTTGCCGCGCTGATCGTGCTGGTTCTGGAGTACTCCGGGTCGCTGCGCACGACATGGATTTATCGCGGCGTCGCCTGGGTGGGTCTGTATTCGTACGGAATCTACTTGTGGCACTCTCTCGCGCTCGCTCCCGGTGACATGGTGATTCGCAAGGCCACCGCGCTTGGCTTCGCGCCCAGCGTCATCTGGATCGTTGCGCTCACGGCGCAGTTCGTCATTGCAATTGTGATCGGGTATGTGACTACGCGCGCAATCGAATATCCGTTCCTGCTGATGCGCAACGCGTTGTTCCCGGAAAAGCGCAGCAGCTCGGTGCGCGAGGAAGTGCCTGTGGCCAGCGGGCAGTTGTCGTGAGTAAACGCATGATGTGCGCCGGCGTGACCGGCGGCGCACATCATGCGGACGGCGGTTAAATCACGCCATCTGTTGCAGCAAGGTTTGCTTGAATTCGCCGAGCGTATTCCGCGACAGTAGATTGTCGCGCGACGATGCCGTTGCATGCTCGTGCGGCCACGAAGTCATTGTTTCGGCAATGGCCTTGCCGATCGACGCGGAGCTCAGGTCGCTCAGTATCGGTCCCAGTTCGCAGCGCCTGCTAAACCAGCCAATCAGCCCGTCTTCTGTTGCGATTACCGGCTTGCCGAATCGGTAAGCCTGCACGAGCACGCCGCTCATGCCGTAATGGCCTTTATAACCGAGCCATACCGCGTCGCAAGCGGAGAACAGATCGCGCTCCATGTCGATGGAGATAAACGAATCCAGCACGAGCGGCGCGGGCGTCAGACTGCGAACGTGATTGCGCATGAAGTGCCGCGTACCTGGATCCTGTTCGCCTGCAACGATTAGCGTGGGGGCACTCTCGAGACGCGTCATCGCATGAACGAGTTCGTAGATGCCTTTGCGCTCGGTAATCGCACCGTACACGAGCAGGTAGCGTTGCGCGGGATCGAGCCCGAGCCGCTCGCGCGCGAGTGCAGGGTCTTCCGCGCGTTCATCCGGGAAAGGATCGGCCACATACTCGACCTTTGCACTGTCTTTCGACGTATTGAGCGCCGCCCATTCCGGCAAAGTGGGATCGATGCTCAGTAACGTGCGCAGTCCCGGCGTGCGAACCGCGCGTTTGAACAACTGTGCCTTGATGGCGTTGACGAGCGGGCGATCGGGCGCCTTGATGCCGACCTTGTGATGATGAAACGTCGAGCGCATCGTAATGCCGACCCATGGCGTCTTGCCGAACGGCGAGCCGAGAAACGGCAGTCCATTGAAGAAATAATCGGCATAGGGCACGACCACCAGCCGGATCGACTGAGTGCGGCTGAGAATGCGATATGCACGCTGGAAATAGTTGTGAAAGCGCCAGTACTGATTGCGCTCGCGCAAACGGTGAGTGCGGCTTTCGTCCGGATCGACAAAAGCGATCTGCTGATCGGGGCGGTTGGCTGCAGTGATCTGTTTGGCGAGCCGGTGATCTTCGTTGGCGCATTCAGTGACGAGAATGCACGGATAACCGGCCTCTGCGCAGGCTTGCATCGTCCACTCGGCATACCGCCACCGGTGGCCGGTGAGATTGGGCTCCACGATCAGGACAAAGTCAGGTTCGATCACGTCGGTAGGCATAGTGAAATGGGCATGCATGGGTGGACGAATTGCGTCAGCGGGTTCTCCGCAGCGAGCGGAAATGGCCCGAGCCGCGGGCTCTGCCGTGGCGTCAGATGAATAACGGTAGCACTCGCCACCGCATGAAAAACACCTATCTCTCGCGTTGTGTGGGTAAACGTACTACCAGACAAAGGCTTGGGCCGAAGCCGCCTGGTTGATGGCGGTTGACGGCGAATGTCTCGCGGTATGGTCCTGCTTACGGTGATACATGAACCGTCGCCAGCTTGCTGGCGGGACCAATTCCAATCAGGCGCCGCGGCCTTCACAGCGAGTCACGACACGCTGGTTAAACCGCTGCAAAGCGCTGCAATTAGACGGAGAACCAGCTTGCGGGCGATCAGGCTTCCCGCGCTCTCGATAGCCAGCAGTTTCGGCGCGAGCGCGGCGACATGGGTGTTATTGCAACAGTTCGCGGTGCGTGGACTGGTGGCCATCAAATTTCTTGCGATCGGCCGGATGCTCGGGCCGGCGGCGATCGGCAGTGTGAGCGTGGCTTTGCTCGCGGTCGCGATTGCCGAGGCGCTATCCGACACGGGACTCGCGCAGGCAGTCATTCAAGGCGAGCACGCACCGACGCGCTCGCAGCTCGGCGCGGTATGGACCACACTCACGGCGCGTGGCTTATTGATTTCGCTGTTACTGGTGGCGCTCGCGCCGTTACTGAGCAGTCAGTTTCATCTCGACGGATCGCTCGTGCTGATCCAGCTTGCCGCGTTGCTGCCGCTGTTGCGCGGGCTCGCGTCGCCGACCTATTACGTGGTCCAGCGCGAGCGGCGCTTTCAGCATATTGCGGGCGTTGAGGTGGCCGCGGCGTTTGTCGACTGCTCGGTCGGCCTTGCACTCGCTTATTTCGGCGCGGGCGCCGCTTCGGTACTGATCGGCCTCGTCGCCGGCGAATCGCTCAAAAGCGTGCTGACGTGGGCCACCATGACACCGAGGCCGCCGGTGCGCCCGGTGTGGTCCGGCATTGGCCAGTATGTCGGCTTCAGTCGATGGATCTGGGCGAGCAGTGTGATCAACCTGCTGCTCAACCAGTTCGACAAGGTGGTGGTCGGCAAGCTGCTCGGACCCGCGCAACTCGGCGGCTATCAGATGTCGTCGCGTCTCGCGCAGATGTTGCTGGCCGATGCGGCGATCGCGATGTCGCAATACCTGTTTCCGACTTTTGCCGCGCATCATCGCCGCGATCCCAAGGCGGCGTCGCGCCTCATCAGGGTTTATCTGCTGGCGGCCGCAATTGGGCTCGCCGCGTTTGTCGAGGTGCTGCGGCTGATCGCGGAGCCAATGTTCTCGCTGATTCTCGGCGCGGCCTGGCTGCCCGCGGTGCCGCTCTTCAGAATACTTGTCATCAACATGGCAATCGGCGCTTTGATTGCGGTGCTCGTTTCGTATTTGCGGGCAATCGGCGATGCAAAAGCGACTGTGCATGCGTCGGCGATTCAGGTCGTGGTGCTGCTGATCAGCGCGCCGCTCGCGGTTCGCTGGTGGGGCGTGACAGGTATCGCATGGTCGATGACACTGGGCCTCGGCTGCGCCGCGGCGTGGATGCTTTATAGAACCTTGAGAGCAAGGACTGCATGATGCGCGTCTTCCATCTCGTACTGGCGCCGCGCTTGTCCGGCGCTGAAGTGCTCGCGAAAGACCTCGCGCTCGATCAATGCGCCGGCGGCATGGCGGTATGCGTGGGGTCGCTACTGCCTGCGCATGACGACTTCGCTTCGCTGGCGAGCGAGTTGCAGGCGCACGGCGTGCAGTGCTGGTTTCCGCAGAAACGGCACCACGCGGCACGCAAACTGTGGAATCTGTTCGTCGCGGTGCGGCGGTTCCGTCCAGACGTGATCTTCGCGCATGCGACTATTCCGTCGTTCTACGCGCGTGCGTTGCCGCTGGGAGTGCCTGTCGTCTACGTCATGCATTCCGCGACCAACGATTTCGAGCGCCCGCTGTTCCGGCGCATCGAACATCTTCTGTCGGGGCGCGCGAGCGTCGTGATCGGCGTATCGCAGCAAGGCGTCACGGACTACATCCAGGCAATCGGCGTGCATCCGTCGATGACGGTGGTGCCGAACGGCGTCGATCTAGCCCGCTTCGCATTTACAGACGGTGCGCAGCGAGCTGCAAGTGTTCCGCAGATCGTTCAGATCGGCCGATACGCGTCCGTCAAAAATCAGCTGCTCACGGTGCGCGCTTTCGGGGAAGTGCTCAAGCAGATCGACGACGCACGGCTCGTGCTGTACGGCGTAGTCGAGGACCCCGACTATCAGCGCGCGGTCGTTGCGCTCGCAACAGAACTGGGCATCGCAGAGCGTGTCGTGGTCGCCGGGCCGCGCAGCGATGTGGCGACCGTGCTCTCCGAGTCGAACGTTTTCGTCATGCCTTCGCGTTCGGAAGGGCACAGCGTCGCGTTTCTGGAGGCGTTGGCTTCGGGCGTGCCGATCGTTGCGAGCAGGATACCGGCGTTCGCATTCGCCAATGGTTTCCCCGGCGTGCAATTGGTCGACACCGACAACGTGAGCGGTTACGCCGACGCCATCGTAAAGGCGTTGAGCGAGAAGCGCGTGCAAAGATCGCTTGTGGGGCTCACGCTGAGAGACACGGCCGAGCGATATCGCGCGATCGCGCGACAAGTGTGCCCGGCAGTGTCGGCGCGTTAAACGCCGAGCCGGGCGCGCTTTAATGATGCAAGTTGATGTCGCGTGTATCGGGCGCAGTGTCGGTTGCCGGCTCGATCGTCCGCGCACTATCTAGCGCCGACTCCTGTGCCGCAAGCGTCACCAGATGCCGCGCTTCCTTGCTGCTCGAATCGATACCGAGTGCGCTGCCTGCATTGAGCGACACGCAATCCCACCGGCCAATGTGGCCGCAGCCTCGCGCAAGACTCAACAGTGCGTCGCGCTGCTGTTCGCGTGTATTGACGGCCGCGCGCAGGTTCTGAGCGTCGCGGCTTTGAGGTTGTACCGCGATCGCCGCGGCGACGCGCGCCTTCGTCGCAGATAAATTATTGTTCTGAAGGCTTGCACGCGCGGCACGCAGATGCCGCGCCAGGTCGGCACGCGCTTTTTCTTCTGGGCTGAGCGGCGGTGCGACATCCGGATTGCGTTTTGCTTGCGCGGATGCAGTCGTGAGAGCGGCGGTGGCCGGCGCAGCGGACATGGTCCCGGCAGCCGAAGCGGCCGGCGCGGTGCGGCGCGCGGGCAACGACGCGAACGCGGCTGACTCCGCGGTCGTTGCCGCTGGCAACTTGGGCGCCGTGTCGACGCGCGGAGCGGCAGTGACCGCTGTCGCGCGCGCAGGCGCAGCAGTTTCAGGACGCTGCACCGCCAGGACCGGCGGCGCGCTCTTCGGTCTGCTGATCGCACCCGACACCGTTATGGGGTCGCCGTCTGCCTCGCTGTCCTGGTTGTGTATGAAGCCGACGTAGACCGCCGAAGCCACGATTAGAGCGGAGGCGGCCAGAGCCAGCGGCTCGCGCATCCGTTGATAGGTGCTCTGCACGATGGCTGCATCTTCCACCACAGCATATGGATTGGCGAGCGCACGTGTCGGGTTCCAGACTCTTCGCGTCGGTAGGCGCCGCGCTTTCGGCGGCCGCGCGTCGGTGAGTCGCACGGTTAGCGTGGGCACCATCGCGGCGTACGCAGGCACGTTGCGCGCATGACATGAGGGGCAGGGAACGTCGCGGCTCACGAGCGGTGCGCCACATTGTTCGCATTCCGAATAATAGTTTTGGTCTCTATTCATGTCGTTATATCCGCGATGTTGCCGAAGGCGTGCGGCGCGCTCTCTGTAGCCGGCGTAGTGGACGCCGCAAGCATGCTTGCGGCGAAGGCTCACTGCGCAACGACATAGCCTCGTGCCTGCATGCATGAGCCGTAGGCGGCCCAGTAGCGGGTCATGGGTGGCTCGGGCGCCGGTAATGGCGGCAGGGCGGCGGTGCCCGGTTGCGACGCGCCCGCAGCGCTTGCCGTAGTCGCGGGCTCAGAGGCGGGCTGTTGCACGATTGCCGCGGAAGGCGGCAATGCGGCAGATGCAGCGTGCCCCGCATCTGTGGTTTTGGGTGCCGCTGGAACTCCACTGGCGGGTGTCGCACGAGTCGCAGACGCGCCATTGCTGGCTGTGGCGGCACCGGGTTTCGGCGCCGAAGCGGCGTTGGGCGCGGCCGGCGCTGTGCCATCAGGCAGCGCGGGACCAGCAGGCGCGGCTGAGAACGTGCTCGGAGGTAGCGGCGGACGCGATGGTGCGCCAGTAGAAGACGTCTTGGTTGCCGTTGGCTTTGGCGGCGGCATTTGCGCCTCGCGCACGGTGTTGACTTTGGTTTCCTTATTCGCAGACGCGTAGCACAACGCACTGTCGACGCTGCGCTGATACGCGGTTTGACTTCGAATGGGGTAGATGAGCGGCTGCCACGCTTGGGCTGCGTTGCTAACCGCCAGTAAGGTCATCAAGGTATAGGTTTTGTATCCCATCGCAGTGGCTCCCGCAGCGATGTTGAGCCGTTAGCCGGCAATTGCGCTTCGCGGTGCGTTCTAGTCGCTCGATTGTCGCCGCAATGCGGCGGCTCACTGCCCGCGAAGGCTGCTTTCTTCAGCGTACCACTCTGGTGCGTAATATCAGTGCGTTGCGTAACACACGAAAACGCCATGGTGCAGTCGAATCAGGACAGTCCGCAATGGTCTTTCGCCTAGGTTCAACACTACGCAATACGCGTACCTGTGTCACGCATTCTTCGAAAATTGCTAAGTTCCTTCTGGCAATGCGGGCGAAAACGGCGATCAAATGATTCTAAACGCAACAGTTATGGCCTTATCCGCCGACGAATAGAGCTTTTACGTTTTCCACGCAATGCGGAGGCGAGCTTTTCGTGCAGGGGCTGATTGCGAAATGCACAGGCTCTTCACGGCAATTACAGTCTCAATTGCTACTTATTGAAGCGCGCCCCCTTGGTTGCAGTTTTGAAACGTTTATAATTCTCCCGCCGAGACGCTCAGTAACTAATGCTGCAGCGTTCTCAACAGACATCGGTTCTGAGTAACTTTTTCTTGTTGGCCTTTTGCGCCGAGCATTCGCCGCGGGGCCGCGCTAATGGCGCAGATTCTCAAGGCGTTTGTCGCTCGCTTCGTTTCTGCGGCCAGTCTGTGATTCATTTGGCGCACGTTACACCAACGAACAGATTGATCGTTGATGAAAAGCCATCTGGCTGAAGTAGTAGGTTAGCCATCCTAATCATTGAATGTTAGGAACGGCGGCGTTCGCACAGCCGTGATTTTTGTTTCGCACCGCGCGCATAGGCACAGCCGCGCCGGCCTTCGATCGTCCCGCGTTTGATGCTGCAAGACGGACCACATTGCGTCCGGCGGACAGCTTTTCTCTCACATCCAATAAGACAAAGGCGTGACGGCCCTGCCGATCCTGCCTACTTTTTCGGGGATAACTTCTCTTCACAAAGACAGGGACATGGTTAGATATTCGAGGTTGGTAGGAATCGCGGCGACGACGGCGCTGACATCCCTAGGTGCTCAAAGCGCGCAAGCGCAGCCAAGTACGATTACGGTTGCGGGTCAACAATTCAAGCTGTGCGCGCAAGAGAACGGCAAGTGCTCGTTTCTCGGCACGGCTTCGGTGGTGTTCGGCGCGGTCCCGCCCGATGCACCGTCGACAATGCTGACGAGTCCCCGTACGTTCAGTAACGGCGTCGGGTGTTATGTCGGCTCCGTTTCGCAGGCCGATCCCGCGTTCGGATACAACAAGGCGTGCTGGATGAGAGCCGCGGCAGCGACGCCGTCACCTGCGCCTGCACCTGCACCTGCACCCGCGCCTGCACCTGCACCTGCACCTGCACCTGCACCTGCACCTGCACCTGCACCAACGCCCACTCCCGCGCCAACACCGACACCCACTCCCGCGCCGACACCGACACCAAGCCCTACGCCGTCTTCGTCTGCAGCGAC
>Ga0209563_100687_pt1 | contig 10697 bp, 6 predicted proteins | sample AraplaCvi_mMF_r2_FD_184271 | JGI IMG/M metagenome (GOLD analysis project Ga0209563, IMG submission 184271) | Arabidopsis root microbial communities from North Carolina, USA - plate scrape CL_Cvi_mMF_r2 (SPAdes) (version 2) | ecosystem: Host-associated > Plants > Roots > Endosphere | place: USA... | reverse complement strand
ATCCATGAAACCGCCCCTCTCCGCTCACGACCCCTCCGGTCCTCCTCCGCAGCGCACGCTGCGCCGCCTCACCGCCGGAGTCGCGACCGCCGGGCTGATCGCTGCAGGCGGCGTCATCGCCGCCCTCCCCGCCCAGGCCGCCCCGACCGCGGCGAACACCCTCACCGTCAGCGCGGACCAGCCCTTCCGGCCGGTGAGCCACGTCGCCACCGGCTCGCTCTACGGCCTCGCCAACGCGACAACACCCTCCGACGCGCTCGTGCAGGCCATCAAGCCGAACACGTTCGTGATGATGCCGATCGGCGGACACCAGCAGGGCTCCGGCGACATCGGCAAGACCTGGCAGAAGGCCGCCGCCGCGGGCGCGAAGGTCGTCGACCGGCTCTCCGACTACTACGCGGGCTGGCCCTACCAGTTCAGCTGGAGCACGTGGGACCAGGTCGTCACCGACCAGATCCAGCAGGTGAAGGCGTCCGGCATGACGAACCTCGCCGCGTACGCGCCGTGGAACGAGTCCGACAACACCTGGCTGGCCTCCAACGGCAGCTTCGAGGACTTCTGGACCCACACCTACCGGCTGATCCGCAGCCTCGACCCGACCACGCCGATCCAGGGCCCGAGCTTCTCGGACAACATCGGCGACATGCAGAACTTCCTGAACAACGCCGTCGCGACCGACACGGTCCCCGATGTCCTGGCCTGGCACGAGCTGATCTCGTCGTCGAAGATCGCCGGCGACGTGGCCAAGGTGGAGGCGATGGAGGATGCGCTCGGCATCCAGCGCCGCCCGATCGACACCGAGGAGTACGCGGCCCCGGCGGAGGTCGGCATCCCCGGATCGCTGGTCGGCTACATCTCCAAGTTCGAGCGGCTGGGCATCCGCAACGCCGAGCTGGCCTTCTGGAACCAGTCCGGCGCGCTCGGCGACCTGCTGACCGGCCAGGGCGGCAGCCCCAACGGCGCCTACTGGCTGTACACGTGGTACGCCGGGATGAGCGGCGACATGGTGACCACGACACCGCCCGCGAACAACAACTTCGACGCGGCCGCGGCCGTCACCCCCGACAAGAAGGAGGTCGATGTCATCACCGGCGGCACCTCCGGCACCGCGGGCATCCGCATCGCCGGTCTCGACAAGCTCGCCGTCGGTTCGAAGGTGAACGTCAAGCTCGAGTTCACGCCGTCGTACGGTCGCACCGTCGCCGTCGCAGGACCGACGACGATCTCGAACACCGCATACACGGTCGGCGCCGACGGCTCCATCACGGTCCCCGTCGTGATGAACCCCGCCTACGGCTACCACCTGGTCGTCACCCCGGCCACCGACACCACCGACCTCTCCGGCACGTACACCGTGAGCAACGTCAACAGCGGGCTCGCGCTCGACACGCAGGTGTCGGGCACCAGCGAGGGGACCGTCGCGGTGCAGAGCGCTCCGGCGGCCGGCGGCAGCGCGACCCAGACGTGGAAGCTCGTCGCGGCCGGGTCGGGGCTGTACAAGATCGTCAACCCGGCGACGGGACTGGTGCTCGGCATCCAGGGCGCCGCGACCTCCACGGGGGCACCGGCCGTGGTCTGGGGCGACAGCGGGAGCGACGATCACCTCTGGCAGGTGGTGCCGGACGGCAAGGGGAACTATCGCTTCGCGAACTACGGCACGGGTCTTGTGCTGGGCGTCGCGGGCATGAGCAAGGCGGCGGGCGCCGGCGTCATCCAGTGGACGGACGGATCGGTCACCTCGGGCTGCACGGCCACCGGTCCGCGCCAGCCGGGGAAGATCGGCTCCGCCCTCTCCTTCTGCAACAGCACCGCCTACGCGACGCTGCCGACAGGAGCCGTCAGCGGCCTCACCGGCGACTACACGGTGTCGGCCTGGGTGAACCCGGCGAGCAACGCGTCGTGGCAGCGTCTGTTCGACATCGGCTCCAGCAGCAACGCCAGCATGTTCCTCACGCTCAACGACGGCACGGAGCTCCGCTACGCGATCACCACGAGCGGCGCGGGGGGCGAGCAGCGGCTGAACAGCAGCGCGAAGACGCTCCCGCTGAACCAGTGGTCGCTGGTCACGGTGACCGTCGCAGGCAGCACCGGCACGCTCTACGTCAACGGCCAGGTCGTCGCGACGAACGCGAACATGACGACGCACCCGTCGGCGTTCGGCCAGAGCACGCGCAACTACATCGGCAAGTCGCAGTACAGCAGCGACCCGGCGCTGAACGCGACGGTGGACGACTTCAACATCTACGGCCGGGCGCTGAGCGCGGCCGAGGTGGCTGCGCTGGCCTCCGGTCAGGCGGGCAGCGGGGACGTCGTGCACTACGCGTTCGACGAGGTCGGCGGCGCCACGCTCGTCGACTCCTCCGGCGCAGGCCGCAACGGCACCGTCGTCGCCGGCAGCTCGGCGACGACGAGCACCTCCGCCACCGACGCGCAGACCGCCGACCACTTCTGGACGCTGCACGCGGTGAGCGCGCCCGTCGCGCCCACCGGCGTCGGGGCAGCAGCCACGGCGTCGGCGGTGACCGTGAACTGGACCGCGGCGGCGGACGACGGCGGTACTCCGGTCACCGGCTACCGCGTCTACCGCGACGGCGTCACAGATCCGGTCGCGGAGGTCGGCGGCGACGCGACGTCCGCCTCGATCACGGGAGTGTGGCCGGGCGACACCGCACGGTTCGCGGTGTCCGCGGTGAACGCCGCGGGCGAGAGCGCGAGGTCGGACTGGAGCAGCCCCGTGGTCGTTCCGGACGGCTCGACCGCGAAGCCCGGCCAGGCGGCGCTGTCGAACGACAACGGGTGGGACACCGGCCTTAAAGACGGCGACTACAACGTGGTGATGAACCTGTGGTGGGGCGAGGAGGGATCGATCTACCGTCTGTACGAGAACGGGACGCTGATCGCGACCAAGCAGCTGTCGTTCGGCGGGGTCGGGGCGCAGAGCGCATCCATCCCGGTGCACGGCAAGCCCAACGGAACCTACGTCTACACGGGTGAGCTGGTCAACGCGAAGGGAACGACCGCGACCACCAGCACCACCGTGAAGGTCACGGACGCCAATCCCGGGACCCCCGTGCTCAGCAACGACGACTGGAGCGGCGGCGGCACCTACACCGTCACCGCGAACCTGTGGTGGGGCACCAATGCCACGTCGTACACGTTCTCCGAGAACGGGGTCGCGGTCGGGCAGGGGACGCTGACGGCGAGCACCCCGAACGCGCAGACCGCGACGCTGAAGGTGGAGGGGAAGGACAAGGGCACGTACGTGTACCGGGTCGACTTCACCAACGCCGCGGGGACGACCAGCAGCAAGACGATGACGGTGACCGTCACCAAGTAGGGGAACGCGAAGAGGCGGGGCCGGGCACTGCGCCGGCCCCGCCTTTTCCGTGTCGGCGGCGGTGGATCAGTGCGACGTGATCGTCAGGCCGTCGAACTGGTTGATCGCCGACTGGGTGACGTCGTGGGAGGTCGAGAAGATCCCGGCGTCCTGCGTCGCCGCCGCCGAGGCGAGCGTGACCGGCGAGCCGATCGGCACGTAGTTCGCGCCGTCGTACGAGTACGACGCGGTGAACGTCGTGCCCGTGCGGGCGAGCTTCACCCAGATCGGACGGAACACGTCGACGGATGCCTTCGCCTCGGTGTCCAGGTAGCCGTCGCCGTTCGCATCCCACTCGAAGACGACGCCGTTGCGCGCCGTCACGGCGACCACCGCGTAGCCCGCGGAGGAGCCGGCCTTGGTGATGTCGTTGCGGACCATCACCCCCGACTTCGCCGAGGCGTTGCTGTCGTTCACCGACACCACCCGGGTGGACACGGTGGCGTCGCCGCCGAACGATCCGGCGCGGTAGATCGCGCCGAACTGGTCGGAGCGCTGCCCACCCGCACCCCACACGTCGGCGCCGGCCGCGGCGATGCCGAAGGCGCCGCCCGCCTGCCCGAAGTACGAGCTCACGGCCGAGGAGCCGGTGGTCGCGTAGCCCTTCACGGGCGCGGCGACCGGGCAGCCGGTGAACCCGAACCGGTTGGCGTTCAACGAGGTCCGGTACTGCGGGGCGACACCGGAGGCGCAGATCACATCGAGGGCGCCCTGCGGCCAGTCGGTGCCGGTCACCTTGACGTTGTCGATCAGCTGGTTGTTGTGCGCTGCCGCGTTCGGCGCCGAGATGCCGCCGGAGTTGTACCAGTTGTTCCTGATCACGTTGTCGCTCGTGTTGTTGCGCAGGCTGTACGCGTTGGTGAACACGAACGAGCCGCCCTGCACGACGTTGTTCTCGTACGTCATCGAGCGCGATCCCTCGTCGAGGTACAGGCCGACTCCCGAGATGTTGAACAGGTAGTTCTTGTCGACGACGCTGCCCGGGCTGGCGGACAGGTTGTAGACGGAGCCGCCGTCGGCGAAGCGCGCCTTGGTGTTGTGCACCAGGTTGCCCTCCACGCGGTTGTCCTTGAGCGTGGTCGGCGTCGTGTAGAGCGTGTTCCACTTGTAGTAGCCGCGGTCGACGTAGTCGTTGGAGCCGCCGGCGTCGTTGATGCCCCAGCCGTAGCCGGTGTCGATGCCGTCGTAGGGGACGTTGGAGACCTCGTTGTGCAGGATCTGCGCGTTCGTGACGTACGTGCTGAGGATGCCGCTGTTGTCCTTGTAGTCCACCGAGACGTGGTCGATCGTGTTGTCCTGGATGAGGATGTCCTTGTTCGTCATCCGCGGATCGCTCGGGTGGTGCGCGTCCGGCAGCACTCCGCCGACCGCGACGCCGTGCCCGCTGTCCTCCAGGAACCGGTTGCCCACGACACTGATGCTGCTGGCGCCGTAGCCGACTCCGGTCGCGACCGCGTTGGTGTCCTGGCCGATCCCGAGGGCGGTCGAGCCGAGGTTGGTGAACGTGTTGCCCGTGAACGACACCCGGCTCGCGGCGGACACCTGGACGGCCGACGGCTCCTGGAACCAGCTGGTGCGTGCACGCTCGAACATCTCGCAGCCGCGGGAGCAGCTGGTGAACGCGTCGGCGGGCCGGTAGTCGTAGCTGCCCTTGATGAAGAGGCCGTTCTGCTGGTCGGCGTAGCCGTCCTTCGACGGGCCGAGCCAGGAGGTGCCGGAGAACTGGATGCCCTCGAACGACAGTCCGGATACCGGCTTGTCGTACGTGCCGCCGATGCTGATCAGCGACTGCAGCCGCGGCAGCTCGATGTCGAGGCTGTTCGGGTCGACGCCCGCCGCCGGCTTGTAGTAGAGCTTGCCGCCCTGCGGGTCGATGTACCACTGGCCCGCCTGCGTCAGGAACGCCAGGGAGTTGTCCAGGTACCAGCTGGGCCCGGCGAGGAACGAGTTCTGCACGGTGTCCCAGCCCCAGGTGTTGTTGTCCCAGGCCGGCTGCGCCATGGTGATCTCGGTCGCGCTGATGCTCTGCACCGGGGAGTACCGGTTGGTGAAGTCGCCGAGGGACTCGAACTCGATGCGTCCCTGGTCCGGCAGGCCGGCCAGGTACGCGAGCGCCGGGTTCTTGATGGTGAGCCCCGTCGCGGTGGGCGTCACGTCGGAGTTGGCGAGCCGGATGGATGCGCGCGGCGCGATCGTCCCGTTCACGTACAGCTGGCGGGTGTCGAGTCCTGCCGGGCTGTTCGCGACCCAGATGCCGTCGCCGGCGTCGGACTTCGTCCAGCCGCTCACGGCCGAGGCGCCGGTGATGACCGGGTGGGCGCCGGGTGCGGCGGCCCAGTGGACGGTGTTGTCGCCGCCGCCGTCGCCAGCGTCGAAGCGGAGCGGCTGGGAGAGGCGGTAGGTGCCGTCGGCGAGCTGCACGGTGACGTCGCCGTGCTTGATGGAGGGGCGGAGGACGTGCTGCGCACGCTCGAGCGAGCAGGGCTGGGACTGGCTGCAGTGCCCGGCGTCCTTCCCGTCCGGTGCGGCGTAGAAGACCGTGGCCGGGGCGGCGTTGGCCTTCAGCGGGATCAGTGCCGAGGCGATGACGGCGGCGGCGCCGAGGAGGGAGAGCAGGACCGGCCTGCTCCCTCGTCGCCGTGCCATCGATCGTCGCGAGTCTGACGTCGATGTCATGTTCGATCGCTTCCTGTCGTGGAGGGCGTCGGTGCCCCCCGAACAGGGTTATCATACGTATGATGTTTGCCGCAAGAGACGTATGACCTTTGAGGTCGCTCAGCGACGAGAGGCCGCCCGTGCCGGGTCCGGCGCGAGGCCCGTGGCGTCTAGCTCTTCCCAGAGCGCCTCCGGGATGGGGACCCGGTAGCGCTCGACGGTGCTCTCGACGTGGTCGGCGGTGCGCATCCCGGTGACCACCGAGACGACGGCGGGATGCCGCAGCGGGTACTGGACGGCCGCCGCCGGGAGGCTGACGCCGTGGCGGGCGCAGACGTCGCCGATGCGCACGGCGCGTTCGACGACCTCCGCGGGCGCGGTGCCGTAGTCGAAGTGGGCGCCGCGGTCGACGACGTCCGTGCTGAGCAGTCCGGAGTTGTAGACGGCTGCCGCGACGACTCCGACGCCGCGCTCGCTCGCGAGGGGGAGCAGGTCGTCAAGCGCTGCGTGGTCGAGCAGGGTGAAGCGGCCGGCGACCATCACCACATCCACGTCGGTTCGGCGCACGAACTCGGCGAGCATGGCCGACTGGTTCATCCCGGCGCCGATCGCGTGCACCACCCCCTGGTCGCGCAGCTCGATCAGGGCGTCGATCCCGGTCGTGGAGGCGTCATCCCAGTGGTCGTCCGGGTCGTGCAGGTAGGCGATGTCGAGGTGGTCGGTGCCGAGCCGGGCCAGCGACGACTCGACGGAACGGAGGATGCCGTCGCGGCTGAAGTCCCACACGCGCCGGGCGCTCGCGGGCACCACGAAGCCGTCGTCGTCGAGCCGGTCGGCGGTCTCGGGGCTGTCGACGAGCAGTCGTCCCACCTTCGACGAGATCGTGATCGACTCGCGCGGCACCGCTCGGAGAGCGGCGCCGAGCCGTCGCTCCGATAGTCCGAGGCCGTAGTGCGGTGCGGTGTCGAAGTAGCGCAGCCCGTCCGCGAGCGCGGCCGAGACGGCCTCGGCGGACGCGGCGTCGGTGGTCTCGCGGAACAGGTTGCCCAGTTGCGCGGCGCCGAACCCGAGCTCGGTGACGGTGGTGCCTGTGCGGAGCGTGCGGAGAGGGAGTGGCGTCGTCGACATGCGGGCAGTCTATTCCATTGAGCATACGTATTATGTTTGGATACTGATTGGCTCGAGGAAGGAGCACCGGCGATGTTGGCGGCGGAATACACAGGCGACAGGACGATCACGGTCGAAGAGCGGGAACCGGAACCACTCCGGCCGGGGGAGGTGCGCATCGCCGTCGCCTACGTCGGCATCTGCGGCACCGACCTCCACGTCTTCCACGGCGACATGGATGCGCGGGTCACGACGCCCGCGACCATCGGCCACGAGATGTCGGGCACGATCGCGGAGGTCGGCCCGGGAGTCGACGGCTGGGCCGTCGGCGACGCGGTGACGGTCATGCCGCTCGACTGGGACGGCACCTGCCCCGCCTGCCTCGCGGGCAACCAGCACATCTGCCAGAACCTCGACTTCATCGGGATCGACAGCCCCGGTGCGCTACAGCAGTTGTGGAATGTGCCCGCCTCGACGCTGGTGCGGCTGCCCGAGGGCGTCTCGCTGCGCGACGCCGCCCTCGTCGAGCCGGTCGCCGTGGCCGTGCACGACGTCCGCCGGTCCGAGCTCGGCCCCGGCGACAAGGCGGTCGTCATCGGCGCCGGTCCGATCGGCGTGCTCATCGCGACCGTCGCGACCGCCTTCGGTGCCGATGTCGTCGTCGCCGAGATCGACGCGAACCGCCGCGCCGCCGCCGAAGAGATGGGCCTGCGCACCCTCGACCCGTCGGCCGTCGACCAGGTGGCCTGGGTGAACGAGTGGACCGGCGGCGCAGGTGCCGACGTCGTCTTCGAGGTGTCCGGGGCCGCGGCAGCAGTGCTCGGCGCGACGTCGCTCGCCAAGGTGCGCGGCACGCTCGTCGTGGTCGCCATCCACTCGCAGCCGCGGCCGATCGACCTGCACCGGCTGTTCTGGCGGGAGCTTCGCATCCTGGGGGCGCGCGTCTACGAGCGCCCCGACTTCGAGCGGGCCATCGAGCTGGTCGCCGAGGGCGCGATCCCGGCCGACCGGCTGATCACCCGGGTCGTGCCGCTGCCGGAGGTCGCGTCGGCCTTCGAGACGCTCGAGGCAGGCCGCGCGATGAAGATCCTGGTGGAGGTCGCCCGATGACCGGATTCGACCTGACCGGCCGGCTGGCCGTCGTCACCGGCGCCAAGCGCGGGATCGGCTACGCGATCGCGGAGGCGCTCGCCGAGGCGGGGGCCGACATCGTCGGCGTCTCGGCGACGCTCGACCCGGAGGGCTCGGCGATCGGCGACCGGGTGCGTGCGCTCGGCCGGAGCTTCGAGGGCCACCGCGTGGACTTCGCCGACCGCGGCCAGGTCGTGGAGCTGGCCTCGCGGCTGGCCGGGCAGGAGCGGCCGGTCGACATCCTGGTCAACAACGCGGGCACCATCCGGCGCGCTCCGGCCGCCGAGCACCCGCTCGAATGGTTCGACGAGGTTCTGGAGGTCGACCTCACCAGCGGCTTCGTCCTCAGCCAGGCGCTGGGCGGCCGGATGCTGCGCGAGGGCCGCGGGAGGATCGTGTTCACCGCGTCGCTGCTGTCGTTCCAGGGCGGCATCAACGTGCCCGGGTATGCCGCGGCCAAGTCCGGCGTGGCCGGCCTCGTCCACGCGCTGTCGAACGAGTGGGCCGGCGGGGGCGTCACGGTGAACGGCATCGCTCCCGGGTACATCGCGACCGACAACACGCAGGCCCTGCAGGACGACCCCGACCGGTCGCGCTCGATCCTGGAGCGCATCCCGGCGGGCCGGTGGGGCACTCCGGAGGACATCGGCGGCGCGGCCGTCTTCCTCGCCTCGGATGCCGCGCGCTACGTCTCCGGCGCGATCCTGCCCGTCGACGGCGGATGGCTCGGGCGATGATCGCGTTCGGTCCGCTCCTCCCGGTGGTGGTCATCGACCGGGCGGAGGACGCGGTGCCGCTCGGCCGCGCGCTGCTGGCCGGCGGCATCCGGCAGGCGGAGGTCACGCTGCGCACCCCCGCGGCGCTGGACGCCCTGCGGGCGCTGGCGGGGTTGGAGGGGCTGCTGGTCGGCGCAGGCACGGTGCTCGACCCCGCACAGGCGGATGCGGTCGTGGACGCCGGCGCGCGGTTCGTCGTGAGCCCCGGCCTGTCGGAGGAGGTCGTCGCGGCGTGCGAGCGTCGCGGCGTCGACGTCGTGCCCGGCATCGCGACGGCGACCGAGCTCATGCGGGCGCGGTCGCTCGGCCTGCGGGCGGTCAAGTTCTTCCCGGCGGAGTCGTCCGGCGGTCCCGCCGCGATCGCGGCGCTCGCCTCGGTGTTCCCGGAGATGCGCTTCGTCCCGACCGGCGGCATCGGGTCCGACCGCGCGGCCGACTATGCGGCGCTCCGCTCTGTGGTCGCCGTCGGCGGCAGCTGGATGGTGCCGCGGTCGGCCATCGCGGCGGGCGACTTCGCGACCGTCGAGCGGTTGAGCAGGCAGGCCGTCGAGGCGCTGGAATGAGCGGTCACGTCCTGACCTTCGGCGAGACGATGGGCCTGTTCCGCGCCTCCGACGTCGGGAGCCTGGCCGACGTCCACGAGGCCCGCATCGGCACCGGCGGGGCGGAGAGCAACGTCGCCATCGGGCTGAGTCGGCTCGGCGTCCCCGCCGTCTGGGCCGGCCGCGTCGGCGACGACGGGCTCGGCAGGCGCGTGCTCCGCGACCTCCGAGGCGAGGGGGTGGATGCGCGCGCGATCGTCGACGACGGCGCGCCGACAGGGCTCATGGTCAAGGAGAAGCCGCTCCCGCATCGCACCAGGGTCTCGTTCTACCGTGCGGGCAGCGCGGGCAGCCGGCTGAGGCCGGAGGACGTGGATGCGCGCCTGGTGCAGAGCGCGGCGCTCGTGCACGTCACGGGCATCACCGCGTCGATCTCCGCGTCGGCGAGGGAGACCGTGCGCAGCGTGCTGGAGCTGGCGCGGGCGGCCGGCGTCCCGGTGTCGTTCGACGTGAACCACCGCAGCGCGCTGTGGCGCGAGGGCGACCCCGCACCGGTCTATCGCGAGCTCGCCTCCGCCGCTGACCTGCTGTTCGCGGGCGACGACGAGGCGGCCCTGCTGGTCGGAGAGGACGCGGACCCGCAGCGCTTGCTCGCGGCCATGCGCGCGCTCGGCCCGTCGACGGCAGTGCTCAAGCGCGGCGAGCTCGGCAGTATGGCGAGTGAGGGCGGCGCGGTCGTCGAGGCGCCGGCCCTGCGCGTCCCGGTCGTGGATACGGTGGGAGCGGGCGACGCCTTCGTGGCCGGCTTCCTCGCCGGCCGCCTGCAGGGCGACGATCTCGCCGGGAGCCTGCGCCTCGCGACCGCCGCCGGCGCCTTCGCCTGCATGGGATCGGGCGACTGGGAGAGCTCCCCGCGCGCCGCCGACCTCGCCCTGCTGTACGGCACGGAGCCCGTCTCGCGTTGACGCTTGGCAAACATCATACGTATGCCCTATAGTCGGACTACGCCTCCTCGGAGTCGTCAACGAAGTCGACAAGACAAGGACATCTCATGGTCGGAATCCACACTGTGGTGCGTTCACGCCGTCGTTCGGCGCTGACCGTGGCCGC
>Ga0209563_100686_pt1 | contig 10711 bp, 9 predicted proteins | sample AraplaCvi_mMF_r2_FD_184271 | JGI IMG/M metagenome (GOLD analysis project Ga0209563, IMG submission 184271) | Arabidopsis root microbial communities from North Carolina, USA - plate scrape CL_Cvi_mMF_r2 (SPAdes) (version 2) | ecosystem: Host-associated > Plants > Roots > Endosphere | place: USA... | reverse complement strand
CGGGCGTTATGCCGATCGCCTCAGCGTCAATATCGAACTGCCCACCGATGCCAGCCTGCAAACCCTGGCGCCGGAGAAACAGATCGGTTCGATCAAGCAAGCGATGAACACCATTTACACTGGCGTGCAAACGGTGCTCAACGAACCGCGATCGACGAAATTCGCCCCCGCCGGGCAAAGTACGCAAATGATCGTCGGCGCCGATGACACCGACGACAGCACGATCCTGCACAGCGCTCAGTCGCTGTATGGCAACTACCGCTTGCGCCGCGTCTACTACTCGGCCTTCAGTCCGATTCCCGACAGCCCGAAAAGCGTGCCGCTGGCCGCGCCGCCGCTGATGCGCGAACACCGTCTGTATCAAGCCGATTTCCTCTTGCGCAGCTACGGCTACAACGCAGATGAGTTGCTCAAGGGCCCGGGTAATCTGGCGCTGGACATCGACCCCAAACTGGCTTGGGCGCTGCAGAATCGCGAAGTGTTTCCGCTGGACCTGAACCGCGCCGAGCCGTCGCTGATCGCGCGCATCCCCGGTATTGGCCTGCGTACCACCGAACGTCTGGTGCAATTGCGCCAGCAACGGCGCATTCGCTACGAAGACGTGGCGCGCATGCGCTGTGTGCTGGCCAAGGCCAAGCCCTTCATCATCACCAGCGACTACCACCCGCAACAGGCGGAAGTCACCAGCCACATGCTCTATCAGCAACTGCGCGACCGGCCGCAGCCGCAGCAGATGGGATTGTGGGGATGATCAATCTCGATTGCGACGACCTGTTCGACACCTGGCGCCAACAGGCGCGCTGGCTGCTCAGCCATGAAGTCGACCCGAGTCTGGTGAGCTGGGCGTCGGAAGGGGTGAGCGATCTGTTTGCCAGTGACGTCTCGGTGCCGGAGGGGCAGGGGCCGTTTCAGGCACGTATCCCCCGTGCACTGCTCGATACCCTGGAGCAAGCCGCGCGCTACCGGGGCGACCAGCGCTGGAGTCTGTTGTATGAAGTGCTGTGGCGAGTCAGCCACGGCGACCGCACAGCGATGATGGCCGGCGATAAACTCGGCAGCGAGTTGCAGCGGCGCATCAAGCAGGTACACCGCGAAGCCCACCATTTGCATGCGTTCGTGCGTTTCATCGAACGGCCGCAGGATCAGCCGGGCCCGCAATACGTCGCATGGCACGAGCCGGCCCACGACATCCTGCACAGCGCCAGCGAGCATTTCATCGGGCGCATGGGCCGGCATCGCTGGTTGATCGCCACGCCGCGTGACGGGGTTTATTACGATGGCGAGCAATTGATCCATCAACGCCAATGCCCGCTGGAATGGCAGCAACTGGCGCAGAACGTCGATGACCCGCACGGCGAGTTGTGGCTGACGTACTACAGCCACATCTTCAACCCGGCGCGGTTGAACGAGAAGGTCATGCAAGGGCACTTGCCGGTGCGGTTCTGGAAGAATCTGCCGGAAGGGGAGTTGATTCCCGGATTGATTACCCAGGCGCGGATGGGCAAGCAGCAGAATGGGCAGGCCAGCGGGATCGCTGCGCGAGCCGGCAAGCGGATTGCCTTGAAATAGAAAATCAAAAGATCGCAGCCTGCGGCAGCTCCTACACAGATCTCCTGTAGGAGTTGCCGCAGGCTGCGATCTTTTGATCTTGATCCTCACAACCAAAAAGCCCCCCATCAATCACTTGATGAGGGGCTTTTGTGCAACTGGCCGTCAGATCAAACCTTGACGATCCAGCCCGCTGGCGCTTCGATGTCGCCGGTCTGCACGCCAGTCAGTTCTTTGTAGAGCTTCTGGGTGACCGGGCCGACTTCGGTTTCGCTGTGGAACACGTGCAGGTGGTCGTTGTAGCTGATACCGCCGATCGGGGTGATCACCGCAGCGGTACCGCAGGCGCCGGCTTCCTTGAAGTCCGACAGCTTGTCGATCAGCACGTCGCCTTCCACCACTTCCAGGCCCAGACGGGTTTTCGCCAGTTCGATCAGCGACAGGCGGGTGATGCCTGGCAGCACGGATGGCGAGTTCGGGGTGATGAACTTGTTGTCGTGGGTGATCCCGAAGAAGTTGGCCGAACCGACTTCCTCGATTTTCTTGTGGGTCAGCGGATCCAGGTAGATGGCGTCAGCGAAGTGCGCTTTCTTGGCCTGGGAGCCCGGCATCAGGCTGGCGGCGTAGTTGCCACCGACCTTGGCCGCACCGGTGCCTTGTGGCGCGGCGCGGTCGAAGCTGGAGATCTGGAAGTTGTGCGGGGTCAGGCCGCCCTTGAAGTAGGCGCCGACCGGGATCGCGAATACCGAGAAGATGAACTCTGGCGCGGTGCGCACGCCGATGTTGTCACCCACGCCGATCACGAACGGACGCAGGTACAACGCGCCGCCGGTGCCGTATGGCGGGATGAAGCGCTCGTTGGCGCGAACCACTTGCTTGCAGGCCTCGATGAACTGCTCGGTCGATACGTGCGGCATCAGCAGGCGGGCACAGCTGCGCTGCATGCGCGCGGCATTCTGGTCGGGACGGAACAGGTTGATCGAGCCGTCCTTGCAACGATAAGCCTTCAGGCCTTCGAAGCACTGCTGGCCATAGTGAAGGGCCGTCGAGCCTTCGCTGATGTGCAGCACGTTGTCTTCGGTCAGGGTGCCTTTGTCCCACTCGCCATTGCGAAAGTACGACAGATAGCGTTTGTCGGTCTTGATGTAGTCAAAACCCAGCTTGTCCCAATTAATGCTTTCGTTACCCATGACACCCTCTATCACTGAACAACCGTCGAAACGGTTCAAGGCTTCTGACGTTTTTTGGATGGGCACAACAATACTTCATTCTGGAGCGGTTTCGCAGCCCGGACGATGGGGGGAAAAGCAGATTTATTAGCCTGCTTATGAAAAATCCTTGTCCATCGCTGAAAAGATCGCAGCCTGCGGCAGCTCCTACAGAATCGGCACCCCCCCTGTAGGAGCTGCCGCAGGCTGCGATCTTTTGATCTTTAAAGGTGCAACGCATGCCCCAACGCACGCAACGCCGCTTCCTGCACCGCTTCACCCAGAGTTGGATGCGCATGGATGGTGCCGCCAATGTCTTCCAGGCGCGCGCCCATTTCCAGGCTTTGCGCAAACGCGGTCGACAATTCGGAAACACCTGCTCCGACCGCCTGCCAGCCGACAATGACATGATTGTCGCGACGCGCGACCACGCGCACGAAGCCGCTTTTCGATTCCAGGGTCATCGCCCGGCCATTGGCGGCGAACGGGAAGCTGGAAACGATGCAGTCCAGCCCGGCAGCCTTGGCCTCGTCCGGGGTCTGGCCGACCACCACCAGTTCCGGGTCGGTGAAGCACACGGCGGCAATGGCGGTCGGATTGAATTCGCGGTGCTTGCCGCTGATCAGTTCGGCGACCATTTCGCCCTGGGCCATGGCGCGGTGCGCGAGCATCGGTTCGCCGCTCAGGTCGCCGATGGCGTAGACGTTGCGCATGCTGGTCTGGCAGCGGTTGTCGATCTTGATCGCCGAGCCGTTCATGTCCAGATTCAGCGCTTCGAGGTTCCAGCCCTGCGTATTCGGCTTGCGACCGACGGCCACCAGCACCTGATCGGTTTCCAGATTGAGGGTGTCGCCGTTCGGGTCACGCACCTGCAAGGTGCCGTCGAAACCCAGCACGCTGTGTTTGAGATAGAGCTTCACGCCCAGTTGTTTCAGCGCTTCGTGCACCGGTTGCGTCAGCTCGGCGTCATAGGCCGGCAGGATCCGATCCTGCGCCTCGACCACGCTGACTTCGGCGCCGAGCTTGCGGTAAGCAATGCCCAGCTCCAGACCGATATAACCGCCGCCGACCACCACCAGACGTTTGGGCACGGACTTCGGTGCCAGCGCTTCGGTGGAGGAGATGATCGGCCCGCCGATTGGCAGGATCGGCAGGTTGACGCTGGTTGAACCGGTGGCCAGCACCAGATGCTCGCACTGGATGCGTGTATCGCCGACCTCGACGGTTTTGCCGTCGATGACTTTGGCCCAGCCATGGATGACCTGGACCTTGTTCTTTTTCAGCAGCGCGGCGACGCCGGTGGTCAGGCGATCAACGATGCCGTCCTTCCACTCGACGCTCTTGTTGATGTCGAGGGTCGGCGCGGAAACGCTGATGCCCAGTGCCGAATGCTGGTTGTGGTGTTGAGTCTGGTGAAACTGCTCGGCTACATGAATCAGCGCTTTTGACGGAATGCAGCCGATGTTCAAGCAGGTGCCGCCCAGCGCTTGGCCCTCGACCAGAATCGTCGAAATGCCCAGTTGTCCGGCGCGAATCGCCGTGACGTAACCGCCGGGGCCGCCGCCGATGATCAGCAGCGTGGTGTTCAAGGTTTGCATGGCGTCACTCCACAAACAGGGTCGCGGGTTGTTCGAGCAGACCACGAATGGCCTGGATGAAGAGCGCCGCGTCCATGCCGTCGACCACGCGGTGATCGAAGGAGCTGGAGAGGTTCATCATCTTGCGGATCACCACCTGGCCTTTGACGACCATTGGCCGTTCGACGATTTTGTTCACGCCGACGATGGCCACTTCCGGCAGGTTCAGCACCGGCGTGCTGACGATGCCGCCCAGCGCACCGAGGCTGGTCAGGGTGATGGTCGAGCCGGACAATTCGTCGCGACTGGCCTTGCCATTGCGGGCAGCATTGGCCAGACGCGAGATTTCTGCGGCGCTGTCCCACAGGCTGCGCGCTTCGGCGTGACGCACTACTGGCACCATCAGGCCGACATCGCTTTGCGTGGCGACGCCGACATGCACTGCGCCGAGGCGGGTGATGACCTGGGCTTCGTCGTCGTAACGGGCGTTCATCTGCGGGAAGTCGCGCAGGGCAACGACCAGGGCGCGGACGAGGAACGGCAGCAAGGTCAACTTGCCCCGGCTGGTACCGTGTTTTTCATTCAGATGCGCGCGCAGCTCTTCAATCGCGGTGACGTCGATTTCCTCGACGTAACTGAAGTGCGCGGCACGCTGGGTGGCGTCCTGCATGCGCTGGGCAATCTTGCGGCGCATGCCGATTACTTGAATCTGTTCTTCATCGTGACGCTGGGCGTACGCGGCGGTTGCCGGTGCCGAAGCGTTTGATTGACCTTGGGCCAAATAAGCGTCGAGGTCTTCGTGCAGCACACGACCGGCCGGGCCAGTGCCGCGTACCAGACGCAGCTGAATGCCCAGATCCAGCGCATGTTTGCGCACGGCCGGCGAAGCCAGCGGACGTTCATCAGCCTCGCGGGCAACCATCGGGCCTTGGCAAACCGGTGCGGAACGCGGCGCAGCAGCGGCGGCAGGTTTGCTCTCGACTGCGGCTTCAACTTTCGGCGCAGCAGGCGGCTCTTTCGCAGCAACCGGTGCTGGTGCGGCTGACTCTTTCAGGTTCCCGGCGCCTTCCACTTCGATGCTGATCAGCACACTGCCGACCGCCATCACTTCCCCTGGTTGACCGCCGAGCGCAATGACCTTTCCGTGCACCGGCGAGGGAATATCGACCATTGCCTTGTCGGTCATCACGTCCGCCAGCACCTGGTCTTCAACCACCAGATCGCCGACCTTGACGTGCCACTGCGACAGCTCTACTTCTGCGATGCCTTCGCCGATGTCCGGCATCTTGATAACGTGCGTGCCCATTCAGACCTCCATGACCCGTTTCAACGCCGCGCCCACTCGGGACGGCCCTGGGAAATACGCCCACTCTTGCGCGTGCGGGTAGGGGGTGTCCCAACCGGTGACGCGTTCGATCGGCGCTTCCAGGTGATGGAAGCAATGCTCTTGCACCAGCGCTACCAGCTCGGCGCCGAAACCGCAGGTGCGGGTGGCTTCGTGCACCACCACGCAACGACCGGTTTTTTTCACCGATTTGACGATGGTGTCCAGGTCCAGCGGCCACAGGCTGCGCAGGTCGATGACTTCGGCATCCACGCCGGATTCTTCAGCAGCCACTTGCGACACGTAAACGGTAGTGCCGTAAGTGAGCACGGTCACGTCCTTGCCTGGACGGGTGATCGCGGCGACGTCCAGCGGCACGGTGTAATAACCGTCCGGCACCTGGGCTTGCGGGTGTTTCGACCACGGGGTTACCGGGCGGTCGTGGTGGCCGTCGAACGGGCCGTTGTACAGGCGTTTTGGCTCGAGGAAGATCACCGGGTCATCGTTTTCGATGGAGGCGATCAGTAGGCCTTTGGCGTCATACGGATTGGACGGCATCACGGTGCGCAGGCCGCACACCTGAGTGAACATCGCCTCGATACTCTGGCTGTGGGTCTGGCCGCCGTAGATGCCGCCGCCGCAAGGCATGCGCAGGGTCATCGGCGCGGTGAACTCGCCGGCAGAGCGATAACGCAGACGCGCCGCTTCGGAAATGATCTGGTCGGACGCCGGGTACACGTAGTCGGCAAACTGGATTTCGGCGACCGGACGCAAGCCGTAGGCGCCCATGCCTACCGCCACACCGACGATGCCGCTTTCGGAGATCGGTGCGTCGAATACCCGCGAGGTGCCGTACTTGGTCTGCAGGCCTTCGGTGCAACGGAACACGCCGCCGAAGTAGCCGACGTCCTGCCCGAACACCACCACATTGTCGTCACGCTCAAGCATCACATCCATGGCCGAGCGCAGGGCCTGGATCATGGTCATGGTGGTCGTGGTCATGGCGGTTTCCAACTGAATATTGTTGTTGTGATCGTTCATGTCAGATCCCCAACTGCTGACGCTGGCGCTTCAAGTGCTCCGGCATCTCTTTGTAGACGTCTTCGAACATGGTCGCGGCGCTTGGAATCTGCCCGCCGGCGAGGGTGCCGTACTGTTCGGCCTGTTTCTGCGCGGCAATCACCTCGGCTTCGAGTTCGGCGCTGACGGCGGCGTGCTCTTCTTCCGACCAGTGGCCAACCTTGATCAGGTGTTGTTTCAGGCGGGCAATCGGGTCGCCCAGCGGGAAGTGGCTCCAGTCGTCGGCAGGACGGTATTTCGACGGATCGTCGGAGGTCGAGTGCGGGCCGGCGCGGTAGGTGACCCATTCGATCATGGTCGGGCCGAGGTTGCGCCGGGCGCGTTCGGCAGCCCAGGCGGAAGCGGCGTAGACCGCGTAGAAGTCGTTGCCATCGACCCGCAGCGAGGCGATGCCGCAACCAACGCCGCGTCCGGCGAAAGTGGTGGCTTCACCCCCGGCGATGGCCTGGAAGGTCGAGATCGCCCACTGGTTGTTGACCACGTTGAGGATCACCGGCGCGCGGTAAACGTGAGCGAAGGTGAGGGCGGTGTGGAAGTCCGATTCGGCGGTGGCGCCGTCACCGATCCAGGCCGAGGCGATTTTCGTGTCGCCCTTGATCGCCGAGGCCATGCCCCAGCCGACGGCTTGAATGAACTGAGTGGCGAGGTTGCCGGAGATGGTGAAGAAGCCGGCGTCCTTGACTGAGTACATGATTGGCAACTGCCGGCCCTTGAGCGGATCGCGCTCGTTGGACAGCAGCTGGCAGATCAGGTCGACCAGCGGTACTTCGCGGGCCATCAGGATGCTTTGCTGACGGTAGGTCGGGAAGCACATGTCGTCGATGTTCAAGGCCAGGGCCTGGGCGCTGCCGATGGCTTCTTCGCCAAGGCTTTGCATGTAGAACGACATTTTTTTCTGGCGCTGGGCGACTACCATGCGGTTGTCGTAAATCCGCGTCTTGAGCATGGCGCGCATGCCCTTGCGCAGGATGTCGACTGGCACATTTTCAGCCCAGGGACCGAGGGCGTTGCCCTGATCGTCGAGCACCCGAATCAGCCCACGCGCCAGGTCGGCGGTGTCGGCGGGTTCGACGTCAATGGAAGGTTTGCGCACCGTGCCGGCATCGGTCAGATGCAGGTAGGAGAAGTCGGTTTTGCAGCCTGGGCGGCCCGAGGGTTCAGGGACGTGCAGACGCAGCGGTTCATACGCTTGGGTCATGGCTTCTACGCTCGATCTTGTGAATTTCTTGTAGTGAGCTGGCAATCATTCTTGGGTGAAAGAAATCTTGTCCTACAACAATCATAGGCTCGGCCGAGAAGAATATTTCTCTCTGTTTCGTTGCACTGGAGATGATTTGCAGATAGAAATTCTGCATAAACATAAAAAACAGGTGGTTTTGTCTCATGCGCAAACTGGACCGTACCGACATCGGCATTCTCAACAGCCTTCAGGAGAATGCGCGCATCACCAACGCCGACCTCGCACGCTCGGTGAACCTGTCGCCGACCCCGTGTTTCAACCGGGTCAAGGCGATGGAGGAATTGGGTTTGATTCGCGAGCAGGTGACGCTGCTGGATGCCGATCTGCTGGGGCTGCATGTGAACGTGTTCATTCACGTCAGCCTGGAGAAACAGGTCGAGGAAGCGTTGCAGCATTTCGAAGAGGCGATTTCCGACCGCCCCGAGGTGATGGAGTGCTACCTGATGGCCGGCGACCCGGACTACCTGATCCGGGTGCTGGTGCCGACGATTCAGGCGCTGGAGCGCTTCATGATGGACTTTCTGACCAAGGTGCCGGGGGTGGCGAACATCCGGTCGAGTTTTGCCTTGAAGCAGGTGCGCTACAAGACGGCGCTGCCATTGCCGGCGAATGGGTTGACGCTGGGTTCTTGAAGATCAAAAGATCGCAGCCTGCGGCAGCTCCTACAGGGACACCGTTTATGTGTGCCCTGTGTAGGCGCTGCCGCAGGCTGCGATCTTTTGCTTTTATAGCTTGTTGATCGGCACCTTCAGGTAAACCACACCATTGTCCTCGGCCGCCGGAAAATTCCCCGCCCGCACATTCACCTGAATCGCCGGCAGCAACAGCGTCGGCATGCCCAACCCGGCATCGCGTTTGGTGCGCATCTCGACAAACGCCGCCTCGTCGATCCCGTCATGCACATGAATATTGCTCTTGCGCTGTTCGCCAACGGTGGTCTGGCACTGCGCGGCGCGGCCTTCTGGCGGGTAATCGTGGCAAACGTAGAGTTTGACGCTGGCCGGGAAGGCCAGCAGTTTGTGGATCGAGTTGAACAGCTGATGTGCGTCGCCGCCGGGGAAGTCGCAGCGGGCGGTGCCGACGTCGGGCATGAACAGCGTGTCGCCGACCAGAATCTGTTCGCCGTCGATCAGGTAAGCCATGTCTGCCGGGGTGTGGCCGGGGACGTGCAGGGCGGTGGCTTTGAGGTTGCCGATCCTGAACGACTCGTTCGGCGCGAACAGGTGATCGAACTGCGAGCCGTCGACGCAGAACTCCGGCTCCAGATTGAACAGCGCCTTGAACACATTCTGCACTTTGCTGATCGACTGACCGATGGCGATCTTGCCGCCCAGTTCGCGGCGCAGGTACGGCGCGGCGGACAGGTGGTCGGCGTGGGCGTGGGTTTCCAGCAGCCATTGCACCTGCAGGCGGTGGTCACGGACGAAGGCGATGATTTTGTCGGCCTGTATGGTGCAGGTACGACCGGCAGCGCCGTCGTAATCAAGCACCGGATCGACGATTGCACATTGCCCGCCATCGGCTTCATAGACCACATAGCTGTAGGTCGAAGAGGCGGGGTCGAGGAAAGCTTCAATCTGCGCGGGCATGGACACCAACCTGAATCAGGGAAATGGGTTGCAACACTTTATCTAAAAACATAATGTTCGCAGCTTAAGTGACGTTGAAGGCATCGTGCAAATGCAATCCAGTCTGACCGAATGTGAAGTCGCCCAACTGCGGGCGTCCGCCTCCAAGGCCTGCGCGCTGCTCAAGGCGCTGGCCAATGAGGATCGCCTGTTGATCCTGTGCCAGCTGACTCAGGGCGAACGCAACGTCGGCGAGCTGGAAAAAATCACCGGCGTGCGCCAGCCGACGCTGTCCCAGCAACTGGGCATCCTGCGCGACGAAGGCCTGGTGGCGACCCGCCGCGAAGGCAAATACATCTTTTACGGCCTGGCCAGCCCTGAAGTGATTCAGGTGATGAAGACCCTGTCCGGACTGTATTGCGGGGCGGTGCTCAAGAGCTGGGGCCACCCATAAATGTCAGCCAACACAATACAAAACCTGTGGGAGCTGGCTTGCCAGCGATGGCGGAGTGTCAGTCGCCATCAATAGCGGTTGACAAGTCCCTATCGCTGGCAAGCCAGCTCCCACAGGTTTAGTGGTTTGATTCGAAAAAATCCTTGCGTGCAGCAATAAGGAACAAGCAATGAACGATCAACACTGGGGCCCATCCATCAGTGCAGACATCGTGGTCATCGGCGGCGGCACCGCCGGCATCGGCTTCGTCGCCAGTCTGCTCAAGCGTGATCCCACTCTTAAAGTCACCGTGATTGAGCCAAGCGCCCAGCACTACTACCAACCGGCATGGACGCTGGTCGGCGGTGGCGCCTATGACGTCAAGGACACTGCGCGGCCGATGAGCAAAGTGATGCCGCGTCAGGGCACCTGGATTCAGGCGGCGGTGACAGCGGTGGATCCCGACACCCGTCAACTCACGCTCAACGATCGACGCCGCGTCAGCTACCAGAACCTGATCGTCTGCCCCGGCCTGCGTCTGGCCTGGGAGAAGATCGAAGGCCTGCAGGAAAGCCTCGGTCAGCATGGCGTGACGTCCAACTACAGCTATCAGCATGCGCAGTACACCTGGGATCAGGTGCAGAAACTGCGCGGCGGCAAGGCGCTGTTTACTCAGCCGGCGATGCCGATCAAATGCGCCGGCGCGCCGCAGAAGGCGTTGTACCTGTCGTGC
>Ga0209563_100685_pt1 | contig 10717 bp, 11 predicted proteins | sample AraplaCvi_mMF_r2_FD_184271 | JGI IMG/M metagenome (GOLD analysis project Ga0209563, IMG submission 184271) | Arabidopsis root microbial communities from North Carolina, USA - plate scrape CL_Cvi_mMF_r2 (SPAdes) (version 2) | ecosystem: Host-associated > Plants > Roots > Endosphere | place: USA... | reverse complement strand
CGAGCAGCGGCTCGACGGTCTCGTCGAGCGCGGTGACCGTGCGGGAGGCGTCGGCGAGGCCGGCCTCGGCGGTGGCCCGGTCGACGCCGAGCGCGTTGGCGATCTCGTCGACGGACGGCGTTCGCCCGAGGGCCGCGGTGAGGCTCTCCTGCACCGCCAGGGTCTCCTTGATGCGCTTGCGTGCGGAGCGGGTGGCCCAGTCGGAGGCGCGCAGCTCGTCGGCGAGCGCGCCCACGATGCGGGTGCGGGCGTAGGCGCCGAACGGGACGCCCGTCGTCGCGTCGTAGGCGTCGGCCGCGGTCACGAGGGCGACGGCGCCGGCGGAGGCGAGGTCGTCGCGGGAGAGGTGGGTGGCGCGCGAACACAGGTCGGAGACGAGGTAGCCGACCAGCGGCAGGTTCTCGACGACAAGCGCGTTGCGTTCTGTGCGGTTCACGCTGGGCGACCCCTCATTCATCGGACGGATACGTCGTGACGTCTCGTTCGGGCGAGTCGTCGCTGGGTACTCGGGCGGTGCGGTGACGCTCGGGCTTACTTCGGGTGCCGAACGCGGTGCTAGGGGCCTTCGTTGTTCACGGTAACAATTCGAATCCGCTCAGGTTGCGCGACCGATGCCCCCATTACGGGTCAACCCGTACCCCCAGTACGGGGAATACTGGCATGCCACTGACAAGCGGTACGTCGCGCCTCCCTGTGCTCGGCATCCGCGCCTAACATCGGGCGAAAGCGTGCCGATGGTCTGGGGTGCCGGCACCGAAACCGGCACCAGACCCGAGGAGACCAGGTGCGCACATCGACTCACGAGGAAGTTGGTAGCGACATGGCCGCGAGCGAGCTCTCCGCCCAGCTGTGGAAGGAGCGCGAGCTCCTCGAACTCCTGCTGTTCAAGCTGGAGGAGGAGCAGCTGCTCCTGATCGCCGGGAAGTCCCGCTGGATCTCGCACGCCACCCGTGAAGTCGAGCAGGTCATCGAGCGGATGCGCGCCGCCGGGCTCGCCCGGACGGTCGAGGTCGCCACCCTCGCCGAGGAGTGGGGGCTCTCTCCCGACTCCACACTGCGGGAGCTCGCGACCGGCGCCCCCGACGGCATCTGGTCCGACATCTTCGGCTCGCACCTGGCCGCCATGACCGAGCTGACCACGCAGATCGCCGAGGTGCGCGACACCAACGAGCGGCTGCTGCGCGAGGCCGCCCGGTCGACGCAGGAGACGCTGAGCTCGCTCTCCGGAGCCGGCGACGACCCGGGCGTGTACGGCGCCGGGGGAGCGGGCAGCACCGGCGACACGGCCCGCTTCTTCGACACGGAGGCCTGACCGGAATGAGCACCTTCAGCGGTCTCAACACCGCGTACACCGGGCTGGTCGCCGCGAAGGCGGGGCTCGACGTCGTCGGGCAGAACCTCGTCAACGCGAACACCACCGGCTACACGCGCCAGCGCGTGAGCACCTCCGGCGTTCCCGCCCTCAACTCCGGAGGGCTCTTCACGGGCGGAGTACGGCCCGGGCAGGGCGTCAGCGTCGACGGCATCCAGCGCCTGGACGACGCCGCCATCGACGCGCGCGTGCGGGCCACGACCGCGCTGTCCGGTTACACCAACACCCGGGCGGATGCGCTCTCCACGCTGGAGGCCTCCCTCAACGAGCCGGGCGCCAACGGCCTCTCGACGCAGCTGCAGAAGTTCTGGTCCGCGTGGGGCGATGTCTCCAATCAGGCGGGCAACCAGGCTCCCGTCGGGGTGCTCCTCGGCCAGGCCGGCAGCCTCGTGACCCAGTTGCAGACCGGCTACCGCGCGGTCGACGACCAGTGGACCGCGACCCGCACGTCGATGGACGGCATGGTCGCCGACCTCAACTCGGCCGCGAGCGAGGTGGCCGACCTCAACGGCCGCATCCGCTCGGCCCTCATGTCGGGCCAGTCGCCCAACGAGCTGATGGACCGGCGCGACCTGCTCACCACCTCCATCGCCAAGCTGGCCGGGGGAGTGGTGCGGCCGAACGAGGACGGCACCGTGGATGTGCTGGTCGCCGGCAACGCGCTGGTCTCGGGCACGACGGCCAACGCCGTGAAGGCGGCGGGTGCCGCGCGCATGACCGATGCCGGCGCCGACCCCGTCCGCCTGGAGTGGGCGTACCGTCCCGGTGCCGCGATCGCGCTGGAGGGCGGCTCCATCGCCGGAGCCGTCTCGACCCTCGCGCCCGCCGACGCCTCCGGCACGGGCGGGGTGCTCGCGGAGGCCGCCGCCAGCTACAACGCCTTCGCCGTGACGCTCGCCCAGCGGGTCAACGCCGTGCACTCGACCGGGGTCACGCCGACCGGCGCGACCGGCCTCGACTTCTTCAGCATCGACGCGAGCAAGCCCGCCGCCCTCGGCCTGTCGGTCGTCCCGACCGGCGTCTCCGGGGTCGCGACGGGCACGGCCGGCGCGGGCGGCGCCGACGGCAGCATCGCCGACGCCATCGGCAAGCTGGGCACGGGCGCGAACGCCGTCGACAAGCAGTGGGCCGCCTTCGTCGTCCGGGTCGGCATCGCGAGCAAGACCGAGAAGCAGCAGTCCGACCTGGCCGACCTCGCGACCGCCGGGGCGACCAACGCCCAGCTTTCGGGAGCCTCCGTCGACCTGGACGAGGAGAACATGAACATGCTCTCGTTCCAGCACGCCTACCAGGGCGCCGCGCGCGTGATGACCGCCGTGGACGAAGCGCTCGACGTGCTCATCAACCACACCGGACTCGTTGGGAGATAGCCGTGATCAACCGTGTGACGAACGCGACCCAGACCCTCAACGCGCAGCGCAACCTGCAGCTGAGCCTGCAGCGGCAGGCGCAGCTGTACGACCAGGCGACCAGCCGTCGCCTGCTCAACAAGCCCTCGGACGACCCGACCGCCACCGCCAGCGCGCTCGATGTCCGGTCCGGGCAGGCGGCGACCGCGCAGTACGCGCGCAACGTCGACGACGGCGACGCCTGGCTCAACACGGCCGACTCCGCTCTCTCCTCCGTCGAGACGCTCATGCGCCGCGTCCGCGACCTCACCGTGCAGGGCGCCAACGACGGAGCGATGTCACCGGAGGCGAAGGAGTCGATCGCGACGGAGCTGGACGGCATCAAGAAGAGCCTCCTCTCGCTCGCCAACACGACCTACCTCGGCCGCACCGTGTTCGCCGGCAACTCGGACGCCGGCGTCGCGTTCCAGCCCGACTACTCCTTCACCGGCGTGGCGGGAAGTACAGTGGAGCGCAGGATCGCCCCGGACACCACCGTCCGGGTGGATGCGGACGGCGCCGCGGTCTTCGGAACGGGCGCGTCGTCCGTGTTCTCGCTGATCGACAACACCGTGAACGACCTCCGCACCGGCGTGAACGTGCGCCCGCGCCTGGGGGAGATCGACGACAGGATGAAGGCCATCGTGGGAGAGCACGCGGAGGTCGGCGGACGCCAGACCCGCATCGACAAGGCGAAGGACGCCCTCGCCGTAGGCGCGAACGCGCTGGAAGGCCAGCGCGCCTCCCTCGAAGACGTCGACCTGAGCAAGGTCATCCTCGACCTGAAGACCCAGGATGTGAACTACCAGACCGCGATCGCGGTCACCGCCCGCGTGCTCCAGCCGACCCTGATGGACTTCCTCCGATGACCGCGATCCGCTTCCTGACCCCGCCTCCCGGCCTGGAGCCGCTCGACGCCTTCGAGCTGCAGCCGGTGCCGGGCGCCGACGGCCTGTTCACCCTCGCCGCGACCGAGCGCCCGGAGATCCGCCTCTTCACGATCGACGCCGAGCGCCACCTCCCCGGCTACTCGCCCGAGCTGCCCGACGACCGTGCCGCCGAGCTCGGCATCGGCACCGCCGAGGAGGCGCTGCTGCTCGTGGTGGTCACCCCGTCGCAGCAGGGCAGCACGGTCAACCTGCTGGCGCCGGTCATCGTCAACCGGGCAACGGGCGACGCCCTGCAGCTCGTGCTCGACGACGACGCCTTCCCCGTCCGCGCGGAGCTGGCGGCGCTGGCCGGAGCGTAGGGGCCGGAGCCTAGGGCTCAGCCGGCCTTCTTCGCCGGGCAGACCGCCGCCTTCGTCATCGCGTCGACCATCTGCTGCTCCGACCAGGGGAGTGCGGAGACGACCTTCGCACCCTTCCGGTCGGCGGGCAGCTTGGAGGCGATGGACGCGAGCCGCTGCGCCAGCGCCTGCGCGAATCCGGCACCCGGCGTCGAGTTGTTGAGCGCGACCACCACGGTCAGTCCGGAGGCCGGGTCCGCGAACACCGCGGAGAGGTAGCCCGGGATCGACCCGCTCGACCCGCGCAGCGGCCCCAGCAGCTGCACGCCCAGGCCGTACTTCTGCCACGACTCGCCGTTGACCACCGCGTTTCCCTGCTCCTTCGCCGCCTTGTCGCTCAGGAGGCTGCCCGCGGCGAGCGCCTGCCCGAACGACTTCAGGTCGCCGAGGGTGGAGACGACTCCGCCCGAGGTCCAGCCCTGCGAGGGCGAGAGCAGGCTCACGTCCCGCATCGGATCGCACACCGGGGTGCCCGCGCCGTCGAGCCCGGCGGCGTACCCGGCAGGGTGGGGTCCGGGCACCGTCAACTGCGACGCCTCCGGCAGCACGCTCGCGTCCATGCCGAGGCGGTCGAACACATACTGCTTGTAGAGCTGCTGCCAGCTGCGGCTGGTGGCGTTCTGCAGCGCCATCCCGACCAGCACGGCGTTGGTCGCGGAGCGGCCGTACTTCTCGCCGGGGGTGCCGTAGCGCTGCGTGGCGATGCCGTCGCTCGCCAGTTCGAGCGGCGGCCACTGCCGGGTCGGGTTCATCACCAGCCTGCTGGCCAGGGGAACGGTGACGTCACCGATGCCGGAGGTGTTCTGGCACAGCTCCCGCATGGTCACGCCCTCGACGCCCACGAGCCCCGGCAGCCACTTGGTGACCGGGTCGTCGAGGCCGATCCTGCCCTCGTCGACCAGTTCGAGCATCACGGTGCAGGTCATCGGCGTCGTGTTCTGCCCGATCCGGAAGCTCATCTGCTCCGTGACCGGCTTGGAGCCGCCGCGGGTCGTCGTGCCCTGAGCGGTGGTCCAGCTTCCCGACCACGGCGCCCACACCCCGGCGAAACCGGCGGAGGCGTCGGCGAGCGCCATCGCATCCGTCACGGCCGACGTGAGCCGCTTCTCCACGTCGCTCCCGAGGCCGCCGGGCTGCTGCGCGGGAAGGTCCGCACTGGTCGCCGTCGCGGTGCACCCGGCCAGGACGAGGGCCGCCAGAGCCGCGGTGGCGGCCAGCGCTGCGCGCCCGAACCTGCTGTGACGTCGCATCGATACATCCCCCGGGGGTCGGCCCTGCGTGTCCAGCGATTATACGTGCGGCAGAATACGGGGCTGCGCGCAAGGGGCTGTGTCCCCAATCCGTTTCGGCCGACGCTGCGAAGGGAAAGTGAGGCGCGCGTCCGTGCGCCGTCCTACGGAAGGAACGACACAATGCGCAACTCACCGAATCGCCTGGTCGCCACCATCTTCGGTGCCGTCTACCTGCTCGTCGGCCTGCTCGGCTTCGCCGTCACCGGCGGCGTCGGCTTCGTGGCCACCAAGGGCGGGCTGCTGCTCGGCATCTTCGAGGTGAACCCGCTGCACAACATCGCCCACCTGCTCATCGGTGCGGCGCTGCTGATCGCCGGCCTCACCCGGGTGGCCGCCGCCAAGGCCGTCAACACCACCGTCGGCGCCGTGTACCTGCTGCTCGGCATCATCGGATTCTTCCTGGTCGGCACGGATGCCAACATCCTGGCCCTCAATACTCCCGACCACTTCCTCCACCTGGTGAGCGCGATCGTGCTCCTGGGCACCGGCCTCGGCGCCGACCGCGGAACCCGCGCGTCGACGGCCGCGACCGCCCACTAGGCAGGCCACGGCTCCCATGAGCAGGATGACAGGAACGCTGCGGATCGCCCCCGCCGCCTCGGCCGCCACGGCTGTCGCGGTGGGCCCGGCGACCCGCGCGTTCCTCGCCGTGGCCGCGCTGGGGGCGGGGCTGCTGCACGCGGCCCTCGCCCCCAGCGCACCCCCCGCGCTCCTCGCCGCCTTCCTCACGCTGTCGCTCGCGGAGCTCGGCTGGGCGGCGGGGACGCTCGCGAGGGACCGGCCGTTCGTCTTCCGGATGGTGCCCGCGCTCGCCCTGCTGCCCGTCGGGCTGTGGGCGGCGCTGGCCGTGGCCGGTGCGACGGCCTCGGGAGGGACGGTGCTGTCGCTGCCGCTCGTCCCGATGGGCGCCGCCTCCGTGCTCGACGTCGCCGTCGCGGCGACCGCCGCGGTGGTCCTCCGCCGCGACCGGACCGTGCGCGACCAGAGCGGCCTGCGCTTCTTCGTCTCGCTCGTGCTCAGCGCGTGCGTCGTCTGCGCCGTCACCATCCCCGCGCTCGGCCTCACCGACGCCGGAATCGCCGCCGTCACCGTGCACCACCACCACTGACCGCGCCGAGCTGCGCCTTCTGGCGGCTATTCGCGGCGGATAGCCGCCACGACGTGCACCTCAGCGGCGGGTGAGGGCGAAGGAGACGGCCCCGAAGCGCACGACGGAGCCCGGGTCCACCTCGTGTCGGGTGTTCGGGTCGCACGCGAACGTGCCCTCGCCCGGGTAGGTGATGGTCGTGCCGTTCGCCGAGCCCAGGTCCATCACCCAGAAGACGCCCTCGTACTGTCCGAACGCCAGGTGCGCCCGGGAGACGGACTTGGCGTCGTCGGCCACCGTGACCAGCTCGACGTGTCCCGGGTCCTCCATCTCCGTGCCCGGCGTGTGCACCGCCGGGTTGCGGCCGATCACACCGTTGCCGCTGGTCTCGACCCGCTGCCCGTCGCTGAAGTCCAGCACGAAGGTCACCGCCACATCCGTCCCCTCTCCTGTGGTCCCCGTCTCACCGCGCCGCCCCCGACACGGGCATGGTCACCGGCCGCGCATCGCGCATGAAGCGCTCGACGTGCGGGTCGACCGTGATGTCGCTCGGCCGCAGCGGGCGCGTGAGGTACAGCCCGTCCAGCGTCGTGATGCGGCTGAGCGCCACATACGTCTGGCCGGAGGTGAACGCCCGCGACCCCAGGTCGACGATGGCCGCGTCGTACGTCTTGCCCTGCGACTTGTGGATGGTGACCGCCCACGCCAGCCGCAGCGGGAACTGCGTGAACTCGGCCACCACATCCTTCGTCAGCTTCTTGGTCTCGGGCGACCAGGTATAGCGGAACTTCTCCCAGATCGCCGGCTCGACCTCGTGCACCTCGCCGTCGACATCCACGTAGACGTTGGAGTCGATCTTCGTCACGGTGCCGATCGTGCCGTTCACCCAGCGCGGCCCGTCGCCCTGGCCGACATCGTTGCGGAGGAACATGACCTGCGCGCCGACCTTCAGCTCCAGCGTCTCGTCGGCGGGGTAGTTGCGTCCGCCGAAGTCGCCGCTGACCTCCGCCTTCGCGGTGAGCGGCCGGCCGGGGAGGCGGCCCAGCGCCTGCGCGTTGATCCGGTTCACCGTGTCGTTGCGGGTCGCGAGGGTGATCGTGCCGTCGTCGGGAGCGGGCCGCGCCCCCACCTCGTTGAGCCGGTCGGCGATCTCCTTCGTCACCTGGCCGTGCCGCACGGCGTTGAGCATGAACCGGAAGTCGGACTCGTGCTGCCGGTGCACCTGCAGCAGCTCGACGATGCGGAGGTCGACCTCCTGCCAGACCTTCGCGTCGAAGAACCACATCGACCGGTAGGTGTCCGCGAAGTAGGCCCGCTCCTCCCGGTCGCCGGGCACCGGCGCCAGCTGGTAGGGGTCGCCGAAGAGCACCACCTGCACACCGCCGAAGGGCTCGCCCGCGCGCTGCCGGGCCTGCCTCAGGCTGCGGTCGATCGCATCCATCAGGTCGGCGTTGACCATCGACACCTCGTCGATCACGAGCGTGTCGATGCTGTTGAGCAGCTTGCGCAGCTCGGCGCTCTGGTCGATGGCGTGGTCGGCGATGACCCCGATCGGCAGGCGGAACAGGGAGTGGATGGTCTGGCCGCCCACGTTGAGCGCTGCGACACCCGTCGGCGCCGAGATCACCAGCGACTTCTCGGTGTTCCACGAGAGATGGTTGAGCAGCGTTGACTTGCCCGTGCCGGCGCGGCCGGTCACGAAGACGTGCTCGCGCGTGTGCTCGATCAGGTCGAACACCGCCTGCTGCTCCGGCGAGAGCGAAAGCCGGCCCATGACCGCCCCTTCCGACTCGCCCGACCTGCCGGACTACTCTAACCCCGCGCGAGTGCGCTCCGGCGTCTCTCCACAGCAACCTAGGATGGCCTCATGGATGTGGGGGAGACGCGCGCGCTCCGGCGCGTCGCCCTGCTCTGGTCCGGGATCGGGGTGCTTCTGCTGCTGGCATTCGGAGCCGCCTTCGCGGCCGTGCAGCGGGCGTACTACAGCCCGACGGGCTTCGTCGAGGCGTACGCCCGCTCGATCGCCGCGCACGACGTCTCCGGCGCGCTCGGCATGCCCGGCGCCGCCCCGACGCGCGCCGCGCTCACCGCTGCGAAGCTGCCCGCCGACGCCTCCCGCGAGCTCCTGCGCTCCGACATCCTCCCGACGATCCGGGACGTGGAGGTGGTGTCCGACACCGCGGGGGCTGGCGGCATCCACACCGTCGTCGTGAATGCCAGCGCCGACGGCACCTCGGTGTCCGCCACCTTCCGCGTGCGCCAGACTGGGTCCGTGCTCGGCGTGCTCCCTACCTGGTCGTTCGCCTCGACCCCGCTCGGCGTCGCCCACATCACCGTCGCGCACGCCGCCGACTTCACCGTCGGCCGCCACACGGTGAGCCCGCGCGCGGCCGCGCCCCGCCAGCCCGCCGACGCGTTCTCCGTCTCGGCGGACTACCTCGTGCTCCCGCTCGCACCGCTCCCGCTCGAACACGACTCCCGCTATCTGAGCTCCGGCCAGGTCGCGACCTCCCCGGAGCCCGGCGCGCGCACCGAGACAACGGTCGACGCGCAGCCGACCCCGGCGTTCACGCGCGCGGTCCAGAAGGAGGTGGACGGCTTCCTCGACTCGTGCGCCAAGCAGACCGTGCTCCAGCCGGCCGGATGCCCGTTCGGGGCTGTGATCGACGACCGTGTGCAGGGCGACCCGCGCTGGTCGATGGTGACCTACCCCGTCGTCCGGCTGGCCGCAGGGGACACCGGATGGACGGGGGAGCGCACGGTCGGGGTGGCACACCTCGACGCGACCGTGCAGTCGCTGTTCGACGGAACGGTCAGCAAGCGCAGCGAGGACGAGCCGTTCGCGATGAGCCTGAGCAACGTCACCATCCGGCCGGACGGCTCCCTGGCCATCGTCGTCGCCGACGCGTCCTGAACGTGGACGGTGGGCCACCCCGCAGGGTGACCCACCGTGTACACGTGGCCGGGGAGGCTACCGGTCGACGCGCTCGAGGATCCACTTCTGGTCCGCGGCGCCGTCGTCGCGCCACTGCACCGCCTTCTCGTTCTCGGCGTCGGAACCCGCGGGGATCCCCAGGACCTTGCCCGAGTTGGAGTTGAGGAGCTTGTAGCTGCCGTCCTCCCGGCGGAGGGGAATCCAGACCTGATCGGCGACGTTCGCCTTCGGGAACTGCACGGCGACAGCACCGTCGTGCAACCCACCGCCGACGATTCCGAGGAGCTCGCCCGAGGCGCTGTTCTTGATGAAGACCGCGTTGGGCAGCTCGAGCGGGTTCGGTGCGGTGCTGGGAGCGACCGACCAGACCTGGCTGGCCGCGCTCAGCGCCGCCCGCTGCACGATCTCGCCCTGCGCGTTCACATCCAGGTACTTGCCGGTCTTCTTGTTCCGCAACGCGAACTCGCCCACCGGCCTCGTGATCGTGTCCTCGATCCAGTCCGCGACGATGGACGTCTGCGGGGACACGTTGAAGGCGGTTCCGGGCTCGCCGCAGCTTCCGGTGACGGCGAAGGCGATGCCGGTGAGGCGCGGGCCGGCATCCGTGGTGCTGATGATAGGGCTGCCCGCGTCGCCGTAGCACAGGGTGCTGGCCGGGTCGACGCCCACGATGCTGAAGTTCATCTGGTTCTTGTTCGTGTTGCGATCGCCGGGCTCGTCCGTCACGCGGAACCGGGCCGACCCGAGCACCCCGTTGCTGCCGCGCCCCTTGGCCACGGCCGTCACCTCGTCGCCGTTCACGAGCTGGGGGACCTGGATCGAGATGGGCTTGACGTTCGTGACCGGGTCGACACGGATGAGTGCGATATTGGCCTCGGACGAGCGGAAGCGCTCCCGTGCGATGGTCGTCGTGCCCGGGTTCGCAGCGTTCACGTAGCCGACCCGCATGGGCTGGCCCAGCGTCCCGTCCGTCGCGGCGCAGTCCCCGGCGGTCAGCACCCACTCGGGGTCGATCAGCACGCCGCCGCACCAGCCGCCCACGTCCACGAAGAAGGGGAACTCGCCGACGGCGGCGTTCTTCTGGTTGTAGAGCGCGCTCGCGGGGGCGGCGCTCAGGCCGACCCCCGCGAGAGTCGCGATCAGGGCACCGCTCGCAGCGATCGCCCGTGTCTTAGTGACTCGCATCCTGATGGTTCCTTGCTTTCCGGTGACGGAGATCGCAGGCCGTGTGCCTGCATTACCTCACCATCTGCACAGACGAGCCATCCGCGCTTTCGTGCCCCGAAATCCATGCAATTCGCAGGAACGCGCCTAGGGTCGCGGCTACTTCTCGATGCGCTCCAGGACCCACTTCT
>Ga0209563_100682_pt1 | contig 10745 bp, 17 predicted proteins | sample AraplaCvi_mMF_r2_FD_184271 | JGI IMG/M metagenome (GOLD analysis project Ga0209563, IMG submission 184271) | Arabidopsis root microbial communities from North Carolina, USA - plate scrape CL_Cvi_mMF_r2 (SPAdes) (version 2) | ecosystem: Host-associated > Plants > Roots > Endosphere | place: USA... | reverse complement strand
TATGATCTTGGGACGGGGCCGTGGGGGAACATACGCGGCCTTGTTCGAGGTGAAGGCCCGCCGACAGCAGCCAGCCCGGCGGGCCTTCCCTTACCCCTGTTAAGCCTGCGGATGGTTTGTGAAATAGTTCATATTGCAAGCTGAAAGCGCGGGAGTAGGATCATCTCACCGGGGCTGGCTGCATATTTCACTTAGATCTTTTTCACCCGGATTTTTTCGACAATGAGGCCGCAGCAGTCCCCCTGCTGCGGCCTTCACTCCGGAGTGCAAATGACTGTTTTTGCGAATGATCGCGAAGTCCTTTGCCTGGTCAATGCCTTTAAAGAGATCAAGAGCCGCGGGAAACGCCGTGCACTTTTGATGCTGGTCGAAGAGCTTGCGCAGAAAGCTCATCCCTCTTCTCCCCGCCGGCTTTTGAGCCGACGGGAGGATTTAGATTGTAGACCGATGGGCACCGGTTGCTTGTTCCAATAAGTAGCATGAACGCCCGCCAGCGTGAGCGGGCGGGCCTTGCTTCAACCGTCGGCGGTGCGTCATCAGCCGTTGCCGGTCGCGCTTCCTGTGCAGTCGCCAAATCCACCCCACGACGCGCAGGAGCTCGCGCGCGTTCCGAGCCGCTACCGGTTGACGATTTGACTCTCGCCCGCTCCGCGCTTCGATAGCGCCATGACCAAGGCAGAGAACCGAGCGGTCGAAGACATGGCGTGAGCATTGCCAGCAATAACGCCGACGCCGAACGCGCTGCTGACGTTGCAGCAGACCTCGCAGCATCGGCATCATGCGCGCATAGCACGTAAGGTCCCGCGACCGTTTCCTCAGTGATCACTCGCGCGTGGCGCTCGACGGAGATACTTGGTGGCCATCTTGTAGGGCAAGCGCAATCTGTCAAAGCCCGCAAACACAGCATCTCGATAGCTCTTAGGATCCGATGGGCCGATGAACTCTAGACTGCGCGCCTTGAATGCATCGCTCACCCCCGACCGGCCGGGGGGCCGCGGATGCAGCCCCAGCTTTCGCAAGATCGAATTGACTTGGTAGACGTGGGCCCGCTTATCCAACTCTCGCATGCAGAAGTTTATGCTCGCGCTTATTGAAACGCTGTTTCCATTCTTGACCCAGTGAGGAGCCAAGGGCGGATGATGCACAGCGACACCCGGACAAAGCCGAAAATGCTTCCCGCGATGCTGAAGCTGTTCCCGATATTTCGCGCCATTCAGGTCTCCAACATAAAACCTCTCGATTTCGGAGTCCGGCAAAAGCTCCCGGTCGTTCGGATTAAACAGCCAGATGTCTTTTTCGCCCGCAATCTGACAAAGAAAATTGGCTTCGTGATCGATGTGATACGGCGTTACAATGTTTGGCGACGAGATGAAAACCGTCATCTGTGCCCAAGTCACCTGAGGGCGAATGGGCTGCCCAAGTAGTTCTTCAACGTCTGCCAGGGCTTGCTGCATGAGCACTTCATAGCCCGAATTGACAACGTTTATGTTACTGATTTTGACGTAGCTGTTCGAGTGCGGAAGGGCGCTAATAGCGCTGGAAATTCGGTCTCGATCGACCATCTCCGAAAATTGGGCGTCTGTTTTGGTCTGCCCGCCAGAAATTAAAAAGCGATCAAAGCGTCCGCGCTTCAGCCAAAACGATGCAGCATCTTCCAATGCGGCAAGCGAGAATAGTGGACTCGCCGCGAGGCTGTGCGACAACGAGAACGCAAAAACACCGAAATGTTGCTGAAATTCAGCGCGGTCGCCGCAAAGCACATTGTTGTTGGCACTAGCGCAATCAATAGCATGATCCGGGACAACCATTCTGGCTCCCTCCACGCGCTAAAAATTATGGCCTGCAAAGGAATACTGAAACTTGCCAGCACAATTGCGGGCCGATGAAAATTTCAAAAATTCCGCAGCAAGCATACCAGCCTTCGCGGGCTCGGCAATACCCATTTTCGTGAAGCTGGCTCGGCCCCCAACGGCGACGACCGTGAAGGCCAATAAACCCCTGGGGAGAGAGCCCACATTGTTCAACGACGTGATCGCAAGCGCGTTCTTGGACGTTGTTCGTGGAGGCGCGGCAGCTCTGCGCCAGACGCCTTTACTTTGTGCCTGATCCTCCCGATCAGCCGTAACGTGGCCTTCATTTCTTCGGGCGCGTCCTTGTTGTGCCGCAAGATCTGACCGATGAAGTTGTTGGCCTCAAAGTGCTTTGACAAGAAGGCGTCGAACTCAGGCTCAAGCTTGCGCTGCCTCTGCAGCTTTGCGGCTGTTGTGATCACCAGGGAGCGATCCTTAGGGCCACCGCCAGCCGGAATGCCGTGGCATATCTGGTTGAAGGTAGCTCCGTTCTCAGCCGCAGCTTTGATCTGCTCAATCTTCTCAGGCGGCAGGGGGTGGCCGGCAGCAGCTGCATAGTGACATACCCGGCACCGACGATGTCCGAGCTTGTCGACGATCATGACGTTATGGCCGACCATACGGTGCAGGCCCTTGAGGCAGTATTCCTGGGTCCTCATGCGATGACCGCTGTTGTTCTTCCTCTTCCAGCTGATGTTCGCCTTGTTGAACTTCGCCACCCGCTTGGCCCAGAAGCGGTCCAGCTTTGCGTGTACCTGGTAGCGTGAACTAGGCACCAGAAAAGCATTCGAGTTCCGGTCCGTCAGGTCCTTGACTGTCAGGCCCTCCGTCGCCATCCGCTGCTCAAACAGAGCCGCAAGGTCTGATGGCAACCCTGGCGTCATCTTGCGCCACTTGGGATCGCTCGCGCGTTTCACGACGTCGTCCCCGTGATCGTTCGCAGCCTTGGCCTGCTCAGCGGGTTCACCTCGACCTGTGGCAAATGCGTGGTCGGATCGATGCCATGATCCGAGAGTATCTTGGCGGCTTGCACCTGAAGAGTGGCGTGGCGCAAAATTTGATCAGCCACAGCGACAACGGCGTTGCTCCGCTTGGTCTCGGTGTCGATCTGCTCGGCTGTCATGTCCTCCTGGCCGAGCCGCTCCAGCTGCGCATAAAGATGGTTGTTGAGGTCGGGTAGCCGGTTTTTCATTTGACGTCTCCATTGATGAGGGGGCGCGGATTGCCCGACCGGGAGCCGAATCCTGAATCGCGGCGCCACGTAGACGCGCTCAGCCATCAGGATTTCTCATTCAGCGCGGACAGCATTTGAGTCGGGGCGCCTCATGCTGCCGTTATTTCGGCAGCACGCGAGCCACCACATCAGCCCGCTCGTCAGCGGGCTCTCGCAGCGCCCGCAGCCATGAAATCAGTGAACGCGCCCCTTTGTCCTGATTGCAGCGGAAGCACACCAAGGCTTTGTTCCCATCCTCTAGAGTACCACCGCTGGCGCGGGACTTGATGTGGTCTCGCGTCGGCATTGTCATCGGCTCGTCGCAGTACAGGCACGGCTTGCCGACGGCTGCCACTAGCTCGGCGCGGGCAATCGTTTGCATCAGCCCTCCTCGGCGCGGCGCCGCTCGCAATCGCGAGCAACGACTGCCAGCACGGCCTTGAGCAATGCGAGGTCGTCATCATCAATGTTATAACCGCAGTAGGATTGCATCTTACCGACGATAATTTCCCCGACGCTGACGGCGGCCCAAATCTCGGACCACCGGGGCGTCTTGGCCTTGGTCAGGAGCCGAACAAGCCGACCTAAGGCGCGATCCCGTCGGCGCCCATGAAGCTCCTCGAAGGACTCGCCGGCGAAGAGAAGATTGCCAGTATGATCCGCCCGGAAAGCGCCTTCGTGGGCTGCTTCATTGGCGGCATAGGTCACCGCGGCCTGAATAATCTGTGAGGCGCGATCGATGGCCTCCGGGTCCGCTGTCTCCAGATCGGGCTCAGGTCGTCGATTGGGCCGCGCCGGAAATGAGACAACGGTGCGAGCTGACAGCGAAATTTCTCTCACGTTGCTCGACGGAGCGTCCTGATGACGAGGCCTTGGAGAGAAGGGAATGACGTTCATGATGCCGCTCCCTTCATCATGGGCGGCAGAATTTCGGCGAGCGCCGCCAGTAGGAATTGCTGCCACGAACCGCGTTCGTCCCCGGCGCAAAGATCCGATGGCCAGCCTTCGCCGTCCGTGTCAGCCTCGACAGCGTAGGAGAGGAGCGCGAGCACTCCTGCCGGGGTGGTCGCGTCCTCGTGCAGCCGGTACCACTCGCGCTTCAGTCCTTCACGAGAATGAAGGTCGATCGAGACCTGTCGTGAGGGCATCGGTGATGTTCTCGAGGAGAAACGTCTGCCACGACCGCCTCCGCTTACCGTCGTCGCTGCACAGGTCTCGGGGCCAACCCTTCCCATCGGTATCGTAAACCAGCGCATGATTGAGAAGAGCAAGCAGGCCTGCCATTGTGGTTGGTCGGACACTTACGAGCTCGCAAGCAGCCTCTTCTTCGGCATCTGAGGTGAGGCTAAGTTCGCGCTCTGCTTCTATCCACCTGGGATCATCGCTTAACACAATCTCGTTGTCCCAAGCGTTGACGGTGGACCGGCGCTTGTCCTTGGGCAACTCGGCCTCAAGAGCCATGTGGCGATCGACCCAGCAGATCCACGTTGCCCGTGCAGCTTTGTGCGCTTCGATGGCAGCAAATATTGGGTCGATTTCTACAACCGCTGCAATGACTTTCTGCGGGATTACTTCTCCGGCGAGAGCGACTCCAACTAGCATGTTCATGACCGACCTCCTGCTGATATATGCCCCGCGCTCAGGAATGCGTGAGCGGGCGGATTGTTCTGACCGTGCTGATCCGGGCTGACATGCATCGCACCCGCTTTTCAGCACCGGGGAAGAAGTTAAAAATAGTCGGGCGCCTGTGGCGCCATTAGCTACCGCGTTGCTCATGTCTTTTCTCGAGGTTGTGGGTTCAATTGGACTGAGCACCGCCCGTGCTCAGTTTGTCGTGCGGCAGGCAAGCTTACGGTTATTTCACCTCCTTTCGGTCCTGCCAGCCGAACAGCTGGGGCCAGAGGGGATCGAAGTGCTCGCATAGCGCCTCAAACGCCGCGCGCGCTGCGCTTTCGACCAGATCGATTTGCAGGCGCGGCCACACGGCTGTGGCCTGAACCTGGGGCGTCCAATGGCTCGAAGAAAAGCCCTTGCGAACGCCTTCGATGGTCTCGTGAAAATACCCCTCGCACTGGCCTACCGTGCCGAACCTGAGAGCGAGCAAACCGATTTCGCGCTGCTGCTCGGGTGACAGCCGATCCCAAGCCTTGCCGGCATCAAAGGCGGCAAGCTCGTGGAATGTCGGCAAGCGATCCGAGAGAGGAATATCCGCCTCGGGCTCCGCGACTTCCACCGGAGGCGTGCCACCGCGTCGGACGCCGATGATTGTCCGCGCGTTCCAGATGGCCGCACGCTTGCGGTCACCCTTCTGCAAGACAACATCGACCATGCCGCGAGGCGTCTTGGCGCCAACGCTGACGCTAAGCACGACTTCTCCGGAGCCAGTCAGGTCACCGCGCAAGAGGTGGCGCGCCGGAACCTTGACGAGAGCGCTCTGGTGTGAAGGTGCGAGCATGGGTCTGGCTCCTATGCCCAACGCTGCGGGGGGAGTTCGAAAGCCGGCGCCATGCCAGTGCGAGCAACGCGAGCATCAGCGAAGCCGCTGCGCATCTGGAGGCCGAGGTAATAGCTGTACGGGCGGTCTACGTGGTGGGCGCGGCCACGGCAGGCCAGCTCGTCGGCATAATCTGCCTTCGCCCGGACGTGGGCCTCTGTCATGAGTTTGGAGAGGAGTGCGTTAGCCGCCGAGCGCGGCTTGACGTTGACGGCAGCCTCACGGCGGATCGTCGCGGGAGCGCGGATCAACTGCCCACTCCGCTGATTGGTGAGGAAGGGTGCGGACATAGCTCCGCCGCTCACCGGGAGGGTGCTCTTGCTCATCTGGGTTGCTCTCGCAAAGGCTATTTGATAGAAATTCTATTAGCACGCCTACTCTGCGCGATCAATAGAAATTCTATCAATAGGAGCCAGAATGTTTTCAGTCCGTCAGATGAAGGCCGCGCGTGCGCTACTCGCGTGGTCGCAGGGCGACCTCGCCGAGGCGTCGGGCGTGTCAGAGCCGACCATCGCTAGACTTGAGTCTGAGGATGGCGAACAAATAGGCGGGCGCGCGGAGACAAGCGGGAAGCTGAAAGCCGCTCTAGAGAAGGCTGGCGTCGAGTTCATCCCCGAGAATGGTGGCGGTGCCGGCGTCAGGATGAAGAAGCGAAAGCGCTGATTTTTTATTCAGAAGTACCCTGCCCCTTTTGGGGCCCCACCCGCCCGACGTTCGAGCCCTAAAAGGGCATTTCCTGCGACTGGATAAATCGGACGAACTTACACACTCCATAAAAGAGCGAATATTTTGGGCGGAAAATGCTCAATACCCCTCTTCTCGAAGGTCCAAAAATCATCTCGAAAATCAAAATAATTCGAATTTTGGGGCTCACCTTGGCAATCTCCGTTCTGGCCGCACTCACAGCCCGAGCGGACGACATAGTCGGGCAAGCCAGCGTGATCGACGGAGATACGATCGAAATCCACGGCACCCGCATCCGAATTTGGGGGATCGACGCGCCCGAGAGCACTCAGCTCTGCCGAAACGACGATAGCAACCTCTATCAGTGCGGACGGGCCGCAGCGACGGCACTGGCCGGCATGCTTTGGGCGATCAAGCGGCCGATTACATGCTCTCCGGTTGACCGAGACCAATACGGACGCACGGTAGCTACATGCTCACTCGGAACACCCGGCCCCGACATCGGACACTGGCTCGTCGCCAATGGGCACGCACTCGATTGGCCGAAGTATTCTAAGGGCAAGTACGAGGACGCTCAGCGGAGCGCCGAGAAGGCCGGCCGCGGGAGCTGGGCCGGAAGCTTTGTCGAGCCTTGGCAGTACCGCGCTTGCGTCAAGGCTGGCGGCAGGCTGGCCACCTGTTCTGATGATGCGGCCGACCATCGGTGAACGTTAGATTTTGAGGATCTGCCGCACACGCGCCTGTTCCGCCGACTTCACCAACATCGGCAAGTGGGTTACTCCCTTTGCCCTAGCTACAGCTAGTCTGTGGTTGCCGCCGGCAATGGCCAATTGCCCATCGCTGGTGGGAGTGAGCAGGGGGGAGTCATTAACCCACCTTCTGACCAATGCACTATCGCCCGGGCCGCTTTATTGGGGTCCCCGATGCTCCAGACTTGGGCGGCGGTTCGGTGCCACCAAGGGGTTAGCGCTGCATCGATATTTTCCAGGGGGATATCGGGGATGACCACACATTCATTTTCCTCAATGCTATCGGGATCCGCCCCGTCAAACACACGGTAGAAGTTTGCAGGAGATAGATCCCAACGCACATCAAATGCAGGTCAAGCTGCTGGAGGGCGCCCCTTAATCTGGTCTGCCGCGTTTCTGATTCTAGCCCTCTCCTGCGAGCGAGATTTTGCTTCTTCGTATGTGCAGTTCGTGTTCAGAATTTCGAGCATCTCTTCGGATGTGAGGGGGCGGCCAACGGTTTCCTTGAGGAAAGCTTGCTGGTCTCTAACTTTTTTTGCCATGATCTGGAATCTAGTCCCCCTAGGATTCTTCGAACTTAGGCCTGCCAATCTTTGCCGTTAGTTCCGCTATTCGCTTCTCGTCCTTGGCCTTGATCGCCTTGCGGAGCTCTTTCAGGTCAGCGTGGCCGAATCCTTTGCTCCGCGTTGACGCGCTGCGGTGAGAAGCCTCGATCGCCGCTGCAAGTCGTTCGCTCAATTTACGTTGAGTAGCCTTGGGTGGCCCGAGATCGACGACATCGTCCCAGCTGGCCGCCAATCCCTTCTTCGGTTGACGAGGTGCTGGTTTTGGCGGCCGCTTAAGTTCTTCAAGCGTTTCTATTCCCTGCTCAATCACCCTTGTTGAATGCATCCCGCCAAAAGCTGGCTCCTCGCCGAGGACCTTATGTGCTGCCAGGCGGAGTGCCCCTTTCAAAATTACATCGAACCCGTGGTCACGGAGCCAGCGACGATGGCGCCAATCATCGTCAGCTGAATAATCCATTTCGCTCTGTGGAAGCTTGAGCGCTTCATGCAATTCCGGAACCGACAAGCCGCGATCGGACTGCTTCTCAAACTCGCCGATCGCTTCTACGAGGACGCGAAGCCTACGGACAAGAAACGCAGCCTCGGTGTCGTTGCCGGCCATCGCACGAAGGAGAGCGGCGGCAAATTCGGAAAGCGCTCGCTGTACCGCGTCCCTCGCCCACTCTATCTGCCGATCCGCACGAGCGTTAGGATTGTCGCTAACTACCCTCAACTTTGGAGGCTGATCGTCTCCGTTGTCCTCGCCGTCGTCTGACACGAACACTCCCCCTGCCATGCTCTGGCCTTCCTACATAGGAAGCCTGACGCGCGAAGAGACAGAGCACAAGCCCTTCCAACGTTATGGCGCGCCCGATCAGCCACGATATCACCCTAGAAGTGCGACTTCGCCAAAGCTCTTTCAGTGGTCTAAAGCGAACCAATTAGGTCATCAAACCCTGTACGTATCTTGATCTCGCGCTTTGGTTGCGCTTGGATGCCCTCTGGGCGCAAGCGAATGGTGCTGGATCAGTGAAAACGTTCCTAAAATGGACTGGCTTGATGTTAGCCGGCCTCGCTGGTTTGTTCGTCTGGTTTGCCTTTCCAGCTGTACAGCCCCTCGTAGGCGCCGCCGCCGCCGCCGCGATTGCATACCAATTCATTTCCAGCATGATCGAAGATGTCGTTCGAAAGGTAGTCAGGGAAGAGCTCCAACACCTCAAAGAAGACAGCCACGCAGCCCGCCAAACGTTGTCAAACTTGAATATCTATACTGAGGACACTTGGCACATGACCCAACAAATTCGGGCATCCGACGCTATGCGGCGCGGAGAGATTTAATGAACCGTCCGACCCGCAATACTCTACTTGGTGTGGCATTGTGTCTGTCTTTGTCGGGTATCTACTCCTGCAAACCGACGCAAGCGGCCCCATCCGATCGAACAATAGTAGGCGTTGGATTCCAGTCTTGCGGCGCATGGACCGAGGCAAATCCACAGGACGCCCAAATAATGCAGGCTTGGGTCTTTGGGTTTCTCTCAGCCGCGAATCTTGCTTTCGCGGATCGATACAAGGATTTCATGGCCGGGAAAGACGCCGCGGCTTTTAAGGGCTGGATGACCAATTATTGCCGCGATAATCCCCTCAAACCAATTAGCGCCGCGGCCGGCGAGTTGGTGAACACTCTCCGCGGAACGCCTCGCCGTTAATTGATGCGGAGATCCGACCAGCCCCCCCCCCCCGGCGAGCGGGGGTACAGAGCACTTCAGCTTTGCCTCGTACTAGCGTGATGTACGCGAGCTGCGTTGCATTTCCTTTACTAGCTCCGCAAGCAATCGCCTCTCCTGTATTCCAGCGGCCGAATACCGACCGTGCTTAAGTGCATGCTGATTGCCCTTAGCCGCTCCCGGAGAGGGCCCGCCGTGCATCCGACAGCGTCCGTTCGGCATCCCCGGAGACTGGCACGGTTTGCCGCTGCGAGTTCGCGCACCACATCGAGGCGCCTTGCGCATGTCCAACAGCATGGGGTTGATCCTCGTTTAATTTGCCTACCCCCTCCCCAGGGGTGGCGTTTGCGATAAAGGCTGCCTGCCCACCGTCATAGACGTGAACATGCTCGATCGTGATTTTCTGCTTCCCTTTATTCCGATGCTTGGCGAGTGCTTCCACCACTGCGGCATTGGCTCGGGTTAGCTTTGCTGCCTGCACAAGGTTGGCTGTACGGCCTTCCATGCTCTGGTCCGGCAACATGGCGCGCCGATAACACTCCATAGAAGCCGCGTGAGAAGCGAATAGTTGAGCGGCCATCATGCCCTCGATCACGTCATTTGGATTGACGCCTGCGAGAAAGGCGAGATTGGCGTAGTACGCATCCAGACGCGCTTCCGGCCCCGAGTTTTTTCCGAACCAGGCGGCATGGAGCACTTGGTTGCATAATGCCTGATTCCACTCGTCATGGTTGGAGCCTCCCAAATGGCGAAGCTTGGGGGCGCTTTTGTCCAGCTCAGGCGGCGGCGGACAGGGTGCCTTATTCGGTCCCGCATCAACTGGCTTTGCAGTCTGCGCCGGGCGCTTCGAGCGCTTCCTGGCGCTCATAGCTTCATCATCCAATTGATGAACACAGTTGGCTGCATGTTGTTGTGAAGGCCACCGCCGCCCTGATTTTGAATGGAGATGCCGGTAGTTGACGAGCCGGTGGTTGCGCCGGGCGACGAATAACCGCCTGGATTGCCTGCACCCAAGCCAGCGCCACCATTATTGTTCTGATAGCCGTGAGCATGCCCCGGGTCGGTAACACCGTGACTGTGCGACGGCATTTCTGCGATGGTCAGAAGGTGACTTTCCTCGCCAACCGTCGCGCCCAACGCCCGCGAGGTAAGGCCAGAGCCGGCCCCTGCCGCTGCGAAAGCCCGACCCAACGACTTTGGTAGGGACATACGGCAAAGCGCGGCCCATGCCGTGGCCGCATTGGTTTGCGCTGCTCGCGTGGTAGCGCCACCGCCAGACGTCAGAATCGGAGCGGCTGCGTCGGTCAAGTTGTTGAACACAAGGGTAAAGAGCGCCTGGCAATCTGCATTCGCTCGGTTGGATGATCCGGAACCAACGTTGCCGAATGTCCCGTCGTCCAACAGAAGCCAACCAGCATCTGCAATAGTCTTAATCGTGGGCTTAATGTCGCCGGTTCCGACAAACGCTGCGGTCACCGTGTCAACA
>Ga0209563_100681_pt1 | contig 10751 bp, 10 predicted proteins | sample AraplaCvi_mMF_r2_FD_184271 | JGI IMG/M metagenome (GOLD analysis project Ga0209563, IMG submission 184271) | Arabidopsis root microbial communities from North Carolina, USA - plate scrape CL_Cvi_mMF_r2 (SPAdes) (version 2) | ecosystem: Host-associated > Plants > Roots > Endosphere | place: USA... | reverse complement strand
GACGGCGTCGCGTCCCTGCGCGTGATCGGTGGATTCGACCAGCACTTCGCACGTGCCCCCGGTCGGCGTCTTCTCCCGCGCCCAGTCGATGACCGCGAGCACGTCGGGCGCGTCGGAGACCCTCCACTCGTCGACCAGCCACGAATAACGGTCGGCGGGCGGCGGGGTCCACACGCGGACCCAGTACGTCGTCTCGCGCTCGACGATCCACGGCACCTCGCCGTTGGTGACAAGACCGGCCTGCATGCGGCGAGGCTACCCCGGATCGGCGGAGGCCGTGCGCCGGGCGCAGGACCCCGCGCGCCGGACGCCGCGCGCTTAGCCCGTGAACGACCCCACGGCGTCGTCGGCCAGCGCGGTCCGCAGCCGCGCGAGCGCCGCCGGGTCGACGTTCACGATGGACTGGCCGTCGGCGGAGGTCCCGGTTCCGGCGGTCGGAAGCGTGAAGGTGTGCACGCTCGACAGCCCGGAGAGGCGCATGCTGGCGGCCAGTGAGAGCATCGCCGGGACGTCGAACCCCTGGTCGACGCGCACCGAGGAGCCGGCCGCGGCGGCGAACGCGGTGACCTTTCCCGGGTCGGACAAGACCGAGAGGCTCAGGAGCTTCGACGCGAATCCGCGCAGGAGCGCCTGCTGGTTGGCGACGCGCTGGAAGTCCGCGCTCGCGAACGCGTACCGTTCGCGCGCGAAGGCGAGCGCCTGGTCGCCGTCGAGGTGGTTCATGCCGCGCACGAAGCTGTAGTGCGGCGACTTCACGGTCGTGAAGGCGACCGGGCTGTCCACATCCACTCCCCCGAGCGCGTTCGTCATGTTCGTGAGGCCGGCGAAGTCGACGATCGCGACGTGGTCGATGCGGGCGCCGAGCAGCTGCTCGACCGTCTGCACCGCGAGCGGAGTTCCGCCCCAGGCGAGCGCCGCGTTGATCTTGGCCGAGCCGTTGCCCGGGATGGGGACCCACAGGTCGCGCATGATCGAGATGACGTAGACGTTCCGGCGATCGGCGTCGATGTGCACGAGCATCATGGTGTCCGACCGCTGGTTGGAGACGCCGGTCGGGCCCACCTCGGTGGGCGCGCCGCGGGAGTCCGAGCCGAGCAGCAGGATGTTCATCGCGCCGGTGGCGGTCGCCGCCGGCCGGGTCGCTGCGGGAGGGAACGCGCGCTGGATGTGGGAGACGTGGGAGCCGAAGCTGGAGGCGACGGACCCCACGTAGACGGCGCCTCCGCCGACCGCCACGGCGACCAGGACGGCCACCGTCGTGACGACGGCGGCGAGCGCGACGAACCATCCGTGGTGCCGGCGTGCAGGCGCAGGACGCTGATGGTGGTGGTGCACGGAGTAGGAGACCACGGCCCTCACCCCCCTTCGCGTCCGGTCGGGGACGCCTCGTCGGGATCAAGAGGTGAGCTTTGCTCATCTACGAGCAGGGTACGTCTGCTTTCTCCGTTTGTCCTCCATTATGTGGACACGCTTGTACCCCAGTTCAGGGGGCGACCGTCGTTTCCTCCGCCACACGCGCGCCGAGTGTGACAACGCCATCTCGGACGGAGATCGGCCGCGGGTCGGTCACGCCGCCGACGAAGTCGCCGTCCGGACCCGCGTTCCGGAAGGCCAGGAACAGGTTCTGCCCCGTCACGCGGTCGCGGACGACCCGACCCACATACAGATCGTCCTCCGTCACCTGCTGGGCGCGCTTCGGGTCCCAGCGTCCGTCCGGGCCCGCCACGATCGCCCAGGTGCCGCCGGTCGTGCCGGTGAGACGGCGCTCGTGGGCGAGATCGGGCGCGAGGCACGAGAACAGGAGCACCTTCTCGCCGTCGATCTCCGCGGTGTTGAGCACCTCCAGCTGGCCGAAGCCGCTGCCCGGCTCGCTCAACGGGGCCTGGAGCTCCCACTCGACGAGATCGTCGGAGACGGCCGTGGCGATGACCCCCCGGTCGTCAGGACGACCGTGGTTCGCGCGGGCCGTGATGAGCATCCTCCATCGGCCGGCCTCCTCGTCCCGGTACACCCAGGGGTCACGGAAGGCCTCGTCGTGCCAGTGGCCGTCGGCGAGACGCTCGTACCAGCGGGAGTCGGCCGTGAGGATGGGGTTGCGGTCGCTCTTGGCCCAGTCGTACAGGTCGGGCGAGGTCGCCATCCCGATGCTCTGCACGTTGCCCGCGGGGGTGAGCACCGTGCCCGTGTAGAACATCCGCCACAGCCCGTCGTCGCCGCGGACCACGCTGCCGGTCCACGTGGCGAGCTCGTCGAAGGCCGGTGCGTCGCTGCGGACGAGGGCGTCGACGACCCGCGTCCAGCTGACGAGGTCGTCCGAGACCGCATGGCCGACGGACGCCCGGTAGTGGCGCGCGTCCGGGTCCTTGAGCGCCTTCGAGGCGTAAAGGAAGAAGAGATGGTACCGGTCGCCGTCGTCGGCGAGCCAGAAGTCCCAGACATAGCTCTCGGGGAGTGCGAACATGGTCAGCCTTTCAGCCCCTGCGAGGCGATGGAGTTGACGAACGACCGCTGGAACGCGACGAAGAGCGCCAGGACGGGAACGGTGATGATGCTCGCGTACGCCATGATCTGACCCCACGACGTATTGAGCTGCTTGAAGTAGTCGATGCCGACCATGGCGGGACGGACCGCCTCGCTCTGGGTGACCATGAGCGGCCAGAGGTACTGGTTCCACGCCGGAAGGAACGTGAGGATCGCGACCGTCGCGACCGCCGGACCGGCCAGCGGCATGATGATGCTCCGGTAGATGCGGAACCAGCCGGCCCCGTCGACGCGCGCGGCCTCGTCGAGCTCCTTCGGGATGGAGTCGAAGTACTGGTAGAAGAGGAAGATCGAGAAGGCGTTCGCGATGAACGGGACGATCTGCACCGTGTAGGTGTCGAGCCAGCCCTGCACGATCTGGGTGCCGTCGAAGTACGGCAGCTGGTTGACCTCCCACAGCAGCGGAAGCGCCATCACCTCGAACGGCACGATCAACGTGGCGAGGATGACGCCGAGCGCGATCCTGCCACCCGGGATGCGCATCCGCGAGAGCGCGAAGGCCGCGAGCGAGTTCATGATCAGTCCCAGACCGACGGTCAGCACCGAGATCAGGATGGAGTTGAACAGGAACTGGGCGAACGGCACCCGGTCGAACACGCCGACGTAGTTGTCGACGCTGAGGTCCCCGACCGGCAGGAAGGCCTGAATGCCATCCAGGTCGTGGAAGATCTGCGCATCCGGCTTGAAGCTCGAGACGATCATGAAGACCAGCGGCAGCCCGAAGACCAGCGCCAGGACGATCTTCAGAGCGAGTGTCAGCCCCGCCCGCCACGCCGGGCGGCGGTGCCGTTCCGGCTCGACCGGGTGCGGGGTCTCGATGTCCGCGACGTCGCGGATGGTGTCGGTCATCGTCGGGCCTCCTTGTCGCGGGTCAGGAATCGCTGGATCAGGGTGACGACGAGCACGAGCACGAAGAACACCAGCGAGATCGCCGAGGCGTAGCCCGTCTGCTGCTGCTGGAACCCGCTGCGCACCGCCTGGAAGACGAGCGTGGTCGTGGAGTTGAGCGGGCCGCCCTGCGTCATGACCTGCACCTGGGTGAACAGCCCGAACGCGGCGATCGTGATCGTGATGAGGATGAACGTGCGCGTCGCCCGCAGACCCGGCCACGTCACGTGCGCGAACTGCTGCCAGCGGGTCGCTCCGTCGAGTGCGGCCGCTTCGTAGAGCTCGGCGGGCACCGTCTGGAGACCCGCCAGCCAGATGATCATGTGGAAGCCCATCGCCTGCCACGCCGACATGAGGATGATCGCGAGCAGGGCCCAGTGCGGATCCCCCAGCCAGTCGGGGCCCTGGATGCCGACCTTCGACAGCAGCACGTTGATCAGGCCGTCCTTCTGGTACATGAACAGCCAGAGCATGGAGACGACGACGATCGACGTGACCACCGGCAGGAAGAACACGGTGCGGAAGAACGTGGTGCCGCGCGTCCGCGTGTTCACCAGGAGCGCCAGGACCAGGGCGAGGCCCGACTGGAAGGGCACGATCACCACGGTGAAGACGATGGTGTTGCGCAGTGACGCCCAGAAGGTGTCGTCCGTGAAGAGGGCGACGAAGTTGTCCATGCCGACGAATCGGGCGGGCTCCGGCGAGACCAGCCGGGCGTTGGTGAAGGCCAGCCCGAAGGTGAGGCCGATCGGGACGAGGAGGAAGGTCAGGATCAGGACGGCCGCGGGGAGCAGCATGACCCAGCCGACCGCCGCCTCCTTCCGTCCGCCGACCAGGCGGGTCCGCGCCCGCCGGGCGGGCGCGGGGGCGGCGCCGCTTCGTGCCGGCGCCGGCTTGACGATGGTGCTCATGAGTGACGTCCTTGTCCGTCGGTGCGGCCGGCCCGGGCGGGCGGGCGGAGTCACGCGCCCGGGCGGCCTGCCGGCTGGCTACTGGAAGTAGTTGTTCGACTTCTGGTTGGCGTCGATGTCCTTGACCGCCTGGTCGAGGGTCGACTTCGGGTCGGCGCCGTTGATGATGTCCTGTGCCGCCTTGGTGAAGGTGGTCGCGATGAACGGGTAGCCGGGGGTCACCGGCCGCACCTCGGCGAACTTCTTGGAGAACTCGCGGAAGATCGCGTTGTCGCCGCCCGGCTGGTAGCCCGGGACCATCGCCGCAGCGGCCTCGGTCGTCGGGATGGTGCCGGTCGCCTTCGCCACCTTCGCGATGTACTTGTCCGCCGCGGCGAACTTCATGTACGCCAGGGCGCCCGCCTGGTCGCCGCACGTCTTGGAGACGCCCCACTGCCAGGACGCGCCGCCGATCTTCGGGCCCTTGCCGAGGTCGACCGAGGGGAGGAAGAGCGCGTCGTCCTTGAACTGCGCACGCACCTGCTCCGCCGCCCAGCCGCCGTCGTAGAGGATGCCGGTCTTGCCGTTCACGAAGTCCGCCACCGGGTCGGCGCCCGACTTGGCGGAGATGTCGCCGTTCGCGACGAGGCCCCGGAACCACTTCGCCCACTCGACGGCGTCGGGGCCGTTCAGGACGCCGTCGGCGGTCTTGTAGCCGTCGCGATCGATGAGGTCGCCGCCGGCGCTCTGCAGGAACGGCGAGTACGCGTACGGCCACCACTCGCCGGTCAGGCCGGTGGAGAAGTCCGCCGGGTAGGCGAACGTGCCCGATGCCTTGAGCTTGTCCAGGGCATCCTGGAACTCGGCCTTCGTCCACGGCTGGTCGATCGTGGGGATGCGGACCCCGGCGGCCTCCAGGGTGGACTTGCGGGACATCATGGCGAGCGCGACATCGTAGAACCCGTACGAGTACGTCTTGCCGTCGTACTTCCCGACGGTGGACGGGAGGAACTTCGCCAGGGTGGAGTCCATCCCGGTCAGCGGGGCCAGGTAGCCGGCCCAGGCCCAGTTCGGGACGTTCGGGCCGTCGATGTCGAGGATGCACGGCAGCTTCTTCGAGGCGGCCGCGGCGGTCACGGACTGGTTGTACGAGTCCTGCGGGAAGGCCTGCACCTTGACGGTGTACTTCTTCTGCGATGCGTTGAAGTCCGACACGATGGACTGGATGGCGGCCAGCTCCGCCTTGTTGCCCGCGTTGTGCGTCCACATCACGAGCTGGCCGTCGGACGTTCCCGCCCCTCCGCCGCCGCCTTTGGCACAGCCGGTCAGGGTGAGCGCCGCGGTGGCCGCGAAGACGGCCGCGGCGACGATGGCCCGGCTGGTTGTCTTCTTCACGATGGTGATCCTCCGTTGGATGTGATCGTCTCCCGCGGCTGCGGGTTCGTGCTGAATGCGTTTAGCAGAGCGCTAAATGCGTTTAGCAAGACGAAGATAGCAATAGGATGGTCTCCACGCAAGCATCCGGCGGAGGTGCCTGCTTGAATGGTCCGCGAGAGCGAGGAGGCGCAGGATGTCCGACAGGGTCACGATCGCCGACGTCGCGGCGAAGGCCGGCCTCTCCAAAGCCACCGTCAGCCTGATCCTCAACGACAAGCCGGGAACCCGGCTGTCCCCCGAAACCGCCGACCGCGTCCGGCGCATCGCGGACGAGCTGAACTACCGCCCCAATCCGGCGGCGCGCACCCTGCGGCTCGGCAAGGCACCGGTCGTCGGATTCGTCTCCGACGACGTCACCCTCACCCGGTATGCGTCCGCGATGATCCGGGGCCTGCTCGACGTGGCAGAGGACAAGGACCACACCGTGCTGATCGCCGAGACCGGCCATCACCCGGAACGGCTCGGCGGGGTGCTCGACGCGATGGTCGACTCCCGCGCCGCCGGCCTCGTGTTCGGCTCGATGGCGGCCCGGCAGGTGGAGCTGCCGCAGCTCCCGGAAGACGTCCCCGTCGTGATGCTCAACGCGCGCACGGCGACGCCGCGTCCTGTCGTGCTCCCGGACGAGCGCGCCGCGGGAGCCGCGATGACGCAGCTGCTCATCGACGCCGGCCACCGCCGCATCGGCCTGATCGGCCGCATCTCCCCCGACATCCTGCCGCCGGAGGAGTCCGTCACGATCCTCGACCGCTTCGCGGGCATCGACGAGGCCCTCGCCGCCAGCGGGATCGAGCTCGTCGCCGACATCCACGAGCGGCGCTGGGAGCCCGAGAAGGGGTACGAGCGGGCGCGCGAGCTGCTCCGGAGCGGCGTGGAGCTCAGCGCTCTGATCTGCCTGAACGACAACGTCGCCTTCGGCGTCTACCAGGCGTTCCAGGAGGCAGGGGTCCGCATCCCCGACGACGTCTCGATCGTCTCGTTCGACGACGACGTGCTCGCGTCCATCCTGCGCCCCTCCCTCTCGACCGCGCGCATCCCGTACGAGCAGATGGGACGGAAGGCGATGGAGCTGGTGCTGGCGGGCGACCGGGAACCCGCGACGCACCTCATCCCGATGCCCGTGGTCGAGCGCGAGTCCGTGCGGCGGCTCCCCGGTGCCTGATCGGCGCCTGACCGGCGCCTGACCGTCCTCAGCGCAGGATGCCCAGCCCGCGGGCTTCCGCCACCGCGGCCGTCCGCGACCCCACCCCGAGCTTCGAGAAGACGTGCACGAGGTGCGACTTCACCGTCGCGTCCGTCACATGCAGGCGCGCCGCGATGTCGCCGTTCGACGCGCCCTCCGCCACCAGCTGCAGCACCTCGATCTCGCGCGCGGAGAGACTCGCCTGCGGCGCCCGCATCCGGGCGAGGAGGCGGCCCGCGATGGCCGGGGCGAGTGCGCTCTCGCCGCGCGCCGCCGCACGCACCGCGGCGACCAGCTCGTGCGGCGGGGCGTCCTTGAGCAGGTAGCCGCTCGCTCCCGCCTCGACGGCCCCCAGGATGTCGCCGTCGGTGTCGTAGTTGGTGAGCACCAGCACGTATGGCGCCGCATCGAGCGCGCGGATGCGGCGGGTCGCATCCGCGCCTGTGTCGGCCTGGCCGAACTGCAGGTCCATCAGCACCAGCTCCGGAGCGAGCTCCTCCGCCAGCGCGACCGCCTCGTCAGGCGTCGCCGCCTCGCCGACCACCGTCACATCGTCGGCCGTGGTGAGCAGCGCCCGCAGACCGGCCCGCAGCACCGGGTGGTCGTCGGCGATCAGGACGTGGATCATCCCCGCCCCGCCCCCAGGGTGACGGCCAGCGTCGTTCCGCTGCCCGGCGCGCTGTCGATGCGGAGGGTGCCGCCGAGCTGATCCACCCGCTCCCGGATGGCCCGCAGGCCGAAGGCGTCGCTGGCGGCGGCGGCCGCGCCCGTCGCCTCCGGGTCGAACCCGGACCCGTCGTCGGCGACGACCAGGCGGCTGCCGGCGTCGTCGGCGGTGAGGTCGACCCGCACGGTCCGCGCGGCGGCGTGCTGCGCGACGTTCGCCAGCGCGCCCTGCGCGATCCGCAGCAGGGCCGTCTGCTCGTCCATCGGGATGCGCTCGGCGCCGCTCGCGTGCACGGTCACGGTGAGGCCGTCGCGGGTCCACTGGTCGCCCAGCCGCTGCAGGGCCGGGCCGAGTCCCTGCTCCAGCGAGGGCGGGGTCAGCTCGCGGATGAAGCGCCGCGTCTCGGCGAGCGCGTCCGCCGCGGTCTCGCCGGCGAGGCGCACGTGCTCCATCCCCGGGGCGTCCGGGTCGGCCTGCTCGGCGGCGAACAGCAGGAGGCGGATGCTCGACAGGCCCTGCGCGACGGTGTCGTGCAGTTCTCTGCCCAGTCGTGCCCGCTCCGACAGCACGCCCTGCTCTCGCTCGGAGGCGGCCAGCCGGTCGCGGGTGGCGAGCAGCTCGGCGAGCAGCGCCTCCCGCTCAGCGGCCTCGCGGGCCAGGGCGCGGTAGCCGAGGCCGATCAGGAGCGCGACCCCGGCGCCGACGAGCGGTCCGACGACCCCGCCCACCGAGAACCCGCTGTGCAGCCCGAGCGCGACGATCGCGACGGCGGTCGCGGCGACGACCGCCACCGGTCCGGCCGCCGCCGGGAGGACGTGCAGGTAGAGGAAGAACAGCGGGAAGACCAGGTAGGCCGCCTCCGGCACCATCAGCACGAGCGCGACCCACACCAGCGTCAGCGCCGCGACCCACAGCATCCCCGCCGGGCGCCGCCGCGACGCGGGAAGCCTCGCCACGAAGACCCCGGCGACGTAGACCGCGGCGAACACCGCGCACAGCAGCAGCGCCGCCCAGCCGTTCGGAACAGGCACCAGGAGCACCCGGATCACCACGAGCGCGAGCAGCGCCGCGAACAGCACGTGCAGGCCGACGCGCAGGCCGACGAACACGGGGGTGAGAGGAGTGTGCGCCATGTCGTCCTCAGGATACGGAACGCCGCCTCCGAGCGGATCAACCGAAAGTTCGATCGCAGAACCCATCCGCCCGACGATGACCGCGAACGGGCACGACGCGAGGCTGGAAGAGGCGTCGCGGAGGGTCCGCGGCCCGGAAAGGACCATCGTGTTCGTCGCCTGGCGCGACCTCCGGCACGCCCGTGGCCGGTTCCTCCTGATCGGCGCGGTCGTCGCCCTCATCACCCTGCTCGTCGGCTTCCTCGCCGGCCTCGCCGGCGGTCTCGCCGCGCAGAACGTCTCCGCCGTGCTCGACCTCGCCGGCGACCGCCTCGTGCTGCAGTCTCCCGACGAGGGCAGACCCTCGTTCTCCGAATCCGCCCTGACGCCCGAGACCGTCACCGCCTGGCAGCAGGCGGACGGCGTGAGCGATGCGACGGCGATCGGCATCGTCCAGGGCCGCGCGGCCGAGGCGTCGTCCGGCGGCTCGGCGACGACCGGCGTCGCGCTGTTCGGCATCCCGCACGACGCCCCCGCCTCCGCGGTGACCGAGCTCGCACCGCGCCACGACGACGAGCTCGGGCTGTCCGCCGGGGCGGCGAAAGAGCTCGGGGTCGCCGTGGGCGACCGCGTCTCCATCGCCGGCTCGACCTACCGGGTATCGGCCGTCGGCTCCGACCTCTGGTACAGCCACACCCCGGTCGTCGCGCTGACGCCTCCCGCCTGGGCCGCGGCCGACCGCCGCTTCGGCGGCACCGGAGACGCCACCGTGCTCGCGGTCAGCGGTTCGCCCGACTGGGATGCGGTCGCCGCCGACACGGGAACCGTCGCGAACGTCCCGCTCGCCAGCCTGACCGCGCTGGAGACCTTCACATCGGAGATCGGCTCCCTCGGCCTGATGATCGCCCTCCTGTTCGGCGTCTCCGCCCTCGTGGTCGGCGCGTTCTTCACCGTCTGGACGATGCAGCGCTCGGCCGACATCGCCGTCCTCAAGGCGCTCGGCGCGACCAACGGAGCGCTGGTGCGGGACGCCCTCGGCCAGGCTCTCGTCGTGCTGGTCGTGGGCATCGGCGTGGGTATGGCCGCCGTCATCGGTCTCGGAACGCTCGCCGGCGGCTCGCTGCCCTTCCTCCTGAGCCCGCTCACCACCGCCGTCCCCGCCGTCGCCATGGCGCTGCTCGGCCTCGCCGGCGCCGCCGTCGCGCTGCGCACCGTCACCTCCGCCGACCCCCTCACCGCACTCGGGAGCAACCGATGATCACCCTCGACGACGTCACCCTCACCTTTCCCGACGGCGACGCGCGCGTCACCGCCGTCGACCACGTGTCCCTCACCGCGCGGCCCGGCATCGTGACCGGCATCACGGGACCGTCCGGCTCGGGCAAGTCCTCCCTGCTGGCCGTGGCCGCCACCCTCATCCGGCCCGACTCGGGTCACGTCTGGATCGGGGATGTGGACGCGGCCACCCTCTCCCGGCGGCAGGCCACGGCCCTCCGCCGCGAGCACATCGGCATCGTGTTCCAGCAGTCCAACCTCCTCCCCGCGCTGACCGCGCGTGAGCAGCTGCACGTCATGGCGGAGCTCGGCGGCCGGCGCGACCAGCGCGACGCGATCCGCCGCCGCGCCGACGAGCTCCTGGATGCCGTGGGGCTCTCGCAGCACGCCGGCAAGCGCCCGGCGCAGCTCTCCGGAGGACAGCGCCAGCGCGTCGCCATCGCCCGGGCGCTGGTGCACCGGCCGTCGGTGCTGCTGGTCGACGAGCCGACGAGCGCGCTCGACCAGGAGCGCGGCGCGGCCATCATGCAGCTCATCCACGACCTCAGCAGGGAGCAGGAGACCGCGACGCTGCTCGTGACGCACGACCTCGTCCACCGGCCGGCGCTGGACGAGCTCGTCACCATGGTCGACGGGCGCGCGGAGCTGTCCCCGGTGTGACGCGACGGGGCGGACCTACGCCGGACGCTCCTCCTCGGGGCGGCCGGCGTACCGCATGACGGCCGTGTCGCGCCGGGCGAAGCCGACCGACTCATAGAGCT
>Ga0209563_100679_pt1 | contig 10752 bp, 10 predicted proteins | sample AraplaCvi_mMF_r2_FD_184271 | JGI IMG/M metagenome (GOLD analysis project Ga0209563, IMG submission 184271) | Arabidopsis root microbial communities from North Carolina, USA - plate scrape CL_Cvi_mMF_r2 (SPAdes) (version 2) | ecosystem: Host-associated > Plants > Roots > Endosphere | place: USA... | reverse complement strand
ATCCCGCAGAATCGGGCTCAGGCCTTCCTCCTCGTAAGCGAGTTTGAGGGAGAACAGGGCGACGGTTTCCAGTGACGTTTCCATGGTTGGCCTTGGAGATCCTTGAGCATGAGTCTTGAAGTTCGGTACGACCAACGAAAGCCGCATCGGGCGGCAGACCGCGTGCGGGCGGCCGTGATTATACTGAGCGGACGCATCAGGTGCAGTCCTTAGGCAAAACAGGTTGCACGGACAGCGCCGAGACATTCAATGACCTAAGCAACAGAACGAGTTTCTCAGGATGGCCAGCGAGTATGAGGTGCCAGACAAACTCAACGTTAATTCAGGCACATGAGTGGAGCGACGATCATGGAATACGACGAAAAGTTGATTGAAGACGCCCTACTTGCCCTTTTGGCCACCTTCAGTTCCGACAGCGGCAATGCATGGAAAGGGTTCGATTTTGAAGTCATGAACCGATTGCATGAGCAGGGTTTAATCAGTAATCCGGTAAACAAGAACAAATCGATCTGGTTGACGGAGGAGGGCCAGGAACGGGGTCGTCAGCTAGCCGAGCGTTTGTTTGGGGGAGGTGTTCAAGCCCAGCGTGCGCCTGACCCGGATATCTGAGGTCCTGGTTTGGCTAATCACTCGATTCGGGCCGCGCCAGCGCAACGCAACTGGAGGAGTTTCTCCGTTGGAGCATTTTCTAACTGAGCCACAACTGACAATAGTGAGAGCTGCTCTTTCTGAGCCATTCAACGATTTTCCCGTCGAATATGACTATGTGGCGAATCAGGTAAGAGGCGTCACCCCTGAAACCCTTTACGAAATTCTCTATTCAGAGGTTGCGCCGGTGTGCGTTACCAATCTCGTTGCAGCTGTGCCTCCGATTTGGACTGGGTTCGACCCCGACAAACTCAGACAGTCGATAGAAGAAAGGCTGGCAGCCAGAGAGCGCAACTGGTGTCGTAGGCAGTTCGATAAAGTGCTGGTTCGTTGGCTGAAATACAACTACGCCTACATCTGGAAGGAAATCGCCAGTAGGCTTTGAACCCAAGCGTTCAATGAACCAGGTGACCATGACAAGGAGTACCTGCAGATTCTCCTGCATATTGCTGTGATGAACCGCCCATCGTTTAGCCCACATTTCTCGTAGCACGGTTACGCAAAAATAATTGCCCAACTTTTCAGCAGACGAAAAAAAGGCCTTGCCAAGCAAGACCTTTCTTAATTTTGGTGCCCGAGGGAGACCGTCGGGTTCCATACAAAACGTGGCTTGCAGCGTGATTATACGTTTCGGGATACAAGTAGGGATACAGGGTGTTGCCCGCTGAATTCGCAATGACGAACTATACGAGCATTTCAGACAATTTCCCCAGCTTTTGCCTCAGCGACTGCTGAAGCTCATCATTGATTCCAATAAGGATCAGAGCCGCCCGCTCGTAGTCGGCTCGACCATTGAAACGAAGCGCCTTCGCAATACCGTTTAGCATCCCCGATTCTCTAACGGGATATCGACATACGATTGCGTCAATGTCCTCAGCGCTGACCATCTGTTTGATGCGCTCTAGCTCACCTGGATATGGTGACTCAAGTTTGAACTCGATATGCTTTTGCGCCCCTTCTACCATCATTCCTCTATCAGGCAGAGCAAGCAGGAGCTGGTCTCGAATGTGCCGCTCAGATATGCGGCTTGCCAAATGCTCACAAATTCCTTTGGCAGCCATTGCCTGTAAAGCTGCCATTTTAACTTCCTGCTGTAACTGTTCCACTGATTGACCGAACGTTCTGGCTTGCTGGGCGGCCAGTCCTGCTAATACATCAGCGGAATAGTAAAGGCTTTCAACTGCGAAAATTGGTAGCGGATATATGCCATGGGACTCGAAGTCGAGCACCTGTTTTTCATCCATCCCATCGTGATCGATGAGACCGAAGGCTTGCGCTCGATGCATTTTTTCCACTGCTCGCAAACCATCTACCGCCCTCATAACCTCTCGGCAACTTTCACGCGATCTCACTGAAACCTTAGGGAACAGTAGTGAATAGAGCGGATGATCAAGGCTGTTGGTTGTTCCTTCTATGAACAAGATTTTCTGGCGCGAGCCGATTAGATCGACGCGTAACCATTCTGGTATTTCCTCAGGGGCATCCAAAACGTCCACTTGCCACGATTCAACTACGTTGCCGGACCACTCACAACCTCGAACGAGGATGATTTTCGACTCAATGGAAGTACTCGGAAGCCCTAGCTCATGCGTGCAGATGACGAAACCGCATTTTGGGCGTTCAGCAATGAGCGCTTTTAGGAGCGGAACGACGATTGCGGGGTGAAGGTGGAGTTCTGGCTCATCAATTAAAAAAATGGCTTCATCAGGAGCTGCCACCACTTCGGCTGCAAAAATAAGCGCGGCCCGCTCCCCATCGGACATTCGAGCAAAACTGTAAACAGCACCGTCTCGCTGGGCTTTTAGTTCACCCTCAGAAATCAAAACCCGAACGTGCAGATTTGACTGGGATAGCAGTGCATTGATGCGATCTAAAGGGGCGTTATTTGACTGGAGTCGGGCAATAGCGCCTGACTCGGCACCCTCCGCTTTGATTTCGTTCGCGGCATCGAGCTTGTACTGCAATTCTGCACTTAGCAGGTCATGTATGGCTTTTTCATTTCTCGCTGTTCCTGAAATGACTTTCCAACGAGTGTCTGGATTTGCATCCCAATGGGGAAAGTTTACAGCGAGGTCTCTCCTGGCTGCAGGTGACAAACTGAGACCTTCATGCTCAAAGTACCCGGGCCGGGAACCTGGCATAAAAACCAGGTTTTTACCTAGTTTTGTAGAGAGCATCCCCACTAAAGCGGATTTTCCAGTCCCGTTTCGACCGAGAATAAAAACTGGGCAGCCTGGTTTGATCTCAATTTTTTTGGTGTCACCTCCCGTGTTGATCTCAATTACATTAAGTGTTCCTGTTGATTCAACCTGCTCCATACCATCTCCTAATTCATTGAGTTCAGTGGGGTTAGTGACTGGTAGCCGATGCTGCCAAAACCTAGCCAAAAAAGGGAGGGGGCCCCTGGGCGTTTTCCTCTCGCACGGGGTCGGAAACCTGCGGGACTTTAGTAGCGGAAGGTGCTCCAGCTTACTGAAATTCAATCGTTGAAATCGAAAGGATCTTGAAGAAAAAGGGGCATCGTTACCGGAACGGTAACGGTGATCTCTGAGCGGTGAATTCATAGGGCAAATGCACAGGTAAACAGGCAGTTCACCGAGTTCACCTGTTCACTAAGCTGGGAGTTCTCCCGCTAACAAGGTTCCGCGGGTTTCCGAGCCCGTGTCTCGAAGAAAACCTCAGGGGCCCCGGCACATTGCGGGAGAGACACCTGACGTTCGCTGGTGGGATTGATGCACACGGGGGGCGGGGGGATGTACCCCTCATAATGCGGTGTAACTCGTGTAACTGGTGTAACGATGGAAGCTAAGTAACTGTATTTATTTAATATTTTAAATGTTACATCGACTTCGTACGCCAATCTTTAGCCGTGTAACTCATCCATCTGGTGTAACGCTTCCGGTGCTTGAAAGAGGAACGAACTAGGTTGTGCCTATGATGCAGGAGGGTAGAGTGCTTCCCGGCCGGCAGTCGCAACAGGCCGCTTTCGGCCAAAAGCGGTCACTCCGTTTCTCTGCGCTCCGAGTGGACCGCTGCTAGCAGCCTTACCCCCAACATCCCACGCTGAGCCGTGCCATTTGTTTTTTGAAAGAGATTCGCTTTCTCTATTTCATACTGCGCCAATGCACTTGTGATGTAGTCATCCAAGCTCTTTATCCACTGGCCATTGCTGCAAAAGGAAAAGGCTTTTCCCCAACCTAGGATTACTCGGTCGAGATTCTGTAGCGCGCCAGAGTAGGACCCCTTTTGGGATATCTCTCCAGCTTCGATACTGAATTTCATCATGCGTATCGATGCGTCTAAATCGAATTTGATCCGTTTCTTGAATCGCTCCCTCGTAGCTGTAGATGGCTGGACCAATCCTGCCGAAACGAAGCAGCCCAAGAAATCGAATCCTTTAGCTGTAAGCCCCCTTGAAGCTTTGTCGCTTGTTGCTAGGGGCCGGTACGCTTCAAGTGAGAGCTTTTTGAGCTCAGTCTGTGCTTTGCTAAAAGCACGATCCACACTGCCCATGTCCTTCCCGAGGATCAGGAAGTCATCGATGTACCGAAGACAAGTGACTTCACCATCGTTCATGGCCCTGTCAAAGTCATTCAGGTACAAATTGGCTATGAGTGGGGATAGGGGAGACCCTTGAGCTACACCCTCCACCCCGATGGGGAAAATCTCATCCAAACCTTGTCGTCGAAGCACGTCAATGTTCGCAAGGTCTGTGGTGATCGCTGCTCGGAATAATGCAATCGTGTCAGGGCAGATGATGTGAGGGGCCACGAGTCTCATCACACGGGCCTTGTCAATTCTAGTGAAAAACTCGGCGATATCTGACCTGATATGGAAGGCGGCTCCTTTGGCAATGACTGATTTGGTGTCGGCTATCGCCATCGAGACCCGTTTATTTTTTATGCCTCCATAGCTCGTAGGGGTAGACAGCGCTTCGTTCACGAACTTAATACGGGATAAGGCGTCGAGTAGAGCCCGCTGGACGATCCGGTTGGGTATAGGCGAAAGCACAATCGGGCGAGAATTTCCGTTGGCTTTGGTTTTTGCCACGCCAGTCTGCTTTTGGAAGGTAAAGGTCTTCTTGGATAGCGCGCGCTGGATGTCGGAAAGCGACCGGGGGAGTTGGCTCTCGAAATCCTTGGCTTCGTTTCGGATAGTTTCGGATGATGAAGAAAAGGCGCTTTCTTTGACCTTCCTCCAGGCCGAATACAACGAATCCCCGCTATAGATCCTACGGTAAAGCGACGAGGCCACAAAAACTCCTTGTTTGTTGGGAGACACCAGTGAACTCTCACCCAACTGCTACAGGGGACCTTCAACCTTCGGGAGACCGCGAAGCCTTAACGGCGATCTTGGTCGCGACCCGGACAGCAACCTCCGAAGAGAGATGGCTGGCGTCTGTCAAACTTGGTTCAGTGCTGTGAGGCGGCTGCACCAGCAAGCAGGCGAGGCATCCCGATGTTAATCAGCCATGCGACCAAAAGCCATCTATTTGGCGGCTCGTTTATTGGAAAACGATAGGATGAGGATTGAGTTCACAAGACTGCTCAATTGAAAAAATCGTGAAAGGGAATGTCCCCAACTAAGGCGCCAGACTCTAACGCTAGTAATAGTCGTCTATAGTGCATGCCCTAAGGATCGGAAGAAACCAGAACCGCATCAACTGTCTGCTTTTGGCCTTCTAACTGCGCTCTGCGAAGAAGCTTCTGGAATTGCTTTGACCAATTTACGGCGGAACCAAGAAATGAGGTGAGGAGGAAGCTCCATGGGGTGCATGGAGCGGGGCTTTCGTCGATGTGGCACTAAGATATTGCAAAAAGATTAAACTAACATATTCGCCTATAGGCAGCTGACCGTCATCTTTAGAGCCATCCTATCAGCTTGAGGGTGATTCTCCGCGATCGACTATAGGCATTTGAGGTTCAATTCTCGGAGCTGCGGAACCGATATCCTTTAAATTTACTGACACCCCCGTAGGAATGAATCCATATTGAATTGAATCTATTACGCTACCTTCGTGTATATAAGGATCAGGCTCTATCGCTAGCTTTTTACTTTTGTTATAAATCTGAATGGCTTTATTGTCGTGCCCAAGAAATAAGACCTTGTCAAAGGGGAAGTCTTCTATGCTCAATAGATAATTGGTCCAGTCCTTTAGCCCTTCCTGGAATAGTCTTTGAGTTGTCATTATTACATCGGAGTGACAAAGCAGGATGAGTTCGTCAAACCTTCCGGCGTTTGTATAGGTCAGATGTTTTTTTGCTTTATCTATGACTCCTTTATATATCCAGTCGCGCGAAATCCTGTTTCCGATTTTCTTCATCGGACTTTGTGGGGTAGTGCCCTTGTCGAGTATTTCCTGTATCTGGGCAACAACAATTGCTTTGTCTTTCTTTCTTTCGTTTATATAAGACAAATATTCGGGTGGGTCGGCAGTGGTGATTTCTATGCCTATTCTGGGGTTATTTTTAGGCTTTCCAAATCTAGCAGGTGGCTTTAGAAGAAGAATTGCTTTGTCCGGCTTGTCTTTTTGGCTTTCGTCAATAATGTAGTCTTTGTATATTTCTTTGAGAAGAGGGGCGGTCAATTCTAGCGCGCGGTCCTCTTCAGCTTCCTGTTTTTGTCTTCTAGTGCTTATAGGTTTCGTCATTCGAAAGTCTTCTCTATTGAGATTTTTTAACAGCCTCTGAGGTGTTCTTGTACCCCGTTCCGTTTTTCATTAAGTAAAAAAGGCGGGCGTAATTATTTTCCATTTTTCTAAAAATAAATCTGCCCCTTCCTTGGCGGGCATGGGATTGCTCGCGTGTTTTCTTTCCTGTTTTTATCGTCGGGCCACTCAAGCGCCTGCAACTTAATGAGTTTTAAGTATAATGATTGGCTAAGGGCGTACAATAGCTCAGCTAATGTTCGCCCCAAGTGAGCGCAGCAAACAACTTGAGCCAATTGTTATGCGCTTAGACTTGCTCGCCCTTATTTTCTTCTTGCTCTTTGGGCTGGAAATCCTTCCACCATCCAATGTGCTTGCAGTCGTAACAGATAAGATCCTGGGTGTCTTGGCCCATAATTTTTTCTTTTATAGGGGTGCTTTTTGAACCGCATTTTGGGCAAATGGTATTTGTTCGAATCATTTTTGTCCTCTGTATGTTTTGGTTTGATCGGCATTCCTTGCCCTTTGATTGCTGCGTCAGAAACGCGACATGGGCAAACGAGAAAAAACAGTGGTATCTGCCCAAAGGGTACGAACTAGTTGGCAATGTGTCTATGGCCGACTTGGCTTGATTGCTCAGCCCGCAAATGCCCGCTTTTGGCCGAGGCTGTGAATCGCCCTTGGTTTAATAGACACCAATTGAGTGGCTGCTTTTGGCCGGAAGCTGCCGCGCACGGACGGCCGCTTATGGCCGTAAGCGGAGATTCCGGGGCCCAGAATCCATGCTACTGGCTATTGCGCAAGCCCAGGCGGACCGGGTTTATTGATTTCTGATAAGGTCGCGTTCATAGACGATCATGACAAGGAGTCAATTGTGGCGAAGCCCGCAGCACGTTTAACCGATCCGACAAGTTGCCCAATGCCAGGGCACGGTGCCCAATCCATTGCGTCCGGCTCTCCCGATGTTTTTTTCGATGGTCTTGCCGCCGCTCGAAAGGGCGATACCTGCACGTGCGGTAGCGCGTTGGTTTCCGGCGTCTCAGCGACCGTTTTTATCAACGGGAAAAACGCAGCTTTGGTTGATACTGTCGGAACGCATGGTGACGTCGTAGTCGGCGGCTCCGGCACCGTAATCATCGGTGATTCGCATACGCCAGCCCCGTTCGTGCCTCCGATTCCGCTTGCCATCCAGAAATCCTACGGCCAGTCCTTCAGCATCACCGACAGTGAGACAGGCACACCGTTGGCTTTCCGAGACTTCGTGGCGACAGTCAACGGTATAGAGACCACGGGTGTTACCGATGCCAATGGCATTGCCCACGTCAAGACACCGACTCCCGGTGCGAAGATCTCACTGCACGTCATGTTCAGCGCTCCGGCTCGGACTCTCCATGAGCTGGCGGAGGGAGTGCAATGACCAATCCGTTTGCAACTCAAGCCACCGCCCAGGAGCTCAAGCCCGTCGAGTTCATGTGTCCGATACCGATTACCGTGAATGATCGAGCGGCGACGCGTGAAGCGATCATCAAGAAGGTCCGTTCACTGAACACGACGTTTGTAGAGCGATCCTCGTGGGGAGCGGTGAAGGGCAAGCCGGATATGGTGATGGACTGGGATTACACCATGATCGCGCTGCACCACGCCGGCCGTAGCCACAGCTGCACACCTGGTGCCGAGCAGATGCAGGAAATCCAGAAGGGTCACCTAAGTCAGAAATACGACGATATCGGGTATCACTTCGGCATCGATTGCACGGGGCAAGTCTACGAGGGGCGGGACATCCGGCTTCAAGGTTCGAGTGTTCTGAAATTCAATACAGGATTGATTGGCATTGTGTTGCTGGAGAACCTAACGACTCCAGAAGAGGGCGGTGATTGGGTCGCCAAGGGCCGGGTTGCGCTCGACAGTCTCGGATACAGCACGACCAATGTGATACCTGCTGCTCAGATCACCGCGTTGATGCATCTGATCGACGCGCTGAAGAGTGTCTTCGTGATCAAGCATTTTGGCGGTCACCGGGAATACCCAGGTCAAGCATCTGAAGGGAAGATATGTCCCGGAAATATCGGCATGGAGTTGGTCAGGAATCTCAGAGCGAAAACTCAACTACTCCCACCTCCGGCGCCGCAACAATGAAGAAACTGACTGCCCTGATAGTTCTGGTTCTGGTGACAGTGCTTTACGTTGGGTATTACGAAGCGCTTGAGGATGGGGACATCGAAACGATCCTGTTCATCAAGAAGCATCCGACTTTTCAGATGAAGTTTTACAATATCCACGCCAATGACGGGGAGATTCGTCAAGTCGAACGACTCTCGGAGCAGGAGCGTAAGTGGATCATTGATTACTGCAGGTATCGCCTCGGCATCGACACGGATCTGAAAACCCAAAACGACGTTGAGGTTTGCAGGAAAAAATAGCTGGGTGAAACAAAGAAAAAGGCCTCGGTGGAGGCCTTTTCTCATTACGTATTATTTGACGTTCCCAGCTTTCGACATCGTCGGCTTGAACCTCTACGCGGCAGCTTTCTCGTCTCATGGGTGTGAAAAAATATTTGCCCCACTTTCCTGCAGACGAAAAAAAAGGCCTTGCTAAGCAAGACCTTTCTTGATTTTGGTGCCCCGAGGGAGACTCGAACTCCCACTCCTTTCGAAAACGGATTTTGAATCCGCCGCGTCTACCAATTCCGCCATCAGGGCTCAATGGCGGCGAAGTATAGAGAGGTGATTACCGTTGGTCAATCACGTTTCATGGTCAATTTTTGATAATTCCGCTAGACTTTCCGGCCCTGCTAGACGAACCCCATCATGCGCGTTGCTGACTTTACCTTCGAGCTTCCTGATTCGCTGATCGCCCGCCACCCTCTGGCCGAGCGTCGCGGTAGTCGCCTGCTGACCCTTGATGGGCCGAGCGGCGCCCTTGCACACCGTCAATTCACTGATTTGCTTGAGCATTTGCGCCCGGGCGATTTGATGGTATTCAACAATACCCGGGTGATTCCGGCGCGGTTGTTCGGGCAGAAAGCCTCGGGCGGCAAGCTGGAAATCCTCATCGAACGCGTGCTCGATTCGCACCGCGTGCTGGCCCATGTGCGCTCCAGCAAGTCGCCGAAGCCGGGTTCGAAGATCCTCATCGACGGCGGTGGCGAAGCCGAGATGCTCGCGCGTCATGATGCGTTGTTCGAGCTGGGCTTCGCTGAAGAAGTGCTGCCGCTGCTCGATCGCGTCGGGCACATGCCGTTGCCTCCTTATATAGACCGCCCGGACGAAGGTTCGGATCGCGAGCGCTATCAGACCGTGTACGCCCAGCGTCTCGGTGCGGTGGCGGCGCCGACGGCGGGGCTGCATTTCGATCAGCCGCTGATGGAGGCGATTGCCGCCAAGGGCGTCGAGACCGCGTTCGTCACGCTGCACGTCGGTGCGGGGACGTTCCAGCCGGTACGCGTCGACAAGATCGAAGATCACCACATGCACAGCGAGTGGCTGGAAGTCGGCCAGGACGTGGTCGACGCCGTTGCCGCGTGCCGCGAGCGTGGCGGGCGGGTGATTGCCGTGGGCACCACCAGCGTGCGTTCGCTGGAAAGTGCCGCGCGCGATGGCGTGCTCAAGCCGTTCAGCGGTGACACCGACATCTTCATCTACCCGGGCCGGCCGTTCCATGTGGTCGACGCCTTGGTCACCAACTTCCATTTGCCGGAATCGACGCTGTTGATGCTGGTTTCGGCGTTCGCCGGTTATCCCGAAACCATGGCCGCTTATAAAGCCGCCGTCGACAACGGGTACCGCTTTTTCAGCTACGGTGATGCGATGTTCATCACCCGTAATCCCGCCCCGACTGCCCCTGAACACACAGGCCCAGAGGAAACAGAATGAGTCGCGAATGTCGCATGTCCTTTGAACTGCTTGCCACCGATGGCAAGGCTCGTCGTGGTCGGCTGACCTTCCCGCGTGGCACTGTCGAGACCCCGGCCTTCATGCCGGTGGGCACCTACGGCACGGTCAAGGGCATGTTGCCGCGTGACATCGTGGCCACCGGCGCGGAAATCATTCTGGGCAACACCTTCCACCTGTGGCTGCGCCCGGGCACCGAGGTGATCAAGGAGCACGGCGACCTGCACGATTTCATGCAGTGGAAGGGCCCGATCCTCACCGACTCCGGTGGTTTCCAGGTGTTCAGCCTGGGCGCGATGCGCAAGATCAAGGAAGAGGGCGTGACCTTCGCTTCCCCGGTCGACGGCTCGAAAGTGTTCATGGGGCCGGAAGAATCGATGCAGGTGCAGCGCGATCTCGGTTCCGACATCGTGATGATCTTCGACGAATGCACGCCGTACCCGGCTGACGAAGATGTCGCTCGCGTTTCGATGGAGCTGTCGCTGCGTTGGGCCCAGCGCTCGAAAAATGCGCATGGCGACAACACCGCGGCGCTGTTCGGTATCGTTCAGGGCGGCATGCATCAGG
>Ga0209563_100677_pt1 | contig 10774 bp, 8 predicted proteins | sample AraplaCvi_mMF_r2_FD_184271 | JGI IMG/M metagenome (GOLD analysis project Ga0209563, IMG submission 184271) | Arabidopsis root microbial communities from North Carolina, USA - plate scrape CL_Cvi_mMF_r2 (SPAdes) (version 2) | ecosystem: Host-associated > Plants > Roots > Endosphere | place: USA... | reverse complement strand
GGCTGCCGAGCTTGATCGAGCCTTTGTCCGCCGCGCTCAGGGTCAACCGCAAACCGCTGCCCTGCCCCAACAGATTCGGCGCATCAGTCAGGGTCTGGAAATGTGTCTGACGCTCGCCCGGACGAGCACCGGCCAGCGCTTCGATGTAAGGACCGCTGACCAGCGTGCCAAGGTTTTCCGTGCGCAGCAGGCCCAACGCCGGGCGCACTACCCAGAAGCGCGTACCGCTGCGGGCGAACGATTCGCCGTTGGGCAACAGGCGCGCCTTGAGCTGTACCCCGGACAGGTCGGCCTTCAGATCGACGCTCTCGACCTTGCCAATCGTCAGTCCCTTGAAACGGATGGGCGTGCCTTCGCGCAGGCCATCGCCATCCTCCACGCTCAGCTGAATCTCCATACCCTGGGCCAGTGCGGCGTCTTCGTTGTCGTAGAGGGCGAATCGCCGATCCTTGCCCGAGGCCGGCGCTTTCAGATCCGGGGTGTCGAAGGCGATGCCGCCGTTGATCAGGGTCTGCAGTGACTCGCTCTTGACCTTCAGACCGGTCAAGTCACCGCTCAGGGTCACGCCGCTCACGTTCCAGAACCGCGTGGAGCTGTTCACCAGACGTGAAAACTCGGGCTCGACGTTCACCCCGATCATCACCTGCCGGTTGTCCCCCGACAGTTGATAGCTCTGCACGCTGCCGACACGAATCTGCCGATAGAGCACGGGCGCGCCGACCTCGACCGATCCACGCTTGTCACTGGTCAGCACCAGGTGCAGGCCCGGCGCATCCGTGTCCATGGCCGGCGCCTTGGTGCGGACGCTGAACTCGCGTCGCGGTGCGCCGCTCTTGGCAAAGCGCACGGCAATGTAGTTGCCCTTGACCAACGCATCCAGACCGGTGATCCCGGCCAGCGAAATGTTCGGCTTCACGGTCCAGAACTCAGTGCCCTCCAGCAACATGGCCTCGACACGCGGGTCCATCGCCAGTTCAGCAGTGGCGCCGTTGAAGTCCTGGTTCATGTCGACGCTCTTGACCAGACCGACCTGCACGCCGTTGTACATGACCTGCGTCTGCCCCGGCTGAATGTCGCTCAGGTCCTTCATTTTCAACGACACTCGCAGGCCGACCTGGGCCGCGTCGTAATCCTCATACAGGCGAAAAGGCTTGCTGCTGTCCGTGGGCGGGCTGTCGCGGTGATTGTCCGGCGTGGCGAAGGCGATACCGCCGGCAGCCAGGGTCAACAGCGATTCGCTGCGCACCTTGAATCCCGACAAGCCGCCGGAAATCGACAGGCCGCTGGCGTTCCAGAAGCGCGTGTGCTTGCGCACCAGTTCCGCGTAGGCCGGCTCGATGTGCACCTTGATCTCGATGGTGCGCTGATCCTCGGCCAGTTGAAAATTCTTCACCTGACCCACCAGAATCTGCTTGTAGAACACCGGGCTGCCCTGCTCCAGGGAGCCCAGGCGGTCGGCCTTGAGGGTGATGTGCAGGCCGGGGACTTTCTCGGACATGGGCGGCGGCTCCTTCAGGGCCGTGTAGGCACGAACGCCTTGGTCACCCTTGTCCCCTTTCGCTGGATCGACGGCGATGTAGACCCCGGAGACCAGCGTCTCCAGACCGGTGACGCCCGCCAGCGACACCCGTGGCTTGACCAGCCAGAAGTGGGTGTCTTCGTTCAGGTAGTGCTGGGTTTCCTTGGTCATTTCGATGGTGGCGAGCACGCCCTTGATGTCGTCGCTGACATTCAATTCCACCACCTTGCCGACCGCGATGCCCTTGTACAGCACCTCGGTTTTCTTGGCCTGGATGCCGTCGCCGCTGTCGAAGCGCACCTGGATGATCGGGCCGGCTTCATCGTAGGCGCGCCAGGTCAGCCAGGCGCCGATGACCAGGGCCAGCAGCGGCAGGATCCAGATTGCCGACCAGTTGGAGGTCGGGCGTTTCGTCGGGATGGGGAGGTCACTCATGTTCAATGTCCGCGTCGGTGTTGTCCCAAAGGAGCCGGGGGTCGAAAGTCAGGGCGGCGAGCATGGTCAGCACCACCACGCCGGCGAAGGCAGCGGCGCCGAGGTTGGCCTCGATGCGTGCCAGATTGCCGAAGTTCACCAGCGCCACCAGGATGGCGATGACGAAGATGTCCAGCATCGACCAGCGTCCCACCCACTCGATGAAGCGGTACATGACGATCCGCTGGCGGGCGGACATCGGCTGGTGTCGCTGCACCGAATAAAGCAACAGCGCGATCCCGGCGAGTTTGAAGGTGGGCACCACGATGCTGGCCACGAACACCACCAGGGCGATGGGGATCATCCCCAACTGCAGCAGGCTGATGACCCCGCTCATGATCGTGGCCGGCGCGCCTTTGCCGAGGACGCTGACCGTCATGATCGGCAGCAGGTTGGCCGGGATGTAGAGAATCGTCGCGGTGATCAGCAAGGCCCAGGTGCGCCGGATGCTGTCGGGGCGACGCACATGCAGCAGTGCTTCGCAACGGCTGCAATGCGCCGGCTGCGGGCCGTCGATGGAATTGAGTTGATGGCATTCGCCGCAGACCTGAATGCCGGCATCGATCGCACGCATGGCTATCCTGCCGTCGCGGCGTTCGCCGAAACATTGTCGACAGACGTCGGATGCCCTTCCTGGGCCCTTGAATCTCCCCTCCCGATTGCGCGCACTGTGCCCATGATTCACCTGAGGCTTGATTGAAAACGGCGCGAATGCTACTTTTTAATCCATAATGAGTCAATTAAGTCTCATATGATTTATTGTTATCTTGGTTTGCCTTTCTTGAGACCCTGCTCCCCAATGTCCGCCCTACCTGCTCGGCGTTTGCCGGACCTTCCTCTGGAAGCGCTACTGGCGTGCCATGAATGCGACCTGCTCATGCGCCGCGAACCCCTCGCACCGGGTGAGAAATGCTGTTGCCCGCGCTGCGGCTTCGAACTGGCCGTGCATCGCCCCCATTGGCAGAGGCGATCCCTCGCGCTGGTACTGACTGCTCTGCTCCTCTACATCCCGGCCAATTTTCTGCCGATCATGCACCTGACCTTGCTCGGACAGACCCGCAGCGAAACGGTCTGGGGCGGCGTGCTCGGGCTGTTCGAAAGCGACATGCAGGGGGTCGCCGTGGTCGTGTTGCTGAGCAGCATGGCCATCCCGCTGCTCAAGCTGCTGTGCCAGTTGCTGGTTCTGTTGTGCGTGCGATTCAAGGTGGCGCGACGGGCGGGCCTGCAGCTGTACCGCAGTTTTCACCACCTGCGCGAATGGGGCATGCTCGAGGTCTACCTGTTCGGGATCCTGGTCTCCATCGTGAAGCTAGTCGACATCGCCGACCTGAGTCTGGGCATCGGCCTGGCCTGCTTCGTCGCGCTGCTGCTGACCCAGATCTGGCTGGAACTGAGCATGCCGCCTCACCAGGTCTGGGAAGCGCTGTCCGACGACTAGCGCCGGGCAGCGCCTGCCGTCAGATCAGGCCTTGGGAACGGGCCCACTCCGTCGCGTCGTGCAGCGTTTTGCCGAATGCATCGAAGATGGCGTGAACGTCGTCTGCTGTGGTGATCAGCGGCGGGCAGAACGCGATCGTGTCGTAAATGGCACGCACGATGCTGGCGGGAAATGAACTTCTTCCTGGCGGGTTTGCCCCGTGCGTTGTTTACGTACCAGATCAACTTCACCACCGAGTCGATGGCCTCGGAGCCGGAGTTGGTGAAGAACACATGGTTCAGATCGCCGGGCGCCAGTTCAGCCAGTTTTGCCGCGAGCGCCGCGGCTGGTGCATTCGTCTTGTGGCTGAAGGTGTGGTAGTACGGCAGCTGACTGAACTGCGCCATCGCGGCATCGGCCAGACGCTTTTCGCTGAAGCCCAAAGCCGCGCTCTACAGGCCCGACATGGCTTCGATATAGGGGTTACCCCCCGGTCATCGAAGACCCGCATGCCCTCTCCCCTGGTGATGACGAAAGGCCCCGTCTCACGGTGCAGCGCCAGGTTGGTGTAGGGGTGGATCAGTGCGCACAGGTCGTCATGCACGGTTGGAGTCACGCTGTTCATTCAATCGTTTTCCTGGTTCGGCGGGCTGACGACAACGCCCCACCGCAACGCAGGGCTCAACCTGCGCTGCCGTGGAGCCTCACCGGTTTACTGGCCCAGTGCGGCGGCGACCGATTCGGTAAAAATCTTCAGGCCTTCAGCCAACTGATCGGTCGGTGTATTGATCGGCGGCATCAGCTTGATGATTTCCCCGTTCGGGCCGCAGCGGTCAGCCAGCAGGCCCGCACGCAGGGCGCGTTGCTGGGCGTCTTTGGTCAGCGCGACGTTGCCGCGACCGAAATCGATCCCAGCCACCATGCCTCGGCAGCGGGCACCGACGACGCCGCGGATTTCGGCGATGTCGGCCACGCCCCGCTCCATCAGGGCCATGTTCTCGGCCAGCAGCTTCAGGAACGCTTCTTCGTGCCAGTAACCAAGGGCGATCTGCGCCGTGAGGAACGCCAACTGGTTGCCGCGGAACGTGCCGATGTGATCGCCCGGCTGCCATACGTCCAGCGCCGAGCGTATCAGCACGATGGCCATCGGCAGGCCGAAGCCGCCGATTGATTTCGCACACGTCACCAGATCCGGCTGGATCCCGGAGCGCTCGAAGCCGAAGAAGTCGCCGGTACGGCCACAGCCGGCCTGGACTTCATCACAAATAAGGAACACACCGTGATCCGAAGTCCACTGGCGCAGCCGTTGCAGCCAGAGATCCGAGGCCGCATAAACACCCGCCTGAATCTGCACTGACTCCACGATGACCGCCGCAGGCAACTCCGTGCCGCTGGCCTGGTCGTCGGCGAGGCGTTCGAGAAAACCGATGCTGTCGAATGCGCCATACGGGCTGTCCTCGTAGGGCACGAAAATCACCTCGGAGGACAGCGCGGCGCCGCGTCGGGTGCGGTTTCCGGTGACGGCCAGGGCGCCGGCGGTCATCCCGTGATACGCCCCATAAAAAGAAACGACCTTGCTGCGCCCAGTGGCCTTGCGCGCCAGTTTCAGCGCCGCCTCAACGGCGTCTGCACCGGTTGGGCCGGTGAACTGCACCTTGTAATCCCAGCCGCGTGGATCGAACAGGTCGCGCTTGATCGATTCGAGGAAGCGGCGCTTCATGCCGGTGTGCAGGTCCAGGGCATGGGTCACGCCATTGGCCGACAGGTAGTCGATCAAGGCGTCGCGCATGCGCGGGTCGTTGTGGCCGTAATTGAGGGCGCCGGCCCCGGCGAAGAAGTCCAGGTAATCACGGCCATCTTCCGCGTGGATCTTGCTGCCCAGGGCGGTATCGAATACCACGGGCAGGTCTCGGCAATACATCCGTACGTTGGATTCGAGCTTTTCGAAGGTTTCAATATTGTTCATGCGTAGCCTCTTGCGATGTTCCGGGCGCCGCCGGTTGACGGCGGCTCCGGGGGATTCACAATCCCTTGTGTCAATGGGTGAAAGGAACCTAGGCCAGAGCCTCCGGTACGGGGCTGCGGAAGAAACCGGTGCGGCATGCCAGGTAAACGACGCCGATGCCCAGCCAAACGCAACCCAGAATCAGCGCATCCTTGTCCAGACTGATGAGCATCCAACCCGCGCTGATCACGCCGATGAGCGGCAGGATCACGCCGCGCAGGAGTCCGGCGCCGTCCCGGTATCCGGCATTGAAGGTGAGTCGCAACGCGCACAGGTTGACCGCCGTGAACGCGACAAAAGCGCCGAAATTCACCAGGGACGTTGCGGTGGCAATCGTCAGGGCGAAACCCACGGTACCGAATGCCCCGGACAGCAGGATGTTGAACACTGGCGTGCGCAAGCGCGGGTGCAAGGTGCCGAAGAGCTTGCGCGGCAGTTGGTTGTCCCGACCAAGGGCATACAACAGTCGGCCAACGCTCGCCTGAAACGACAGCCCCGCCGCGAAGTGCGCAATGATGATCCCCGCCAGCACCGCAGCGAAGAACACATCGCCGCCGATCATCCGGGCGATCTCGAACGCCGCGCCGTCCACGTTGGCGAACGCCATGGAGGGATGCGTCAGGTGCATGAAGTACGACGAACCCACATACAGCACCCCGCCAATCACCGCGACCAGCAGGATCGCCCGCGGAATCGTCCGGCGCGGATCCTTCGTCTCCTCGCTCAGCGTGGACAGCGCGTCGAAGCCCAGGAACGAATAGGCGGCGATGGCGGCCCCGGCCATGGTCGTGGCGAACGGCACGTCCGGATTGAAGAACGGCCTGCTCGACAGCAGCCCGCCAGGGCCGTTGGCTGCAACGATGTAGTGCCAGCACAGGCCGATGAAGACCGCGATGATCGCCATCTGCACAACCATCAGCATGATGTTGAAGCGGTTGGCCACCTGGATGCCCAGCACGTTCAGCACCGTGCTGGAGACAATGAATCCGACGATCCACACCCACTGCGGCACACCCGGGAAGGCCATGTTGAGGTAGCTGGCCCCCAGCAGCCAGATCAGCATCGGAATGAAGAAATAGTCGAGCAACGCCACCCAGCCCACCATGAACCCGAGATTCGGATTCAACATCTTGCGGGTGTACGTGTAGGCCGAACCGGCAGCCGGGAACACCTTGACTAACCGGCCATAGCTCAACGCCGTGACGATGACGCCCAACGCCGCAATCGCATAAGACAAGGCAGTGGTGTTCTGGCTGGCCTGCGAAATCACCCCGTAGGTGCCGAACACGATCAGCGGCGCCAGGAACGCCAGACCGAAGAGCAGCACGGAAAACGGGCCCAAAGCGCGCTTCAATGAAGCATCGGAAGTTGATTGGCTCATGATCGGCGCCCTCAACCGACGAAGGCGTATGCGGCGACGATGATCCCGTGGTAGGTCTCCACGGTCATGGCCTTGGCATTGCTGGGGTCCGAGAAGTTCTTCTTCGACTTTTCGGCGATGGTCGGGAAGTCTTCTTCACGCACCCCGTTCACGTCGGCAAAGCGAGGGATACCCAAGGCCTTGCTCAACTGGAACAGGTACTCGACCGCCGCTTGAGCGGCGCTGGCCGGCGCCAGGGTCGGATCGATGCCGAGTGCGTAGGCAACCTGGGCGTGGCGCAGAATGTCCGCATCGATGTTGTGACCGAACACAAACGGCAGGAAGATCGCGTTGCCCACGCCGTGCGGCGTGTCATACATGCCGCCGATGGCTTCGGAAATGCAGTGCACGCTGCCGACGTCGGCGTTGCCGAAGGCCATGCCGGCGATCAGGCTGGCTACCAACATCTGTTCACGTGCTTCGACATTGTCCGGTTCCTGCACGGCGGCCTTCAGGTGTAGGCTGATGAGGCGGATGGCATGCAGCGCCAGGCCGTCACTGATCGGGTTCGACACGCGGCAGGTGTAGGCCTCAATGGCGTGCGTCAGGGCGTCCATGCCGGTCGCGGCAGCGATGGCCGGCGGCAGCGTCGCCGTGATGTTCGAATCGAGCAGCGCCAGCACCGGGCCGATCCGGTAATCCAGCAGGTTCATCTTGAAGTGGCGCGCGGTGTCGGTGATCACCGAGAAGCAGGTCACCTCACTGCCCGTGCCCGCGGTGGTCGGGATCGCCACGATCGGCAGCACCCCGTGCGTGAGTTTGAAGGAGCCTTCGTAGTCCTCAATCCGGCCGTCGTGGGTCAGCAGCACGCTCAAGGCCTTGGCGGCGTCCATCGCGCTGCCGCCGCCGATGGCCAGCAGGCCGTCGATGCCACGGCCCCGCAGTGCCTGCGCCGTGCGGTTGATGTCATCGCTGCGGGGGTTGGCCTTGACGTCGGAGATTTCCTCAAACGTTATGCCCGATGCATCCAGACTGGCGTAGATCCCGGTCAACAGCCCGGCGGCCTTGACCCCGGCATCCGTCACGATGAGGGCGTGTGTAAGGCCCAGTTCACGCAAATGCTCGCCCGTGCGCTCGCGCAGGCCAGGTTCCATGACAACTTTGGTGGGAAGTAGGAATTGGAATTTCATACGTACCTCTTGCCGGTCAGGCTCAGTTTTTGTCGTTGTTCAGGTTCTCGGCAGTTACATCTTTCGGGCTGTACGTCCTGCCCGGATCCCGGCGCGCTCAACGCCGGGTCACGTCCTGTGCAGATCTTGTTGTTATCCGATGGCAGCGATCAGGATCCGGTGTTGGCAGTCTCCTGTTGCCGTGCCCACTCACGCAGCACGAATTTCTGGATCTTGCCGGTGGCCGTTTTCGGCAGCGGCATCAATGACACATGCTGCGGCGCCTTGAAGTGCGCCAGGCGCTCGCGGCACCAGCGGATTAGGTCTTCACCGCTGGTGTCGGCCAGGGCGTCGTTGCGCAAGGTGACAAAGGCATGCGGGGTTTCGCCCCAGCGCGGATCGGGCCGCGCCACCACAGCGGCCTCGATCACCGCCGGGTGCTGGTAGAGCACTTCTTCGATTTCCAGCGAACTGATGTTTTCGCCGCCGGAAATGATGATGTCCTTGGCCCGGTCCTTGATTTCCACATAACCGTCCGGGTGCAGCACGGCCAGGTCTCCGGTGTGCAACCAGCCGTTGGCTAGGGCGTCACGGGTGGCCTGCGGGTTGTCCAGGTAGCCCTTCATGACCGTGTTGCCGCGCACCACCAGTTCGCCCAGGGTCGTGCCATCGGCAGGTACCGGGCGACCGCTGTCCATGTCCAACACCGTGGCCTCTTCGAGCATCGGGTGGGCGACACCCTGGCGGCTCATGAACCGGGCGCGGGCCTCCAATGGCAGCTCGTCGACGCCCGGCTGCCACAGGCAGAGCGTGCTGGGGCCGTAGCTTTCGGTCATGCCGTAGGCGTGGGTGATGCTGAAACCGCGCGCCTCCATCGCTGCAATCACCGCACTGGGCGGCGCCGCCCCGCCGGTGATCACCGACACGCTTGCGGCCTTGTTCGAATGACCGCCCTGCCCGGCATGAATCAGCATCGACATCACCACCGGGGCAGCGCTCAAGTGCGTCACGCCGTGCTCGGCGATGGCGGTATGGATCGCGTCGGCCTGCACCTTGCGCAGGCACACATGGGTACCGCCGGACAAGGTCACCGCCCAGGTGTGGCTCCAGCCGTTGCAGTGGAACATCGGCAAGGTCCACAAGTAGACGCTGCGCGGACTGAGCTGAAAGATCAGCGCACCGGCGCAGGCATTGAGGTAGGCGCCGCGGTGATGCAGCACCACGCCTTTGGGGTCGCCGGTCGTGCCCGAGGTGTAGTTGATGGCGATGGATTGCCATTCGTTCTGCGGTGCGGTCAGTGGCCGGCCGGGATCCCCCTGGGCCAGGAAACTTTCGTAATCCAGGTTGCAGGCCAGGTCCTGACCCGGTTCTTCCGCCTGGTCGTCGTCGATGCTCACCAGCAGCGGCGGCGTGTCGAGCAGGTTCAGGGCCTGCCGGACCACTGGACCGAACTCACGGTCGCAGAGCAGCACCTTCGCTGCGCTGTGCCGCAGGATGAAGGCGATGCTGCGCGCCTCCAGGCGGATGTTGATGCACACCAGCACGGCACCGGCTCCGGGCACGCCGTAGTGCGCCTCGAGCATTTCAGGCACGTTCGGCGCCAGAATGGCGACACGCTCTCCCGGCTGTACGCCGACGCGTTCCAGGGCGCTGGCCAGTGCTCGGCTGCGCTGGTGCAACTGGCCGTAGCTGTAGCGCCGCTCACCGTAGATCACCGCATCGCGCTGCGGGTACACCTGCGCGGCGCGCTTGAGGAACGACATCGGCGACAGCGGCACATGGTTGGCTTCGTTGGGGGCCAGTCCGTGCTCGAAGGTCGAGGTCAGCATGAGCGCCCCTCCCTCAAGACATCGCCAAGGCATTGCACATACATACACACCTCCTGTCCGTTGCTGGTTCTTATTGTTCTTGCGTTCGGGCGCCTCACAGGCTGCTGCACAGATGCCCTGCGTCGACCACGATCTCGGCGCCGCTCATCGCCCGGCCCGCATCACTGGCAAGCAGCAGCAAGGCGCCGTCCAGATCCTGCGGTTGACTGAAGCGGCGACCGGGAATACGCAGGCGCAGCCTTTCGCCGGCCTCGCTGGTGAGGAAGTCCTCGTTCAAATCGGTCATCACATACCCCGGCGCCAAGGCGTTCACGCGGATCCCGTGGCGCGCCAACTCAAGGGCCATGGCGCGGGTCAGGTGGGCCAGGCCGGCCTTGGCCGCCACATACGGCGCAATGGCGCCCGCCACTCGGCTGGCAAGAATTGAGGTGACATTGATCAGGCTGCCGCCCTGCCCGGCGGCGATCATCCGCCGCGCGCTTTCCTGGGCCACGGTCCAGGCGCCCTTGAGATTGGTGTCGAGCACGCGGTCCCAGGCCTGGTCGTCGCAGTCCAGCAAGGGCTGGCTGTCGCTGATCCCGGCGTTGTTGAGCAGCACATCCAGCGGGCCGGCGGCATCGAGCACCCGGCAAACGTCATCGCGGCAGGTCACATCGAGGGCAAAAGCTCTGGCCCGCCCGCCATCCGCCTCGATGGCCGCAACCAGCGTCTGCAACGGCGCAAGGCGCCTGGCCGTCACTACCACCTCAGCGCCGGCGGCGGCCAGGGTCATCGCGAAGTGAAGGCCAAGGCCGCTGGAGGCACCGGTGACCAGGGCACGACGCCCCTCCAGATCGAACAGGCGGGCAAGAGACGGCTGCATCACCGATCCCCCAGACGTTGGTCGAGCAACTTCTTCGCCAGGCTCATGCGGTGCACTTCGCTCGGGCCGTCGTAGATGCGAAACGGACGGATGTCGCGGAAGATCCGTTCCACCACAGTCTCCCCTGTAACCCCACGCC
>Ga0209563_100676_pt1 | contig 10801 bp, 9 predicted proteins | sample AraplaCvi_mMF_r2_FD_184271 | JGI IMG/M metagenome (GOLD analysis project Ga0209563, IMG submission 184271) | Arabidopsis root microbial communities from North Carolina, USA - plate scrape CL_Cvi_mMF_r2 (SPAdes) (version 2) | ecosystem: Host-associated > Plants > Roots > Endosphere | place: USA... | reverse complement strand
CTGGAACGCGGGCCGCGCCATGCAGCGGGCGATATAGGCCTCGAAGGCCGGGCGCGACGGCGCCATCTTGAACAGGCGCACCGCAAAGTTCAGCCCGGAGCCGATCATGATGTCGGCGGCCGAAAACTCCTCGCCGAGAATCCACGGCCCGTTGGCGAGCGCGGCCTCGAGCACGTCGAAGACCTGCGTCGCGCTGCCCCAGGCCGCGGTCGAACTCGGCACTTCGATTTTGGTGAAGATCTGGATGATCGCCGGCTCGATGCAGCCCGGCGAGAAGAACAGCCATTGCAGATAGCGCGCGCGGCGAGGGTCCCGCGCTGCAGGCGCAAGCTTCGTCTCGGGATAGCGGTCGGCGATGTAGGCGCAGATCGCCGCGGCCTCGCCGAGCGCGGCATCGCCGTCGCTGAGCGCCGGCACCTTGCCCATCGGATTGACCTTGAGGAAATCCGGCGCCTTCTGCGCCCCGGTCGAAATGTCGGTCAACACGCGCTCATAGGGCAGGCCGCTCTCTTCCATCAGCCAGAGCGTCGAGAACGAGCGCGAGCGCGGCGACCAATAGAGCCTGATCATGGGAGCGGACCTTTCAACGGAACCAGCCACGGCAGCAGATTCATCACCTTCCCCCATCGTATCCGAAATCCGCTGTGCATCCAGATGATCCCGGGCGTCTTCGGCGGCCCTGCCCGGCGACAATGCTCCCGCTCAATCTTCCTTGAGATAGCCGGGCAAGCCCCGATCGAGCCTGTCTGTGATGAGTGCTCGCGTCCTTTCGCGCAGCGCCGCGCTGGCCGAAGCCGCTGCTGGCGGGTCAGGGAATAGAGAGTTGTCGAGCTTGTTCAACGGATCTTCGGTCAGTCGCATGCTTGCGGCGAAGTTCGCGCCAAAATTCACAAAGGGCCGCTTGATTTCCTCGTAGCTCCGGCCGTCAATCAGCGTGATCGCAACATTGGCGAAAATGTGCGAGTGCCGGATGATTTTCCCGAGCCCCTGATTGTAGGTGCCGATGCCGTTCAGCGTCATGTTCGAGTTCGGCAGCTTCGACTTGAACGTGGTTGCGACAAGATAGCGATCGCAATTCGTATTCGCGGTGAAGCTCTTCACAATCACCGGCAGACTCTCTTTGGGGTCCGGGATGAAGATCGCTTTCGCATGGTAGAAGGGCTCGAAGGCGCCCTTGGGATAGGCGATCCTGCGGACCGAAGGATCGTTGTTTGTTGCCGCGCGCACGCGAGCGAAAACCAGATCATCGAGGCCCCAGTCGATTGGAACCTCGTCTGCCTCAGCCTCGAAGATCGTCACGCCAAACTTCTGTACGGAGTAATGCTCACCGATCACCGAGATCACGCCAAGACGGCACGGACCGGCGTTTGCAGGCTCGGCCGGTTTGACTGCCGGCGCCTTCGGCTTTGTCGCCGCTTTCTTGATTGCTGGCTTTGAGGGCGGCGTGGTCGAGGGAGGGGTTTGAGCTGCTGCCAGAGCGAGAGGGCACAGCAGAGCGATCACGGAAACAGCAAATCGAATCATGGATTCCAAGGCATCGGGCAGCGGAACAAATCGGGACACGCCACACTAAATTGGGATCATGACAACCGCAAGCTGCATCGGGAAGTCGCCGTCTAACCGGTGGGCCCCTGCCGCTTCCACCGATAATACTTCATCACGAACCCGTTCGACGGTTCGACCTCTTCCTTCTCGAACAAAAAGCCTTCGCGCTCGTACCAGCGCCAGGCCTTTTCGTTCTCGCGGACGCAGCGCAGGTACATTTCATCCGGCATTTGCGTACGCGTGAAGGCGAGCAATTGTCGGCCGAGCGATTGGCCCTGATAGGCGGGCCCGACGAACAGCATGTCGAGATAGAGTTTTGGCAGGTGCAGCGCCAGCATCGCGGCGATCGTGCCGTTGTCGTCGGCGACGAACAGGGTCCAGCCGTGCTCGATCTCGCGCCTGACGCGCGCACGTAGATTGGCCAGCAGGAAGTCGCTGGCTTCGCCGAGCCCGGTCGAGACCCAGCTCTCCATCCAGACGCGGCCGACCTCGTCATATTCGTCGGTGCGTGCGGGGCGAATGATCGGATGCGGCATCGGGACTTCAAGCCCGCGGGCTGCGTACGGATTGGCGTGCGCGCACCTTGCCGGCTGACAGGCACACCACCTCTGAGATCTGCAGGAGCTGGCGCGCCAGCGGGCTGGTCTTGCGCCAGACCATGCCGATGGTGCGCGAAGGTTCGGGGTCGCGGAAGCGCGCCAGCGAGACGGAGGCGGAGCGCGTCTCAACCGGCACGGCCATCTCCGGAATCAAGGTCACGCCGATGCCGGCGCTGACCATCTGGACCAGCGTCGACAGCGAGTTCGCGTCGAGCATCTCGCGCGGTGGCGACGACTGCATGTTGCAGAAGGACAGCGCCTGATCGCGGAAGCAGTGTCCTTCTTCGAGCAGCAACAGCCGCATCTCGCGCATCATCTCGCGCGATGGCACCGGCGTGCCTTCATCGGAGCTCGGCCGGACCAGCAGGAATTTCTCGTCGAACAGCGCGACCTCGGTGAGCGACGGTTCCGACACCGGCAATGCGACGATGGCGGTGTCGAGCCGGCCCTCGACCAGTTCCTGGATCAGACGGGGCGTCATCGTCTCGCGCACGCGGATGTCGAGCTCCGGATGCATGCGCGTGAGATTCTTGGTGATCGTGGGCAGTAGATAGGGCGCGATCGTCGGGATCATGCCGATCCGCAGCCGCCCGACAAAGCGGTCCTGCGAGGCGCGCGCGAAATCGCCGAGTTCGTCGACCGAGCGCAGAATGTCACGGACGCGCGGCGCGAGCTCTTCGCCGAACCGGGTCAGCGCCACCTGCCGGGCGCTGCGCTCGAGCAGCAGACCGCCGAGCGCGTCCTCCAATTCCTTGATCTGCATCGACAGGGCTGGCTGCGAGATCGAGCTTGCCTCCGCCGCGCGGCCGAAATGGCCGTGGCGCGCCAGCGCATCGAAATACCGGAGCTGGCGCATCGTCACGTTGACCATCAGAAAATCCTATCGCAGCGATCATTAAAGTCAACTTCCCCTGATCGAATGCGAAGCTTAGAGTGGTTCTACCTGGTCAAAGGCGCGAGTTCGACGCCACCAGAGGAGGTATTCATGGACGACACTTCAAAGTGCCCGTTTTCGGGTGGAAAACGCGTGCCGGCGAACCGCGATTGGTGGCCGACCCAGCTCAGCATCGACATGCTGCACAAGAATTCCGCCAAGTCCGACCCGATGGGCACGGACTTCGATTACGCCAAGGAATTCAAGTCGCTCGATCTCAACGCGGTCATCAAGGACCTGACCGCGCTGATGACGGATTCGCAGGAATGGTGGCCAGCCGACTTCGGTCACTACGGCGGTCTCATGATCCGCATGGCCTGGCACAGCGCGGGAACCTACCGTACCACTGACGGTCGTGGTGGCGCCGGTGCAGGTCAGCAGCGTTTCGCGCCGCTCAACAGCTGGCCCGACAACGCCAACCTCGACAAGGCACGCCGGCTGCTCTGGCCGATCAAGCAGAAATACGGCCGTAAGATTTCCTGGGCCGATCTGATGGTGCTCGCCGGCAACGTCGCGCTGGAATCGATGGGCTTCAAGACCTTCGGTTTCGCCGGCGGTCGCGTCGATGTCTGGGAGCCGGAAGAACTTTATTGGGGTCCCGAAGGCACCTGGCTGGGCGATGAGCGCTACAGCGGCGAACGCGAGCTCGCCGAGCCGCTCGGCGCGGTGCAGATGGGCCTCATCTACGTCAACCCGGAAGGTCCGAACGGCAAGCCGGATCCGGTTGCCGCGGCCAAGGACATCCGCGAGACGTTTGCCCGCATGGCGATGAACGACGAAGAGACCGTCGCGCTGATCGCCGGCGGCCACAGCTTCGGCAAGACCCATGGCGCTGGTGATCCCTCGCTGGTCGGGCCGGAGCCGGAAGCGGGTGCGCTGGAAGATCAGGGCCTCGGCTGGAAGAGCAAGTATGCCTCAGGCCGAGCGGGCGATACCATCACCAGCGGTCTCGAGGTGACGTGGACGACGACGCCGACGAAGTGGAGCAACAACTTCTTCGAGAACCTGTTCAACTTCGAATGGGAGCTGACCAAGAGTCCGGGCGGTGCGAACCAGTGGACGGCCAAGGGTGCCGATGCCATCATTCCCGACGCCTTTGACAAGTCGAAGAAGCATCGGCCGACGATGCTGACCACCGACCTCTCGCTCCGCTTCGACCCGGCCTATGAGAAGATCTCGCGGCGCTTCCTCGAGAACCCGGATCAGTTCGCGGACGCGTTTGCCCGCGCCTGGTTCAAGCTCACCCATCGCGACATGGGGCCGATCCAGCGCTATCTCGGCCCGCTGGTGCCGAAGGAGACGCTGATCTGGCAGGATCCGATCCCGGCGGTGAATCACGAACTGGCCAGCGATCAGGACATCGCCGCGCTGAAGACGAAGATCCTGGCCTCGGGTCTCTCGGTGCCGGAGCTGGTCTCGGCGGCATGGGCGTCGGCCTCGACGTTCCGCGGTTCGGACAAGCGCGGCGGTGCCAACGGTGCGCGCATCCGTCTTGCCCCGCAGAAGGATTGGGAGGTGAACGAGCCGGCCCAGCTTTCGAAGGTGCTCGGCAAGCTCGAAGCGATCCAGAAGGACTTCAACGCGTCGTCAGGCGCGAAGAAGGTCTCGCTGGCCGACCTGATCGTGCTCGGCGGCACCGCAGCGGTCGAGAAGGCCGCGAATGATGCCGGCGTCGATGTAAAGGTCGGCTTTATGCCGGGCCGCATGGATGCCTCGCAGGAGCAGACCGACGCTGCGTCCTTTGCTCCGCTGGAGCCGCGCGCTGATGGTTTCCGCAACTTCATCGGCAAGCGGCATCAGTTCATGCAGCAGGAGGAAGCCCTCGTCGATCGCGCGCAACTGCTGCGGCTCACCGGCCCGGAGATGACAGTGCTCCTTGGTGGCCTGCGTGTGCTCGGTGCCAATGCGAACGGTTCGAAGCACGGCGTGCTCACCTCGAAGGTGGGAACGTTGAGCAACGACTTCTTCGTCAACCTCCTCGACATGAGCGCGCAGTGGACGCCTGCGGCTGACGGCACCTACGAAGCCCGTGACCGCAAGACCAATGCGGTGAAGTGGACCGGCACGCGCGTCGACCTGATCTTCGGCGCGCACTCGCAGCTCCGTGCCTACGCCGAGGTCTATGCCACCTCGGACGCCAAGGAGCAGTTCGTCAAGGACTTCGCCAAGGCCTGGACCAAGGTGATGAACCTCGACCGGTACGACATCACGGCCTGATCCCGATCAGCGAGCGATAAACAGAAGGGGGCGGCCGAGAGGCCGCCCTTTTTCATGGCTCGGATCGTCGTCACACGCCGAGTGTGCCGGCCTTGGCGGCGGCGTAGCGTTCGCCCACGGCTTTCCAATTCACCGTATTCCACCATGCCTTGAGATAGTCGGCCCGACGGTTCTGATAGTTCAGGTAATAGGCGTGCTCCCAGACGTCGTTGCCGAGCAGCGCGCGCTTGCCGTCCATCATCGGATTGTCCTGGTTGGGCCGCGTTTCGATCGCGAGCTTGCCGTCCTTGCTGACCGTCACGAACACCCAGCCCGAGCCGAACACGCGCCCGCCGGCGGCGTTGAAGTCGGTCTGGAATTTCTCCATGCCGCCGAGGTCGCTGTCGATTGCGGCGAGCAGGGCACCTTCTGGTTTGCCGCCGTTTGGTCCCATGATCTGCCAGAACATGGTGTGGTTGGCGTGGCCGCCCATGCTGTTGCGGACGCCGGTGCGGATTGTTTCCGGCACGGCGCCGAGATTGCCCAGCACGTCGCTGACCGGCTTGTCTGCGATCTGCGGATGGTCCTTCGCGAAATTGTTCAGGTTGGTGATGAACGCCTGGTGATGGCGGTCGTGGTGGATCTCCATCGTCTTGGCATCGATATGCGGTTCCAGCGCGTTCGCCGGATAGGTCAGCGGATCGAGCTTGAACGGACCTGCGAGTGCCATCGCTGCCTGCGCGAACACGAGGCGCGGAGCGGCGGCGGCAGCAACGAGACCGGTTGCGACGAATACGAGATGGCGCCGGGATAGGGATGACATGTGGCTCTCCTGTCTGGGGACGATCCGCCGATGAAGTGCGCGGCAGTGAGAACAGGTACGCAGCAGTGCCCATCGCCGGTTTCGACCGCAGTCATTGTGACGCTGCGGCGGAATCGCACATGGCTGTTCCGTCGCTGAAGGTCGCAAGGGGCAAACAAAAAGGGCGGCCTCTCGGCCGCCCTTCGTTTTTCTGATGGTGCCGAACGATTACTCGCCGGCCGCCTCGCGCGGGGCCTTCTCGCCGTCGCCGATCTTGCCCTCGAGATCTTCGCCGGTGGTCTGGTCGACGACCTTCATCGACAGGCGGGTCTTGCCGCGGTCGTCGAAGCCGAGCAGCTTGACCTTGACCTTGTCGCCTTCCTTGACGACGTCGGAGGTCTTCTGCACGCGCGACGACGCGAGCTGACTGATGTGGACGAGACCGTCCTTGGAGCCGAAGAAGTTCACGAAGGCGCCGAACTCCATCACCTTGACGACGGTGCCGTCATAGATCTGGCCGACTTCCGGATCGGACGCGATCGACTTGATCCACTTGATCGCGGCCTTCATCGCCTCGCCGTCGGAGGAGGCGACCTTCACGGTGCCGTCGTCCTCGATGTTGACCTTGGCGCCGGTCTTCTCGACGATCTCGCGGATCACCTTGCCGCCGGTGCCGATCACTTCGCGGATCTTGTCGGTGGCGATCTTGAAGGTCTCGATGCGTGGCGCGTATTCGCCGAGCTCGGCGCGGGCGTTGGTGAGCGCCTTGGCCATCTCGCCGAGGATGTGGATACGACCATCCTTGGCCTGACCGAGCGCGACCTTCATGATCTCTTCGGTGATGCCCTCGATCTTGATGTCCATCTGGAGCGAGGTGATGCCCGCTTCCGTGCCGGCGACCTTGAAGTCCATGTCGCCGAGATGATCTTCGTCACCGAGAATGTCCGAGAGAACCGCGAAGCGCTTGTCTTCGAGAATCAGGCCCATCGCGATACCGGCGGTCGGCCGCTTCAACGGCACGCCGGCATCCATCAGCGCAAGGGAAGCGCCGCAGACCGAGGCCATCGAGGACGAGCCGTTCGACTCGGTGATCTCCGACACCACGCGCGTGGTGTAGGGGAATTCGTGATGCGGCGGCAGCACCGGGTGGATCGCGCGCCAGGCGAGCTTGCCGTGGCCGATCTCGCGACGCTTGGTGCCGCCGAGGCGGCCGGTCTCACCGACCGAGTAGGGAGGGAAGTTGTAGTGCAGCAGGAACGTCTCTTTGTACGTTCCGGACAGCGCATCGATGTACTGCTCGTCCTCGCCGGTGCCGAGCGTGGTCACGACCAGCGCCTGGGTTTCGCCGCGGGTGAACAGCGCCGAGCCGTGGGCGCGGGGCAGCACGCCGACTTCGGCGATGATGTTGCGCACGGTCTTGCTGTCACGGCCGTCAATGCGCTTGCCGGTGTCGAGGATGTTCCAGCGAACGATCTTGGCTTCGAGCTCCTTGAACACGCCGGAGATGCGGAGCTTGTCGTATTTCGGCTCCTGCCCTTCGGGGAAATAGTGGGCCATCACCTTTTCCTTGACCTTGCCGACCGCGGCGTAGCGATCCTGCTTGACCGGAATGGCGTAGGCGGAGCGGAGCTCCTGCTCGACGAGACCGAGCATTTCCTTCTCGAGCGCCGAATTGTCGATCACGGTGACTTCGCGCGGCTCCTTGGCGGCCTTCTCGGCGAGCTCGATGATCGCGTTGATGACCGGCTGGAAGTGGCGGTGACCGAACATCACGGCGCCGAGCATGATGTCTTCGTTCAGTTCTTTGGCTTCCGATTCCACCATCAGCACGGCGTCGGCGGTACCGGCGACGACGAGGTCGAGCTGGGTGTCGACCATCTCGTCGAGCGTCGGGTTGAGGATGAACTCGTCATTGGCAAAGCCAACGCGGGCAGCGCCGATCGGGCCCTTGAAGGGAGCGCCCGACAGGGTCAGCGCAGCGGACGACGCCACCAGCGCGACGATGTCAGGGTCGTTCTCCATGTCGTGCGAGAGCACGGTGACGATGACCTGGGTCTCGTTGCGCCAGCCGTCGACGAACAGCGGGCGGATCGGACGGTCGATCAGGCGGGAGACCAGCGTCTCCTTCTCGGTCGGACGTCCCTCACGCTTGAAATAGCCGCCGGGGATGCGGCCTGCAGCGTAGGTCTTCTCCTGGTAGTCGACGGTCAGCGGCAGGAAGTCGACGCCTTCGCGCGGGGACTTCGCCGCGACGACGGTGGCGAGCACCACGGTCTCGCCGTAGGTGGCGACGACGGCGCCGTCGGCCTGGCGGGCGATCTTGCCGGTTTCGAGCTTGAGGGGGCGTCCGCCCCAGTCGATCTCGACGGAATGCTTATTGAACATAGAGGTCTTCTTTCATGGGTTCTCGAAAGAAGGGACGGCTCGAAAAAACAAAAACCATGTCAAGATTGCAGGACGCTGATCGGAGCGGGCGATCAGCGTCCTGCGATCCTGCCATGGTTTTCGGATTTCGGATGGCGTCCATCCTTTCGGGTCATACGGGCGCCTTGCCCGTTGTGCCCAGCCGCCGGATTGCTGCTGGACTGTCAGTCGGCACGAAAGCGACGACCAATTGCGGTCCTCGCTCATCATGTCTCGGATGGTTGCCTTCAACGGCTCGCACCCGACGCGCACGCAGCCTCGATCAAAAACCTTTAAATCAACGCTTTCGTTCGAAACCGCGCACGAAAACGCGCGCCGGTGGCGCGCGTGGGAACACTTAGCGACGAATGTTGTGCTTCTCGAGCAGCGCCTTGTAACGCGCTTCGTCCCGCTTCTTGAGGTAGTCGAGCAGCGAGCGACGGGTCGAGACCAGCTTCAAGAGGCCACGACGCGAATGGTTGTCCTTCACGTGGGTCTTGAAATGGTTCGTCAGGTTGTTGATGCGTTCCGACAGGATCGCGACCTGAACCTCTGGCGAGCCGGTGTCGCCGGCCTTGTTTGCATTCGTCTTGATGACTTCCGCTTTGCGTTCTGCGGCAATCGACATCGTCAATTTCTCTCGTTACGACCGGAGCTGGCAGTCAGGCCGGTCAGGTTGAACACACGCTTGGGGATGATTTCGCCATTGCCGACTTCAGCAAGCGCCAAGAGACGGCCTGCCACCGTGACATAGACTGTGCCGCTACTAGTGGGCGCATCCCGTCCGCGCAACAAAACGGCCTGGCCCCGATGGAGCCTTGCCGCATCAGCCCGAGTGACGGCCAGTGCCGGGATGTCGTCCAGCGCGGTCTCAACGGGCATAAGCGCGTCGGCGAGGCTGCCCTCGCCGGACGCGGCTCTATCGCACAAAGCCTCCAACTGATCCAGCGGAATCATGTCGTTCTCGTCAAATGGGCCGACCAGGGTCCGCCGCAGCGCGCAGATATGGCCATAAGTGCCGAGAATTCGGCCCATATCGCGGGCGAGCGCGCGGACATAGGTGCCCTTGCCGCACTCGGCCTCGAATACGGCCCGGTCGCTATCCGGTTGATCTACAAGGGTTAAATGATGAATTTCGACCGGGCGGGCAGCCAGCTCCACGATCTCGCCGTCGCGGGCGAGGTCATAGGCGCGCTCGCCCTGGACCTTGATCGCGGAATAGCGCGGCGGGACCTGCTCGATCACCCCGGTGAAGCGGGGCAACAGGGCCAGGATGGCCTCGCGGGTCGGGCGCTGGTCGGAGGTCGCGGTCACGCGGCCCTCGATATCGTCGGTGTCGCGTTCCTCGCCCCAGCACACGGTGAACTGGTAGCGCTTGCGGCCGTCCATGACGAAGGGAACTGTCTTGGTGGCTTCTCCCAGCGCAATGGGCAGGCCGCCCGAGGCGAGCGGATCAAGGGTGCCGGCGTGTCCCGCGCGCTTGGCGTTGAACAGGCGCTTGAGCACGGCAACGGCCTGTGTCGAGGTCATGCCGATCGGCTTGTCGAGCACGACCCAGCCGTGGACGTCGCGGCGGTCGCGGCGCGGCTGGTTACCCTTCTGCGGCCTGGCGCGCGGATCGTTGTTGATGCGGCGGGGCTCCTGATGCGGCTGAGAATTGTCGCCCAGATCCGCAAAATTATTTTTCTGCGGGTCGCGCTGATCGGTCTCTTCGCCGCCGATCGTGCCGTGAGCCGGGTCCATCGTCATTGCTCTTCTTCCCGATCCGAGTCCGGATCCTGTTCAAGGTCCTTCTGCACCGCAGGTGTTCGCAAAAGCTTCTCGATCCGTTCCGCTTCGTCGAATCGTTCGTCGACGCGGAAGCGAAGATCAGGTGCAAATTTCAGGTTAACGCGATGCGCGACCTCGCCGCGCAGGAATTTCTTGTTGCGCTCGAGCGCAGCGATGACGACCCCGGTGTCGCGGCCACCGAGCGGCATCACGTAGACCGTCGCGAGCTTCAGGTCGGGCGACATCCGCACCTCCGGCACGGTGATGATGTGACCTTCGAGGTCCGCATCATGCACGTTGCCTTGCGCCAGAATCTCGGCCATCGCGTGGCGAACTTGCTCGCCGACGCGCAACTGGCGCTGCGAGCCTCCGCCTGGCGCGGAACTCTTCTTCTGATGATGGCGTGGCATGGTTCGAAATCACCTCATTGCCCGTGCTTGGGACACGAGCATTGTCATTTGTCCTGTTGAAGCTAATGAGAGGCGGATGGCCGGGAAAAATCCGGCCACCGCACTCTCGCAATTTCAGTTCAAAAAGATCCGCGCGCTTCGG
>Ga0209563_100672_pt1 | contig 10826 bp, 9 predicted proteins | sample AraplaCvi_mMF_r2_FD_184271 | JGI IMG/M metagenome (GOLD analysis project Ga0209563, IMG submission 184271) | Arabidopsis root microbial communities from North Carolina, USA - plate scrape CL_Cvi_mMF_r2 (SPAdes) (version 2) | ecosystem: Host-associated > Plants > Roots > Endosphere | place: USA... | reverse complement strand
GTTTTCCGATCGTGATCCGAATTTTCCGGTAAGCCATTAGCGATCAATCACGGGCAAATCCGCGCGTGCTGCACGCGCGCTGCATTTACGCCGCCACACACTTTGCCGCCGTTCACGAGACGTTGCGCCCCTGTGCTTTTGTGCGGTCGTCGCGAGCGCGCCAGCGCGGTTTCTCTTCCAGTTCAGAACGACAATGGCACTCATCGTACATAAATACGGCGGCACTTCGATGGGCTCGGTCGAGCGCATCAAGAACGTCGCCAAGCGCGTCGCGAAATGGCATAAGGCCGGTCACAAGATGGTAGTCGTGCCGTCGGCAATGTCCGGCGAAACGAACCGTCTGCTCGGCCTCGCGAAAGAGATCACGACCCAGCCCAGCCCGCGCGAACTCGACATGATCGCCGCCACGGGCGAGCAGGTCAGTTCGGGTCTGCTCGCCATCGCGTTGCAGGAAGCCGGCGTCGACGCGGTCAGTTACGCCGGCTGGCAAGTGCCGGTCAGGACAGACAGTGCGTTCACTAAAGCGCGCATCAGCGAGATCGACGGCGAACGCGTTCTGCGCGATCTCGACGCGGGCAAGGTGGTGGTGATCACGGGCTTCCAGGGTATCGATCCTGACGGCAACATCACCACGCTCGGCCGCGGCGGTTCCGATACCTCGGCGGTCGCGGTTGCGGCTGCGTTGAAGGCGGACGAGTGCCTGATTTATACGGACGTCGACGGCGTGTACACAACCGACCCGCGCGTGGTCGAAGAGGCGCGCCGCCTCGACCGCGTGACGTTCGAAGAAATGCTGGAAATGGCAAGCCTGGGTTCCAAGGTGTTGCAGATCCGCTCGGTGGAATTCGCCGGCAAATATCAGGTCAAGACGCGCGTGCTGTCGAGCCTGACCGATCCGCTCATCCCGCTCGACGCTGAAATGAAGTCGGGCACCCTGATTACTTTTGAAGAAGACGAGACCATGGAAAAAGCAGTCATCTCGGGTATCGCGTTTCAGCGCGACGAAGCTCGCATCGCCGTGATGGGTGTGCCCGACAAGCCGGGCATTGCGTATCAGATTCTCGGCCCGGTGGCGGACGCGAACATCGACGTCGACATGATCATCCAGAACCAGAGCGTCGAAGGCAAAACGGCTTTCACGTTCACGGTGGGCCGCGGCGATTATCAGCGCGCCATGGACATTCTCACGAACCAGGTGAAGGGCCACGTCCAGGCCGAGCAGGTGCTGGGCGATCCGAAGGTGTCGAAGGTCTCGGTGGTGGGCGTGGGTATGCGTTCGCACGTGGGCATCGCGAGCACGATGTTCCGTACGCTGTCGGAAGAGGGCATCAATATCCAGATGATCTCTACGTCCGAAATCAAGATTTCGGTGCTGATCGACGAGAAGTATATGGAGCTCGCGGTGCGCGCGCTGCATAAGGCGTTCGAACTGGATCAGGCGTAACTCGACGCAAACGGCGGGGCGTACAAAAGCGCTATGGTCGTTGATGTCTGTTTGTGCGGCTGCGCGAACAAAATGGCAATTCAATGACGAGATTGGCACAAAAAGCGTTCGTCAGACATTGACCTTGGCTGTTCGGCCCGCTATTATCTTGGCTTCGTCGCGCTGACTCCCTGCGCGACCGAAAGTTTGGGAGACGTGGCCGAGAGGTCGAAGGCACTCCCCTGCTAAGGGAGCATCTGGGCCAAAACCTGGATCGAGGGTTCGAATCCCTCCGTCTCCGCCAGTGATGGTGGCGAAACCCCGTAAGTCGGAAGACTTACGGGGTTTTTGTTTTGTCGGTCGCAAAATGCGCGGCTTATCGCATCAGATGCGCCCATATGCGTTGTCCCAACGTTTCGCAAGCTCGTGCATGCCACGCCAGCGGGAAGAGCGCAAAATAAGCATCCACGGGTGCCTGCATTCCAGGTGTGAAGGTCCGCATCACTCGCCAGCGTATGGTCGGAGAAATCGCCCGACACAGTGGCGCGGACATAGCAGCCGGTGTAACGCCCGGCCGCCCGTGGCACGTTGCCGGCCCCGCGTCGTCCTACCGCGCGAATACGGCGTCTAAGAGCCGCTTTTTTGCTAGGTGCGCCTGATTGGAGCCAGTTCAAAGGCAAGGCAGACGATCCGGCAAACCCGTCGAAACAAGGCACTGTCAATGCTCGTCAAGGTCAGTGGCACCGAAGGCTATGCGCATGAAGCGGAAAGTCTTATCCGGCGATGGCAGAGCATCTCGTTCGCCGATCAGCACTCTCAGGTTGTACATCTGTTGCCGGACGCCCCGTCGCGCGTCCTCGACATTGGTGCGGGGATCGGAACGGATGCGGCTGCGCTAGCGGCGATGGGGCACACGGTGGTAGCCGTCGAACCGGTCGGCGAACTGCGCACTGCAGCCATCAATTTGCATCGGTCATCGCGCATTGAATGGATTGACGACAGTCTTCCCGATCTGCGCATTATTACTTCGATGAACGAAACGTTTGACGTGGTAATGCTGACCGCGGTGTGGATGCATCTCGATTATGAACAGCGGTGCCGCGCTATGCCCAACATAAGTTCTCTTCTGCGAGACGATGGCGTGTTGATCATGTCGCTGCGTCATGGGCGCGTTCCACGCGGGCGACGCATGTTCGACGTGGCGCCAGAAGAAACCATCGAGCTTGCACGCGTTGCGGGTTTGCAAGCCATGCTTTGTGTTGCCACTCCGTCGATCCAACAGACAAACCGCAATAGCGGAGTGACATGGACGCGACTCGCCTTCAGGAAATGCGTCACGCCTACGAAATAGATGTGTGAGAGGCTTTTCTCCCATACACCACGACCGCGCAGTTCAACGTGCTCAGCGAAGTCGCCGCATTGCAGGCCAATCGCAAAGCACCGGGTGGCAAGTCAACGCCTGCGCGCGCAGTCGCTAAATACTGCACATAGAGCACCGCAGGAACCCTTTTCGCGACACGCCGCAAGCGTTGCGGACAGCGCTTGTTCGCCCAGAGGATGCGTGTAGTTGGCTGTCAGAAGATCGTCGAATCGGCGTGGTGATTGGAAGTAGTCTTCCGCAGCGGCCTGGTTGTCGGAGAGTCGGGTTGCAATCTGCAGAACCTCACGTTCGATCTCCTGAAGCAACGCTTCCGAACACTCAAGTTCAGGTGCATGACGCGAGAGCCAAAGCTGCACCGACTCTGTGAAATGCGCAAACGAGAGCCACTTCTGATCGATCTGCATGGACACCAGTTCGTGAGCGACGAGGTCGCTCAACAAAAAAACTTTCATTGCTGTCTCGTCTCTATGTGCGCCGGTGCGCCTGTCTGATCGACGAGTATCTGTGCGCGAGTGCGTCGTAAAAATGGGAGGATTCTCATTTAACCGAGTGCGCACGCTATAGCGCTCTCGACTCCTGATGATCAGCCGCAGTCTGCTGATCCCTTGCGAGCCGCTTCAGATAAATCCACGGGAAGATTCCGCGCTCATGTCCGTCGTCGAACACCAGTTGCAGACCGTAGCCCGACGGCCGCGCGTCGACCAGCTTCACGTCGGGTGACGATAACGGCGTCTCTCCATCGAGCTTGCGCTTGCGACACTGTGCACACATGCACGCCGAGCGCAGCAACGCAAACGGCAACTCGCAGACCGCACCGTCCGGCCAGAGCATGAAAAGGCTCGCGCTAGCCGCGTCGATCGCCACCAGCTCAGGCGCGTTCATCATCGGCGCCCGGCGATCTGGGTCAGCGCGATACGCACTGCCTTGCGTACTTCCGGGTCCGCGTCGGTTCCTGCGGTTTCAAGTGCGGTGAGCATCTGTGCATCGCTCATTTCGCCGATTTCACCGAGCGCAAGCGCGGCTTCCTTGCGCACGTTGCTAATCGGATGAGAGAGCAGGGCGGCGACGTGCGCCGCACTGGCGGCGTCGCCGATCTGACCCAACGCGCGCAGCGCTCGCAAACGTACTTGCCAGTAGGCGTCGTCGAGTGCTTTGATCAGCGCATCGCGCGATTCTGCGACACGCAGTTTGCCGAGCGTCGTGGCAGCTTCTTCGCGCACCTGCCAGGCGTCGTCGCGCAGGGCGGTGAGGAGCGCTGCGGTTGTCTCGGCGTGGGCCGGCGGCGCGAAGCCGAGCGCCGATGTCGCGGCGCGCCGGATCGATGCATCCGCGTCGCCGGTCGCAACGGGCGCCAACGGGCTAAGCGCAATGGAATTCTTCAACCATCCCAACACGCCGACGGCTTCGCCGCGCACGCTGGCGTCCGCGTCGGCGAGTGCCTGCAGCGCGGGTGCGAGCGCGCCCGTCACCCGGAGTTCGCGCAGCGCCCGCAACAACGCCGATCGCACGAATGGGTCGGGTTGCTTCAACCAGTCGAGCAGTATCGCGCCAGAGGACGCCTGCTTCAGTTCCGACAGGCTCTGTGCGGCGCTCGCGCGAACCTGTGTGTCACGATCGAGCAATGCGTTGCATAGGGCGTTCACCACGTCGTCGCGCTCCCATGAAGCAAGCAAACGGGCCGCCTCGGCGCGCACCTCGGGCGAGGTGTCGCGCTGCAATGCTGCGACGATGGGCGCTATCACGCAGGCATCCTCGAGATCGGCGAGTTCGATCAGCGCAATGCGGCGCACGACGGCATCGTTGTCGGCGAGCCGTGACAGCAGGGCGCCTGCTTCTCCGGCGATAGTATTCAGCGTATCGCCCAAGTGGATTGGGTCTGTCGGATCGGTCGCGTGGGACATGGATTGACGTGAATGAAGAGGAGGAGGAACTTCGCGCATCGCTCAACGCAGAAGATACGGAATGGACACTTTCACGGCGCCCGTCGGACAATCCTGTTCGCAAGGCATGCAGTACCAGCACTCGTCGAACTGCATATACGCCTTGCCCTTTTTCATGTCGATTGCAAGCAGATCGAGTGGGCAAACGTCGACGCATACAGTGCAGCCTTTTTCAGCAATGCACTTGCTTTCATCGATCGTGACGGGGGCTGAACTGCGCTGGAAAATATCGTGCGGCGTAAAAGACATCGGATTACTCCGTCAGGCGGTTGCGGGATCGAGCGCGGGCTCGCCGATACGCAGGCTGCGATAGGCGTTGCGTTCGTTTTCGTCGAGCGCGACGATATACGGCTCGACCGCACGCTTTTCGCTCGTCATGCGGCCATTGGCGCCCTTGCGCAGATGCGTATGGCAGAACCATTGCTCATCGTCACGCTGTGGATAATCCACGCGATGGTGGTAAAGACCCCAGCGGCTCTCGGTTCGAAAAAGCGACGCACGTGCGGCCATTTCCGCGCAATCCCGTATGGCGCGAACTTCTGCCGCGCGCATCAGTTCGTGCGGATGTGTGGCCGATATCGATTCGATATCCTCAGTGATTTCTGCAAAGCGTTGCAGGCCGATTTCCATCTTGCGTGTAACCTTCGGCGGTTGCAGATAGTCGTTGACCATGCGGCGCAACTTGTACTCGACCTGCGCTGGCGCAATACCTTTCTCGCACTTGAGCGGTGCATAAATGCGCGCGCGTTCGGCGTCGATCTGTTCTTCGTCGACGGCGCCGTGGTCTCGGCCCAATACGTATTCTGCCGCGTTGTGACCCGCGAACCATCCGTAGGTAAACGCACCGAGCATGTAGTTGTGCGGCACTGCGGCCATGTCGCCGGCTGCATAGAGGCCGGGCACGGTCGTCTCCGCGCGCGCATTGACGTACACGCCCGACGCGCTGTGTCCGCTGCAAAAGCCGATTTCCGAAATGTGCATCTCGATCATCTGCGTGCGGTAATCGGTGCCTCGTCCTTCATGAAAGCGGCCGCGGCTCGGACGCTCGTTCGTGTGCAGAATCTGTTCGATCGTCTGGATCGTTTCTTCCGCGAGATGGTCGAGTTTCAGAAACACAGGCCCGTTGCCGCTTTGCAGTTCCTGATAGAACTCCCACATCATCTGGCCGCTCCAGTAATCGCATTCGATAAAGCGTTCGCCTTTGCCATTCGCGGTGAAGCCGCCGAGTGGGCCGGTCACATATGCGCAAGCGGGGCCGTTATAGTCCTTGATGAGCGGGTTGATCTGGAAGCACTCGAGGTTCGCGAGTGCGGCGCCTGCGTGATAGGCCATGGCGTAGCCGTCGCCGGCATTGGTCGGGTTTTCGTATGTGCCCATCAGATAGCCCGATGCCGGCAGCCCGAGCCTTCCGGCGGCGCCGCAACTCAGAATGACGGCCTTGGCACGCACCACGTAGAAGTCGGCCGTGCGGCAATCGAAGCCCAGCACGCCGCAAACGCGCCCTTGCGAGTCGGTCAATAGCCGCGTGGCGACAATGCGGTTGGTGATCGCCACGCGTGCGCGTTTAAGCTGCCTGTACAGCACTTTCTTGATGTCGTGACCCTCGGGCATCGGCAGCACGTACGAACCCATGTGATGCACTTTCTTCACCGCATAGTCGCCATTGCCGTCCTTTTCGAACTTGACGCCCCAGCGGTCCAGTTCCTCGATCGTCGTGAAACTATGGCGCGCATATGCGTACACGGCTTCCTGATCCACGATGCCGTCGTTTGCGATCGTGATCTCGCGTGTGTACTGTTCAGGCGTCGCATGGCCCGGAATCACGGCGTTGTTCAGACCGTCCATTCCCATCGAGATTGCGCCGCTGCGCTTCACGTTGGCCTTCTCGAGCAGCAATACCTTTAACGACGGATCTCGCTCCTTCGCCTTGATCGCGGCCATCGGGCCCGCCGTTCCACCGCCGACCACTACGACGTCATAGTCGAGTACATGTGTGTTCATCGAGCCTCCATTGCGTTTTTGCTGCTCTTTTTCGGGTCTCTTTTCAGATCTTTTTTCAGGTCGTTTGCGCGGTCGATACGCAGCCGGTACTGGAAGGCGTCGCCGCGGAAGTACAGGTATTCGAAATCGACCGGCCGACCCGACGCGTCATGCGTGAGACGCTCGATACGCAACACGGGGCTGCCTTCTTCGACGCGCAATGCATCGACGATGTCGTCGTGGGCAAGTATTGCGTCGATGGACACATCGGCATGACCTAGCGGCACACCGCAGTCGTTTTCGAGGATCAGAAATATGTCGCGTGTCGTAAGGTCCGCGTTCGCGAGGCGCTTGCCGAGCGTCAGCGGAACCCAGGTCAGTTCGAGCGATACGGGCTCGCGATTGAGCAGCCGGACACGATGGATCTCGGTGACAGGCGCGCCCTCCGCAATGTTCAGGCGCGCGGCAATGTGGCGTCCGGCTTCGACGGTTCTGCAACTGCGCAGCTGGTTGACGATTTCATGGCCCATCGACGACATGGCTTCCGCAAAACCCTGCAGCGAAGCGACGTTCTGATACGCCTTGGGCTTCGAGACGAACGTGCCCTTGCCATGCACCTTGAACAGCAAGCCTTCCTTGTGCAGATCGCCGAGTGCCTGACGCACGGTAATGCGGCTCACGTCGAACATACGGCACAGTTCGTGTTCAGACGGCATCTGCGAATGCGGTGCATAGCTGCCGTCGAGAATGCGTTCGCGCAGCACGTCCTTGATCTGCGCGTAAAGCGGACGAGGCGCGGCAGATAAGGTTGGAGAATCTGCTTGCGCCGGCACGAGGGTCGTTTGCGACATTGCTCAACTTGTTATTACAAGACGATGTGCAGTCTAGTAAGACGTCGTCTCCCTTCAAACCAAGTTTTTCTGCTATGTATTTCTGGCCGCGCGGCCAGGTTATCGCGTTGGTGCGGCAGAGAAGGCGGGAAGCCGCAAAGGGCGAGGGCGCTCTGTGCTTCCGACATTTCGATCGTTGTCGGCTCAGAAGCGTCCCGAATGTAACGACACGTAACGTCGTGCCGTGGCTGCGATCTTATGCATCAGTTATTACAAAGTTGAAATACGCCGCTGGCGAGCTTGCGTTATATTTCCGCCAACAACACATTCTTCCAAGGGTAATCCATGAAGTCCGCTCGTTTTGTTCCACTTGTGATCGGGGTTATCGCGTTGGGCGCGTCGAGTGCCGCCATGGCCGGCGGGGTCAACATCGGGGTCAATATCGGCATTCCCGCGCCGGTTTATGTGGCGCCGGCGCCTGTGTATGCGCCGCCGCCGCCCCCTCCGCCGCCCGTCGTGTATCAGCCCGCGCCCGTCTATTACGGCGCTCCGGCTGTCGTGATCGGCTGGCACGGGGACCGCTACTGGGACGGCCGTCGCTACTGGGCGCGTGACGACTGGTATCGTCATCATCCCCCCGGCCGTTACGACTACGGTCGCGATCACTACGATCATCGTCGCGGCTGGCATTGAACGCTGCACGAACAGTAGTGACGACAGAAACCGCCCCAATGGGCGGTTTTTTCATGCTCGCGCATCGCTTGACCGGATCTGCGGAGTTACCGTAAGCGCACAACGCTGCGCGTCAGACGACGCTCTGAGAAAGCGTCGTGCTTGCGTGGAAAAATACCGTCGCGAAGTAAATCGCGGCATATTCACAAATCGCGCGTCGGTCGCTCAAAGGTGACAGTGGCGACGTCGGTTTGCGCAGGTTTATTGGGTAGAATTCCGTGACAACGCAATTGCCCACTGATCACCAAGGCGCTTATGACAACTGGCTCGCGACGGGTTTCATCGCCTCGTGCATCTGAATGCGCGATTTTCAGGCCCTCGTGTGTCGGTCCCGCGCTCGCGTCCCGTTCTGTGCGCAAGGCCCGCGTCGCAATTCTGTGTGGCGCGCTGGCCGCTGCCGGCTGGTTCGCAGCGCCAGAGGCGCACGCGGTGTACGCGATCGCACAGTACGGCGAGCCGAAATATCCAGCCGACTTCAAGCATTTCGACTACGTCAATCCGAATGCGCCGAAGGGCGGCACACTCGTGCTGGCCAATCCGAGCCGCCTCACCAGCTTCGACAAATTCAATCCGTTCACTTTGCGCGGCAACACCGCGCCCGGCGTCGACCTGCTGTTCGAGAGTCTGACGACCGGCAGCAGCGACGAAGTGGCTTCCGCGTATGGGCTGCTCGCCGACGATATCAAAGTTGCGCCGGACGGCTTGTCGACCACGTTCCATATCAATCCGCGCGCGCGGTTCGCGAACGGCGACCCGGTCACCGCGGACGACGTGAAGTATTCGCTCGACACACTGAAAAGCCCGCAGGCCGCGCCGCAATTCATGTCGATCTTCGGCCAGATCGTCCGCGCGGTGGTTGTCGATCCGCACACCGTGCGGTTCGAATTTCAACACCGCAATCGCGAGTTGCCGTTGCTCGCCGGCGGCATGCCGGTGTTCTCGCGCAAGTGGGGAATAAAGCCGGACGGCAGCCATATTCCGTTCGATCAGTTGGCGTTCGAAAAGCCGGTCACGAGCGGCCCGTATCTAATTGAGCGCTACGACAACGGACGCACGATCACATACCGGCGCAACCCCGAGTATTGGGGCGCGGCACTGCCGGTGCGTGCGGGCACATACAACTTCGATCGCATCGTCTACAAGCTGTATTCCGATAACGTCGCGCGGCTGGAGGCGTTCAAGGCCGGCGAATACGATGCACTCGTCGAGTATGTCGCACGAAACTGGGTGCGGCGTGACGTCGGCAAGAAGTTCGACAGCGGCGAGCTGATCAAGAAGGTATTCGCGCAACACAACGGCACCGGCATGCAGGGCTTCATGTTGAACACGCGACGACCGTTGTTCAAGGACGTGCGCGTGCGCAAAGCGCTCGATCTCGCACTCGACTTCCAATGGCTGAACCGGCAGTTGTTCTTCAATCAGTACACACGTATCGACAGTTTCTTTGCCAACACCGATCTGCAGGCCAAGGGCCTGCCCTCGCCAGGTGAACTGGCGCTGCTCGAACCGTGGCGCGCGAAGCTCGATCCGGCGGTTTTCGGGCCGCCGCCGAAGCAGCCCGACACCGACCCGCCTGGCTCTCTACGTTCGAATCTGCTGCAAGCCCGCGCATTGTTGCAGCAGGCGGGATGGACGTACCGCGACGCTGCGCAATGCAAAGGGCGAGCCGTTCGAGTTCGAGATACTCGACGACTCGGGATCGGCCGCGCAAATGGAGCCGATCGTCGCGACGTTCATTCGAAACCTGAAAAAGCTCGGCATTACCGCGACATTTCGCGTCGCCGATTATGCCGTGTACCAGAAGCGGCTCGATGCATACGACTTCGACACGACGACGATCCGCATGCCCGACGTACAGGTGCCCGGCTCCGAGCAGATCGAGCGCTTCGGCAGCAAGGCGGCGGACACGAACGGCTCTGACAACATGATCGGACTGAAGTCGCCCGCGGTCGACGCAATCCTGCGCGCCCTCGTGCAGGCGCAGACGCGCGAGCAACTGCTCGACGCGACGCATGCGCTCGATCGCGTTCTGATGCATGGTTACTACGTCGTGCCGCACTGGTACAGCGCGACGCATCGCGTGGCGTTCAAACGCGGGCTTGCGTGGCCGTCCACGCTGCCCCTGTACTATGGAGCCGAAGGCTGGATTACGTCGACGTGGTGGTTCGCGCAACCGCAAGCAGCAACGCCGGCGCCACCGCAGTAACGCAGCCGGTCGATCTGGTCATCCGGTTCCGGCTATCGCTATTCATACCTCGCCCTCGCAACGGAAACACCCGCCATGTGGAGCTACATCCTCAAACGCCTGCTGCTGATGATCCCGACGCTGCTCGGCGTGCTGACGCTCACGTTCGTCGTGATCCAGTTCGTGCCCGGCGGCCCCGTCGAACAGATGCAGCACGAACTGCGCAAGGGCGCAGAGGGCGCTGTGCCGTTCGGTCTGCGCGCGCATAACGGCGTCGACGCGCAGCAGGTCGCGCAACTGAAAGCCTTATACGGTTTCGACAAACCGCCGCTCGAGCGGCGGTTTGTCGAAACCG
>Ga0209563_100671_pt1 | contig 10840 bp, 10 predicted proteins | sample AraplaCvi_mMF_r2_FD_184271 | JGI IMG/M metagenome (GOLD analysis project Ga0209563, IMG submission 184271) | Arabidopsis root microbial communities from North Carolina, USA - plate scrape CL_Cvi_mMF_r2 (SPAdes) (version 2) | ecosystem: Host-associated > Plants > Roots > Endosphere | place: USA... | reverse complement strand
CTGCACCTGAAACAACGCTTTCGCGAGCAAGCTCGCTCCCACAGGTTTCGGCGGTGCTCACAGCTTTGGTGCACGACGAAGCGCCTTCACGATTATTTTTTGCCGGGCAGGACGCTGGCCAGTACCTGTTTGGCGGCCTGCACGATCACCCCCGCCTCGTCCGGGTCGCCCTTGAGCAAGGTCGTGGCGAATTTCTTCGCCTGTTCGAGCTTGATGTGCGGTGGCAACGGCGGCACGTTGGGGTCGGTCTTGAACTCGATCAGCACCGGTACGTCCGAGGCCAATGCCTGCTCCCAGGCGGCAGCGACGTCCTCGTCGCGGTCGACGAAAATCCCTTTCAGGCCGATGGAAATGGCGAACAGGTGATACGGCACATCGGGAATGCTCTGCGAGGCTTCGAACTTCGGATCGCCCTCCATCACCCGCTGCTCCCAGGTGACCTGATTCAGATCCTCATTGTTGAACACCGCGCAGATCCATTTCGGGCTGCTCCATTGGCGCCAGTATTTGGCGACGGTGATCAGTTCGGCCATGTTGTTCATCTGCATCGCACCGTCACCCACCAGCGCAATCACCGCACGCTCGGGGTGCGCAAACTTGGCGGCGATCGCATACGGCACGGCAGCGCCCATCGAGGCCAGGCCACCGGACAGCGAACACTGCATGCCCCGGCGAATCTTCAGATCACGCGCGTACCAGTTGGCGCAGGAACCCGAGTCGCTGGTGATGATCGCCTGCTCCGGCAGGCGCGGTGACAGCTCGTACACCACCCGCTGCGGATTGATCGGATCGGCTTTGGCCATCGCACGCCTTTCCAGGGTTTTCTCCCAACTGCCGCGCCAGCCCTCGATCTTTTTGCGCCACTTGTGCGAGGTCTTCTGTTCGAGCAACGGCAGCAGCGCGGCGAGGGTTTCGGCGGAGTCACCGACCAGATTGACCTCCATTGGATAACGCAGGCTGAGCATGTCTGGCTGCAGGTCGATCTGCACGCCGCGCGCCTGACCTTCCTTGGGCAGAAATTCGGCATAGGGAAAACCCGAACCGATCATCAACAAGGTGTCGCACTCGCTCATCATCTTGTAGCTCGGCTCGGTGCCCAGCAGGCCGATACTGCCGGTGACCCACGGCAAATCGTCCGGCAGCGCGGCCTTGCCGAGTAACGCCTTGGCGACGCCAGCACCGAGTTTCTCCGCGATGGCGATCACTTCATCCGTCGCTTGCAACGCGCCAGCGCCGACCAGAATCGCGACTTTTTCACCGCTGTTCAAAACGTCGGCGGCGCGCTGCAGATCGGCCTCGTAGGGCAGCACTTTCGGCTTGGTATAACCGACGCCAGAGTGCGCGGTGCCGTGCGCCCGCGCTGGTGGCTCGTACGCAAGATCCTGCAAATCATTGGGCAGGATGATCGCCGTCACCCGCCGCTCGCCAACTGCCGTACGCACGGCGCGATCAAGCAAATGCCGCACTTGCGACGGCGCCGACGCCTGCTGCACAAACGCCCCGGCCACATCCTTGAACATCGACACCAGGTCCAGCTCCTGCTGGTAATGACTGCCGAGCGCCGTCCGTGCCTGCTGGCCGACAATCGCCAGTACCGGTTGATGATCCATGCGTGCGTCGTATAAGCCGGTGATCAGGTGCGAAGCACCCGGTCCCGAAGTGGCGATGCACACGCCCAACTCGCCAGTGAACTTGGCGTGGGCCGACGCCATGAACGCGGCCATTTCTTCGTGCCGGGCCTGAACGAATTCGATCTTGCCATTGGCTCGGGCGAGCGCTCCGAACACGCCATTGATGCCGTCCCCCGGATAACCAAAAATCCGCGTGACGCCCCATTGGCTGAGCCGCTCAACCAGAAAATCGCCCACTGTCGTCGTCATTTCGTTCCTCGCCTGTCACCGATACATGAAGCCTGCCCGGCGAGACATCCGCCGGGCGGTACATGGGTCTGGACAGTCGGGACGCGCGCGAAGTTTCGATTGTTTTTTCCCGACGGCATTGCCGAACCGCTCACTGTAGGAGCTGCCGCAGGCTGCGATCTTCTGACGTTGTTTTTGGTGCATGCAGGAACGAGCGGCGATGACGCCTGACCCATTGACTGCAGCCCCTCTGTCGTCAAGGCTTCAGATCATCCACGAGCGGTGGGCTGCACGCACTCATCTGCTGGGTAATCCACTCGCGAAAAAGCATGGCATTGGCGCTCTGTTCAAAGGGGCGCGGTGACAACAGGCAATAGCTCGAACCGTCCCGCACAAAGCCGAACGGCGCGATCAACTGGCCGGATTTGAGTTCGTCCTGCACCATCAGAAACGACGCCATACCGACCCCCAGCCCGGCCAGCGCGGCCTGAATGCACAGGTAGAAATGCTCGTAATCGACCCGACTGACATCCGATGCATTCATGCCAGCCAGTCGTATCCAGTTGTCCCACGCCTGCGGGCGCGTCTTGCTGTGCAGCAGGCAGGCGCCATGCAAATGATCACCGTCAGGTCGACTGGACGGCACGCAGACCGGGCCGATCCACTCTTCACAAAGCGTCACGCCGTGCACGGTTTCGTCCCAATGGAAATCGTCACGGCGGATCGCCAGATCCACGCCTGAACGAGCGAAGTCGATCGGCCCGCCGGCCGTCAGCAATTGCACTTGCAACTGTGGATGCGCGCTGTGGAAGTCGGGCAGACGCGGGATCAGCCATTTCATGGCGATGGTCGGCTCGCAGGACACCACCAGCACGTCATCGTGGACTTCGCGTTGCAGACGATAAACCGTGCTCTGCAACTGTTCGAACATCGGCGCGGTGACATTGAACAGCAAACGTCCCGCGTGATTGAGAAAGATCGCGCGGTTACGCCGTTCGAACAACTCGACCCCGATCGCCTCCTCCAGCAAACGCACCTGGCGGCTGACTGCGCCGTGGGTGACGTGCAGCAGCTCGGCAGCCTTGACGAAACTCTGGGTCTGGGCGGCGGTGTTGAAGAAGCGAAAGGCAGCCAGCGGAGGCAGGTTCATATAGACGATGATTTCTCACAGATTTTCGCGACTATAAATCGTTTTTTTTGCCAGTGACAATTCCCCATCATGTCGCCACTCGGAGCCTGCCGCATCCTTCTAAATTTTTGCAAGAATGACTTCGGACAGTGCATCTGTGAAATCAAGTAGCGCAAATGACGCGATGGAGCGTAGGGATGAATGAATTGTTTCTGGTAATCGCCATCACTGTTCTGGCGGTGATCAGTCCCGGCCCGGACTTTGCCATGGTCACTCGCAACAGCTATGCCTACGGCCGACGCAGTGGTCTGCTCGCTGCGCTGGGCATCGCTTGTGGCGTGCAGGTTCATGTGTTCTACACGGTGTTCGGGGTGGCGCTGATCATCACTCAGTCACCCATGCTGTTCTGGATGATGAAGCTGCTGGGCGCCGGCTACCTGGTCTATCTGGGCATCAAATCCTTTACCAATCAATCGGTGCTGACATTTGCCGATGCGAGCGCTTCGGCACCCCGTGCCTGGAAGGTGTTCTGCTCAGGTTTTCTGACCAATGCACTGAATCCGAAAACCATGTTGTTTGTGGTGGCGGCGTACAGCCAAGTGGTGGAACCTGGCAGTTCGCTGACGGTGAACTTTGCCTATGGCTTGTTCATGTCGGTCATTCATTGGCTGTGGTTCAGTCTGGTTGCGCTGTTTTTCTCCACTGAACGGTTACGCCGTCGCCTGCTGGAAAAACAGCGGCTCCTCGACAAGTTCATCGGGATTGCGCTGATGGGGCTGGCGGTGTGTTTGATCATTCCGGGGGTTGCGCAGTCTTGAGCTAGAGCGTTTATGCTGTCGTGTCTGATACCCGTCAGCTCATTCTCGGCAAGTTCACCATGAGGCCCATTTCATGAGTAAAGCGCCCTACGCTCCGCCCAAGGTCTGGAAACACGAAGCGCCGTCCGGCGGCCATTTCGCCAGCATCAATCGCCCGATTGCCGGGCCGACGCATGACAAGACATTGCCTGTCGGCAAACACCCGCTGCAGTTGTATTCACTGGCGACGCCCAATGGCGTGAAGGTCACCATCCTTCTGGAGGAGCTGTTGGCGTTGGGGCATTCCGGCGCCGAATATGACGCCTGGCTGATCCGCATCAACGAGGGCGATCAGTTCTCCAGCGGTTTTGTCGAGATCAATCCGAACTCGAAGATTCCGGCCCTGCTCGACCGCAGCGTACAGCCGCCGATTCGGGTGTTCGAATCCGGTTCGATCCTGCTGTATCTGGCAGAGAAATTCGGCGCCTTCCTGCCGAAAGACCCGGCTGGCCGCACGGAAACCCTGAACTGGTTGTTCTGGCAGATGGGCTCTGCACCTTATCTGGGCGGCGGCTTTGGGCACTTCTATGCGTACGCGCCGGAGAAGCTCGAATACCCGATCAACCGCTTCACCATGGAAGCCAAGCGTCAGCTCGATGTACTCGACCGACGCCTCAAGGAAAGCCGCTACCTGGCCGGCGACAGCTACACCATCGCCGACATCGCGGTCTGGCCGTGGTACGGCCAACTGGTGCGCAACAACGTGTATTCGGCCGCCGAATTTCTAGCGGCCCACGAATACACCCACGTGCAGCGCTGGGCAGAGGACATCGCTCAACGCCCTGCGGTGAAGCGTGGCCAGCGCGTCAATCGCACCTGGGGTGACGAGGCGAGCCAGGTTGCGGAGCGACATCAGGCCACCGATCTGGACTGACGCCACATTCCCACAAAGATTTGTGCTGGACAGGGGCATCCCGGTTCACAGCAACCTTTGTGGGAGCGAGCTTGCTCGCGAAGGCGCCAAGTCAGTCAACACTGACATAACAGACCTACCGCTTTCGCGAGCAAGCTCGCTCCCACAGAAAATTCGGGTTGGACATGAGGATTTGTGAACCTCAGCAATTACAGTGAGACCACACCACCACTGTCGTATAAGGATCTGCAATGCCTGCTGGAAAACGAGAACTGGCGCGGATCGAGCGGCGCTTGATTGCCACGCTCACCGACGCATGTGAAGCCGCAAAAGCTGAAATCCAGGGCTTCACCTGGCTGACCCACACCGCTGACCTGAACGCGTTTGAGGCGACCCTGAAAGTGATCTGGGTGTTCGATACCGAGGCCGACAAACATCTCGCTTTCACACAAGCCAAAGCGCGGATCTTCGAACTGACGACCACTGCGCTGAGGGAGGCCGATATCGACTTCTCCCCTTCAGAGCGCAACGTGGGTTTCGACTCCGAGCAAGCGTGCATGCGTTCGCACGGTGGCAACTGGCGTGAGCGTTTGGCCCGCTATTCCTAGCCCTTGCGTTGCTGTTGATACTGCGCCAACAGCTTGTCGAGGAACTCGAACAGCTTAAGGTTCATCTGCTCATAAGCGTTGGTGCGAAGCGCCGCCGGCTGCTGAACGAAACGACGATCCAGCGCCGCCGCCAGCTCGTCAGGGGACGCGGCAATCAAACGCTCCACGACCTCCGCCGTGAACTCCATGTGGCACTGGAAGCCGTAGACCAGATCGCCGTACTCGACAATCTGGCGCGGACAGCCCTCACTGACGGCGAGGACCTTCGCCTGCGCCGTAAGCCCCGGCATATCGTTGTGCCAATGACCGACGTCGAGCGCATCGCCGAAGTGCGCCACCTTGGCGTTGTTCTTGCCCGCCTCGGTCAAGGTGATCGGAAAATTGCCGATTTCCTTTTCCGGGCTGTGACCATGCGCAGCACCCAGCGCTTCGCCGAGCAATTGCGCCCCCAGGCAAACGCCGACCACTGCCTTGTTCGCGTTGATCGCTCTAACGATCAGGTCGCACTCGGCAGCCGCATCGAAATGCGGACATTCCTCTTTGCTCGTCGCCGGCGATTGCGGGCCGCCCAACACCACCAGCAGGTCGATGTTCTCGACGCTCGCGGGCAAGGCCTCAAACGCATGCACGCGCGAATAACTCGCTTCATGGCCACGTTCGCGCACCCAGGTTTCATAGGCGCCGGGCGATTCGAATGCTTCGTGAACCACGAAATGAACATTCATTGGAAATCCTTGATGAGGGGCTGGATGAGTGATGCGCCAAAGACTATATGACACACAGTGTCATTGGCAAATCCGTTGCTGGAGCAGAGCTGCCAACTCCACGATCACTCTCGCACTTCTCTCAACCGGTCGCGTTCGACTCGACAAAATGCACTTGTGCAGCGCTGCGCCCCGCTAACCAGGCGAGCACCGACGCAATCACTAACACCGCCGCGCTCAGCTCGAAGGTGGCTTTGTAACCGCTCAGGTCAAATGCCAGGCCACCGACGACGGCCCCTCCGGCGATTGCCAGTTGCACGATGGCCACAAGCAAGCCTCCGCCGGCCTCAGCATCCTCCGGGAGCGTCTGCGCCAGCCATGTCCACCAGCCCACGGGCGCCGCCGTGGCGACCAGCCCCCACAATCCGAGCAGCACCGCAGTCAGCAACGGCGAAGCACCGAAGTTGACCAGCGCCAGGGCGATGAGCGCCATTATCAGCGGGATGATCGTCAGCGTGCGGTACAGGCCGGTGCCGAGGAATCTTTCGATCACAAAGGTCCCGATGACCCCTGCAAGCCCCAGTCCCAGCAGCATCAAGGACAGGGTTGAGATGCTGACCCCGGTGACCTCCTCCAGAAAGGGCCGCAGGTAGGTGAACAGCATGAATTGCCCCATGAAAAATACGCTGACGGCGACCATCCCCAAAGCGACTGGCCATTGCTTCATCAGCCGCAGGGCGTTGCCGCTACCGGCCTGACGCTCGAGCTTGAAGGACGGCAGACTGATCAGCAGCCATATGGCCGCCAGCGCCGCGACCGGAACCACGCAGAAAAATGCGCCGCGCCAGCCTATCAACGCGCCGAGGAAACTCCCCGCCGGAGCGGCAATTACCGTCGCCAGCGCGTTGCCGCCGTTGACGATCGCCAGTGCCCGGGACACTTGGTCAGGCGGCACCAGACGCATCGCGGTTGCCGCTGACAACGACCAGAAACCGCCAATGGCGATGCCGATCAAGGCCCGCCCGAACATGAACGACGGATAGCCCGGCGCGAACGCGACCACCGTGCCCGAGACGATCATCAGCAAGGTCAGACCCAGCAACAGCTTCTTGCGCTCGACGCGAGCAGCAACCGCTGCAATCACCAGGCTGGTCACCAGGGCGAATGCACCGGACACGGAAATCCCCTGCCCGGCCTGGCCTTCGCTGATCTGCAGTTCGGCGGCAATCGGCGTCAGCAGACTGACCGGCATGAATTCTGAAGCGACCAGGGCGAAGGCGGCCAGAGACATGGCCAGCACCGCGCTCCAGCCGCGCTGTTCTGTAGAAAGGGAAGTCATTGGAACTACCTGTATGGCGAGAGGCGTCCGGGCGATGGCCCGGACGCACTGTTTTTCACGGTGCCAGCGTCGCGTTGTCGATCACGAAACGGTATTTGACGTCACCTTTGAGCATGCGCTCGTACGCCTCATTGATCTGCTCGGCACGGATCAGCTCGATGTCCGAGACGATGCCGTGTTCGGCACAGAAATCGAGCATCTCCTGAGTCTCTGGAATACCGCCGATCATCGATCCCGCCAGGGTACGACGCTTCATGATCAGGTTGAACACGTTCGGCGATGGATGCGGTGACGCCGGAGCGCCCACCAGTGTCATCGCGCCGTCACGCTTGAGCAGCACCAGCAAAGCGTCGAGGTCGTGGGGGGCGGCCACGGTGTTGATGATCAGGTCGAAGCTTTTCAGGTGCGCGGCCATTTGCTGGGCATCGCTTGAAACCACCACCTCATCGGCGCCGAGGCTTTTCGCGGCCTCGCGTTTCGATTCGGACGTGGTGAACGCCACTACGTACGCGCCCAACGCGTGCGCCAGTTTGATGCCCATGTGGCCCAGACCACCGATGCCGACCACGCCGACTTTTTTGCCCGGGCCAGCGTTCCAGTGCCGCAGCGGCGACCAGGTGGTGATGCCCGCGCACAGCAGCGGCGCCACCGCAGCCAGTTGAGTTTCAGGATGACGAATCCGCAATGCGTAGCGCTGGTGCACCACGATCGCTTGCGAGTAACCGCCCAGGGTCCAGCCGGGCGCATCTGCAGTCGGGAAGTTGTAGGTGCCGATCATGCCGTCGCAGTAATTCTCAAGACCCTCGGCACACTCTTCGCAATGTTTGCAGCTGTCGACAATGCAGCCGACGCCGACCAGATCACCCGGAGCGAAGCCGCTGACCTGTTGGCCTACGGCGGTGACCCGACCGACGATCTCGTGACCGGGCACGCAAGGATATTGTGTGCCCTCCCATTCGGCCCGCACCTGGTGCAGGTCGGAGTGGCAGATACCGCAATAGGCAATTTCGATCTGCACGTCTTCCGGGCCGGGATCGCGACGGGTGATGCGCAGAGGTTCAAGCGGTTTGTCGCCCGCATGGGCGCCATAAGCGAAGACTTGCATGGTGGCTCTCCTGTAATGGTTTGACACATTCTCCCGGTCGATTCACCTCTGCCCTAGTGCATTCCTCTTGAATGCTTGCCTGATCCTCTGAGGTTGCGGGGTGGTGTATAGGAAACGCCTGTGCAGCGGATTAGAGTTCGATCAACAGGAGTTGTCCGACATGATCCCTACCCCGCTGCGCCACGCATCACCTTTGGCGTTGAACATTGACCCGCGCGTGAGCGTGCCGGGTGACTTCGCCACGTCGATACCCGGCCTGTCGCTGTTTCGTCGCGATCAGCCGGCGCCTCCCGCCGTGTGCATGATCGAGCCGAGCCTGATTCTGGTGGGCCGTGGGGAAAAGCGCTTGTGGGTCGGCGGTGAGGGTTACCGCTATGACCCTTCGCGATTTCTGGTCACTTCACTGGATCTGCCCGCCAATTCCGAAGTGCTGGCGGCCAGCCCCGAGCAGCCCTGTGTCGGGCTGGTGCTGAAACTGGATGTCGGCATGCTCGCCGAAATCCTCAGCAAAGGTGGCTTGCCTGCGAAACGGCAGCCGTCGATGAACGCGGGCACTGGCATTGGCAGCATGTCGTCCGCGCTGGAAGGCGCGCTTGAGCGCCTGCTGGCATTGCTCGACGAGCCTGAAGCGATCCCGGTACTGGCGCCGCTGGTGCTGCGGGAAATCCACTATCGCCTGCTCCATACCGATCAAGGCGCGCGGCTGCGGCAGATCACGGCCGTCGATGGCCAGGGTTATCGCATCGCCAAAGCCATCGACTGGCTCAAGGTCAACTACACCGAGGCGCTGCGCATCGATGAATTGGCGGCGCGGGTGCAGATGAGCGCACCGACTTTTCACCACCACTTCCGCCAACTCACCGGCATGAGCCCGCTGCAGTACCAGAAGTGGCTGCGATTGAACGAGGCGCGCCGATTGATGTGGATGGAGCGTCTGGACGTTTCGCGAGCGGCGTTTGCGGTCGGCTATGAAAGTCCCTCGCAGTTCAGCCGTGAATACGCACGCCTGTACGGCACCGCACCCAGTCGGGACATCGCGCTGCTGCGTGGTGAACCCTTCGCCGCAGAAGCACTGGGCAACGCGGCCAGTTGAGCAAAGAACACGCTTTACCGGTGAGGCGCCTCGCCGCGTTTCACCGTTTATAAAAATGCACGTCAACCGATGATCGAGCGGGTGAACCATGGAACTACGAATCAACCAGAAAACCTATCAGGTCGATGCCGACGCCGATACGCCCCTGCTGTGGGTGATCCGCGATGATCTGGGCATGACCGGCACCAAGTACGGCTGTGGATTGGCGCAGTGCGGCGCCTGCTCCGTGCTGGTGGACGGCAACGTGGTGCGCTCGTGCGTCACGCCGGTGGCCGGTGTGGTCGGTCGCGAGGTCACCACCATTGAGGCGATCGAGGCCGATGATGTGGGCAAACGGGTGGTCTCGACCTGGGTTGATCTGCAGGTCGCCCAGTGTGGCTACTGCCAGTCCGGGCAGGTGATGGCCGCCACGGCACTGCTCAAGCAGAATCCCAAACCCAGTGATGCGCAGATCGAAGCGGCGATGGTCAACCTGTGCCGCTGCGGCACGTACAACGCCATTCATGCCGCCGTGCATGAGCTGGCCGGCAAGGGAGACGCCTGATGAACGTGCGTATCGATCCTGCTCAGGAAGCATCAGCACTGGCTCTGCACGAACCAATCAACGTGTCGCGCAGACGTTTCCTGGCCGGCACCGCTGTCGGCGCACTGGTGCTCGGTTTCGGCCTGCCGCTGGGCACGACGCGCGTGCAAGCGGCAGTGGCGGCCGCGACTGCCGAGCGTGGCACGCAGGTGCCGGCGTTTCTGGAAATTCGCCCGGACAACCGCGTGCGCCTGCTGTGCCCGTTCATGGAAGGCGGACAAGGTACGTTCACCGCGATGGCGCAGATCGTCGGTGAAGAACTGGATGCCGACCCGGCGACGTTCCTGGTAGAAGCCGCGCCGCCCGGCGAAGCCTATGTCGTGATGGAGAACGGCATGCGCATCACCGGCGGCAGCATGTCGGTGCGCATGAGTTACCCGGTGATGCGCCGCCTCGGCGCCCTCGCCCGCGCCATGCTGCTGCAGGCGGGCGCGCAGAAACTTGGGGTGCCGGTGAGCGAACTGACTACCGAACCCGGCAAAGTCGTGCACGCCAGGTCGGGCCGCTCGCTGGCCTACGGCGAACTGGCCGAACACGCCATGGATCTGCCGGTTCCCGATCCGGCCTCGGTGCAACTGCGTGATCCGAGCCAGTTCCGCTGGATCGGTAAACCGGTGAAGCGCGTCGATGCCTACGACAAGTCCACCGGCAAGGCGCTGTACAGCATCGACCTGAAGGTCGACGACATGCTGCATGCCGCCGTTCAGCAC
>Ga0209563_100668_pt1 | contig 10879 bp, 8 predicted proteins | sample AraplaCvi_mMF_r2_FD_184271 | JGI IMG/M metagenome (GOLD analysis project Ga0209563, IMG submission 184271) | Arabidopsis root microbial communities from North Carolina, USA - plate scrape CL_Cvi_mMF_r2 (SPAdes) (version 2) | ecosystem: Host-associated > Plants > Roots > Endosphere | place: USA... | reverse complement strand
TTGCTCGCCGCTTGGTATCAGGGGCATCCGGCCCTGACGCTGCTGCGGCCGCTGGAAATGCTCTACCGCCACGTGGTGGTCAACAAGCGCCAGCGTTTTCTCGACGGTGAAGGCCCGATCTATCAGCCGCCGGTGCCGTTGATCGTGGTCGGCAACATCACGGTGGGTGGCACCGGCAAGACGCCGATGATCCTGTGGTTGATCGAGCATTGCCGCCGTGCCGGCCTGCGCGTTGGCGTGGTCAGCCGTGGTTACGGCGCCAAACCACCGCAACTGCCATGGCGGGTCACCGCCGAGCAGGGCGCCGATATCGCCGGCGACGAACCGCTGTTGATCGTGCAGCGCACCGGCGTACCGCTGATGATCGACCCTGATCGCAGCGCAGCGGTCAAAGCCTTGCTCGCCAGTGAACCGCTGGATCTGATCCTCTCCGACGACGGCATGCAGCATTACCGTCTGGCGCGGGATCTGGAGCTGGTACTGATCGACGCCGCCCGAGGTTTGGGCAACAAACGCTGCCTGCCGGCAGGCCCGTTGCGCGAGCCGATCGAGCGCCTGCAAAGCGTCGATGGCGTACTGTTCAACGGTGCCACGGCGGATCGTGAAGAGGGTTTCGCCTTTCACCTGCAGCCGACGGCGCTGGTCAATCTGCGCAGCGGCGAGCGCCAGCCGCTGGCGCATTTTGCGCCCGGTCAATCAGTGCACGCGGTGGCCGGGATCGGCAATCCGCAACGTTTCTTCAATACCCTCGAAGCGCTAGACTGGCGGGCAATCCCCCATGCGTTTGCCGACCACGCCGAGTACAGCGTGCAGGCCTTGAATTTCACACCGTCATTGCCGTTGGTGATGACCGAGAAGGATGCGGTGAAGTGCCGTGCCTTCGCGGCTGACGACTGGTGGTATCTGGCGGTCGATGCCGTGCCGTCACCGGCCTTCGTGGCCTGGTTCGACACCCAGTTGATGCGCCTGTTGCCCAATCGTCTTTTGCCTTAACTCTTTATCCAGGGAATGTTCATGGACACCAAATTGCTCGATATCCTCGCGTGCCCGATCTGCAAAGGCCCGCTCAAGCTCAGCGCCGACAAGACCGAACTGATCAGCAAGGGCGCCGGTCTGGCCTATCCGATCCGCGACGGCATCCCGGTGATGCTCGAAAGCGAAGCGCGCACCCTGACCACCGACGAGCGTCTGGATAAATGACCACCGCCTTCACCGTTGTCATCCCGTCGCGCTACGCCTCGACCCGCCTGCCGGGCAAGCCACTGCTGGATATCGCCGGCAAGCCGATGATTCAGCACGTCTGGGAACAGGCGAGTAAAAGCAGCGCCAGCCGCGTGGTGGTTGCGACTGACGATGCGCGCATCGTCGAGGCCTGCAAGGCGTTCGGCGCGGAAGTGGTGCTGACCCGTGAAGATCACAATTCCGGGACTGACCGCCTCGCGGAAGTCGCGGCGAAGCTGGGCCTTGCGCCGGACGCGATCGTGGTCAACGTGCAAGGCGATGAACCGTTGATCCCGCCAAGCGTGATCGACCAGGTCGCCGCCAACCTCGCGGCCCACACCGAAGCGCGCATGGCCACCCTGGCCGAGCCGATCGAAGACGTTGAAACCCTGTTCAACCCCAACGTAGTCAAGGTCGTCAGCGACACTAACGGTCTGGCGCTGACCTTCAGTCGCGCCACCTTGCCGTGGACCCGCGATGCTTTCGCCAAGAGCCGTGACGTGTTGCCGGAAGGCGTGCCATACCGTCGCCACATCGGCATTTATGCCTACCGCGCCGGCTTCCTTCAGGACTTTGTGAGCTGGGGCCCGTGCTGGCTGGAAAACACTGAATCGCTGGAACAGCTGCGTGCTCTGTGGCATGGCGTGCGGATTCATGTGGCCGATGCGTTGATCGCGCCGCCAACCGGGGTCGACACCGTTGAAGACCTCGAGCGCGTTCGTCGCCTGCTGGAGGCCTGATGCGCGTTCTGTTCGTGTGCCTGGGCAACATCTGCCGTTCGCCCACCGCTGAAGGCGTGTTGCGCCACAAACTGCGCGCAGCGGGGCTGGCGGATCAGGTCGAAGTGGCCTCCGCCGGCACCGGTGACTGGCACGTCGGCAATCCGCCGGACAAACGCAGCCAGGCCGCAGCCAAAGTGCGCGGTTATGACCTGTCGGCGCAACGCGCGCAGCAGGTCAGCCGTGCCGATTTCGCCAGTTACGACCTGATTCTGGCCATGGACCACAGCAATCTGCGCAACCTCAAGGCCTTGCAACCGTCCACCGGCAAGGCCGAACTGGACCTGTTCCTGCGCCGTTACGCCGGTGTGGTCGATGAAGTGCCGGATCCGTACTACGACGGCGATCAGGGCTTCGAGCAGGTGCTGGACCTGATCGAAGCGGCGTGTGACCAACTGTTGATCGAAGTGAAGGGCCGGTTATGAGTTTGCAGCTTCAATCACAGGTTTCGCTGAAACCGTTCAACAGTTTCGGCGTCGATGTCCGCGCGCAGTTGTTTGCCGAGGCCCACAGCGATGCCGATGTCCGTGAAGCCCTGGCCTACGCGACTGCCCATGACGTGCCGTTGCTGGTGATCGGCGGCGGCAGCAACCTGCTGCTGACTGCAGATATTCCGGCGCTGGTGCTGCGCATGGCGACCCGAGGCATTCGGCTGATCAGTGACGACGGCAACCGCGTGGTGATCGAAGCGGAAGCCGGCGAGCCATGGCATCCGTTCGTGCAGCACACGCTGGTGCAGGGTTTTTCCGGTCTGGAAAACCTCAGCCTGATCCCCGGCACTGTTGGCGCGGCGCCGATGCAGAACATCGGCGCCTACGGCGTCGAGATCAAGGATGTGTTCGCCGGGTTGACCGCGCTGGACCGCCAGACCGGCGAACTGCGCGACTTCAGCCTGGAGGAGTGCAACTTCGCCTACCGCGACAGTCTGTTCAAGCAGCAGCCGGGACGTTGGCTGATCCTGCGGGTGCGCTTCAAGCTCGATCGTGTTGCGCATCTGCATCTGGAATACGGCCCGGTGCGTCAGCGCCTGACCGAGCAAGGCATCGAGCAACCGACACCCAGCGACGTCAGCCGCGCAATCTGCAGTATCCGCAGCGAAAAACTGCCGGACCCGGCGGTGCTCGGCAATGCCGGCAGTTTCTTCAAGAATCCGCTGGTGTCGGCCGCGCTGGTCGAGCAGATCAAGGCGCAGCACCCGGATCTGGTGGCCTATGCGCAAGCGGACGGGCAGATGAAACTGGCCGCCGGCTGGTTGATCGAGCGCGCTGGCTGGAAAGGTTTCCGCGAGGCCGATGCCGGCGTGCATAAATTGCAGGCGCTGGTGCTGGTCAACTACGGCACCGCCACCGGCCTGCAATTGCTGGAGCTGGCGCAACGCATCCAGAAAGATATTGCCGAACGTTTCAATGTCGAGCTGGAAATGGAGCCGAACCGTTATTGAGGCTACGCTTCAAGTCGGTATCCAAAGCCCTGCACTGAGCGAAAGTGCAGGGCTTTTTTGTTAACGGTGGGTTAACTTAGCCAGCTAACGATAACCGTCATTTGCTCCACCAAAGGCCCGGTGCAGACGTTCGCGTCGGCACAAGAGAGCCTGTGCCAACCACATATCAGTCAGCGATGACCCTGTGGCGAGGGAGCTTGCTCCCGCTGGGGCGCGTAGCGGCCCCGCTTTCAAGAAGGGCCTGCTCCGCAGTCCAGTGGGAGCAAGCTCCCTCGCCACAGGTTCAGTGTTCGGCTTCACTGATGTGTATTGGCCCATTAGCCTGAGTCGATCTGCGTGAATCACCGCCAGTTCTGCTCGACCCCATAACCACCAAGAATAGGCGGGCGTGCCCATGATTACCCTGAAACTCAATGGCCAGGACCATCAACTGGATGTCAGCGAAGACATGCCGCTGTTGTGGGCTATTCGTGATGTCGCCGGTTACAACGGCACCAAATTCGGCTGCGGCATGGGCCTGTGCGGCGCCTGCACCATTCACATCGACGGCTTGCCGGCGCGCAGTTGCATTACGCCGATCGGCTCGGTGGTCGGGCAAAGCGTCACCACCATCGACAATCTGCACGCCGATCCGGTTGGACAAGTCGTTCAGCAAGCCTGGCTCGACAGCGCCGTGGCGCAGTGCGGTTTCTGTCAGGGCGGGCAGATCATGTCTGCCACCGCATTGCTCAAGACCAACCCTAATCCGAGCGACGAGCAGATCGAAGAGGCAATGGTCGGCAACATTTGCCGGTGCGGCACGTATAACCGGATCAAGACCGCGATCCGTCAGGCTTCAACTCACCTGAAGGAGGCCAAGGCATGAGCCGCTTGCCGAATGATTTCGCCCTGAGCAATCTCAGCCGCCGCGGTTTTCTCAAAGGCGTCGGCGCCACGGGCGCATTGGTGCTGGCCGCGAGCTGGGGCTGGCAGGATGCATTTGCTGAAGACGCGCCGAAGAAGTTTGGCGCTGATGGCATGCCCAACGGCTGGATCGACGATCCCAAGGTTTACGTGAGCATTGCCGCAGACGGCACGGTCACCGTGGTCTGCAACCGCTCGGAAATGGGCCAGGGTGTGCGCACCAGCCTGACCATGGTGGTCGCCGATGAACTGGACGCCGATTGGGCCAAGGTCAAAGTGCAGCAGGCGCCGGGCGATGAAGTGCGGTTCGGCAACCAGGACACTGACGGTTCACGCAGCATGCGTCACTGGTATGAACCGATGCGCCGTTGCGGCGCGGCGGCCCGGACCATGCTGGAACAAGCCGCCGCTGCGCAGTGGCAGGTGCCGGTGGGCGAGTGCCATGCGCAGTTGCACAAAGTGCTGCACACACCGTCCGGCCGCGAGCTGGGTTACGGCGAACTTGCCGCTGCAGCCAGTGCGCTGGCGGTGCCGGCCCGTGACAGCTTGCGCCTCAAGCAGCCGTCGGAGTTTCGCTACATCGGCAAGGAAGGCACCAAAGCCATCGACGGTGCCGACATCGTCAACGGGCGCGCGGTGTATGGCGCCGACGTGCATTTCGACGGCATGCTCTACGCGACCATCGCCCGTCCGGCGGTGTACGGCGGCAAGGTCAAGTCGCTGGATGACAGCGCCGCGCTGAAGGTTCCGGGTGTGCTGAAGGTCATGCAGATCGAAAGCCGTCCGCTGCCGTCGGAATTCCAGCCGCTGGGCGGCGTTGCGGTGATTGCCAGCAATACCTGGGCGGCGATCAAGGGGCGCGAGGCGCTGAAGATCCAATGGGACGACGGCCCCAACGCCAGTTACGACTCGATCGCTTACCGCAAAGCGCTGGAAGCGGCGTCGCGCAAACCCGGCAAAGTGGTACGCAATACCGGTGATATCGACAAGGCACTGAGCGGCGCTGCCAGTAGCCTCGAAGCCTCCTACTATTTGCCGCATCTGGCGCAGGCACCGATGGAGCCGATGGTCGCCATCGCTCGCTACGACAAAGGTGTGTGTGAAGCATGGGCGCCGAGCCAGGCGCCGCAGGTGACTCGCGAGCGCATCGCCGAGCGCCTGGGGCTGCCGTTCGACAATGTCACCTTCAACGTCACGCTGCTCGGTGGTGGTTTCGGACGTAAATCCAAGCCGGATTTCGTCGTCGAAGCGGCGATCCTTGCCAAGGAGTTCCCCGGTAAAGCCGTGCGAGTGCAATGGACCCGCGAAGATGACATCCATAACTCGTATTTCCACACAGTGTCCGCCGAGTATTTGAAGGCGGCTGTCGGCAAGGACGGCATGCCGTCCGGCTGGCTGCACCGTACCGTGGCACCAAGCATTACCGCGCTGTTTGCGCCGGGCATGAACCATGAAGCGGCGTTCGAGCTGGGCATGGGCTTTACCAACATGGCCTACTCGATTCCCAACGTGCGTCTGGAAAACCCCGAAGCCACGGTGCATACCCGCGTCGGCTGGTATCGCTCGGTGTCGAACATTCCTCACGGGTTTGCGATTCAGAGTTTTGTCGATGAGCTGGCGCACAAGGCCGGCGTCGATCCGCTCAAATATCAGATCAAGTTGCTCGGCCCGGATCGGCAGATCGATCCACGCACCCTGAGCGAGGAGTGGAACTACGGCGAATCCCCCGAGCGCTACCCGATCGACACCGGACGCATGCGCACGGTACTGGAAACTGCGGCCAAGGCTGCCGGTTGGGGACGTCAGTTGCCCAAGGGCCGTGGTCTGGGTCTGGCGGTGCATTACAGCTTCGTCACTTATGTGGCGGCGGTGATCGAAGTCGAGGTCAAGGACGACGGTACGCTGATCGTGCACAAGGCTGACATCGCCGTCGATTGCGGCCCGCAGATCAACCCGGAACGCATCCGCTCGCAGTTCGAAGGCGCCTGTGTGATGGGCCTGGGCAACGCGGTGCTGGGTGAAATCAGCTTCAAGGACGGCAAGGTCCAGCAGGACAACTTCCACATGTACGAAGTGGCGCGCATGTCGCTGGCGCCGAAGGCAATCGCGGTGCATTTGGTGACGCCGCCGGGCGACGTGCCGTTGGGTGGTGTCGGTGAACCCGGCGTGCCACCGATTGCGCCGGCGCTGTGTAACGCCATCTTCGCTGCCACCGGCCAGCGCATCCGCAACCTGCCGGTGCGTTATCAGTTGCAGGGTTGGCAGAAGGCGCAAGCGTGATGGACGGCGCCGATCTCAACGTTCTGCGCAGCGTGCTCGAATGGCGCCGCGCCGGGCAGCGGGTGGTGCTGTTCAGCGTGGTGCAGACCTGGGGCACCGCGCCCCGTGCACCCGGCGCGATGCTCGCGTTGCGCGAGGACGGCGTGGTGATTGGCTCGGTGTCGGGCGGTTGTGTCGAGGATGACTTGATCGCCCGTCTGCACGACGGGCGCATCGCCAGCGACGGACCACCGGTGCAGCTGATTACCTATGGCGTCACCCGCGAGGAGGCTGCGCGCTTCGGCTTGCCCTGTGGCGGTACGCTGCGCCTGACCGAGGAGCGGGTCGCTGATCCGGCGTGGGTCGCCGAATTGCTCGCGCGGTGTGAGGCGCATGAAATTGTCGCCCGTGAGCTGAACATCGAAACCGGCGAAGTGGTGCTATCAGCGGCGAGCAAATCCGATGTGCTGGCATTCGACGGCAAGACCCTGCGCGCCATTTATGGCCCGCGCTGGCGTCTGCTGTTGATCGGTGCCGGGCAGCTGTCGCGCTACGTGGCGGACATGGCCCGGCTGCTGGATTTCGAAGTGCTGATTTGCGATCCGCGTACCGAGTTCGTCTATGGCTGGGAAGAGCACCACGGACGGTTCGTCCCGGGTATGCCGGATGACGCGGTGTTGAGCATTCAGACGGACGAACGCACAGCCATCGTCGCGCTGACTCACGATCCCCGTCTGGATGATATGGCGTTGCTTACGGCGCTCGATTCGCCGGCCTTCTATGTCGGTGCACTCGGCTCTCGGGTCAACAGTCAGAAACGCCGGGACAATCTGGCTCAGCTAGGCTTGTCAGAATCAGCCATTGCGCGATTGCATGGGCCGATCGGTCTGCACATCGGCAGCCATTCACCGGCGGAGATTGCCCTGTCGTTGTTGGCGGAGATTGTGGCGATCAAGAATGGTGTCGAGTTGAAACAGAAGAAAGCCGTGGAGGGCGCATGAGTCGATCCATCGCAGTGATCGTATTGGCGGCGGGCGAGGGCAGTCGCTTTCGCCAGGTTGCCGGTGCCGACAAGGACAAGTTGCTGGCCGATTGCACCGGGCGTGATGGCGCGGTGCGCTCGGTGATCGAGCAAGTGTTGCTGAATCTGCCGGCCAACCTCGACAAGCGGGTGCTGGTGACCACTGAAGCACGGCCGCAGGCGATGCGCATGGCTCAGGCTTATAGCTGTGACGTGGTCTCGATTGAATCGAGCGGGATGGGTGACAGCATTGCGGCGGGCGTTGCCGCCTGCCCCGAGGCGGATGGCTGGCTGATCGTGTTGGGGGACATGCCGTTTATTTTGCCGTCGAGCATTGAGCGGGTGGTGGCGGCAATGACCGATGACGCGGTTAGTGTGCCGGTGCAGGAGGGCGAATTTGGCCATCCGGTGGGGTTTGGGCGTTCGTTCGGGCCGGGCTTGCAGGCCTTGAGTGGTGATCGCGGCGCCAGGCCTTTGTTCAAGCAGGGCAGGGTGATTGAGGTAGCGGTGGATGATCCCGGGGTGTTGTGGGATATCGATGTGCCAGAAGCGTTGGTGTTCAAATAAAGCCAGATCAAAAGATCGCAGCCTTCGGCAGCTCCTACAGGAGACCTATGTAGGAGCTGCCGAAGGCTGCGATCTTTTGATCTTCTAAATGAAATAAAAAAGCCCCGCCAGGTTTTCACCCGGCGGGGCTTTTTATTGGCTTTCGGAATCAGACGAGCGGTTTAGGCTCGTGTTCTTTTTCCTCGGCCGCTTGGTGATGCTCGACCGCGTCCTGAACGGAGCGTGGTGCTTCGGCGATGACCGATTCAACCACGGCTTCTTCAGTCACGGCAGCAACCTCGACCACTTCAGTAGCCGGAGCAGCAGCGGCAGCCAGTTCGGCTTCCTTCTGCAGGCGCTCGGCTTCACGCTTGCGGCGACGCACTTCACGTGGGTCGTTTGGCGCACGGCCGTTTGGCGTCAGGGCGCTGACCGGAGTGGCTTCAACCACTGGAGCAGGCTCTTCGGCCACCACAGGTGCTTCGACCGGTGCTTCAACGACTGGCGCTGGAGCCGGTGCAGCGGCTTCAACCACTGGCGCGGCAGCCTTGGCTTCTTCAACCACTGGGGCTTCAACGACTGGCGCTGGCGTTGAAGCGACGGCAGGCTCGGCAACCCAGTTGAACGCGGTCTGTTCTTCGCGAACTTCACGCACGGTTTCGGTCACGGTTTCAGCGACGGTTTCAGCAACCGGCTCTGCGGTCACGACTGGCGCTTCAACTGCCGGAGCAGGTTCGGCAGCGACGTCAGCTTGATGCTGAGCTTCGCGAACCGGCGCGACTTCGACTTCCGGAGCAGCAATCACTTCCACCGGGGTGGTGGCCTCAACAACCGGCGCTTCCACTGGAGCGGTTTCCTGAACTGCGGCGGTAGCACGTTCGGCTTGCTCGTGAGCCTGTGCTTCGGCCGGAGCGCTGATCACGCTGCTGGCAACAGCGGCGGTCACGGCCAGGCCGGCAGCCAGATCGGCAGCGCTTGGAGCAGCGGCGTTTTCGCCGGACTCGGATTCTTCCGAACCTTCGATCACGTTGCCGTTGGCATCACGCTGACGCTCGCGACGGTTGCTGCGACGGCGCTGACCACGGGAGCGACGACGTGGACGATCGCCTTCGGCGTTGTCCTGACCGTCTTCCGGCAGTTGCTCTTCGTTAGTGTTCACTTCTTCTTCAGCGACGGCAGCAGCGGCCTGCTCGGCGCGCGGTTGACGCTCTTCACGCGGCGGACGCGGTGCGCGTTCTTCGCGTGGCTGACGGGCCGGACGCTCTTCTGCGACCACGGCGGCAGTGGCTGCCGCTACGGGTGCAGCCGGAGCGGCGTCCAGAGGCTCGCGCAGTTCACGCACACGCTCTTCACGCTCGCCACGTGGCTTGCGGTCTTCACGTGGAGCACGTGGCGCACGTTCTTCACGCGGAGCGCGTGGAGCACGTTCTTCGCGAGCGGCTGGCGCCTCGGTACGGGCTTCACGTGGCTCGCGGACTTCACGGGCTTCACGTGGCTGACGCTCTTCACGCGGCTCGCGTGGGGCGCGTTCTTCACGCGGTGCACGTTCTTCGCGCGGCTTGCGCTCTTCATCGCGGCGACCGTTACGGTTGCGGCTCTGCTGACGACCGTTGCGACGCTCTTCGTTGCGGGCCGGACGCTCGGTGGCCGGTTTTTCAACGACGACCGGAGCGGCTGGCTCTTCTTTGGTAGCGAACAGGCTGACCAGCGACTTCACCAGGCCCTTGAACAGGCTTGGCTCTGGCGCGGCAACCGGAGCCGGCGCGGGGGCTGGTGCGGCGACTTCGGTTGGCACTGGTGCGTTGGCGCGGGCCGGAGCTGTCTTGACCGCAGCTTCCTGGCGAACCAGGGTGCGGGTCGCAGCGGCTGGCTGGACTTCTTCGACTTCGGCAGCGGCAGCAGCGATTTCGTAGCTGGACTGGTTGGTCGCGGCTTCCGGGCTGTCGTCACGCAGACGCTGAACTTCGAAGTGCGGGGTTTCCAGGTGGTCGTTCGGCAGAATGACGATACGGGCACGGGTGCGCAGTTCGATCTTGGTGATCGAGTTGCGTTTTTCGTTGAGCAGGAACGCGGCAACCGGGATCGGCACCTGAGCGCGCACTTCGGCAGTGCGGTCTTTCAGGGCTTCTTCTTCGATCAGGCGCAGGATTGCCAGCGACAGCGATTCGACGTCACGGATGATGCCGGTGCCGTTGCAGCGTGGGCAGACGATGCCGCTGCTTTCGCCAAGCGATGGACGCAGGCGCTGACGGGACATTTCCAGCAGGCCGAAGCGCGAAATGCGGCCGATCTGCACGCGAGCGCGGTCGGCTTCCAGGCATTCGCGGACTTTCTCTTCCACGGCGCGCTGGTTCTTGGCTGGGGTCATGTCGATGAAGTCGATGACGATCAGGCCGCCGATGTCGCGCAGGCGCAACTGACGGGCGATTTCTTCGGCGGCTTCAAGGTTGGTCTGCAGCGCGGTTTCTTCGATGTCGCTGCCTTTGGTGGCGCGCGCCGAGTTGATGTCGATGGACACCAGGGCTTCGGTCGGATCGATGACGATGGAACCGCCGGAAGGCAGTTCGACGACGCGCTGGAAAGCGGTCTCGATCTGGCTTTCGATCTGGAAACGGTTGAACAGCGGCACGCTGTCTTCGTACAGCTTGATCTTGCTGGCGTACTGCGGCATCACCTGGCGGATGAAGGTCAGGGCTTCGTCCTGGGCTT
>Ga0209563_100666_pt1 | contig 10936 bp, 10 predicted proteins | sample AraplaCvi_mMF_r2_FD_184271 | JGI IMG/M metagenome (GOLD analysis project Ga0209563, IMG submission 184271) | Arabidopsis root microbial communities from North Carolina, USA - plate scrape CL_Cvi_mMF_r2 (SPAdes) (version 2) | ecosystem: Host-associated > Plants > Roots > Endosphere | place: USA... | reverse complement strand
AGAGATATTCTACTTTCAGATTATTTTGATCTGTTCTTCTATTTCGAAGATGAAGGGCAAGAATATATATATGAGCAGTTTTTAATAAAAATCGGAATCAAACCTAAATACGCAGTGATCTGCACTGGAGGGAAAACAAAATTCAAAGATATTTCTAATGAAGTTTCAAACAAAAAGCGAATTTTTATTTGTGACAAAGACTTTGATGATATAACTGGAGAGGCTGGGACCTATCAAGGAAAACAGTTTGTTTATCTTGGTAGATTTTGTTTTGAGAACTATCTTATCACTGAGCAAGCACTAGTCGGCCTGTTTCGTGAAAGGCTGAAAAAAACCACGCCTGACATATCACCAAAATTCGAGTATGAGAAATACTGGGGTATCCTCAGGGCACAATATGAGAAGTTGTCGCGTCTTTACGCCATCTCTAGAAATTATAGGGTCGGAATAAAGACTACAAAAACAGACGCTGCGGAGTTAATTAAAAGCTGCGATGATTATTTTTTGGCCCCCACAGAAGATTACATTGAAACAGTTAGAATTAGTATTATTGAAGAGTCTCTTAAAAAGGGTGGCTGGATAACGGAAAGAGAGCTATTCCCACAGCTAGAACATGACGCTTTTAATCCTAAGCAAGAGTATGAGGGTGTGTCAGACGAATCTGAAACCTCTCATCTGTGCGGAAAGCACCTGCTGAGAATTTTAATACTTCAAGCCGACAAAGTATTTGGTAGCGAAATGTATAATGGTGATTTTCAAGACATCTACAGTAGATTAATTTCGCACAGCGACCCCCAAACCTTTGAATCGGTCCGACTTTCAATAGAGAGAGCAATCTTGATGCAAGAGGTTTAATGACTAGAAGCAGTAAGATCGGATTTTATGATAAAAAATTCGCGATATACTCTTAGGGGTTTCTATGTTTAATGCAAAGATTGAGCATAGAAACAACTATTCTACTACGATAAAGACAATACTTCGCTCACAGTCTTCGCTCGTATTTCCACTGAGCTTAACTTATTTAAGGGCTGCTAAGGAGCGAAAGTAAGCACCTTAAGACTTCCTCTTTTGGCGGAAAGCAGATCTGGCTGTGTGAGTGAGAGTTTCGGACGATCATTGAAAGCGTTTTAGGGAACATTTAGGGCACTTTGGAGTGCTGCCGTATGTCGCAGAGAACACAAAACATGTGACCTCAATGACCGAAATTTTGTTTTTTAAGCGGTCTGCAAAGATATTAGAAGGAGTTCGAGATCCTAGTCTAGTTCTCTTGGCCGGACTAAAAGTCTCCCTGCACCGGGTCGGGTACGGGGCTGTTTAACATAACGGAGTGATGGTTACGAATTGTTTTTACTCAAATCCCGAGCAATAGTAGAAAGCTTGACTCGCAAACAAACAAGTTAAATCATCGGCACCATCAATATATTTGTTATTGGTGGAAAATTCAGAGGACGAGAAATATTTATCGACTCGCCATAGGTACAACCATCTATGCCTTGCGAATACAGGCTTTTTATTAATCTTTGAGTGTCGTCATCCAGCGAAGAATACCAATCTGGCGAAATATAGAAATTCTCGATAAGTAGAATTGTGAACACCGCCAAGCTATCGGCTGTCAGTTTATTATCTAGAAACTGTCTAATCAGTTTATTGCAGGTTAAAGAATGCTCTGATAGCCACGACAAAACAATATACCCTTTCCCTTTACTAGAAAATGAATTAATGGCAATGTAATCCGGCACACTGTCTCTATCATTTGAAATATCTTGAGCTTTGTGCCCATCAAAATCAAACGTTGGACCTACCATTGCACTCCCCATTATTGGGGGCGGAGATTCAAGTGTAAACACGGTATAATTCAGATCAGAATAGTCATTCGACATTAGCATCATATTGAGCTTTGATTTTATCCGCCTCAAATCCCCTATAGTTAAACTATTGTTATTGCCAAGAACATTTGATACGGCTTGGATTGCTAGCTGCTGAGGGAGGCTTTTACCTCCATCGAGGGTTTTCATCAATTCAAATGTTTTTGATGCATAGTCTTTGCTAAATAACTCTTTGGCTATTCCTCTATAAGTCACTAGAAAGCAATGTAAAGGGGAAGAATCAAATGATTGATCTTCGATTGGCGAGAATATTTTTTTGTCATGTACAGAGCAAAAACCTGAGAAGGTAGACGCGTTATTTATTCCGACCTCTTCAAGAATTATTTTTGGTGCAACATTTAACTTAAGGTCTGCGGATATTTTTAATACATGACCGTCCTTTGCTATCGCTTTCAAGGATGAACTTTTTGATACCGTGTGCGCTTTAATTATCTTATTCGAACACTCATGCAATAGTGATTCCGGGACGCTGCACTTTTTGGTTTTCTTAAAGGATCCTAATGTTTTAAGTAGGGTATGAGCCTCAATCGCTGGATGCTTGTCTTTATCTAGATGGCAGTGCTTGTACTTATTTCCCGACTCACACCAACATGGGTCGTTTCTTCCCGGCATCTCCATAAACCCCCTTGAACCAACATAAACAATTAGTAGTTATTCCTAGCGCCATTTTTGGCCCATGGCGTGAGGACATCTTAGTCAATATAGTCGAGATTTGAAGAGAGCGAGTAACCAATCATCAATTTCCATTGCCCACTCCTTAGTAGAATCCACAGCCGAAAGCGAACCTTCGTTGAACCCGACATTGACTCGGTAGCTGTCAAATATGATTACTCAGAACAACGCCGCTGAAGACAGACAAGAGAGGTGCCTCCTGCCTTTCTACTGCCAACTCCCATACGGTATTCCGAATTTATCGATATACCGCTTGGAGTTTTCGCTGACGGGATACGCATAGCGCCCTTGGTTCTTACCTTGACTAGGCCCTAGCGGTTCAACCTCTGCCTGCGCCCTAGCGACTTTGACAGGATGGTGGCATGAGTCTCTAACCCAGACTTGCACGACACCACCGGGCGCCAGGCCCAAGTAGAGAGACGCGCTATAGCGCCCCTTTTGTTCAGGTGTTTTAGCGCAGCGCTGATTGACGGACTCAAGCATGAGTCGCCTGGCTTCCTCTGGGATATCTACCCAGACCTTGTACGTTTGCGGTTCAACAATGGATTGCCAACGGACATAGATCCTTTCGGGAGGATCAGCACCAACAACATTTTTTCCGTTACTTCCTACGCCGTGCCAACCTTGAGCAGATGCTGTTCCATCCTCTGGCTGCCCGCCTGAGGCGGATCCACCTCCGGTGCGCAGGAATACTCTGCCTTTAATGTCTTCGACCGAAGTGTCCTCAACCCAGACTTTCATGTAGTCGGGCTCAGTGAAGCCTAGCTCCCACCAAGGAGATTTGGGGTCGTTTTTGGCTGATAGCGGATCACTTGGCTGGCACCCGCTGATCAAGAGAACACAAATCATCGTTGTAAGTAGTTTCATCAGATGACTGTTACCAACTACCGTACGGAATGCCGTACTTGTCGATATAGCGCTTGGCCTTTTCACTCACAGGGTAGGCATAACGCCCCCCATTTTTCCCCCGCTCCGGACCCAGCGGGTCGATTTCGCCTTGCGCTCTAGCAACCTTGACTGGTCGGTGGCATGAGTCCCTCACCCACACCTGAACAACACCACCCGGAGCGAGCCCCAAATAAACTGAAGCCATGTAACGCGCTGTTCTTTCGGGCCTTTCCGGGCATCGTTGATTTGTGGAGGTCACCATTATTTGTCTGGCCTCCTCAGGGATATCCACCCACGCTTGCCAAGTTTTCTGCTCGACGATCGATTGCCATCGGACATAAATGCGAATGGGTAGATCGGCACCCACCACTCTTTTTCCGCTGCCTCCCACCCCTGTCCAGCCGCGGGCAGACTCAGTACCGTCTTCAGGTTCTCCGCCAGCAGCAGTCCCCCCGCCGGTTCTGAAGAAGACTCTGCCGGTAATATCCTGCACCGAACTGTCCTCCACCCAAACCTTCATGTAATCGGGTTCAGTGAAAGCCAGTTCCCACCATTCGGATTTAGGATCATTTTTGGCCGAGAGCGGATCAGCAGACTGGCAACCGGTCATGAACAAAGTAAGAAGTAAGGTGACGATTAGTTTCATTACCAGAGAGTCCAGTCAGGTACATGGGGATGTTGCACACGAATCATGTCTTCGGTGGGTGCGTTGATGTAGACGGCTCGGATACCACTGCCATCCCTTCTTCCAAGTGGATGATTCCAGTTAGCGGACATATGAATGTATTTCAACTTCAGCAATTTCTCCTCATCCTGAGTCGTGCTGTAGTCACCCGCCACAAATCGATCACACAGTGCCTGCAGTTCTGAGGGCACCGCCAGAGCCGCCGTTCCGGGAATCTCGTTGAATCGAACGCCCTTTTCCTTTGCGAGGCTATACATCACTCGCAGGTACACCCTCGACAAAAGGCCGCTCACAGGACGTTTGAGTTGTACGGCGGCATAAACACGCTTCCTGCGAGGGCTGAGCCGATCTTGTTGATCTACAGGTAGGAGAAGCGCTTCAGGAGTAACAATCTCCAGCATGTCTTCAGACCAGCCTTTGGAGACCCACTGATTTTTCAAAGACACAGCATCCCGATAGATGGACGTGGTAGATACATCGGTAAACTGCGAGACCTCAAGCGTTTGCATCGGACTGACGAGTACACACTCCTCAATCTCATCGCGGTAGCCACCACCAATATCGGAATGCACACCTGGAAGAGTGATTTCCAGGTGATCGGCTTTGACGCGACTCAATGCAAAGTTCGCCCGATACTCATCACGCGCGGACAGCTGAACGACATCAGTAAAAAAACGACGGTCCAGGTAGAGCTTGATGCCCGTGGCGACTGGACTCTTTACATTCCCCAGATTGGACCAGCCAGCAATCGAAGGCACGGTGTCGAACAGACCAATGAATCCCATATTGATACTGCTTTTGTACTGGTCAATAAAGGTTCGACTGAAGTCACTCGCATTGCTGCGGAATATATTCCCTAAGGGGCCCTGTTTTCCGCGAACGACTTCATTTGCAAAGTGCCGTGCGGCCGCAGCGCCTCGACTGAAGCCGAACGTATCGAAAGTCAGAGACGTGATTTCACTGTTTGGATTGTTATCCAGAACATCTTCAATACGCGATTTGATCTCTTCAAAAGAGTGCTGGACACGTCCCGCGACACCCGTATCACCTCGACCTGTGCCAGCGCCGAATTTACTGTCCTCTTCACCTGACCGGGTACCGATCCCCTCGACGTAAATCATGCGGAATGCTTGCTTGTGCGAACCATCGCCCTCCGCCTTCTGAGGTGCGAAATAGAGCTCACTCAGTTTTTGCACATTGCTGATGTCGTTGGCGTAGCTGCTATCCGGATCACTCATGTACGGCTTGCAACTGGCATCGATATCCTGCGGCGCAATGGGATGATGAGCACCGCAGAGCAACCCCGCAGCGGAGTTGTTTGCATTGTTACCAGTACCATCAAAGAACACCCCAATCCTCAACGCAATGCCGATTTTTTCAGGCTCGCGCGCAGGCTCTTTCCCGTGCTTCTCATACTCTGCCCAACGCTGGGCATGAATATCGACGGGTTTGGCTTCTTCGTAGCGGTAGTTTTTCGGGGGGTTGGGAACGTAGCCACTCAATCCTTGATTCCTTGTTCTGATCCTTGAAGAACGGGCCGAAGGGTGACAGCCGAGGCTTGGGGGCGCAAGGCGTGGCTCTGTGCCAGCTCGGTTGAAATGGCTGGGTGCGACGAGGGTTTGGGCTCGTCGCACCGGGGTGGTTAATGGGCAATTTCGACGTTGTCGAGGGCCTGGTTTACGGCGAGTTCGCCGAGCATGACGACCTGGGCGATGCCCAGTGCGGTTTTGCGGTGGGAGGTGTCGAGTGTGGCGGCGAAGTTGTTGAGCATTTCGCTGGCGGAGCCGAGGGTTTCGCTGGCGTTCGCGAGCAGGGATTCGGTGTCGCACTTCGGGTTGGCGAGGTACATGGGTTCGGGTTTGTAGGGGCTGGCCATGATTGGGGTGGCCGGGGTGAGGTAATGGTCGAGGGCGCGTTCGGCGGCTTCGTGGAGTTTTTTGGAATCGAGGGATTCGTACGGGGATGCGAGGTCGGTTTCTGGTGGGTTGGGTGTTGGTTTGATCATGGTGAAACTCCTGATTGTTCATTAGGAGCTACCAGCATCACTTGCAGATGATGGGTGGCAGCTGTGCGCGGGTCTGCAAGACCGGGAAACCAGGAACCCGGCAGACCCGAAGGTCTCCCGCACAAAGCTGCCATTTTATGGACGCGAGCGTGCGTCCATTTGGCATGGCTATGCGACTGGTTTTCCGGCGGGCTTGCAGACCCGATCACTGATGAGCAGTGACAGGAATCAAGTTACGGAGGGCGCGCCAGACGCACAAGCCGGCGGATTCTGGCGTACTCGTAGGCGATGGCGCAAGGCGTTGTAGGGCTTCGGTGGTAACGACAGACTTCGTTTAAACAATGGTGATTTTTCTGTTTATTCCGGTCTGCGGCTGATGGAGTCGGCGTTTTGGCGAGCAAGCCACTCCAACCGGCTGGCGATGGGTTCTGAATCGCAGTTCACACTGTCTCAGTCAATGAGTTTCGAAGGAGTTCCACTGATCGGTATCCAGCGCCAGTGCGCAGTAGGGCTCGAACACGTACAGCTCAAGCGCATTTTCGATAGCTATTGCAGCAACCTGAAGTGAGCGTAAGTAGGCTTGCGCTTCTGCGAAAGAAGTACCGAATAGTGGATCGTCCATTGCTTTTGCACGAGTGAGCTTGGAGATCGTTCGATCTGGATGCTTTGCCATCGCAATGCGAAAAGCCAAGCTTGCATCAAAGTGTGTCTTGCCGAATACGTGTTGCCGAAGCCGGCTGATCACACTTCGGGAAATACCAACATAAATAGGCGTTCCCTTGTCGATCAGAACGTAACAACCCGAAAAGTCATGTGCCAGGCCGAACTGCTTCAGGAGAGACTTAGCCCCGACACCTTGAATGCCAAAAACCTTCATATCTCGCGGATCTCTAAGGGCGGTCTTCATTCTGTTCATATGCGCAGGCAAGACCGTTGTGGCTAGCTCTTCAAACGTGTGTGGGCATTCGTGTAGTGGCATGAATTTCGCGCTCGCGATAAAGATAAACGCCAACGCTAGCGCGATAAGTTCTGCCAGTACAAGTAACGTCATTAGCGTCCATTCCGACGCGGTAACTGAAGCGCCAGATTTGGGAAGTCATAGTAATAGATAGCCCTCCGTAGCGAAGAAATCTGTTACTTGCTACGGAGAGAGACCGGGTCAGTGGGCGATTTCTACGTTGTCGAGGGCCTGGTTTACGGCGAGTTCGCCGAGCATGACGACTTGGGCGATGCCCAGTGCGGTTTTGCGGTGGGAGGTGTCGAGTGTGGCGGCGAAGTTGTTGAGCATTTCGCTGGCGGAGCCGAGGGTTTCGCTGGCGTTGGCGAGCAGGGATTCGGTGTCGCACTTCGGGTTGGCGAGGTACATGGGTTCGGGTTTGTGCGGGCTGGCCATGATTTGGGTGGCCGGGGTGAGGTAGTGATCGAGGGCGCGTTCGGCGGCTTCGTGGAGCTTTTTGGAATCGAGGGATTCGTAGGGCGATGCGAGGTCGGTTTCTGGCGGGTTGGGTGTTGGTTTGATCATGGTGAAGCTCCTACGTCAAAAAAGGGAGCCATCACTCTCGCTACCAAACGAGGGTGGCGGCCATGCGCAGGTTGGTAGACCGGGACGTAGAAAACCGGCGCGCCCGAAGACGCCCTGTGCATGACCACCATAAAGCCGTGTCGAACAGACACTGCAAATCATGATGCTTATGCAATCTACGAGAACTCAGGGCTACCAAACCCGATCACTGTTTTTCAGTGACCGACAGACGATAGAACCCGCGCTCTAGACGCACAAGCCGGCGGATTCTGGCGTACTCGTAGGCGATGGCGCAAGGCGTTGTAGGGCTTCGGTGGTAACGGCAGGCTTCACATAAACATCCCGATTGTTTCCTGTTTATCCGCCGGTTGATCGGGCTACCGATCCAGCATCAACCCCGCAATGATCGGAATGCACTGTTCCGTCCAAAAAAGTCATTTCCGCACCTACCTCGCCATCGCCCGGCTCGCTAGAGTGCAGCGCTCTTTTCAACGGGCTGACGTACTGATGAATCTGTGGTTTCGATTGCTCTGCATGCTTTTTCGCCGACCGTGGCGCAAGCCGGTCAATGCGCTGGAATCCACCGTGATCCGCATGCGCGTGTGGCCGCTGGATCTCGATTTGAATCGGCACGTCACCAATGGTCGCTACTTCACCCTGGCTGACGTCGGGCGCATGGATTTTGTGTTGCGCAGTGGCGCGTTTCGGGTGGCGTTGCGCGCTAAGGCGTTGCCGATTGTTGGCGATACCTGGGGTAAATTTCGGCGTGAGCTGAAGCTGTTTGAAGCGTTTGAAATTCACAGTCGGATGCTTGGCTGGGACGATAAATGGAGCTTTATGGAGCATCGTTTTGTGAGCAAGGGCCGGGTGATCGGCGTGGTGGTCATGCGTGGGCTGTTTCGGTCGGCGAAAGGCACGATTGCGCCGGGTGAGTTTGTCAGGGCGTTGGGGTTGCCTGAGCAGTCGCCGGAGATGCCGGCGTGGTTGACGTCGTGGTCGGCGAGTTGCGATCTGATGAGTCTTCAGCTCAGGGGTGAGGAGGTTTGAGTGCTTGGGTGGCTGGGCTGGCGTCTTCGCGAGCAAGCTCGCTCCCACAGGTTTCGCGCACGGCTTGGGGTGGGAATAAGGCGCCAGTGACGGTATCGCAAAAGAGTCTGACGGACTGTCAGTTCTTACAGGTCTCTTCCAGTTTTCGCAGGGCTAAGCTGGCCCGACTAAAGGAAAACTGAGGAACTGATCATGGGCCGCATTCGATACTTGTTGCCAATGAGTGCTCTGCTGCTGGCCTTGCAGCCAATGATTGGCTATGCCGGTGTCACCTGGACGTATATTTCGCTCGAGGTGAATTTCCGCTGTGATAACGGCGTCACGACACAAGGCTATAGCGTCTACGCGGTAGGTGATCGGCCGGAGTTAGGGAATTGGGTCCCGGCCAAAGCGGTTCGACTCACGCCTTCCGACTACCCCTCTTGGTCCGGCAAGATAAAATTCAACAACGTAAAAGGCGGTGATGTCGTGGAGTGGAAATGTATCGTCCGCAATGACAGCAACCCCAGCGACACGACCTGGCAAACAGCCCCCAACAATCAAGTAACCATGGCTTTCAGTCCCACACCTCTGGCGACGGGAAGCTTCTGAATCGACCGTATGGCACCGCGGCTACAAGCTCGAACTCTGAACTCGGCCGCGGGTCACGTTGATCAGCGCCACACGCCTGCGCTCGACGTTGGCATGCCATAGCGTGGACGCGAAGTGTTATTCGGGCAACTGCTGCGCTCTTCAAGACGCCACAAAAACCTGTGGGAGCGAGCTTGCTCGCGAAGGCAGTGTGTCAGTCAGCGATGATGCCGGCTGACACGACGCCTTCGCGAGCAAGCTCGCTCCCACAGGGATTGGGGGTTGAAGCAGGTCGGGGTTATTCCGTGCGGCCCGGCAACATCCGCACCAGCGTGTTATCCCGCACCCAGTAGTGGTGAAACAGCCCCGCCGCCGCGTGCAAGCCGATCAGCCAGTAGCCGGCGCTGCCCAGCGTTTCATGCCAGTACTTGAGTTGTTTGGCGAAGTCCGGGTCGATGGCCACCGGTGCCGGGACGTGGAAGCCGAAGTACGGGAACGGTTTGTCGGCGGCGGCGAGCATCAGCCAGGCGAAGATCGGCGTGGCGATCATCAGCACGTACAGCGCCAGGTGCATCAGGTGCGAGAGGCCGGTCTGCCAGGCTGGCGGCTTGGGGGTGATCGGCGGGCGTGGCGTCAGGCGGCCGAGCAGGCGCACCCAGACGAGGATGAAGATGCTCGTGCCGAACAGGCCGTGGAAGCCCATCAGCAGGCCGCGCGCTTCGCTGCCCTTGGGCATGAAGCCTTTGATTTCGACGCAGGCATAGACGCCGACGAACAGCGCCAGCATCAGCCAGTGCAACGTAATTGACAGTTTTCCATAACGGGTTACGGCGGTGTCGCGGGTCATAAGAAGCGCCTCGTGATTGTCGTGAGCGACGGTCGATTCGTTCGACAGTCTCGATCCGGTTGCAGGGCGAACCGACGGTGCCACCCTGCCCTTGCAGTCTTAAGACAATCTGAAGATTGCCCGTTGATTAACCTTTTTTCACCTTCAGACTTCGTTAAGAAATGCCTCCGATACTGCGCTCAAACCATTGAGGGAGGCGCTTTGCCCATGCCCGATTACCACTGGAACATTCCCCTTCCTCTACGTTTCGGCCAGGCCGAAACGCCGCAGATGACGTTGACCGGCGCCCTGCCCGACGACGCGCTGCGAGAGACTTTCGAAGCCTTCATCCAGCAGCGTTTTCGCAAGGCCCACGGCGCCGACATTCGACACTTTATGCCCGAGCTGTTCGGCATGCACAACGGCGACAGTGAACTGTGCGCGGTGGCCGGGGTGCGTCGTGCCCATCAAGAGCCGCTGTTTCTCGAGCGCTATCTGGATGAACCGATCGAACCCTTGATCAGTGCGGCGGCGGATCGTCCGGTTGAGCGTAGCGCTATCGTCGAAGTCGGCAACCTCGCTGCCAGCGACACCGGCAGCGCACGTTTGAGCATCATCGCCATCACCTATCTGTTGGCCATGGGCGGCCTGGAATGGGTGACCTTCACCGGCAACATCGGGCTGGTCAACAGCTTCCATCGGCTCGGTCTGAAGCCAGTGACATTATGCGCCGCCGACCCGGAACGCCTGGGTGACGAGCGTCAACACTGGGGCAGTTATTACGAAAGCAAGCCGTGGGTGCATGTCGGCAACATCCGCGCCGGCTTCGTCCATT
>Ga0209563_100663_pt1 | contig 10979 bp, 3 predicted proteins | sample AraplaCvi_mMF_r2_FD_184271 | JGI IMG/M metagenome (GOLD analysis project Ga0209563, IMG submission 184271) | Arabidopsis root microbial communities from North Carolina, USA - plate scrape CL_Cvi_mMF_r2 (SPAdes) (version 2) | ecosystem: Host-associated > Plants > Roots > Endosphere | place: USA... | reverse complement strand
GAATTCTGCTGATCGGCTCCTCGCTCACAGATGAAGAACGCCAAGGCATTCGCCGCGCCCTCGGCGAGCAATCGGCGCAACTGCTGATGCTCGGCATCGGCACCGCTGAAGGCGCACCGATTGCCCAGGAAGACGGCAGTTTCCTCAAGGACGAACAGGGCGCGATCCGCGTGCCGCAACTCGACAGTCCGAGCCTTGGCGCATTCCTCGCCAGTGTCGGCGGCGAGTACCACAGCGCGCGTCTGGACGAGACCGACTTGCGCGCCCTCGGCCTGCTCGATGGCCCACGCAGCCTGCGCAACGATGGTCAGACCGTGCGCCTCGACACCTGGGCCGATCAGGGTTACTGGCTGTTGTTGCCGCTGTTGCTGCTCGCCGCGTGTGCCGGACGGCGTGGCTGGTTGTTCTGCCTGCCGTTGCTGCTGTGCCTGCCGCAGCCGAGCTACGCTTTCGACTTCGAAGACCTGTGGCTGCGTCCTGACCAGCAGGGTTTGCACTTGCTCAAGCAGAAGCGCCCGGCCGAGGCTGCCGAACACTTTGAAGATCACCAGTGGCAAGGGCTGGCGTTGTATGAGGCCGGCGATTACAGTGGCGCCGCTCAGCGTTTCGCCGAAGGCAGCGACGCCCGCGCCCACTACAATCGCGGTAATGCGCTGGCGAAAAGTGGCGAGCTGGAAGCGGCGATTGATGCCTACGAGCAAGCGCTGGAACTGCAACCGGATTTGCGCCCGGCGCTGATTAACAAGGCCCTGGTGGAAAACCTGCTCAAGCAGAAGAACACCCCGCCACCGGCCGAACCACAGCCGCAAACGGCCCAGCCGAACGTGCCCGGCGATGAACCACCGCCAGCGACCGCGCCGCCACCGACGGTCAAAAACGAGACCCCGAGCGAGGCTCAGCCCGGCGAGTCGGCCACCGAGCCGCCGCCGACCACCCCGCCGCAACCGGGCCCCAACGAGGTGCCGGGCATCGACGAGACGGAAGAAACGGACACCGTGCCGACGCTGCGCCCGAGCGAGGACAACCTCGAAGGCGAACAGCGTCAGGCACTGGAACAATGGCTGGGCAAAATTCCGGACAACCCGGGCGAATTGCTGCGACGCAAATTCTGGTACGAACAGCAACAACATCAGGATCAGGAAAAAACTCGATGACCCGCTTCAGCGCCCTCTTGCTACCCCTGCTGCTCTGCACGGCCACCGCCCAGGCGGCCGAGCTGACGGCCAGCGTGGATCGCAGTCGCCTGAACTCCGGCGAGACGGTCGAGCTCACCCTCGAAACCAGCGATGTCACCCAGTTCGGCAAGCCCGACCTGACCCCGCTGGAACCGTTGTTCGAGGTGCGCGGCACGCGTCAGGTCAACCAGTTGAACACGCTCAATGGCGACAACCGCGCCACCACGCGCTGGATCATCACCCTGCTGCCGAAAGAGAACGGCAGCGTGGTCATTCCACCGCTGCAACTGGGCGATGTGCAGAGCCAGCCGATCACCGTGCAAGTGGTCGAGAGCGACACTCGTGCAGAAAAAAACAACCCGAACCCGGTGTTCATCGAGGTCAGCCTCGATCAGTCCAGCGTTTACGTGCAAGCCCAGGCGGTTCTGACCCTGCGCATCTACCATTCAGTGTCGCTGTACGACGACAGCAGCCTGACCCCGCTGCAAATCGCCGATGCGCGTATCGAACAGCTGGGCGACATGCGTACCTATGAGAAAGACATCAACGGCGTGCGCCATGGCGTGATCGAGATGCGCTATGCGATCTACCCGCAGCACAGTGGTTTGCTGCTCATCGCCCCGCAGACGTTCAGCGCCACGCTGGTCGACACCCAGCCCAGCCAGGACGCCACCGCGCAAGGCCCGAAACCGGGCAAATTGCTGCGGGTCAATTCCGCCGAGATCGCCCTGACGGTCAAACCGAAACCGCTGACCTATCCGGCCGATGCGCCGTGGCTGCCCGCTCGCAGCCTGAGCCTGAGCGAAAGCTGGAACCCGGAGCCGGAGCACATTCAGGTCGGTGACTCGCTGACCCGCAGCCTGACCCTGAAAGTCGAAGGCCTGGCCAGCTCGCAGTTGCCGGCCCTGCCCGGCACCGAAGCCAACGGCCTGCGCCGTTACCCGGATCAACCGGTGCTGAGCAACCAGAGCGGCGAGCGCGGCCTGATCGGCAGTCGTGAAGAACGCGAAGCACTGGTGCCCAGCCGCAGCGGCAGCATCGAGCTGCCCACCGTCGATGTGGTCTGGTGGAACACCTTCGAAGATCATCTGGAACACACCAGCCTGCCGGCGCGCACCCTGCAGGTGGCGAACAACCCGAGCCTGCAAGTCGACACCCCGGCGGGCACCCTGCAATCGGGCAGTGTCGACAGCGACACCCTGTGGTGGTGGAAACTCAGCACGCTGATCCTCGCCTGCACCACCCTGCTCGGCTTCGGCCTGTGGTGGCGCGCGCGCTGGCAACCGGCGGTGCATCGCGCCGCCCAGACCGGCCCAAGCCCGCGCACCTTGCTGGACGACATCAAGCGGGCGTGCCAGGCGAATGATCCGCAAGCGACGCGGCAGGCACTCGATGCCTGGGCGCGGCAGCAGCCGGAGACACTGGCGGACATGGCGGCGCGGTTTGTGCCGTTGTCCGACGCGCTGGACGGGCTCAATGGCGCGCTGTACAGCGAGACCGGGCAGCATTGGCAGGGCGAGGATCTGTGGCGGGCGATCCGCACGATTCCGGCGGCGGAGCGGGTGCAGGATCCGGTGGGTGACAGCGGGTTGCCGCCCCTTTATCCGAAGTAAAAAGTAAAAGATCGCAGCCTGCGGCAGCGCCTACAGGGATCACATGTAGGCGCTGCCGCAGGCTGCGATCGTTCAGGCGTTGGCGATGTTATGAGGTTTGTTGACTTTCTGCCGTTTCTAGCAATCGCGTCTCACGCATTCCCAAACCACGGGACAGCGCTGTAGCTTCGTAGAAGATTTTGCCGTTGAGCTGATCGGCGACGGCATCGCTGTCCCCACCGGCCGGACCACTCCCCCAGGTCACGACGTCTCCGCTGGACGTCAGTGCAGCGAAGGCATGGGTGTTGCCATAAATGGCACGGACGTTGATCAATCTGGCCGTAATGGCATCCGGGATTTCACCGCCTCGATCAGCAGCCCCCCAAGCTAAAACGGTGCCATTGGCCCGCAGCGCGGCAAAAGCAACTCCCCCACTTACCACCTGAACGATGTCAGTCAGCGCTGCAACCGACGCCGGAATTGCCAGGTTCCCCCACCCCACTACACGCCCACTGCTCAGCAGTGCGACGAATGATGCGTAGTGCCCCGTCACCGTCCGGATATCCGTCAGGGCTGCGATTGGCGCAGGAACGGATGCGCCATATGTCGAGTACCCCCAAGCAACGACGCTGTCATTGCTTCGTCGGGCGGCAAATGCCCTTTGAGTAGCGCTCAGTTCGATAATGTCTGTGATGACTCCAATCGCGGCAGGCACACTCCCACCGCTGAAGCTGGATCCCCAGGCCACGACCTCACCATTGGCACGCAAGGCTGCAAAGGCGTAGTCGTTAGCCACTATATCGACGATGTCAGTCAAGGCCGCAATGGCCGCAGGCACATTTCCTCCGTTGCTTTGGTGCCCCCACGCCACGACCGAACCATTGGCTCGAAGCGCAGCAAAGGCGTAGAGGTTGCCAATCACTCTGACGACATCCCTCAATGCAGGGATTGGCTGTGGAAGCGTCGCCCCCATACTAGGGTTTCCCCACGCCACCAGACTCCCATCGCGACGCAGCGCGCAGAATGCATAACCGTTGCCACTCACTGCCACGATATCCCGCATGAGACTGATGGGTTCGGGTAGCGCTCCTCCGCCTGTTTCGGCCCCCCATGCCAATACCCCACCGCTGGCCTGACGCGCCGCAAAGGCATAACCGCAGGCACTCAGCGATAAGGCATCAGAAACGGTCGGTAACGAATCCCCCAAATCCCCACCACTGCTGCGCTTGCCCCAGGCCACCAAGGCTCCACGTTCAGTCCGTGCTGCAAAGGCTGCGTTGTTTAATTCAGAGACAGAAACAAAATTACCGTTCCCGCAAAGGTTCAGCGGATTGACTGTCACTTGATCATCACTGATCCGCACATGCAGCAGTCGGTCCGGGCGGGTGTCACGAAACGTCATACCACTGACCTCGCCCTCCTCGCCGTTATAACGCCACCAGGCCTTGACCGGCTGCCGGGTGGTTGCCTCCAGCGCAGTCAACCAAGCAGTCCCGCCGCCATAAATCTGATAATTGCCCCGCGAGCGCGCGCCCATTACCAGCAAGCGGCCTGTCCCCAGCGAAGCACGCACGTCATAAACCGCCACGCGCGAGTACTGTTGACCACCGGCCTGACGCACTACGGTGCAATCCAGCGAGATCTCCTGCCCGACGTTGGCCAACACCACTGACTGCGGCACGCTGATCAGTTTGTCGCGTCCCGCTTCTCCGCTTTCCACGCGAAATGGCACCATCGCCGTGCCCTCTCCGGCAACGCCGATCCAGCGGATCTCGCCGCGGTCGCCAACCTTCAGGCCATACGTCGCGGCAAGGCGCACGGTGGCACCCACCGCAGGTACCGCGCTCGCATCGATCTGGTCGCCGCGAGCGCCATCGATTGAGGGCGGATCGAAATCCAGCAGGGCATTGCCGACCCGCAAGGTCAACGGAAAGGAGTAACCCAGGGTCTTGCCGTTACGCACGATAAAGTAGTCGATGACGATCCGCCGATTGAGGTTGTTGGTCACAAACTGTTTAGGCACGGTGAACGGCACCTCTTTGCCGGCGGTTTGCGATGTCAGGTGCAGCGAGCCGCTGGTACTGCCGCTGGCGGCCGACCCGCGCCAGCGATAATTCACCACGTCTTCGGGCAGCGTCTGCAGATACGGCACAATCAATTTACAGCCCAGCGGCGGTACGGCTTCCGGATCGATCAACGACGTGCCAGGCACCGCCTCTTCCACGCGCGGCGTCACGAAAAGCGGTTGCACCTCGCCCACCTGCATCTCGAACGGCAACGACTCGCGCACGTTGAGTGTCGCCTCGTCATCATTGGCAACGGTATAGAACACCGAAACCTTCAACCCGTCGAAACGCTGGATCACCACATTCGAGACGTTGCGCAACACCGGCTCGTCATCCGGCAAATCACCAACCGGACGCGGATCTTCGTAATAGACGATGCCGCCGCCGGGACGCGTGGCCTGCCAGATCAACGTCAACAGGTCACTGGCGGCACGTCCCGCAAACCAAGGAATGCGCACGGTGGCCCAGCGTTCGTCCGGGTTCAGCGTACCGGTAGGGGCTTCGTCCACTGTAGGAGAAGGCAGTCGGAAGGCCTCCCCCGTCACCGAGATACCGACGGTCTTGGACGGCCGATCAGCCTCGCCCGCTCGCTTGAGGATGTAGGAGACGCTGGCCCGGCCTTTGGCAATGGCCCGTACCTTGTCGTTCGGGACGCTGAACGGCAGCGCAAGACCGACTCGCGTCACCGGCAGCTCTACCGGGCCATGGTTGATCGGTGCGCCCTGGGCGTTGGTTCCCAGCCAAGTCAACGCGACGATATCCTGTTCCTGGAAGGAGCCGGCGGGGGTGTTGACCAGAACGTTCACGTCGTCATCGTTCAATTCGTCGAGGTCGATTTCGTCAGTCTGCGGATCGGCCTCCAGCACGATAGGCGCATCGAGGCGATTTTCTTTCAGATCCACCACGACGCGGGTTTCCGCTGACCACGGTGAACGCAGATCGGGATAATTGCCGCACTCATCGATCACCTGGTACGTCACGATCACCCCGGCGCTGTCGCCCGCCTGCTCGATCAGTGGTTTCTCGATGGTCACGACCAGCGGGTTATCGTCAGGGTCGTCAATATGTCTTTGCTCGACAAGGACGGTTTTCTCTACGCTGCCCCATGCCACTTTTACAAGGTCGTTGATGCGCATGAAGAGGTACGGCAGGATCGTGATCGGCACACCCGCTGCGGCCTCTTCGGGGCCAACACCGCTGTCGATGATGCTCTGGGGAATATGGTAACGCAGGTTCTGGTTACCGGGCGTCGACTGGTCGTCATCGAAGCCGCCGGGGCGATCCAGTTTGACGAAGAACCTCTCCGGCGGAGTTGACTCAGGCTCCTGAAACGGCCGGGTCACGCGATAGAAAACCGGATAGGCCTCCCCCTTGCGGATATGTCCCTCATCGATAATCCCTTTGATGAGTTCGTTTTCATCTTCTGGCTCGATGTCTTTGCTCCAGACCGGCGTCTGCAGGTCGCCCCAGAACACCTCAATCAGATCACCCGCCTTCATGACCAGCCAGGGAGGCACCAGAAACTCGACGCCTCCCTCCACAGCGGCCACCGGCAACCCACCGTCATAGCCCTGCACGGGAGTCCTGAGCTTGGTGATTTTTAAGGGCTTGAGTGCGCTCACGCCTGGATCAGAAGACGTAGAGGCAGACGATGATTGCGTTTTCATACGAGCAATTCCTCAGGTGACAGAAAGTCCTGGCTTGGCGCCTTGGCGACTGCGGTATCCCATCACCCGACGCCATCTGTCGCTACTGTCAGATCTGACAGTAGCGACAGATGGCAGCGGCTACGGCCTCTTGATCTTGCAAGCCTTTGGGCAAGCCCGCCCGTTTGCCAGTAAACTCCCCCCTCTTTGCCGCCCATCATTTCCCCCGCGGCCATCACCTCTTTCTGTAGCGGAGTCCACCTTGCGTCTGTTCCACACCTCCGACTGGCACCTTGGGCAAAACCTGCATGGCCAGGAGCGCGATTTCGAGCATGCGTGCTTTCTCGATTGGCTGCTGCGCCAACTGCAACTGGCGCAGCCGGATGTGCTGCTGATTGCCGGGGACATCTTCGACACGGTCAACCCACCGGTCAAAGCCCAGGAACGCCTCTACGACTTCATCGTCAGCGCTCACGAACAGCAGCCGTTGCTGACCATCGTAATGATCGCCGGCAACCACGATTCCGGCTCGCGCATAGAACTGCCCGCGCCGTTGATGCGCCGTTTGCGCACCCATGCGCTGGGTCGGGTGTTGTGGCTGGATGACGGGCAACTGGATGCCGAACGCCTGCTGCTGCCGTTGCCGGATAAAACCGGCGAAGTCGCCGCGTGGTGCCTGGCGCTGCCGTTCCTGCGTCCGGCGGAAGTGACCGGTGCGCATCTGGGCGACGACTATCTGCGCGGTATCGGTCAGGTGCATGAGTGGCTGATCGAAGCGGCGAATGCCAAGCGCCAGCCGGGTCAGGCACTGGTCGCCATCAGCCACGCGCACATGGCTGGCGGCTCGGTCTCGGAAGACTCCGAGCGCAGCCTGATCATCGGTAATGCCGAGGCGCTGCCCGCCAGCCTGTTCGGGCCGAGCATCAGCTACGTTGCCCTCGGCCATTTGCACAAGCCGCAGAAGGTCAACGGTGAAGAACGCATTCGCTACAGCGGCTCGCCGATTCCGCTGTCGTTTTCAGAGATCGGCTATCAACACCAGATTCTCGACATCACCCTCGACGGCGAAACCCTGGTCAGCGTCGAGCCGAAACTGATCCCGCGCTCGGTCAACCTGCAACGCATCGGTCCGGCGCCGCTGGCGGAGATTCTGCTGCAACTGGCGGACTTGCCGAACATCGATCTGCTCGCTGAAACCCAGCGTCAGCCATGGCTGGAAGTGCGCGTCACCCTCGACGAGCCGCAGCCGGATCTGCGCCATCAGGTGGAAAACGCCTTGCAAGGCAAAGCCGTGCGCCTGGTGCGGATCGCCGCCGAGTACGCCGGCAACCGTGGCGCTGAGGGCAGCGATGACGGCAGCGCACTGGTCGAACTGGATCAACTCACTCCGCAGGAGCTGTTCAGCCGCGCCTGGCTCGACAACTACGGCAACGAGGTCGATGAACAGACGCTGAAGGACTTCGCCGAGCTGCTGCAGGACGTGCAACTGGAGGGCGAGCAGCCATGAAGATTCTCGCCATTCGCTTGAAGAACCTCGCCTCTCTGGCCGGGCCGTTCGAGATTGATTTCACCGCCGAACCGCTGGCCAGTGCCGGCCTGTTCGCGATCACCGGGCCGACCGGCGCCGGTAAAAGTACCTTGCTCGACGCCTTGTGCCTGGCGCTGTTTGGCGCCGTGCCACGGCTGAACAACACCGGTCGTGACGCCAAGGTGCCGGATGCCGACGGCGAAATCGCCACCGGCGACCCGCGTACCTTGCTGCGCCGTGGTACCGGTGAAGGTTACGCGGAAGTGGATTTTGTCGGCGTCGATGGCCGGCGTTATCGCGCGCGCTGGGAAGCCAACCGCGCCCGGGAAAAGGCCGGCGGCAAGTTGCAGGCCAGTCGCCAGAGCCTGCGCGACATCGATCAGGATCAACTGCTCGCCAGTCAGAAAGGCGAATACAAGACCCAACTCGAAGCCGCGCTGGGCCTGAACTTCGAACAATTCACCCGTGCCGTGCTGCTGGCCCAGAGCGAGTTCAGCGCGTTTCTCAAGGCCGACGACAACGACCGCAGCGAACTGCTGGAGAAACTCACCGACACCGCGCTCTACACCCGCCTCGGTCGCCGCGCGTTCGACAAGACCAAAGAGGCCCGCGAAGCGCACAAGCTGCTGCAGGATCAGGCCACTGGCGTGACTCCGCTGACGCCCGAAGCGCGGGCCGAGCTGGACGAACGCTTCAACGCCGCCCAGCAACAGTTGAAGTTGCAGCAGGCCCAGCTCAAGCAACTGGAACAACAGCACAGCTGGCTCAAGGATTTGCGCCAATTGCAGGACGCGCAACAAGCGGCCGCCGAACAACTGCAGAGTGCACAGCAGCAGTGGGAAGGTCTGGCTGGCGAGCGCCTGAAGCTGACGCGCCTGGAGCAACTCGCGCCGCAACGCCACCAGTTCGCGCGCAAGACTGAACTGGATGCGCAACTGACGCCGCTGGCGGCACAGATTGCCGCGCATACCCAACAACACGGCGAGCTCAACGAGCGCCAGACGCAACTGGAACAGGCGCTCAATGCGGCAAACATCGCCCTGAGCGAAGCGCAGCAGCGGCACAGCGAAAGTGCCCCGCTGCTGCGTCAGGCCTTCGACGAGCAAAGCACCCTCGCCCGCCTCGCCAAGGAAACAGCCCTCAGCGCCGAAACCCGGCAAGCCGCCGAGCTGGCCTGCAGCGAAGGCCAGGGCGCAATTCAGGCCTTGCAGACGAAACAGGCCGAAGTCGCTGAACGCCTGCAGAAAATCGCCGCCGGGCTGGAGCAGAGTGCGGGTCTGGCGCCGCTCAGCGATGCATGGAATGCCTACCGCGATCGCCTGCAACAGCTGATGCTGATCGGCAATCGCCTGAATAAAGGTCAGGCCGAACTGGCGACCCTCGAACAGAACGCGGCGCTCAGCGCCGAGACGCTGGCCGCGCAAAAACAACAACTGGAAGTGCTGTTCAAGGAGGCCGGCGCCGAGCCGGATGCCGTCGCCGAACAGATCGGCATCCTTGGCAATCTGCTGCAGGACAACCGCAAACAACTGCGTGCCATCGAAGACCTGACGCGGCTCTGGGCCAGTCAGCAGGCGCTGGAAAAACGCGGCGTAGAGCTGCAACAGCGTCTGCTCGATGCACAGCAGGAACGCGAGCGCCTGACCCAGGACGGGGTGAAAACCAAGGCCGAACTGACTGTCGCTGAGCAAACCCTCAACGTCACCCGTGAGCTGCTTGAACGCCAGCGTCTGGCCCGCAGCGCCAGTGTCGAAGAGCTGCGCGCGCAGTTGCAGGACGATCAGCCGTGCCCGGTCTGTGGCAGCAACGAGCATCCGTATCATCAGCCGGAAGCGCTGCTGCAAAGCCTCGGCCGTCATGATGAAAGCGAACAGGCCAACGCCCAGCAAGTGGTCGATCAGCTCAAGGAAAAGCTCATCGAACTGCGCGCCGAAGTCGGTGGCGTGATCGCTCAACAAAAGGAGCTGCTGCAACAACAGGAACAACTGGTCGCGCAGCAACAGGCACTAGCGCCGAGCCTCGACGCCCATCCGCTGTCCGCTCAGTTACTGAATCAGGACGCCGACAAGCGCGACGCCTGGCTGACCCGGCAGAACGATCAGCTGAACCAGAGCATCACTCAGGACGAACAACGCCAGAGCGCCCTGCTCACCCTGCAACAGGATGCGGCGCGCTTGACCCAGCAACTGCGCAATGCCGAAACCGCACATCAGCAAGCGGCGCAGCACCTGAGTAACCAACAACGCGAACTGAGCAGCGACCGTCAGCGTCTCGACGAAGAGCTCAGCGCGTTCGCAAGCCTGCTGCCAGCCGACACCCTCGAAGCCCTGCGCGTTGAACCGGCGGCAACCTTCATGCAGCTGGATCGGCAGATTGCCGAGCGTCTGGCGCAGGTTGAGCAGCAGAAGGAAGAGTTGGCCGAACAGCAACAACGCCAGCAAACGCTGGAGAAAGAACAGGACCGCCAACATAGCCGTGTACAACAGCTGCAAAGCGCCGAGCAGCAGTTCAGCGCCCTGGCCGAGCAGCAACAGGCCAGTCAGGAAAAACTCGCGCGCCTGCTGGGCGAGCACAGCAGCGCCGAGCACTGGCAGCAGCAGCTGGAACAGGCTGTGGAACAGGCGCGCAACGCCGAAACCAGCACTGCTGCACAACTGCAGAGCGTGCGTACGCAACTTGTGCAAATTGGCGCCGAACTCAAGGCACAACAAGAACGCTTGCAGGCACTGCAAAGCGAAGACAGCGAACTGACGCAGAAGATTGCCGACTGGCGCGCACGCCATCCTGAATTGGATGACGGCGGCCTCGAAGACCTGTTGCGCGTCGATGACACACAGCTCAGTGAACTGCGCCAGCGCTTGCAGCACAACGAAAAAGCCATCGAACAGGCCAGGGTGCTGCTGCAGGAGCGCGATCAGCGCCTGGCCGATCATCAGGCGCAGCACAACGGCAATCTCGATGCCGAGCAACTC